>WNFO01029725.1_pt1 | contig 10602 bp, 8 predicted proteins | sample 5400251 | NCBI WGS metagenome assembly WNFO01 (sample SAMN13153354, study PRJNA577476) | soil metagenome | isolation source: 100 cm saprolite under Madrone tree | place: USA:California | collected 2016-06-14 | reverse complement strand
GCACCAGATCGGCCCATCTGCTAAGAGCGGCGGCCATGTCGCTGATCCGCCGAAGTTTTGCGCTTGTCCTGTTGCTCGGCGTCTGCCTCGCGCTCGACCGTCGCGCCGAGGCCCATGCCTTGGTGATCGAATCGTTACCGGCGATCGACAGCAGCGTCCACGGATCAGATGTCGAATGCGTGCTTCGCTTCAACAGTCGCATCGATCACGACCGCTCGCGCCTGACCTTGATTGGGCCGGATGGTGTCAATCGCCCTCTGGTGCTGTCGCGCACCAGCGCATTGGACACGCTTCAGGCGAACGCGAATGGACTAGCGCCAGGGTCGTACAAACTGCGCTGGCAAGTCCTCGCCATAGACGGACATATCACACGCGGCGATATTCCTTTCCGCGTCACCCCTCCGCAATAAGCCGCAATGGCGCTGCTGCTCGATCTCTACGGCTTCCTGAGCGTCGTCTTGCGCGGGCTGGTTTTGACCGCACAGTCGCTGACTGTGGGCGGCATCGCTTTCATATTGCTTTTGGCCGGACCGCTTGCCGTCGAACTCGGGCCGATCGGCGAGGCCGTAATCAAGCGATGCCGCGTGATGCTGGGCAGCAGCGCAATCGGCTTGGCGTTCGTGGTGGCGATTTCCGCGACGATCGAGGCGAGCATACTCGCCGATACCGTCGATCTGACGATGAACGAGACGATCGGCGCCACTTTTGTCGTCTCGGCGATTGCGGTCATTGCCGCCGCACTATCGATCGCTTGGCTTAGTCTGGCCACTAAGAATAGCGAGTTCACCGGACTGCCATTATTCGGTCTTGCTTGCGTCATCCTCGTCGCGCAGACCGCGACCAGTCATGCCGCGGCACAGCTCAATGACCGGCTTCCGCTCGCCGCCGCCGAACTGCTCCATCAAGCCGGTGCAGCGGTATGGATCGGCGGCATCCCTTACCTGCTAATGGCGCTGCAACAGTGCCGTGATGCGAACACGTGGCGCCGCGTCGGCAAACGCTTCTCCCAGATGGCAATGGCAAGCGTCGCCGTTCTGGTGATCGCCGGACTCGCGATGGCCATTGTCTACACGGGATCGCTGGCGGCGATCTACGGCACGACCTATGGCGTCATGGTGACCACGAAGGCCGCTCTTTTCGGCTTCTTACTATTGCTTGGTGGGATGAACTACGTGATCATCGAGCGCCTCGCTGGCGATCCGACGACGCCGATGCTGCGGCTGCGCCGTTTTGCCGAGGCCGAGATCGGCATCGGCATCACGTTGTTCTTTGCCGCCGCGTCGTTGACGTCGCTGCCCCCCGCAGCTGACACACCCAATGAATTGGTCAGCCTGACCGAGATCGCCGAGCGGATGATTCCGCAATGGCCGCGTCTCGACAGCCCGGATCATGCCGGCCTCGCCATTCCGGCGCTGCAGGCGAAGCTCGACGCCGAAGCGATGCGGAGCCTCCATAAGGCGCAAGCTTTCGTGCCCGGCGCCGGCGACTTGCCGCCGCGCAACGCCGGGGACATCGCTTGGTCGGAGTACAATCATCATTGGTCCGGCCTGATCGTTCTTGCAATCGGCTTCCTCGCACTCTCCGAACGCAGCGGTTACGCACCCTGGGCGCGCAACTGGCCGCTGCTCTTTCTTTTCCTCGCTGGCTTCCTGTTCCTGCGCTCCGATCCCGAGACCTGGCCGCTGGGCGACATCGGATTGATCGAGAGTCTGCGCGATCCCGAGGTGGTTCAGCATCGGCTCTTTGTGCTTCTTGTTGTCGGCTTCGCGATTTTCGAATGGCGCGTTAGAACCGGTCGTTCCGCCTCGCCGAGATACGCCCTCGCCTTTCCGATGATCTGCGCCCTCGGCGGTGCTCTGCTTCTGACGCATTCGCACGCCGTCATCAACGCCAAGGAGCAACTCCTCGTCGAGCTATCGCATGTTCCCCTCGCCCTGCTGGCAGTTGCCGCCGGCTGGTCGCGCTGGCTTGAATTGCGTCTTGATCCGCCGACCGGCAAATTCGCCGCCTGGATTTGGCCCTTTTGTCTGGTGCTCATCGGCCTCGTGCTGCTGAACTATCGCGAGGCGTAATCAGCATGAACCGCACGATGATCGACCCACTATGTTAGCCGGCAGCATCGCCCGAGTGGTTGCGACCAGTATGCGCAACGCGGCCGCCGTCATGGCGATCTGCATCATCGGCGGAATTCTATTGGGTGGTTACGCGGCGACGCACCTCAGCGTCGATACTGACACCAACGATCTGATCTCGCCGGAGTTGCCATGGCGCAAGCGCGAAGCAGAGTTCGATCGCGCCTTCCCGCAAAACGTCGATCTTCTCGCCGTGGTCATCGATGCCGCCACCCCAGGCCAGGCCGAAGATGCCGCCCATAGCCTCGCCCTATGGTTACGGGACCGCCCCGAACTTTATAAAACGGTCCGGCGACCCGACGGCGGCGAGTTCTTTACCCGCAACGGTTTGCTGTTCCTGCCCGTCAATGAAGTGCAGGATGTCGCCGATCAACTCATTGCGGCGCAACCTCTGCTCGGCGCTCTCGCCGCCGATCCCAGCCTCCGCGGACTGTTCTCGGCGATCAGCCTAGCGCTGGAAGGTGTCAAGAAAGGGGAGATCGAACTTTCGGCACTCGACGCGCCGCTCACGGCGCTGGCAGATCCGGTCGAGGCGGCAGTCGCGGGGCGACCGCATCATCTGTCGTGGGAGAGCCTATTCACTGGACGCGCTCCGCAGCCGCAAGAATTGCGCCGCTTTATCCTCGTCCAACCCACGCTCGATTACAGCGATCTCGAACCCGGTGCCAAGGCGAGTTCCGCGATCCGGATCGCCGCTCAGGAATTCGGTTTGACACCGGATCACGGCGTCCGTGTCCGCCTCACAGGGCCCGTCGCCCTCGCCGATGAGGAGTTCAGCACTGTCACGCAGGGAGCCGGCAGCGCAACGTTGGTGTCTTTTATCCTCGTCGCCATCATTCTCTTCCTTGCTCTCCGCTCATGGCGCATCATTGTCGCCATTCTTGCCACTCTCCTCGTTGGTCTCGCCGCAACTGCGGCCTTTGCCGCAGCGGCGCTCGGTTCGCTGAACCTCATCTCGGTCGCCTTCGCGGTTCTCTTTATCGGGATTGCCGTCGACTTCAGCATCCAATTTAGCATTCGCTATCGCGACGAGCGCCACCAGGCCGACGATTTCGACCTCGCCCTGAGGCGCGCCGGTGGTGGGATCGCCGGCCCCTTGATGCTCGCCGCAACGACTACGGCAGTCGGTTTCTTCTCATTCGTGCCGACCGATTATTCCGGCGTTTCCGAGCTTGGACTCATCGCCGGAACTAGCATGATGATCGCCGTCGCCTTGAACTTCACCATGCTGCCGGCGGCGCTCAAGCTGTTGCGGCCTCCGGGCGAAGCCGAACCCTTGGGTTATGCCTGGGCCAGCGGGATTGATGATTTCTTGCTGCAGCGGCGACGCCTCGTCATTGCGTTTACCGCTGTCGTCGCCGCTCTTTGCCTTGCCCTTCTTCCGCATTGGCGCTTCGATTTCAATCCGCTCAATCTAAAGGACCCAAAAACTGAGTCGGTGGCGACTGTGTTTGACCTGATGTCGGATCCATCGACGACGCCTTATACGATCGATTTGCTCGCGCCCTCGGTCGCTGTTGCAGACGAGCTCGCGCATCGGCTCGAGGACTTGCCGGAGGTAACGCAGGTCGTCACCGTATCGAGCTATGTTCCCGACAGCCAACCCGAGAAACTGGCGATCCTCCGCGACGCCGAGTTGCTGCTGGGTCCCACCCTCTCGCCGCTGCAAACAGCAGCGCCGCCCGATGACAACGCCAATATCGCCGCACTTCACGCTTGCGCCAGAGACCTCGCGGCCGCGGTCGGAAACAGCGAGACCGGGCCCGCCGCGCGCCTCGCTCGAGCGCTTGATGCCGCCGTTCGGATCGGTCCTCGGATCCTACCGGATTTACATGAGAGCATCATCTCGGGTCTTGCCCAGCGGCTGCACGACCTACGCCTGTCGCTGTCCCCGGAGGAGGTCACGATAGCGACGCTGCCCGCCGATCTGCGCCGAGCCTGGATGACGGACGATGGACGCTCGCGGCTCGAGGTGTTTCCAAAAGGCGATCCGCGCGACAACATCGTCCTCGAGCGCTTCGTCGCCGCCGTGCGGAGCATCGCACCCGATGCCACGGGAACACCGGTCACCATCCAGGAATCCGGACGTACCGTGGTTGCCGCGTTCACTAGGGCCGGCGCAATCGCGATTACGGCAATTACCGTCCTTCTCCTCGTCATCCTTCGACGCCTTCACGACGTCCTGCTCGTGCTCGTGCCGCTCTTGCTGGCCGGCTTGATGACTGCCGCGACCAGCGTATTACTCGATCTCCCATTGAACTACGCCAACATCATCACATTGCCGCTACTGCTTGGCATCGGCGTCGCATTCGACATCTATTTCGTCATGCGCTGGCGAGCCGGCATGAGCGGGCCGCTGCAATCGAGCACCGCGCGTGCCGTGCTGTTCAGCGCATTGACCACCATGACTGCGTTTGGGAGTCTGGCGCTATCCAGCCATCCTGGAACCGCCGAGATGGGACGATTGTTGACGATTGCACTCGCCTATGTGCTGGTCTGCACGCTCTTCGTGCTGCCGGCCTTGCAAGGCAAGCCGGTCAAACGGTAGACACGAGCCGTTGCCCTTCCTGGACCTGCCAAACGAGCAATCCAGGCAGGAAGACGATGAGATCGCGCGCGCGCCTCGTCAACGCCAGTGCCAGCGACAGTTCCGGCGACAAGCCGAGCAGCCCGCCGACGATCATGAATGCGCCCTCCTGCACGCCGATCGCTGCCGGCACGACGAACGCGGCGGTACTGGCAGCATGCGTGATCGCATCTACAAGCAGCGCGTCGGCGATGCTGACGGGATGGCCTAGAAACCTCAATGCGAGCCAGACCTCGCCAGAAGCAAGGATCCACGCGGCGAATTGCCACAGCGTGCAGGTCAGCAGACGGCGTGAAGATGCCGATCAGCGGTACCACGACGAGAAGCCCGAGAGCGACGGACATCGTCATCGCGAGATCGCCCGTATAGCGCACGAGCAAGGCCAGTCCGAGCACAGTGTAGGCAAATTGGGAAGCAACGCACAGCGTCATATCGACGATCACGCTGGCGACGACCGGCGCCGTGCGTAGACCGTGCTGAATCATGAATCGCACGGCGACAAACTCGCCTCCAATACGCGCGACCGGTAGGAGACCGTTGACCGATTCGCGCAGCCAGGTTGCCCAGATGAACCGGGCGAGCGATGGACGGCGTCGGCTAGCAATGAGAATCTGCCAGGCACGCGCGTTCACCGTCAGCGGCGCGAGGTGAAAGAAACCGACCAAAAGTAACCCAAATCCGGCCGAGGCAACGGCGGCGAACACCACGGCGAAACCTTGATAGGCGATCAGCCCCGTTGCCAGCGCGAGTCCCATGAGACCAAGCGCCAGGGCAAGACGGGTCATGGGCGCATGGCATCCCCCTCAACCAAGTCACCGTAGCTGACCAGACCGATCCCACATTCGGCGATGGAGCGGCGTACCGCCACGCTCAGCAAGGCGGCAAGTTCTTCGACGTGACGGTAACCTGGCATTGTACGCGCCAGCGCGCGACTTGGACGCGAGGCGGGATGGAAATAGACCTCGCTAACCCCGTCGGGCAGATACGGGAGCAGGCTAAGAAACCGTGCCTCCGTCATCGCACCGCTCCAGGAGAGCCCGAACAGATGATCGTTGACCGCGATGCCGCCGCGCCTCAGCCGTCGGCGAAGCAGAGCAACCCAAAGAGCGAGCAGCCGCGATCCGATGCGTTCAGCGGTCGGGCGCACCGCACCGGCGCGGCGAAGCGGTCCGGAAGGCTCGGCCGGCACGCGCATCGCGGTCATCCCGTATTCGCGGCCGATGGCCAGGATGAGACCGGCGACGGTGGGGTGAAGGTGGATATGCTTGTGAGCGTTGACGTGGTCGAGCCTCAGGCCGGTCGCGCGGAAAGCTTCGAACTGTGCGCGAATCTCGCGCGCGAGCTGCCGCCGCACGCGCGGCCGAAAGAAAAAGCGGAATCCCGCCCGAACCATCCGGTTATCGAAGCCGCCGGCTTCGTCGACGAGGTCGCGGACCGAGTCAGGCGGGGAAACCGGGCGGCCGTCAACCAGCACGAGATGCAGGCCAACCCGCAGGCCAGGCAATCGTCGAGCGCGCGACACGGCGTCTTCCGCCGCCATTGCCCCGACCATCAAACTGGCGCAAGTCAAGATGCCGTCGCGATGGGCGGTTTCAACCGCTTCGTTGACTGCGGTGTCGAGCCCGAAGTCGTCGGCGCAGACGATCAGTCGCTTCAACTCGCCATCTGCCGTTCGCGCAAGAAATGGAAGAACTCCACCCCCTCGCGCAGGCGCCGTTTCATCATCGTCGGACTGCGTACCATCTCATTGACGATCGACGCGATCTTGCCGGCACGGAAATAGAAGCGCTTGTAGAAGACCTCGACCGAGTCGAAGATTTCGCCGTGCGAGAGATGCGGGTAGTTGAGCGGTGCGATCTGCACCCCGTGCTCGTCAATGAGCTCGGCATGCTCGATATCAAGCCAGCCATTCTCGACTGCTTGCTTGTAAAGAAAGGTACCCGGATAGGGCGCTGCCAGCGAGACTTGTATCGTGTGCGGATTGATCTCCGTCGCGAACTGGATCGTCTGCTCGATGGTTTGCTTGGTTTCGCCGGGTAGGCCGAGGATGAACGTGCCATGGATGGTGATGCCGAGCTCGTGGCAATCCTTGGTGAATTTTTTGGCGACCTCGATCAGCATACCCTTCTTGATGTTATGGAGTATCTGCTGATTGCCCGATTCGTAACCGACGAGAAGCAAGCGCAACCCGTTGTCCTTAAGTACCTTCAGCGTCGCTCGCGGAACATTGGCCTTGGCGTTGCAGGACCATGTCACGCCCATCTTGCCGAGTTCGCGCGCGATTGCCTCGGCGCGCGGCAGATCGTCGGTGAAGGTATCGTCGTCGAAGAAAAACTCCTTGACCTGCGGAAAGTTCTTCTTGGCGAGCGCAATCTCCTCGGCGACGTGACGTGGGCTGCGCGTGCGATACCGATGCCCGCCGACGGTCTGCGGCCACAGGCAAAAGGTACAGCGCGACTTGCAGCCGCGCCCAGTATAGATCGAGATATAGGGGTGCTTGAGATAGCCGATGAAGTAATCCTCGATCTTGAGGTCGCGCTTGTAGACCTCGGTCACAAACGGCAGGCTGTCCATGTCCTCGAGGATCGCACGATCGAGATTGTGCGTGAACGACCCCGACGCATCGCGATAGGAGATGCCGTCGACCTTGTCGAGCGGCCGTCCTTCGGCGATCTCCTTGATGGTGAAATCGAACTCGTTTCGCGCGACGAAATCGATTGCCGGGGCTCCGTGCAGGCTTTCGGCCGGCTCGACCGCGACTTTGGCGCCGACGAAGCCGATCATCAGATCGGGGTTGTGCGCCTTCAGCACCGCCGCCACCTTGGCATCGGAGGAAAAGGACGGCGTCGAGGTATGGATGATGACCAGCTCATAATCCTTGGCGAGCGGATACCAGAACGAGCGAATCTCCCGCCGCGCCTGATAGCGTGACCCGGCGCCGCCATCGAAACCGTCGAAGGATGGCGGTTGCAGGAACAGCGTTTTCATCATGCGCGACCATCTCCATTGGTGACGAGGCGACCGTCCGCGGTAATGCGGAACGTATTGTCGCGCCATGCCACGCGATTGCCGAGGAAACTAACGATAAACACCCAAAAGGACAACATATCGCGCACCGGCACGAGCCATAGCGGCGTCGCTGGCAGTTTGAGTGCGCGGTCGATAATTCGAACCATGGCTAGTCGACACGTCAGCGCAATTGCAAGGATGGTCAATGTGGGGCCACCCAATCCCCCGACAAGGGCTGCGATCAAGGCCAGCATTACCGCATGGATGATGAACGAAGCGGCAAAGCCGAGCGGCGCGATCGACCGTATCGTCCGCGCCCAGCGCAATTCATGGCGGATCAGCACGCCAAGGTTGGCTTCAGAACTAACGGTATCAACCAGATAAGGCGACAGCACGACTCGCTTGCCGATGCGACGGACTGCGGCGCCGAGGGCGTAATCGTCGGCCAACTGGTCACGCAATCGGGCAAACCCACCAATTGCGACATAAATGTCACGGCGTAGCGCGATGGTCGCGCCGAAACACGCGTCACCCGGCCTTAGCCGCTCGCCGATCAGCGCGCTTGGCAGGAAGCCGTGATTGACGAACATCGCAGCTAGCCGGGCACAAGTGCCACCAACCGGGCGGCTGCGATAGACGCAGGTTACGAGGCCGACATCCTCATCGGCGAGGGGTGCTGTAACCTCCCTCAGATAGTCCGGCGCGACATGCATGTCGCTATCGGCGATTACGAAGACGTCATGTTTCGCCAACGCCACCATGTTTTCCAAATTGCTGATCTTGAGGTTGGTTCCCACCACGCGTGGGTCGATTACCAGTGAGAGATCGAGATCGGCGAAGTCGGCGATGACCCTGCGAGCCACGGAAATTGCCAGATCGGCCTCGTCGCGCACGCCGAAGATGATTTGGAAACCTGGGTAAAGCTGCATGCAGAAGGAGCGCAGATTCTCGTAAAGCTCGGCCTCGGCGCCGTGCAGAGGCTTCAGCACCGTGACCGGCGGCGACGCGGCGGCTGACGGCGCCGGCAGTCGGACAAATCGTCGCACCGCCCAGGCTGCTAACACCGCATAAGCTGAACCGAGGAGACTGGCCGTGGCGAGCGCCGCAGTCACGATTTCCATAGGCACGGGCACTCAATCATCGCGGAGGCCCGCCATCGCCGGGAAGTCCAACCCGGGGCGAATGGTTCCTTAGGGATTTTGTGTTGCCTTCCGTGGCGCGATTTGTCAACCATAGCGCCCGCTCCTATAGGCCATCCGGTCGATACAGCAACCCGTGACAAGGTGGGATAACGACGGTGGCCGTAACGAGCAGTTTCTTGCGCAGAACCTCTGTGATCCTTGGGGCTACCCTCCTCGCGGCGGGCTGCGCGACGCCGCCGACCGACCCGGCCGCGCGCGCCGCATTCGAGGAGGCCAATGATCCGCTCGAGCCGCTGAACCGTCATGTTTTTGAATTCAACCGCGTTCTCGATGGGCTGCTCTTCAAGAATGTCGCGGAGTTCTACCGCATCGTGGTTCCCGAAGCGATACGCACCTCGATTCGCCACGTGATGACCAATCTCAACGAGCCGGTCGTCTTCATCAATAACGTGCTTCAAGCCAAGGTCGAGCGCGGTGGCACGACCGCGGGGCGCTTCCTGGTGAACAGCACCGCGGGGGTCGCCGGCATCTTCGATGTCGCGACCCGAGTCGGGCTCAAGGAGCAGACCGGCGATTTCGGCCAGACCCTCTACAGCTGGGGTGTCGAGGATGGCGGTCCCTACCTCATCCTGCCGGTCCTTGGCCCGTCCAATCCCCGCGACGGCATCGGCATGGGAGTCGACGGCTATCTCGACCCGTTCCGCTATATTTTTCGCAGCGAGGGCGTCGGGTACATCAATACCGCGCGCTTCGTCATGACCGGGATCGACGAACGGGTGCAACACGGACCCGAGCTCGAGGAGATCGAGCGCAGCTCGGTCGATTTTTATGCCCAGCTGCGTAGCCTCTGGCGCCAGAACCGGGCGAGCGAGCTCGCCGGCAACGTCCCCGACGGGGGCCCCTCGACGCCCGGCGGCTTCTACGACGACCCTGGTCTCAAGAAATAGCTCCCGCCGACGCGCCGTCATGAGGTCTTAAGCTCGCTGATCCGGCGATTGAGGACGTTGAGCAGCCCTTGCGCGCCGTCGCGGCGCAGGATCGAGGTGAATTCGGCGCGGCGAGTGGCAAGCTCGCTGATCGTGCCGCTCAGAAAGACGTCGATGGCCTGCCAGCGTCCGTCCGCCTCGCGCATCAGGTAGTTGAGCGTCACCTTCTCGCCATTGCTCTTGACCAAACGGCTCTGCACGATGACGCCGCCGCTGGCCGGCGCCGTGTCGGGCTGGACCTCGAACTTCTCGCCGGAATAGTCGTCGAAGCGATTGGCGTAGGTCGACACGGTGAATTCGGCGAAGGCCCGCGACAATTGCTCCTGCTCGGCCGGAGTCAGCGATTGCCATTGCGGGCCAACGCTCAGCCGCGCCATCAACGGGAGGTTGTACGCGGCCTCGATCGCCGGCTTAAGCTTTTGATATCGACCGTCAAAACCGAGCTTACCCGCATTCTGCATGACATCGAGCAGAACGACATAGAAACTCTTGATCACCGCCTGGGGCGCCGCCTGTTCGGCGCGCGCCGTCACTCCAGGCAGGGCGAATCCGAGGCCAAGGGCCAAGGTAAGGACGAGAGGTGCGATCTTCAGCCGATTGAGCATGGCACCCCATCCCACAATCCCGCCGGATCGGTCAAGCCGGCAAAGAGAGCCATGCTTGGCAGCCGGATTTTCCGCGCGGCCAGGGTGATGTTGCGGGCCCGCAACACCCATATGGAGCAGCGGCATCAAGCCGCTGGCGAG
>WNFO01010367.1_pt1 | contig 10602 bp, 9 predicted proteins | sample 5400251 | NCBI WGS metagenome assembly WNFO01 (sample SAMN13153354, study PRJNA577476) | soil metagenome | isolation source: 100 cm saprolite under Madrone tree | place: USA:California | collected 2016-06-14 | reverse complement strand
CCGATAGGTCTTGTCGAGGTTGAGGAACATGTTGCGGGCGGCCTGCATGGTGATGGTGCTGGCGCCCTGGGTCTTGTCGCCGGACAGAAAATCGATCAGCACCGCGCGCGCCACGCCGAAGTAATCGATGCCGTGGTGCTCGAAGAAGCGTTCGTCCTCGGCGGCGAGAAACGCGTGCTTGAGCAGATCGGGGATCTGGTCGTAGCCGACCGGGATACGGCGCTGCTCGCCGATCTGCGCGATGAGGGCGCCGCTGCGCGTGTACACGCGCAGGGGCACCTGCAACTCGACGTTGCGCATCGAATCCGTCGACGGCAGCGAGGGGACCAGGTAGATGTAACTGCAGGCGAGCGCGTAGGCGCCCAGAAGTGTGACCAGCGTCACACTGCCGGCGATGAGGGTCGCAACGCGAAAGTAACTCCATTTCACAGAAACCAACTCTGTCTCCTTGTCTCCTTGCGCTACCCGCGGGGGCTATGCATAGTACCCGGCGAACTAAGGGCAAACTCACCGAAAGGTGGGGACGCAAAGCCTCCGGTCTACAGGACGCATGTGCCTACGACAGCGGGGTTGCCGTTCGAACGTTAACGTACTCCGCCGCGACCGGCCACGGGCTGCGCGAGTACGGTTCGAGCGACCGATCCTGAGCAGGCGCCTGCCACCCCGTGCGCGAAGCTTTTCCGTCTCCAGAACGCTTGGACAAGACGACGCACCATTCGTTGATCCCCGGTGCCGCCGACGCGCTCGCGCGTGACGGCCTCGGCAGTCCGCGCCGCTCGTGCGCTGCGAGCATGCGGATCCGTGAGGCTGCTCACGTTCAATTTAACAGTGCGCTGATATATAGTGTTCCTGGCTTTGATTTGGGGCGGTCATTTTCAGGCGCAATGACCTGAAAAGGAAAGAAAAATGTTCCTTCTACAGCGCAATTACCGCCCGCTCCTGGGACTTGACATAACGACCTCCTCGGTGAAGCTCATCGAGCTCGCCATGGGGCGTGGCCAATACCGTGTCGAGGCCTATGCCGCCGAGCCCACCCCCCAGAACGCCATCAACGAGAAGGCGATCGTGGATGCCGAGGCAGTCGGGGAGGCGATCCGCCGCGCGGTGAAGCGCGCCGGCGCCAGGAGCAGCGAGGTGGCGGTGGCAATGAGCAGCGAGGTGGCGGTGGCAATTTCCGGCGATGCCGCGATCACCAAGGTGATCCAGATGCCGCGCGCACTGCGCAGCGGCGACCTCGAGGCGCAGGTCGAGATGCAGGCCGACCAGTACATCCCCTTTCCGATGGATGAAGTGAGCTACGACTTCGAGGTGTTGGGACCCAACGAGAGGGATCCCGACTCCAACGACGTGCTGCTGGTCGCCACGCGCAGCGAGAACGTCGAGCAGCGCCAGGCGGCGGTCAGGGCCGCGGGCCTCACCGCCAAGATCGTGGACGTGGAGGCCTTCGCGCTCGAGAACGCCTGCAAGCTCATGACGCACCAGATGCCCGATGGCGGTATCGATCGCACCATCGCGGTGGTGGACTTCGGCGCGAGCAGCACCACTTTCAGTGTGCTGCGCAATCTGAAGGTGGTGTACACGCGCGACTTCGCCTTCGGCGGGCAGCAGCTCACCGAGGAGATCATGCGCACTTACGGGCTGGCGATGGAGGAGGCGGGACGCGCCAAGAAAGAAGGCGGCCTGCCAGGTAACTACCAGTCGGAAGTGCTCGACCCGTTCATCGACGACATGACCCAACAGGTGAGCCGCTCACTGCAGTTCTACCTCGCGTCCGGCTCCGGGCGCGAGCAGCCGGAAAAGATCGTGGTGTGCGGCGGCTGCGCCAACATCCCGGGAGTGGCGGAGGTGATCTCCAGCCGCGTGGGTATTTCTGCCGAGAAGGGCGACCCGCTCGGTCAGATGAAGCTGTCCTCGCGCGCCAAGGCGCAGGCGGTGCAGCGCGATGCCACGGCGCTGCTGACAGCCTGCGGGCTCGCATTGCGGAGTTTTGACTGACATGCCGCGTATAAACCTACTTCCCTGGCGTGAAGGCCAGCGCAAGGAGCGCAAGCTCGCGTTCCTGGTGGCGCTCGGCGGGGCGTTGCTCGCTGCCGGCGTTACATCGTTCGCCGCCTACCTGCTGTACGGCTCGATGATCGAGTCGCAGGAGCACCGCAACCAGCAGCTGCGCGTCGAGATCAAGACGCTCGACAAGCAGATCGAGGAGATCAACAACCTCGAGGTCGCCAAGCAGAAGTTCATCGCGCGCATGGAGATCATCGAGAAGCTGCAGCGCTCCCGGCCGGAGATCGTGCACGTGTTCGACGAGATCGTGCGCACCCTCCCCGAGGGGGTGTATCTCACCGGCGTGAAACAGACCGACAAACGGCTGAAATTCGACGGCGTCGCGCAGTCGAGCACCCGCGTGTCCTCCTTCATGCGCAACATCGATGGTTCCCAGTGGCTGCGTAACCCCGAGCTCGAGGTCGTGCAGACCAGCAAGGCCTCCGGGCCCGGCTCGAGCTTCACGCTGACCGCCGACCAGGTGACCACCGCGGCGCCGGGGGACGGCGCCGCCAAGAGCAAGATGAGGAAAGCGAGCCTCGGCGGCGGGGGGGCACGGCCATGAATCTGCTCGACGAGCTGCGCTCACTCGATCCACGCGAGCCGGGCCGCTGGCCCCTGCCGGTGCGCGCCGGCGCGGTCGCGGTGGCGTTTCTCGCACTGACGCTGCTGGGTATCTACTTCCTGGTCTGGAACGAGCAGCGCCCGGAGCTGCAGCGGCACCAGGCCGAAGAGCAGCAGCTGCGCCAGGAATTCCGCGGCAAGCACGCCAAAGCCGTCAACCTCGAGGTCTACAAGCAGCAGCTGAAAGACATCGAGCGCTCCTTCGGCGCGCTGCTGCGCCAGCTCCCCGGCAAGACCGAGGTGCCGAGCCTGCTGGTCGACATCTCGCAGACCGGACTGGCCGCCGGGCTCGAGGAGAAGCTGTTCCAGCCCCAGCCCGAGCAGAAGAAGGATTTCTACGCCGAGCTGCCCATCAAGATCCGCCTGAGCGGCAGCTACCACCAGTTCGGCGAGTTCGTGAGCGGCATCGCGGCGCTGCCGCGCATCGTCACGCTGCACGACATCGACATCAAGCCGGACAACAAGGACGCCTACGATCAGCTGTCCCTGGAACTCACGGCGAAGACCTACCGCTACCTGGACGAGGACGAGATCGCCGCGGGCGAGGCGGACAAGAACAAGGACGTCGCCCACCGCCCGAAGCCGGCGGGTTGACCCACATGAACGGCGTGGCCGCGGTACTCACTCATGCGTAAGCTCTCACAGCAACCCCGTCTCCGCCTGCTGGGCATGGCTCTGGCGTGCGCCGGCTACGCCGCGCTCACGGCGTGCTCGAGCGCGGACAACGAGCTGGCGCGCTTCATCGAGGACACGAAGAAGGAGCCGGGCGGGCGCGTCGAGCCGCTGCCGGAGATCAAGCCCTACGAGACCTTCCTGTACTCGGCGGCCGAGCTGCGCTCGCCGTTCCTGCCGAGCAGCCCGGGTTCCGGTGCGGGCTACGGCGGCATACGTCCCGACGCCAAGCGCAATCGAGAGTTCCTCGAGCAGTTCTCGCTCGACACGCTGAAGATGGTCGGCACGCTGCGCCTCGGCGGGCGGATGTACGGCCTGGTGCAGACCAAGGACGGCCTGGTGCATCGCGTGAACGCCGGCAACCACCTGGGGCAGGCGGAAGGCAAGATCACCGACATCACACCGGCCAAAATCACACTGATTGAAATAGTTCCGGACAGCCTCGGCGGGTACATGGAGCGCCCCGCGGCGCTCGCCCTGAACGAGTAAGGTCCAGCAGGGAGTCTCACGAATGCAAGCCTCTAGCCTGATGAATCGCCTCCTCGGCACCGCCCCCTGGCTGGTGCTCGCAGGGGTACTCGGCATGCTCGCGGGCACGGCACGGGCCGCGGATCAACCCGCGTTGCAAGCCATCGACGTGCAGCCCCTGGCCGGACAGCAGCTGCAGATCACCTTGCGCCTGTCGGGGCCGGCACCGCAGCCGCTGTCGTTCACCATCGACAACCCGGCGCGCATTTCCTTTGACCTGCCAAACACCACGCTGGCGCTGGCCTCACGCCGCATCGACGTGCACGCCTCCGGCCTCGACACCATACTCGCCGCCGAGACCAAGGACCGCACGCGCCTGGTGCTGAACCTCGACAAGCTGGTGCCGTATGACACGCGGGTCGAGGGCAGCAACATCATCGTCATGCTCGGCGGCAGCGCAGCACGCGCCAGCGCGGGCGCCGCCCCCTCGGGCGCGGTGGCCGCGAGCACTGGCGGCGGGGCGCGCGAGCTGCGCGCCATCGACTTCCGGCGCGGCGCCGACGGCGCCGGGCGCGTGATCGTCAAGCTCTCCGATCCGCATATGCACGTCAACCTGCACCAGATCGGCGACCAGGTAGTCGTCGATTTCAGCGACGCGAGCGTGCCGGCCAACCTCATGCGCCGCTACGACGCGAGCGACTACGGCACGCCGATCAGGGGCTTTGACGTGACCCGGGTGGGCAACGGCTCGCGCATCTCGATCACCGCGGGCGGCGACTACGAGCAGCTCGCCTACCAGTCCGACGACCAGTACGTGGTCGAGGTGGCGCCGCGTCGCAAGGCCGCCAACGCCCAGGAGGACCGCCCGGTGTACACCGGCGAGCGCCTCACGCTGAACTTCCAGGACATCGAGACACGCGCGGTGCTGCAGCTGCTGGCCGATGCCAGCGGCCAGAACATCGTGGTGAGCGACTCGGTGACCGGCAACGTCACCCTGCGGTTGCAGAACGTGCCGTGGGACCAGGCGCTCGATATCGTGCTGCGCACCAAGGGTCTCGACAAGCGCCGCCAGGACAACGTCATCATCGTGGCGCCGCAGGCCGAGCTCGCCACCCGCGAGAAGGCCGAGCTGGCCGCGCGCAAGGACGTGCAGGAGCTCGCGCCGCTGCGCTCCGAGTACCTGCAGGTGAACTACGCCAAGGCCCAGGACATGGCGGCGCTCATCAAGACGCAGACCAATTCGCTGCTGTCCACGCGCGGCAGCGTGGCGGTCGACGATCGCACCAACACCCTGCTGCTGCAGGACACCGCCGACCGGCTGGCGGACGTGCGCCGCCTGGTGGCGACGCTCGATATTCCGGTGCGCCAGGTGCTCATCGAGGCGCGCATCGTCATCGTCAACAACGACTTCGAGCGCGCTCTCGGCGCGCGCTTCGGCCTGACCAACGTCCAGAAGTACGGTAGCAGCGGGCTCGTGACGACGACCGGCAATGCTGCCGGCACCGATCAGATTGTCAGCTCGGGGCTCACCAACCGGGTGTCCAGTCCCACCGGCTCGCCCTTCCCGGTCACACTCCCGACGGGCAGCAGCGCGTCCAACCGCTATAACGTCAACCTGCCGGTCACCAGCCCCGCCGGCTCGATCGCCCTCGGCATCCTCGGCAACAATTTCCTCGTCGACCTGGAGCTGTCGGCTGCCCAGGCGGAGACGCAGGCGAACATCATCTCCTCCCCGCGCGTCATCACCGCGAACCAGAAGGAGGCGACCATCGAGCAGGGCGTGGAAATCCCGTACCAGCAGTCCGCCTCCAGTGGCGCGACCACCATCCAGTTCAAGAAGGCGGTGCTGTTGCTCAAGGTCAAGCCGCAGATTACGCCCGACAACCGCATCATCCTCGACCTCGACGTCAAGGACGACGCCGTCGGCACCGTGGTGGTGACCTCTGGCGGGGTGAACGTGCCCTCGATCGACACCCGCGAGATCACCACTCAGGTGCTGGTGAACGACGGGCAGACGGTGGTGCTCGGCGGCATCCTGTCGACCACGCAGCGCGAGGACGACACCAAGGTGCCGTACCTCGGGGACATCCCGGTCCTCGGCCACCTGTTCAAGAGCACTATCCACAAGGACGACAAGGACGAGCTCATGATCTTCATCACCCCGAAGATCGTGCGTGAGGGTGTGAACGTATACAACTGACGCGCCCCTGATCCCGCGCTGACGCTTGCGGCCGCCTTACGGGCGGCCGCGGCGTTTTGTGTATCCTGTCGGCTCGCATGCTCGGCAAGACCAGCGTATTCCTCATCGGCCCGATGGGCTCGGGCAAGACGGCCGTGGGCCGCCACCTGTCACGCACTCTGCAGCTGCCCTTCTACGACAGCGACGCGGAGATCGAGCGGCGCACCGGGGTCGACATCCCGTTCATCTTCGAGAAGGAAGGGGAAGCCGGCTTTCGCCAGCGCGAGCGCGAGGCGATCGAGGCGCTCACGCAGCTGGCGAGCATCGTGCTCGCTACCGGAGGCGGTGCCGTGCTGCTGCCGGAGAACCGCCGCCGCCTCGCCGAGCGCGGCTGCGTCGTGTACCTGCAGACCTCGGTGGCGCAGCAGGCGCAGCGGGTGCGGCACGGCAGAAACCGCCCGCTGCTCTCCGACGGCGACAGCACCGCACGCCTGGGACAACTCATGGACGCGCGCGCGCCGCTGTATGGCGAGATCGCCGACATCACCGTGCCGACCGACGGCCGGCGCGTGCAAAGTGTCGCCGAGCAGATCCTGCGCGAACTCGCTGCGGCGCGTGCCACACCCTAGGCGCACCGCCTGCCTCTGGAGCCCTCACGTATACTGCGCGATGGCTTCTCCGCGCCGTGTGCGCACGTGGACACTCTGAACGTCGAACTCGGAACCCGCAGCTACCCGATCCTGATCGATGCAGGGTTGATCGGCCGGCCGGACGTCTTCCGGCAGCACCTGCCGGCGCACGACGTGCTCGTCGTCAGCAACACCACCGTCGCGCCGCTGTACCTGCCGGCGCTCACCGCGAGCCTGGGGCCGCGTCGTATCGTGGAAGTCATCCTTGCGGACGGCGAGACGCACAAGACACTCGCCAACGCCGCGCGCGTACTCGACGTGCTCATCGCCAACCGCTTCGGGCGCGACTGCGCCCTCATCGCCCTGGGGGGCGGGGTGGTCGGCGACCTCACCGGGTTTGCCGCCGCCTGCTACCAGCGCGGCGTCGCGTTCGCCCAGGTGCCCACCACACTGCTGGCGCAGGTGGACTCGGCGGTCGGCGGCAAGACTGCCGTCAATCACCCCGGTGGCAAGAACCTGATCGGGGCCTTTCACCAGCCCGTGCTCGTGGTGACCGACACGCGCACCCTCGCGACGCTGCCGGCGCGCGAGCTGCGCGCGGGACTCGCCGAGGTGATCAAGTACGGACTCATCTGCGACGCGGCCCTGTTCGGTTGGCTCGAGGCGCACCTCGATGAGCTGCTCGCGGGCGCACCCGCGGCGCTCGCGCACGTCATCCGCCGCTCCTGCGAGATCAAGGCGGCGATCGTCGGCCGCGACGAGCGCGAGGTGGGCGAGCGCGCGCTGCTGAATCTGGGGCATACCTTCGGCCACGCGCTCGAATCCGCCACCGGTTATGAGGAGTGGCTGCATGGCGAGGCCGTCGGCGCCGGCCTGTCCATGGCGGCGGCCATGGCGCGCGAATGCGGTCTCATGACGGGCGATGAGGCCGCCCGGGTGCGGCGGCTGCTGGAGCGGGCCGGCCTGCCGACGCGCGTCACCTCGGTGACGCCGGCCGCCGTGCTCGAGCACATGAGCATGGACAAGAAGGTGCTGGGCGGGCGCCTGCGCCTGGTGCTGCCGCGCGGCATCGGGGACGCCCTCCTGACGGCAGACTACCCGGCGGCGGCGCTCACGCGCACGCTCGGCGCGCACTGCGGGTGAGCGCCGTGAACGACGTGCCCGCCCCGGCTGCCTCGCTGGCACCCTACGCGGCGCATGACGGGCAGTCCCGCGGCCGGCGCTATCCTGAAAGCCCGCCTGAGTTTCGCAGCGAGTTTCAGCGCGACCGCGACCGCATCATCCATTCGAACGCCTTTCGCCGCCTGGTCTACAAGACTCAGGTGTTCGTCAATCACGAGGGGGACCTGTACCGCACGCGCGTGACGCATTCGATCGAAGTGGCGCAGATCGCCCGCTCGGTGGCGCTCGCGCTGCGCCTGAATGAGGCGCTGACGGAAGCGATCTGCCTGGCCCACGACCTCGGCCATACTCCCTTCGGACACGCCGGGCAGGACGCGCTCAACGAGTGCATGCGCGACTACGGTGGTTTCGAGCACAACCTGCAGTCCCTGCGGGTCGTGGACGAGCTCGAGGAGCGGTACGCGCAGTTCCGCGGGCTCAACCTCACCTTCGAGTGCCGCGAAGGCATACTCAAGCACTGCTCGTTGCGGCACGCGCGCGAGCTCGGGGAACTCGGCGAGCGCTTCATCCGGCGCCAGCAGCCCGGACTCGAGGCACAGATCGCCAATCTCGCCGATGAGATCGCCTACAACAATCACGACGTGGACGATGGCATCCGCGCGCAGCTGCTGGACGTGACCGCGTTGCGCGAGGTGCGCGTGTTCCGGCGGCAGTACGATGCCGTCGTGGCGCTTTACCCCGGTCTTGGCGAGCGCCGCCTGGTGCACGAGACCATCCGGCGCATGATCAACCACATCGTGGTCGACTTCATCCGCACCACGCAGACCCAACTCACGCAGGCGCAGCCGCGCTCGATCGATGAAGTGCGCGCGCAGCCGCTGCCGCTGGCGATGTTGAGCGACCCCTGCCGCGAGGAGCACCTGGAGCTCAAGGCGTTCCTGCGCGAGCACGTCTACCGGCACTACAAGGTGCTGCGCATGACCTCGAAGGCGCGGCGGGTGGTGCAACAACTTTTCGAGGCATTTTTCAAGGACGTGAGTCTCATGCCGCCGGAGTACCGCGACACGGCGCTGCACGCGGAAACCGCGCACGGAGCCGCCGGCCGTGCTCGCGCAGTCGCTGATTACATCGCCGGGATGACCGACCGCTACGCCATCCTTGAGCATCGGCGACTGTTCGAGCCGGCCGAGCGCACCTGAGCGGCGTTCCCGGCAGCCCCGTTCCCGCCGCCAAGCTTGAGCTTTGTCCGACCCCGCCGACGCCGAGTGTAGGCTGGGTCCCACAAGCATAACTCGCTGTTTTCATTAGCCTTCAGGCGTTGAAGAGACGTTCAACCGAGGGCCTTGCCACATTCTGTCAATTGACATAAGTCGCTGACGTGCCTAGAGTTATGTCACAACAATTAGTATATCGAGATGAACAAGTCCGTCCGCGAGAAGGAAGCGGTTCTGAGCGTCTTCGCTGAGCTGGTGCGTCCGCTCATGCGTGTTGCTTTTGAATATGGAATCTCGGCGGGTGAGATCGCCGGCGTGGTGCGCCGCACCTACATCCAAGCCCTGGAAGCGCGCCTGTCGGATCAGAAGAGATCCACGACCGATGCCCGACTCGCGGTGGTGGCGGGTCTCGCCAAGTCTGACGTGACGGCTCTGCGCGAGGCGCTGCGCGCCGGCGCGCCGCACAGCCTGCGCGCCACCGTGAGCCTGGATTGGATCAGGTCACCAACCTGCTCACGGTCTGGCATACGCACACGGGCTTTTCCGGAGCCTACGGACTCGCGATGGAGCTGGATGTGGTTCCAACTCCGGGCTCGCCGCGCCGCAGCTTCCGCGAACTCGTCGACGCCGCTTGCCCGGGCGCCGATGGAGAAGCGCTGCTCGATGAGCTCGTTGCGTCAGAGTCCGTTGAAGTAATTGACTCGATGACCGTTCGCTGCTTGTCGCGTACCTATCTTCCGCAAGAGGCTGATGTAAAGCGGATCGAGTGGATGGGTCGGGTTTTGGCGAATGTTGCGGCTAGCTTCGTACACAACTTGTTGCGTCCGGTGCAAGAACCTGCGTATTTGGAGCGAGCTGTCGTTTCCGACGAGCCAATTTCCGAGGCCGGGCGCGATAAGTTTTTGGCGATTGCCGGTGAGCGGGGCCAGGAATTGCTGACCGAGTTGGATACCTTTCTTACACGCTTGGCCGCGTCGGAGCGAAGCGAGGCAGGAAAGAAATATGGGGTGGGAGTCTATTTCTTTGAGGACCGGTCCGCCGACCGACCGATGGAAGCGCAACCAAAGAACTACGAAGGGAAAACCAGTCGTGCTGTGTCACCCGTGGAAGAAATCGACGTTCTCGCGGGGCTAGGCCACAAGAAGTAAGCGACTCAGCGACTGCTATTGGGAGAAACATCGATGAAAACGACCGTACGCGTTGCCGTTGCAATACTGCTCGGAACTGCCGCAGCCTCAACGGGCTCAGCGGGAGTTCGTGGCAGTAGCCCTGAGTTGCTAGTAATCGGTCCCGTGGAATCCATCAACGCCGTAGATAGAACCGCGACAATCCTCGGGCAGCGCGTTCACACCGCTATGGTCGATGCCCTTGCCGTCGGCAATGCGGTGGCTGTGTTCGGAACGGCACGCGCAGACGGAACTATTGAGGCCTCCGCAATTCAACTCCGCGGGATGTACGTGCCGGGCGCAACATCGATCTTTGTCTCCGGCACGGTGCAACGAGCTGAACCTGCTCTTGGCCGGGTCGTGGTCAATGGTGTCACGGTCGATCTGACTTCAAGGATGTCGTATGGGATGTGGTCGCCTGCTGTTGGAAGCAAGCTGGCGATCTCCGGCACACAGCCCGTAAGCCGCGGTCTTGTACTGGTGAA
>WNFO01025699.1_pt1 | contig 10604 bp, 11 predicted proteins | sample 5400251 | NCBI WGS metagenome assembly WNFO01 (sample SAMN13153354, study PRJNA577476) | soil metagenome | isolation source: 100 cm saprolite under Madrone tree | place: USA:California | collected 2016-06-14 | reverse complement strand
GCGCCGACGGCCAGGCCCTGGCCTACTTCGGCCCGAACATCACCGAGGGGCCCGGCGGGGCGTGGCGCTTCGAGCTCTCGCCGCTCAATCCGCCGGTCAAGGCGGAGATCGTCGTGGCGGGCCAGGTGGACCGGCAGACGCTTCCGGTGAGCCTCACGCCCCGCTAGCCTCGTCGCGTGCTATCCTCGCGGTCCCCCAAGGAGGTGTGGCCATGAAGATCCTCGTCGCGCTCGTCGTGCTCCTCCTCGCTCCGGTGGTCGCGGGGGGTCAGGCGCCGCTCCAGCTCAAGGCGGGCAGCGGGGTCGGCCCCGGCAATCCGGTGAACGACGCCCTCTTCGATCTGGCCAAGAGCCTCGATCAGAAGAGCGGGGGGCGGATCAAGCTCGACGTGGTGATCAGCAACGGCCTCGCCAAGGGCGAGGCGGCGCATCTCGAGGGCGCGCAGCTCGGCACCATCGACATCGTGCCGATCGGCTCCGCGCCCATCGGCGGCATGTTCGAGGCCGCCTACCAGGCCCTCGACCTGCCCTTCTTCTGGTCCTCGCGCGAGCAGGTGTGGAAGGTGATGGACGGGCCCATCGGCCAGGAGCTGCTCAAGCGGATGGAGGCCAAGGGGGTGAAGGGCTTCTGCTTCGGCGGCGGGTGGGGCTTCCGCAACATGATGGTCAACAAGCGGCCGATCCTGGTGCCCGACGACATGAAGGGGCTGACCATCCGGGTGCAGGAGTCGCCCACCTACGTGGCGTTCATGAAGGCGCTCGGGGCGAACCCGGTGCCGATGCCCTACGTCGAGGTCTACCTGGCCATGAAGCAGGGGACGATCGACGGCATGGAGCTGCCGTCCTTCACCATGACCTCCGACAAGTTCCAGGAGGTCACCAGGTACTACTCGCTCACCCGCCACTCCTACCCGCCGATCGCGTACTTCATGAACATGAAGCGCTACCAGTCGCTCGCCCCCGATCTGCAGAAGGTGGTGGCCGACTCGATGCAGCAGGCGTGCGCCGCGCATCGCCGCTTCGAGGTGGAGAAGGAGAAGCAGGACCTCGACGTCATGAAGAAGGCGGGGACGCAGGTCAACGAGGTGAAGGACCTGAAGGCGTTCCAGGCGCTGATGAAGCCGGTCTACGCGGGCGTCGAGCAGCAGGTGGGCAAGGAGTTCATGGACCGGCTCACCGCCGCGGCGCAGGCCGCGAAATAAGAGCCGGGCGCCCCGCATCGACATGGTGATGGGGGCCGGCGTCTCGTAAGAGAGGGTCGGGCGCGAGGCCGCGTGCTACGGTGGCGGGGTGAGCGATGACGCGGCTCGTCCCGATCCGCTCGCGCCCCGCCTCGGGATCGCCCTCGCGGTCGCGGTCGCCGCCGCTCTCGTGTTCCTGCCCGCGCTCGGCGGTCAGTTCCTCGGCTGGGACGACAACACCACGCTGACCGGCAATACCGGCTACCGCGGCCTCGGTGGGGGCCAGCTCGGCTGGATGTTCACCACCACGCTCATGGGCCACTACGTGCCGCTCACGTGGCTGAGCTTCGCGGTCACCTACGTGGTGTTCGGCATGAACCCGTGGGGCTATCACCTGGGGAGCCTGCTGCTCCACGCCCTCAACGCGGGGCTCGTCGCCTGGCTCGCGTGGCGGCTGATCGGCGCGGGGCTCGCGCGCGAGGGAGCCGCCGGGCCTGCCGGCGCGGAGCGCGTGGCGATCGCGGTGGGCGCGGCGGTGGCCGGGCTCGCCTTCGGCGTCCACCCGCTCCGCGCCGAGAGCGTCGCGTGGGCCACCGATCGCGGCGACGTGCTCTGCGCCACCTTCTACCTGGCCGCGCTCGTCGCCTACGTCCGCGGCGTCGACGGAGGCGGCCTGCGCTGGCGGCCCTGGGGAACGCTGGCGCTGCTCGCCATGACCGCGGCGCTCCTCTCCAAGGAGATCGCGGTCACTCTGCCGGCGGTGCTGCTGATCCTCGATGCCTATCCGCTGAGACGGCCCCTGTCGTGGGGCGGCCGCGTGCGGGAGAAGCTGCCGTTCCTGGCGCTGGCCCTGCTCAGCGCCGCGGTGGCGGTGGCCGCGCGCGCCTCCGGGGCGCGCTTCTCGACGATCGAGCAGTACGGGATCGGCGCCCGTCTCGCGATGGCCGCCTACAGCCTCCGGTACTTCGTCGCGACCTCCGTCTGGCCCGCGGGCCTGGCGCCCTACCACGAGCCGCCGATGCGGGTGGATCTGCTCGTGCCCCGGTTCCTGACGGCCGCGATCGTGGTGCTGGCTCTCACGGTCGCGGTGGTGCTGCTGAGGGGGCGCTGGCCGGCCGGGCTCGCGACGTGGGCCGCCTACGCGCTGGTGCTGCTGCCGGTGAGCGGGCTCGCGCACTCGGGCTCGCACCTGGTGGCCGAGCGCTACGGGTACCTGCCGGGCGCGGCGCTCGCGCTGCTGCTGGGCGGAATCGCGGCCGCGGCGGTGCGCGGGGAGCGGGTGGCGCCCAGGCGGCGCGTGGCGGTGGCGGCGCTGCTGCTGGTGCTCGGGCTGGCGCTGGCCGGCTGGGCGGCGGTGGCGTGGCGCCACAGCGCGAGCTGGCACGACAACTTCACGTTCTGGCGGGTGTCGGCCGCCGCGGACCCGGAGTGCCGGCTCTGCGTGCTGAACCTGTCCGCGGAGTACTTCAACACCGGACGATTCGTCGAGGCGGAGGCGTGGGCACGCCGCGCGATGCCGCTCTGGCCGGGGCGGGGGACGCCGCACCATCGGCTCGGGGCCGCGCTCCTGGCGCAGAACCGCGACGCGGAGGCGGAGGCCGAGCTGCGCGAGGCGATCCGCCTCGCTCCGCGCCTGGCCGAGGCGCACCGCGAGCTGGGGCGGCTCTACGCGCGGCAGGGGCGGACGGCCGAGGCGGCGACCGCGCTGCGCGAAGCGCTGGTGCTGGGCGTCTCACCGGCGGAGATCGAGGCGCTGCTCCGCCCGCTCGAGGCCGCGCCGCCGCCGGCCCGCCGGTCGCCCTGAGGCGAGGAGGGTCACGGCGCGGTGAGCCGGTAGACGTAGACCTCGGTGTTGACCCGCTGCACCAGCACGTAGAAGTTCTTCGCGGGGATGTAGAGGAACTTGCTCATCACCAGGAACTTGTTCGGGGCATCGGTGGTGTGCGGCGGGACCGCCGTGTTTCCCGGCGCCGGCTTGATCTCGGTCCAGGTCCAGGTGGCGGGATCGAGCGTGAACACCGACGCGCCGCCGGCCCAGCCCACGAACTTCTTGATCGACGGATCGTAAACGAAGCCGGGGCCGCGGCCGTTGACCACGTCCTGGGGCCCGCGGGTCGGCACCGCGGTCCGGATCGAGCCGCTGCGGATGTTGCAGTAGCTCACGTCGCCGTTGCCCACCCGAACGAAGAGTCGCCGCTCCGGATCGATGGCCGCGACCTGCTCCTCGCCGTGCGAGATGTCGCCGATCTCCCGCCAGCGGTTCTTCTTGGGATCGTACTCGCCGAGCAGGTTCTTGTCGCTGAACGCGAAGACGTGCCCGCTGACCGGGTCGTAGTCCGAGGCGACGCTCACCCCGAGGACGCGCGAGTCGGCCATCCGCTGCCAGCGATTGGTGGCGAGGTCGAGCATCCACGTGGCCTGGGTGCCGCCGCCCGAGCCGCTCCAGAGCGAGCCGCCCCCGCGCCAGAGCTTGTCGAGATCGGGGATGTAGTTGAGCCCGTCGTAGGTGTGCACCGAGGCGGGATTGCCGTCCGGGTACTCGGCGCGGCCCTCCGACTGCTGCCGGGGCGGGATCTGCGGGCTCGGGCCCCAGAGGCGCGACCAGCGGAACGTGTTCACGTCGAGCGCGTAGACCTCGTTGCCCGCGTAGTCGCCGTGGCCGCCGCCGTGGAAGAGCACGCGCTCGCGCTTGCTGTCGTAGGCGGCCCCGCTCCACGCGGTGAGGACGTTGGCCGGGTTGCCCTCCGGGGTGGGCACCGGGGGAAAGACGCTGGGCTGCTGGTCGAGGCGCGAGCCCTCGATCACGTACCACCGGCCCGGCTCGGGCTCGAGCGCGCGGGCGCCGGAGGTGAGGGCCGCAACGAGGATCGCGGCGAGGACGAGGCGTCGGAACGTGGCAATCACGACGGAACGAGTCTACACCGGAGAATCGGCCTTGACACGCCGGCGGCGGCGGGTCTATCTGATCAGGCGGGACTATCGGAAGGCCAAAGGAGGCCAGCATGAAGGCTGCCGTATTCCACGGGCCGCATCAGCCGCTCACCATCGAGAACGTCGACATCGACAAGCCCATCGGGCGCGAGGTGCTGGTGCGCACCGTCGCCTCCGGCGTGTGCCACAGCGATCTCCACTTCGTGGACGGTTTCTATCCGTTCCCCACTCCCGCCATCCTCGGCCACGAGGCGGCCGGGATCGTGGAGGAGGTCGGGCTGCAGGTGAGCGAGTTCAAGCCGGGCGATCACGTCATCGCCTGCCTGTCCGTCTTCTGCGGGCACTGCGACTACTGCCTCACCGGGCGCACCCACCTCTGCCAGACGCGGCCGGTGCGGGCCAAGACCGATCCCCCGAAGCTCTCGTGGAAGGGCCAGCCGGTGAACCAGTTCGCCAATCTCTCCGCCTACGCGGAGCAGATGCTGGTGCACGAGAACGCGCTCGTGAAGATCGACGACTCCATGCCCCTCGACCGCGCGGCCCTGATCGGCTGCGGGGTGACCACCGGGGTGGGGGCGGTGCTGAACACCGCGCGCATCGAGGCGGGCTCGACGGTGGCCGTCTTCGGCGCGGGCGGGGTGGGGCTCGCGGCGGTGCAGGGCGCGCGCATCGCGGGGGCCCGCATGATCATCGCGGTGGACACCGTGGAGTCCAAGCTCGCCAAGGCCAAGGAGCTGGGCGCGACCCACGGGGTGAACGCGAAGGCGGACGATCCGGTCAAGCAGATCCGCGCCATGACCAACGGCGGGGTCGACTACTCCTTCGAGTGCATCGGGCTCAAGGTCGCGGCCGAGCAGTGCTTCGACTGCATCCGGCCCGGTGGCACCGCGACCGTGGTCGGCATGATCCCGGTGGGGCAGAAGATCGAGCTCGACGGACCTGCCGCACTACATCGAGCTGTACCGGCAGGGCCGGCTCATGCTCGACGAGATGATCACGCGCCGGGGCAAGCTCGAGGACGTCAACGAGGCGTTCCGGGCCATGAAGGCGGGCGAGGTCTCGCGCACCGTCCTGATGCTCGGGTAGCCTCATGGAGCCCACCCGTCTGGATCGACGCGAGCTGCTGAAGACCGCGACCGCCGCGGCGGCGGCCGGCCTGATCGCGGGCCGCGCCCGGTCCGCCGCCGCGCAGGCGGTCAAGTGGTCGTCGGGGACGGAGGCGCCGAAGCTGAAGGCACCCGCCAACGCCACCGACTGCCATCACCACGTCTACGACGCCAAGTACCCGGTGGACCCGAAGGCCACGCTGCGCCCCGCGGACGCCCTCGTCGAGGACTACCGGGCCCTGCAGAAGCGCATCGGGACCACCCGCAACGTGATCGTCCAGCCGTCGACCTACGGCATTGACAACCGCTGCACCCTCGACGCGCTGGTGGCGATGGGCCCGACCGCGCGGGCGGTGGTGGTGGTCAACGACACGGTGACGGACGCGGAGCTCCAGCGCATGCACGCCCTGGGCGCCCGCGGCATCCGCTTCAACCTGGCCCAGGCGGGCGCGACCACGCCCGAGATGATGCAGCCCCTGTCCGCCCGGGTGAACGCGCTGGGCTGGCACATCCAGATCAACGCGCCCCCGGCCAAGATCATGGAGGTGATGCCGATCCTGGAGCGGGTGTCGTCGCCGATCGTCTTCGATCACCTCGCTCACATCCCGCAGCCCGAAGGCGTCGGCCATCCGCTCTACGCCAAGATCCTGACGCTGATCGACAAGGGCCGCACGTGGGTGAAGCTCTCGGGCGCCTACGCCGACACCAAGGTGGGCCCGCCGAGCTACTCGGACTCGAGCGCGGTGGCCCGCGCCTACGCCAAGGCCGCGCCCGAGCGGTGCGTGTGGGGCAGCGACTGGCCGCATCCCACCGAGAAGGACAAGCCGGACGACGCGCTGCTCTTCGACCTGCTCACCGACTGGGTGCCCGACGAAAAGGCGCGCCACCGGGTCCTGGTGGAGAACCCGGCCGTCGTGTACGGCTTCTAGGCGCCGGGCCACCCGATCACGGGGTATAGCGGTACAGGTTGCTGTCCCGGCGCACGAATCCCAGCCGCTGGTAGAGACGGTTGGCGGCCTCTCGCGAAGGCCGGGACGTGAGCTCGACGGTCCGGGCGCCCAGATCGAGGGCGCGACGGACCGCCTCCTGGCTCAGGGCTTCGCCCACGCCCCGCCCTCTCGCGGTCTCGTCCACCACCACGTCCTCGATCCAGGCGCGGACCCCGGTCGGGATCCGGAAGACGATCAGGGTGAGCATCCCGACGATCCGTCCCTGGTCGCGAAGGTCCCGCGCGACCAGCACCGTGCTGGCCTGAGCCTCGACGATCTCCCGGATGAGATCCCGGGTAGGGACCGCGGCGCTCGGCGAGAGCTGCGGCACGAGGCGACCGAAGGCCGCGACCAGCTCATCATCCGGCATCGTGGCGACCGTCACCGTGATCCCGTCGGTGGAGGTTGAGGCCATGCTATCCGGTGCGGCGGCTCGCCTGGGCTTCCGCTCTGCGGATGAGCTCGTTCGAGGGCCGGGTGGGATCCATGACCTTCCGCGCCGTGTCCACTCCCGCGATCGGCAGCCGGGAGGGGTCGAGCAACCCGAGCTGGACCAGGACCGACGCCTGGTCCCAGTAGATGTGCTCGTGGGCGAGCTTGCCGTCCCGAAAATGGATGACCACCACCAGCGGGATCTCGACTCGTCGGCCGGTGGGAGGCACGCCGGGCAGCATCCACGTCATCTCGATGTCGTGGGTGAACCGGAAGATCAGCTCGTCCACCAGCCGATCGGTGCCGATGGTCCGGGATACCGGCACGATCTCGGTGTCGGCCGGCATCTGGGGAATGAAGCGTTGCGAGTAGAAGTGGCGTAGCGCCTCGCGGCCCACTCCCCCCGTCATCACCGGCACGTGGTTCACGTACGCGTCGGCCACCATGGTGGCGAGCGTGGCATCCGTGTCCCGGCCGACGAACTCGTCGCGGACGTGCTCCTCCCAGAGATCGTTGAGGTGCTGCTGCTCGCGCGACAGGGTCGGGCCCGCGGATGCGCTCTCGCTCATGGTGGGATCACCTGGAGCCCTGGGCCTCGGGGCCCAGCGGCACGTCGAAGGTTCACTGCACATCGCGCACCTTGCCGAGGCTCCGGAGGGCCCGGCGCTCTTCCAGCAGTGGCTCGGTGGACCTCCATGCGCTGGTCATGTTCGTGCTCGACGCCACCAAGCCGCTCTCGAGTCCGGCGAAGCTCCCTGAGGGCGCGGCGGCCTATCCGCCTGCCGCGTTCGGCAGCCCCGGAAGGGCACAAAAGCCCTGGGCTTGCACCTGGAGCGCGACGTTCGCCTTGCTGCGGAAGTTCTCGAACGCCACCGCCACGGTCAGCTCGACGATCTGGGCTTCGTCGAAGAACGACCGCACCCGCGCGAACAGATCGTCGCCGACCCGCTGGCCGGTGATGGTCATGGCCTCCGCGTACTCCAGCGCCGCCCGCTCCATCGGCGAGAATCGGGCGCTCTCCCGCCAGGTCGGCACCTCCCGCACCTTCTCCTCGTCCGCCCCCGTCTGCATCCCCCGGGATGCGTTGATGTCTATTCAGAAGGGGCAGCCGTTGATCAGCGCGACGCGGAGGTAGATCAGGGGCAGGAGGGCGGCCGGTAGTCGCCACGACTTCTCGATGGAGGCCCCGAGCTGCTTGGCCGCCTTGAGGATCGGCGGGCAGTGGGCGAGGACCTTGGTGGTGTTGAGGAGCGCGCCGAAGACCCCCCGCTCCCGCTCGAACAGCTCGTGGAGGGTCGGGTCTCCGGCGTCGTCCTCGATCTCGCGGACCCGCGGCACCGGTCAGGCGCCTACGGTCTTGCGGATGCTCCCCATGTGCTCGTCGATGTGGCTGATCAGGATGCCCTCGACGACCTGGTGGGCGGTCATCGCCGGCATCCCGGTGAGGACGGTCCCGCTCTTGTCCAGGTCGGCGTCGCCGAGCGAGCGCACCACCGCGGCCGCCGCCTTGACGCCCTTCTCGTGCAGGGCGAGGGTCTCCACCTTGGAGCACCCGGCGAAGTCCTTGGCGTGCTTGGCGTTCATCTCGTCGAGCATGCCCGGGGTGAAGTTGGGGATCGACTGGCCCGAGGCGATCGTCTTCAGGATGCCCGAGATGGGCTCGTGTGCGCCGGCCACGTGGTGCGCGGTGACGCCCACCGGCCACTTCTCGGCGGTGGTCACCTTCTTCCAGTCCGCGTCCGAGAGCTTCTGGATGGTGGCGGTCAGCTCGGCGGCCTTGGTCTCGTACTTCTTCGCCAGCGATTCGGCTCGTGCGCCCATGTGGGTGCCTCCTCCGTGGGGGTGTGGGACGTCCCGAAGTATACCTGAGGCGGCAAGACCGCATATAATCGGATGGCGAAACCCGCACCGCGCACACATCGGAGGGGGGTGAGCACGTGGCCAAGGGACGGAGCATGAAGAAAGAGAAGAAAAAGCCGAAGAAGGAGAAGAAGTAGCGTCGCGTGACCCGATCGCTGCTCCTGAGCTGTGAAGCAGTCGGCAAGGCCTACGGCACCCGGTCCCTCTTCGAGGGGCTGTCCTTCGGGCTCTTCGAGGGGGACCAGGTGGGCCTTGTGGGTCCGAACGGCGCCGGCAAGTCGACCCTTCTCAAGATCCTGGCCGGCCTCGAGTCACCCGATCGCGGACGTCGCTCGGTGCGCGGCGGGGTGCGCGTGGGGTACGTGCCGCAGGATCCCGCCTTCCCGGCCGGCGGCACCGTGGAGGACGTGGTGGCCTCCGGGCTGAGCGCGGTCGACGAGGCCGATCGTCCCGGACGCATCGCGCACGCGCTCGGCCGGGCCGGGTTCGCCGACGGTCGCGCGGAGGTGGCCGCGCTCTCCGGGGGCTGGCAGAAGCGCCTCGCCATCGCCCGCGAGCTGGCCGCCGAGCCCGACGTCCTCCTGATGGACGAGCCCACCAACCACCTGGACGTCGACGGCATCCTGTGGCTCGAGGCGCTTCTGGCCGAGCGGGCGCGGGCGTGCCTGGTGGTGAGCCACGACCGCTACTTCCTCGAGCACGTCGCCACCCGGATGCTCGAGATCGACCGGGCGTACGCTTCCGGCCTGTTCGAGACCGACGGGCGCTACAGCGAGTTCCTCGTCCGGCGCGATGAGTTCCTCCGGGGGCAGGCCGCGTACGAGGAGTCGCTCGCCAACACCGTCCGGCGCGAGATCGAGTGGCTGCGGCGCGGGGCCAAGGCGCGCTCCACCAAGGCGAAGGGCCGCATCAAGGAGGCCGATCGCCTCATCGAGGAGTTGCGGGACGCGCGGACGCGGGGCGCTACCCGGACCGCCGGCATCGACTTCGTCGCCTCCGGCCGCCGCACCCGCGAGCTACTGGTCGCCCGCGGGCTGACCAAGGCCCTCGGGGGCCGGGGGCTGGTCCGGGGGCTCGACCTGATCATCACCCCGGGCGTGCGCGTGGGTCTCATGGGGCCGAACGGCAGCGGCAAGACCACGCTGCTCAACCTGCTGGCCGGCACCCTCGAGCCGGACGCGGGCTTGATCGAGCGCGCGGACGGCCTCCGCACCGTGCGCTTCGAGCAGCAGCGCGCCTGGCTCGACCCGGATCTGCCGCTGCGCCGCGCGCTCGCGCCCGAGGGCGACGCGGTCGTCTTCCAGGGACGCAACGTGCACGTGGCCGCGTGGGCCAAGCGCTTCCTGTTCCCGCCCGAGCACCTCGAGGTGCCGGTGGGCCGGCTCTCGGGCGGTGAGCAGGCGCGCATCCACATCGCCCGCCTCATGCGGGAGCCCGCAGACCTGCTGATCCTCGACGAGCCGACCAACGATCTGGACATCCCGACGCTCGACGTGCTCGAGGAGAGCTTGGCCGCGTTCGAGGGCGGCCTGGTGCTGGTGACCCACGACCGGTTCATGCTGGATCGCATCGCCACCGTCATCGTGGCGCTCGACGGGCAGGGCGGAGCGGAGACGTTCGCGGACTATGCGCAGTGGGAGGGGGCGCGGCGGGAGCGGGTCGTCGGCTCGAGGTCCACCCCCCTCACCACCGGACCCCTCACCCTGCCCTCTCCCCGGAGGGGAGAGGGAGAGAAGGGGAAGCGGCGCGGGTACCTGGAGCAGCGGGAGTGGGACGGGATGGAGGCGGCGATCGTCGAGGCCGAGACCGCGCTCGAGGCGTGCCGGCGGGCCGCGGAGGATCCGACGATCACCTCGGACCCCGCCGCGCTCCAGGCTCGCTACGCCGCGGTCGAGGCGGCGCGGGCCGAGGTCGACCGGCTCTACGTGCGCTGGGCGGAGCTCGAAGCCAAGGGAGAGACGCGATGAGCGAGACGCAGGCGGTGGCCACCGTGAAGATCGACAACGCGCAGGTCCGCGTGACCGAGTGGCGCTTCGCGCCCGGAGCGCACACCGGCCATCACCGGCACGAGTACGCCTACGTGGTGGTGCCGATGGTGACCGGCGC
>WNFO01006124.1_pt1 | contig 10604 bp, 10 predicted proteins | sample 5400251 | NCBI WGS metagenome assembly WNFO01 (sample SAMN13153354, study PRJNA577476) | soil metagenome | isolation source: 100 cm saprolite under Madrone tree | place: USA:California | collected 2016-06-14 | reverse complement strand
CGCGGCGGAATGGGATACACGCAATGCGGCGCAGCAGCAGTCCGTGATTACGCTGCGCGATGAAGCGGGAGTGATCACCGAACGGGTGGAGGAACTGGCGGCGCGGGCGGAGTCGCGCGGGGCGCAGATTCGCGACGCGGAGTTGAGGATTGAGGCGCTGCGGGCTTCGGCTTCGGAGGCGGGGGAAAGCTTGCTGCGTCTGCACGGAGAGCAGAAGCAGGCGGAAGAAGCGCTGGTGCATCAAGAGGCGGCGCTGCGGAAGCACGAAACGACGGAGGGGGAGCTGCTGGAGTCTTCCATCAAGGTGCGCGATGACGCGGAATGCGCAGCGATGGAATATGAGGCGGCGAGCGGGCAGTTGAACGCGCTGATGGTCAAAGGGAGTGAACTGCAGGCTTCGATCGGCACGTTGCGGCAGGAGCGCGAGCGAACGACCGCGGAGGCGGACGCGCTGCGCGAGTCGGTGGTGGGGGTGCGGGCGCGGCACGCGACGCTGACACAAATTTTGAATGACCGGTCGCATACAGCGGATGCGGTGCAAAAACTTTTTGCGGCGAATGAGAGCGGAGCCGGACGAGATTTTCACGCGGTCGGAGTGCTTGCGGATTATGCGGAGGTCGAGGAGCAGCACGAGGCGGCGATCGAGCAGTATCTGCGCGATGAGCTGGAGTATGTGGTGGTGGAAACGTTCGATCATGCGCGGGCGGGAGTTTCGTTGCTGCGCGATGAGGTGGGCGGGCGCGCGACGTTTTTCGTGGATTCGCTGCGCAATTTGAAACTGACCGAATACGAACCGATTGTGCATTTCCGTGCCGAAGACGGAGTGATTTCGCGGCTCGATAAACTGGTGGGATTCCGGGATCCGTTGGGGGCGGCGGCGAAGCAGTTTTTGCCGCGTCTGCGCGCCGGATACTTAACCGACGGCGCGACGGCTGCGGAAAGGCTGGCCCGGGAAAATCCGCAGTATGCGTTTGTGACGCCGGATGGCACCTGTTATCAGGGACGCATGGTGACCGGCGGGCGCGCGGATGAAGCCGGGCCGTTGGGAATGAAGAGGGAATTGCGGACGCTGGACGGAGAGATTACCCAGCTGGAGAAGCGCAGCGAGGAAACGCGTGGCAGGGTCGAACTGGTGAGCGCGGACCTGCGCGCGGCGGAGCAGATGCTGGAAGAGGTGAGCGCGCAGCGGCTTACCGTGGAGCGGGAAGTTTATTCGACGAAACATCGTCACGAGCAAACGCAGTCAGAGCTGGCGCGGCTGGGACTGGAGCTGACCCTATGCCAGAGCGAGCTGTCGCGAATACGGCAAGACGCGGAAAATGCGCGGCTGCGGGCGGACCGAGCGAAGCACCAGCTTGCAGCGGCGGCCACGACGCGAGCGGAAGCAGAGGCGGAGAGCACGCGGCTGGCGGAAGAGTTGGTCCAGCTTCGCGGGTCGATCCAGACCGAACAGAATGAATTGGCGGCAGGCCGCGCGGAGCTAGCAGCGATGAGCGAACGGCTGGCGGCGGCGGAGGCCGTGGCGTCGCGCTTGGTGGAAGAGCGCGGGGAGCTGGAACGGCGCGAGGCGGGGTTGAGGCAGCAGGAAACTTTGGTCAGCGAGGAAGCGGCGGTGCTGGTTAAGCAAAGCGAGGAGCTTGCGCAGCAACTGGAAGGCTTGCGCGCAGAGAAGCTGCGGCTGGAAACGCGGCAGCGGGAACTAGAGCTGGAGTGGGAAAGCGGGCGCACGCGGGTGACGCAGATGGAAGATCATTTGCGCATAGGTCGACAGACGCTGCAGGAAGTGCGCGAGCAGCGGAGTCATGCGGAAGTGGAGCGGGCACGGAATGATTCGGACCGGCAGCACTTGCGCGAGACGTGCATGGCGGAGGTGAATGCGCAGCCGGAGGATTTGATCGCGACGGAGACGGCGTTCATCAGCGGAGAACAGCTGGCGATCGCTGAGACCAATTATCGGGAGATGAAGGAGCGCATCGAAGCGATGGGGGCGGTGAACATGATGGCGCTCGAGGAATACAACGAATGCGAGCAGCGGTTCACGTTCCTGACGCGGGAGCGCGACGATTTGTTGCAATCGATAGCCGATACGCAGCAGGCGATTGCCGAGCTGGATTTGGTTTCGCGGGAGAAATTCGAGCAGGCGTTCAACAGCATCAATCACAATTTTTCGGAGGCGTTTCACACGATTTTCGGCGGCGGGACAGCGGAGATGCGGCTGACAGAGCCGGACAGCTCCGGCGACGCGGGCATCGACGTGGTGGCGTCGCCTCCAGGGAAGCGGCTACAGAACATTTTGCTGCTGTCGGGCGGCGAGAAGGCCATGACGGCGCTGGCGCTGTTGATCGCCATTTTCCGATATCAGCCGAGCCCGTTCTGCATCTTGGACGAAGTGGACGCACCGCTGGACGAAGCGAATGTGGGGCGGTTCACGCGACTGGTGGGGGAGATGAGCGGCCAGACGCAGTTCATCATCGTGACCCACAACCGCAAGACGATGGAGACGGGCAGCGTGTTGTACGGGGTAACGATGCAGGAGCCGGGAGTCTCGAAATTGGTGAGCGTGCGCTGGGAAGGCGACGAGGCGCCGACCAAAAAACACAGCGCCGCCGCGGCAGCTTCCGCAGCCTAGGGGTCAAGCGGTCGATTCGCAGTAAGTGACGAAGCGGCGGTGCGCAAAGATTTGCCCAGTCGTCCAGCCTGTTCTTTTTATTGCGGGTATTTCTTTTTCTTCTCCCACTGAAATTATTTTTTCCACTGAGAGTGTGATTGACTTCGCTTTGCGCTGCGCTAGAATGCTCCACACTCTTGCAGGGGAAATTCTTCCGTGTCCTTCGGTGCAGCAATGCGGGTGGTTCGAGAAACTCAGTTTGCCGGCATCACGCCCGCCGCCCGCGGGAAGGTGCGCGACATTTATGATTTGGGCGACAAACTGCTGATTGTGGCAACCGACCGGCTGTCGGCCTTCGATGTGATATTACCGACGCCGATTCCCGATAAGGGCAAGGTGCTGACGCAGCTTTCCCTGTTCTGGTTTGACCTGCTGCGAGACGTAATTCCGAATCATGTGGTGAGTGCGACGGATTTTCCCGAGCCCTTCACCGCGCATCGTGAGGAACTCGCGGGGCGCGCGATGCTCGTGCGTAGGACCCAGCCGTTGCCGATCGAGTGTGTGGTGCGCGGGTATGTTTCGGGGTCGGGATGGAAGGATTACCGGGCGAGCGGAAAGATTTGCGGCATGGCGCTGCCTGCCGGGCTGCGTGAGTCGGACCGGCTGCCGGAGCCAATTTTCACGCCGGCGACGAAAGCAGCGACGGGCCACGACGAAAATATTTCGTTTCAGGAGGCGGTTGCGCTAATTGGAAAGGAACGGGCGTCGCAGGCGCGCGAAATTAGCCTGGAAATTTACCGGCGCGCGGCCGCCTACGCGGAGCCTCGCGGAATCGTGGTGGCGGATACGAAATTCGAGTTTGGCGTCCTAAACGACGAGCTCATGTGGATTGATGAAGCACTGACGCCGGACTCGTCACGATTTTGGCCCGCGGCCCAATACAGGCCCGGCGGGCCCCAGCCCTCGTTCGACAAGCAATTTGTGCGCGACTACCTGGAGAGCATTCACTGGCCGAAAACCCCGCCCGGCCCGGAACTGCCCGCTGAGGTGGTCGCCGCAACGTGTGGCAAGTACCGGGAAGCGTATCGCATCTTGACCGGGCATGAATTGGAGCAGAGCCGGGAGTGATGCGAGCGTTTCCCTCTGGAGTGTGACGTGAAGGACCAACTCGAAGGACTCGTGAGCCAGATGGTAGAGCGGGGAATTTTGTTTGATGAAGCGGTGGGAGAATTTGAAAAGCGCTTTATCAAGCGGGTGCTGGAGCGCGCGGAAGGAAACCAGTCACGCGCGGCGGTGATCCTGGGAATTCACCGCAACACGCTGAGCCGCAAGATTGACGAATACAAGCTCGATCATCGCAGTCACCGCGCGCGGTGATTCGGGCGGCGCCGTCTTGCTTCCCACGGTTGGGTGAAAGAAAAACGGCTCGCTGAACCTTCGGCGAGCCGTTTCAATTAACAAGAGGCGAAGTTTAACCGCGGCTGGGCTTTTTGCTTACCGGACGCTTCTTTGTCGCTTTCTTTTCCTTTTCCTTGGGGATGTCCTCGGCGTTTACCTTGGCCTTATCCCAGTGCAGCATGAAATTGGGATCGGGATCGTAGGCGACCAGCGTACCGGTGAAGCGCACGGGATTATCCTTCTCGAGTTTTGAGGCTTCGGGCTGGCCCACGACCTTGACGTCCATGTCCGGAGTGGTCTTGGCGTCGAACTCCGCATCGCTGGTGACGAAAGCAACCTTCAGTTGCACGCTGTCAGTACCCGGAGTGACTGCAATCAGTTTGCCGGGGACGTCCGGAAATTCCAGGCCGCAGGATGCAAGCCAAGTGACCTTGGCTTTGTCGCCGCCGGCCTTGAGGTCGGCCATGACGGAAGCGATGGTCATGTCTTTGCGAGCGGCGTCCAAGTCAGCGGCGCTGGATAGCTTATAGCTTGCCGGGCGTTCGGCAGAGCTGCCGGCCAACTGCAACAGCTCGCTGAGCTCGGCATCGGTCAGAGTGTCGCAGACGTTGCCGCCCTGGTAGTTGGCGACCAGCTTGCGCAAGTACGTTTTCACCTGGTTCGATTGGGTCTGGTTGGCGTTCTTGGCGGTCACCGCCTTAGCGAAGTACCAGAAGGAGTCCATTTGTTGCGGAGGAGTCATAGCCATGTAGGCTTGGCCAGTCTTATAACTGGTGATGGCGTCGTCGGGATTTTTCTCGAGGACCGCTTTGTAGGAGGCGATGGCGGTCTGGAAATCCTTCTGAATCATGGAGCACTGCGCGAGCGTGTAGTTGAAGAGAATGGCGGGTTGCTGCTTCTGCTTGTTGAAGTCGTCTTCGGACATGGCGTCCGGTTTTTTCAACTCGCCAAGAGTTTTGAGCCCGGCCTTTGCGGCTTCGCAGGCTTTAGGGGCCTGGTTCTGGACTTCGGGAGAGGTTGGCGGGAGATTGCTGTAGGCAAAGGCGCGGGCGTAATAAGCCTGGTAGCGGATGGGAGGCTCGGCTTTGTCGCCGAGGGCGATGAGCTTGTCGGAATATTCCATGACCTTTGGCCAATTCTTCAATTGGCTGTAGGCGTTGTAGTAGAGCGGGTAGATATAAACAAGCAAAGCGGAATTCGGGTATTTGGAGACAAAGTCGTCGAGCATCTTGATTTGCTGCGTAGGGTTCTTTTCCGCTTGAGCTGCCTGGTAGGCGTTGTACTCCGCCATGGTATATGGTTGCTTGCCAGCTTCCTGACCCGCGGCTGCCTGCGCTTGCAACTGCAAGGCACCGAAGGCCCCAAGGCAAAGCGCCGCCGCCATCGCCAGGCTCGCCAGTCTACATGTTCGATTCATTCCATTCTCCTCGCTAAACTCCAAGCCCATTTATGTACGTTTCGCACACCCTGGAGCGCTCTTGCCGGGTATTAAGCTGGTTCGTAAAACTTTGGGATTATAGGAAAAGCGCACGTGAATCTGCAAGGCGTTACTCTGCAGGGACCGTTGTATTTTACATCTCTCCTGAAGCCCGGCGCACCGGGCTGAACATCCTGCCTGAACGGCGGTCCCAACGACTGAATGTTAAGATGAGTTTCGCACGAAAAGGGTCGCCTCGACGAGGAAGAATTGTGATGGCGGGAATAAGCAAAACAAATAGAAAAAAAGACGATAGCGCGGCACTCGGCGGGCGGGTTGCGCTGGTTACTGGAGGCAGCCGCGGGATCGGGCGCGCCATCGCGCTAAAACTGGCCGAGATCGGCGCGGCGGTGGCAATCTGCGGGCGTGACATGAAAAAGTTGGAGACCACTGCCGAGGAGTTGCGTGGCTTGACTGACGACGTTTTTGCGCAGGCGGCGGACGTGACGATGGCGGGCGACGTGAGCAAACTGGTTTCGGCGGCGGAAGCCAAACTCGGAGCGATATCCATCCTGGTGAACAACGCGGGGATCGGCTTGTTCGGGCCGGCGCACGAAAAAACCGAAGCGGACTGGGACCGGGTTCTGAGCACGAATCTGAAAAGTGTTTTCCTGGTTTCGCGGGCGGTGGTTCCGTCGATGATGCGACAGGGCAGGGGCGACATCATCAATATCAGTTCGCTGGCGGGGCGCAACACGTTCGCGGGAGGCGGCCTGTATTGCGCCTCGAAATGGGGAGTGCAGGGGCTTACGGGCTGCATGGCGGAGGACCTGCGGGAGCACGGGATTCGCGTGACCGTGATCTGCCCGGGAAGCGTGGCCACGGAGTTTTCGGGACGAGGAGCGAAGGATAGTGGTAGAGCGCTGAAGCCGGAGGATGTGGCGCACGCGGTGGCCGCGGTGGTAACGCAGGGGGAGGGAAGTTTCCTGAGCGAGATGCACGTGCGGCCGCTGCGGAAGTCCTGAAGTTATTTCCTCTTGACAATAGTTGTTATAACGACTATCGTGGGAGTATGAGACCAGCGGCCAGAAGAAGCGTCGCACTGCCCAGCGAAGACCGCGCTTTCATCGCGTTGCAGAGGGCCGCAGACAAACTAGCGCAGCAAGCGGAACAAGTGCTTAAGTCCAGCGGATTGACGGGCGCACAGTACAATGTGCTGCGCATCTTGCGCGGGGCGGAGCCTGACGGACTAGCTTGCAGCAGTATCGGCGAACGCATGATCTCCCACGACCCGGACATGACGCGGCTTCTCGATCGCATGGAGAAGCGGAGTTTGATTACGCGCCAGCGCCAGAGTGACGATCGGCGCGTGGTGAAAACACGGATTACTTCCGCCGGACTGGAGTGCTTGAAGCGGCTCGATGCGCCGATACGCGGGCTTCACAAGCGGCAGTTCGCGCATATGCCCGCCGCGCGAGTGAAGGCACTGGCGGATTGGCTCGATGAGATCTGCGCGGAGGCGCGGAGTAGTGCGGAATAAGAAATTTGCAACAGGGGCCAAGTGCCAGTTGTCAGTTGCAATGCAAAGGAGAAAAACAGTGGGCCAATTCCTAGTTCGCGCAGGCTTTACCGCGGCACTTGCAGCGGCGATATCGCTGCCGGCGGCCGCGGCGACATCCACATGGCAAATCGATCCAAATCATTCGGCGGCGCAGTTTGCGGTGCGCCACCTGGCGATATCAACGGTGCGGGGAGCATTCACAAAGGTCAGCGGAACGGTGCAGATGGATGACAAAGACATCAGCAAGTCGTCCGTCGAGGTGACCATTGATGCCGCTTCCGTGGACACAAGGGTAGCGGACCGCGACAAAGATTTGCGCAGCGACCATTTTTTTGACACCGCTAAGTATCCGACGCTTACGTTTAAATCGACGAGGGTGGAGCAAGTTGCTCCGGGCATGCTGAAAGTGACCGGCGACTTGACCATCCACGGAACGACCAAGCAGGTCGTGCTGGATGTCGAGGGACCGACGGCACCGGTGAAGGATCCATGGGGCAACCAGCGAGCGGCGGCATCGGCGAGCACGAAAATCAACCGGCAGGATTTTGGCGTGAAGTGGAACGCAACAATGGACAACGGGGGAGTCGTGGTGGGCGATGAAGTGTCGATTACGATTGACGTTGAGCTAGTGCAAAAAGGCGCGGCGAAATCGGGCGATTGATTGGCACGGATTTTCCAAAGATTGAGCGGCGCAAGATGCACCGCGCAACTCATTTGGCTCATCTAATCGCGCACGGCAAGCTTGAGATTATGAACAAACCAGCGGTAACCGACGTGCCGATTCTTGAATTGGTCCGGAATCGATGGAGTCCGCGCGCTTTTGCGGAGAAGCCCGTTCCGCGAGAGGTGCTGCGAAGCTTGTTCGAGGCGGCGCGCTGGGCGCCTTCCAGCAACAACGAGCAGCCGTGGGTTTATCTGGTGGCCACGAAAGATGATGCGGAGAACTTCGCAAAGATGCTTGGCGTCTTGGTGGAATTCAACGCTGGCTGGGCAAAACACGCGCCGGTGCTGGCGCTTTCGGTGGCGCACCTGAAGACGCAGCGCGAGGGCAAGCCTAATCGCGTGGCTCTTCACGACGTGGGCAGCGCGACGGCACAGCTTACCTTCGAGGCCAACTCGCGTGGATTGCTGGTTCATCAGATGGCCGGCTTCGATTCGGACAAAGCACGGCAGGCATTTGCGATTCCGGCAGACTGGGAGCCCGTGGCAGCGATGGCCATTGGTTATCCCGGGGATCCGGAGACACTTTCTGAGCGGCTGCGGGAGCGCGAGTTGGCGCCGCGGACAAGAAAGCCGCTCAGTGAATTTGTCATGAGTGGCGGCTGGGGGCATACTGCTCCCTTCGTTACGAGGTAGTCGCCGAACAGGGGACCCCGGCTCGATCAATGCACAGCGCTCTCGACTTCCTGCTGCACCACGGCTACGCGGTTTTGCTCGGATGGGTATTTGCGGAGCAAATTGGTTTGCCGGTTCCTTCGCTTCCGCTTTTATTGGCTGCGGGCGCATTGGCGGGAGCCGGACGGTTCAGCTTTTTCGGTTCGCTTTTTCTGAGTGTCTTCGCTGCGATTCTTGCAGACTTGATCTGGTACCTGCTCGGAAGATACCGCGGGATCAAAGTTCTGCAGCTCCTTTGCAAGATCTCCCTAGAGCCAGATTCCTGTGTTCGCCGGACGGAGGGCGTTTTTTCAAAGCAGGGCGCGCGCTCGCTGGTGCTCGCAAAATTTGTGCCGGGCCTCGGCACGGTGGCTCCTCCGCTTGCGGGCATCTTCCACATGCGCCCCTTGCGCTTTCTGCTTTTTGACACTTCCGGAGCGTTCTTGTGGGCGGGCGCTTATCTGGGGCTTGGATACATCTTCAGTAGCGAGATCGAAAGAATTGCGGAGCACGCCTTCCACCTCGGCGGCGGACTGTTCGTTCTCCTCTTTGGGGCGCTGGGGTCGTACATCGCATACAAATTCATCGCACGGCAGCGATTCCTGCGCGAGTTGCGCATTGGCAGGATCACGGTAGACGAGCTAAAACGAAAGCTCGATGGTGGAGAAGAAGTCGTAATTGTGGACCTACGGCATTCCTTGGATTTCGAAGCCGATCCGCAGACTATTCCCGGGGCGTTTCGCATGGACGCCAAAGAATTGGAAGAGAAGGATGACCGACTGCCGCGCGACCGCGACGTCGTTCTTTATTGCACTTGACCCAACGAAGCGACCAGCGCCCGTGTGGCGCTGCTACTCAGAAACCGAGGAGTTCGGCGCATCCGGCCGCTGCAGGGCGGGCTGGATGCGTGGCGCCAGCGCGGTTACCCGCTGGTGACGGCAGCGCTGGTCTAAGGTTTCGAGCAAAGAGCCGAATCATTTTCGGGGGAGTTCACGCTATAGGCGCGGCAAGACGATTCCGCCCTGGGATTGGTACTTTCCCTTTTTATCTTTGTAGCTGATTTCGCAGTCTTCGTCGGACAAAAAGAAAATCACCTGACACAAACCCTCGTTGGCGTAGATTTTCGCGGGCAGCGGTGTGGTGTTGCTGATCTCGAGAGTCACGAAGCCTTCCCATTCGGGTTCGAAGGGCGTCACGTTGACGATGATTCCGCAGCGCGCGTAGGTCGATTTGCCGAGACAAATGGTGAGAACGTTTCGCGGAATGCGGAAGTACTCGATGGAGCGCGCCAGCGCGAAAGAGTTTGGGGGAATCAAGCAAGATTCGCCCTTGTAATCGACCAGCGAGCGCGGGTCGAAATGTTTTGGGTCGACGATGGTGGAATTGACGTTGGTAAAAATGCGGAATTCGTCGGCGACGCGGATGTCGTAGCCATAGGACGACAATCCGTAGCTGATGACTCCTTCGCGGACCTGGCGGTCGGTGAAGGGCTCGATCATCTTGTGCTCCAGCGACATGCGCCGGATCCAGCGGTCTGGTTTAACGGACATCCACGCCTCCTCGATAGTTTGCAAATTTCGGTGGCAGCGAATGGCTGCGAAAAGAATGGCCAGTGTAGATTAGCCACCACGTCTTGACAACCCACGACGCAGCCTCTAGCATCTGCCGAGTCGCTGGAGGCACCTGTGATCAAGCTCGACATCGTGAATGCCGTCGTCACGACGACAAACATTAGCCGGACCAAAGCGGAGCAGGCCGTGGAGACCGTGTTTGAATCGTTGAAGAATGCGCTCGGCCGCGGGCAGCGCATCGAGCTCCGGCGTTTCGGCGTGTTCAGTGTGAAACCGCGCAAGACGGGCATTGGGCGCAACCCGCGCACGGGGGAGGAAGTAAACATTCCTCCTGGCAAGGCGGTGCGATTCAAGCCGGGAAAAGAATTGCAGGGAATCGAAGACACCGCCAAGGTTTGATTGCTGGAATTTTTTCAGCGCACGAGTTTCAAATCAAAAAAACAACGTTTCTAATGCGACTGCCGGCTCCGCCCTGACACTCATTGTTATTTTGGCTATACTAAAAAGCTCGGCGCGGTACCCAAGTGGCCCAAGGGAGAGGTCTGCAAAACCTCCATTCGTGGGTTCGAATCCCACCCGCGCCTCCAACGCTATGTTCCCGCAGCGGCGGCGGCAGTCTGATCCAGAATTGTTGCTGCGCGGCCCACATCCGTTACGCCAAAAACCACTAGGGGC
>WNFO01008892.1_pt1 | contig 10605 bp, 9 predicted proteins | sample 5400251 | NCBI WGS metagenome assembly WNFO01 (sample SAMN13153354, study PRJNA577476) | soil metagenome | isolation source: 100 cm saprolite under Madrone tree | place: USA:California | collected 2016-06-14 | reverse complement strand
CCCGTGCCCAACTATTATTCGCGCGGCGAGCGCGTTGTCGCGCAGCTCCAGAGCATCGGCATCCGCGCGAGGCTGCAAGTGATGGAGCGCGGCGTCTTCCAGAAAAAGATGGAGGGCGGCCTCAAGGAATGGCCCGGGGTCCAGATCATTATGAACGCCACACGCATCGGCGGGACCTGGTCCAATTGGTACGACTCGATGTTCAAATGCGGCGGCTTCCAGGCCAGGGACTTCTTTTGCGTCGCCGAGCTCGACGACAAATTCAAGCAGTATCTAGCGTCCTATAATGCGAACGAGCGGAGAAACCTGGCCGAGCAGATCCAGCAGGAGATCTTGGAGAACTATTATTTCGTCCCGGTGTTCCGCCACGCCTTCGTCAATGCAATCGGGCCGCGCATCGTGGGGACGAAATGGCAGGACGTGTTCCCGACATACCTCACGTCCGGCTACCCATACCCGTGGGAGGACATCCAGCTGAAGGAGACTGCGGCGGCCGAGAAGTGAGGCGCAACGGGGAGGAGCGGCGATGGGCCAGTTTATGATCCGGCGGACCCTCTACGCGCTCGTCACCCTGTTCATCCTGAGCTTGACCATATTCACGGTCGTCAGGCTGACCGGCGATCCGGTGACCTTATTGGCGGAGCCCGGCGCGCGCGCCGAGGATCTCGATCGCGTGCGCGCCGAATGGGGGCTCGATCGCCCGTGGCCGATACAATACCTCGCCTTTGCCCAGAACATATTCACCGGGCAGCTCGGCAAGTCGTTCAACTATCAAATGCCGGTCAGCACGCTCTATTTCCAACGACTGCCCAATTCTCTGGAATTGGCCTTCGCAGCGACGCTGATTTCGTTCTTCATCGGCATCCCGGCCGGCATCATCTCGGCCGTGCGGGTCAACAGCGGATGGGACAGCTTCGGGAAGGTCGTCGCCTTGCTGGGGCTATCGATCCCCGGCTTCTGGCTGGGGCTGGTCATGATCCTGACCTTCTCAGTCTGGCTCCACTGGCTGCCGACGAGCGGGCAGGGCGGTTGGCGGAATCTGATTATGCCGGCCGTGGCGCTGGGGTGGTACTTTGCCGCCTCGCTGCTGCGGCTGACCCGCTCCAGCATGCTCGAAGTGTTGCGCAGCGAATACGTCAAGCTCGCGCGCCTGAAGGGGCTGCACGGCTACGTTGTGCTCGCGGTCCATGCCTTCAAGAACGCGCTGATCCCGGTGCTGACACTGGCCGGCGTCAACCTCGTCGTGATGATCAACGCGGCGGTGATCATCGAGGTGATCTTTGCTTGGCCAGGGATCGGCCGGCTGCTCTACGAGGGGATCTTCCAGCGCGATTTTCCGCTCGTGCAAGGGGTTGTCATGGAGGCCGGGATCATGATCGTGGTGATCAACCTGATCGTCGACGTCCTCTACGCCTACATCGATCCGCGTATTCGCCTGACCAGGTAGGTTCGCCATGATCTCCACCATCGAAGAGACACGTGTTCCTGCGATAGCAGTCAGTTCCCGAGAGTTCACCAGCGTCCCGGGACGCTTGACCGGGCTGGCGCGGCAATTACCCGCGCTGCCGCTCGCCATCTTGGTGCCGTTCGTCATGATCGCGCTATTCGCCGATTGGATCGCCCCTTACGACCCGACCGAGCCGATCCCGGGGGCGAAGATCTTCGAGCCGCCTTTCTGGATGGAGGGGGGCAGCGTGCACGCGCTTCTCGGGACCGATTTTCAGAGCCGCGATCTGTTGAGCCGGCTGATTTTTGGCGCCCGGGTGTCGCTGATCGTCGGGGTGACGGGGACCCTCGTCGCCGGCAGCATCGGTACCGCCCTGGGCATACTCGCCGGCTATCTGGGCGGCTGGGTGGACCAGGTGATCATGCGGCTGACCGACGCCTGGCTCGCATTGCCCGCCTTGGTCTTTGCCATCTTCCTGGCGACGATGTTGGGCCCCAGCATGTGGAACATTGTCATCATCCTCGGAGCCGTCTACTGGACCCGCTACGCCCGCGTCATCCGCGGCGAGGTGCTGAGCCTGCGCGAACGCGAGTTCGTCAAGCTCGCCGAGATTGCCGGCGGCTCGCGGACCCGGGTGATTTTCCGCCACATATTGCCCAATGTGCTGAACTCGACAATGGTGCTGGCCAGCCTGACCATCGGGGTGGTGATCATCGCCGAAGCCTCGCTGAGCTTTCTCGGGGTCGGCGTGCCGCCGCCGGAGCCGGCCTGGGGCTCGATGCTGGCCGACGGCCGGTCGATGCTGATGGTCGGCGATTGGTGGCTTACCATCTTCCCCGGCCTCGGCATTCTGCTCGTCGTGCTGGCGACGCAGCTGCTCGGTGACTGGCTCCGAGTCCGGCTCGACCCACAGCTGCGCAACATGTAAGGCCCTGCGATGGCCCCTTTGTTACGGGTGTCCAACCTGCAGACGCATTACTTCTCGTTCGGCGGGACCCGCGTGGTCAAAGCGGTCGACGGGGTCAGCTTTACGCTGGGCGAGGGCGAGACGATCGGCCTCGTCGGCGAGTCGGGATGCGGCAAGACCACGACCTGCCTGTCGGTCGTCGGTCTGCTTCCCCCCGCGGCGCGGATTGTCGGCGGCAGCATCGAATTCGCCGGGGAGGAGCTGACGACAAAACGGCCGCGCGAGATGCGCCGCATCCGCGGTCGACAGATTGCCATGATCCTGCAGGATCCGATGGCCTCGCTGAACCCGCTCTTTAGCATCTACTGGCAAGTCGCTGAACCGGCCTATCATCATCAAGGCACGCGTGGGCGCTCGCTGCGGCAGCGGGTGCGAGACCTGTTGCGGGCGGTGCGCATTGCCTCGCCGGAGGTGCGGATGCGCGAGTACCCGCATCAGATGAGCGGCGGCATGCGCCAGCGGGTCGTCGGCGCGATCGCCATGGCGGGGGGGCCGAAGCTGATCATCGCTGACGAGCCGACGACCAATCTCGACGTCACCATCCAGGCCCAATACCTCGAGGTCCTGAAGGACATCCAGCAGGAGAGTGGCGTCGCGCTGATTTTCGTCACCCACAATCTCGGCATCGTCGCCAAGATGTGCGACAAAATGGCCGTGATGTATGCCGGGAAGATCGTCGAGCGCGGCGCCGTGCGCGAGCTGTTCCGCGATGCTAAGCATCCCTACACCCAGGCCCTGCTCGGCTCGATGCCCAAACTCGGCAGCAAGGAGCCGCTTTTTGCGATCCCGGGCCAACCCCCCAACCTCGCCCAGCTTCCCCCCGGCTGTGCGTTTCAGCCGCGCTGTGCCCATGCCATGCCGCAATGCGCGACGCATGAGCCCGAAGATTGCCATATTGGTCCGAATTGGACGGCGAAATGCTGGCTGGTCGATCAGCAGGCAAAGGAACAGTATGTCAGCGCCATTGCTTGAGCTGGAAAATCTTCAGAAATACTTTCCAGTCAGCACAGGGGTGTTGTTGCGGCGCAAGATCGGTTGGGTCAAAGCAGTGGATGGTGTGGACATCGCCATCTACCCGGGAGAGACGTTGGGGCTGATCGGCGAGTCGGGGTGCGGCAAGACGACGACTTCGAAGCTGATCCTGCTGCAAGAGACCCCGACCGCCGGAGCGATCCGGTTCGACGGCGAGGACATCTCCAGCCTCTCAGGGCAGGAGCTGATGCGTTACCGCCGCGAGGTCCAGGTGGTGTTCCAGGACCCCTACAGCTCGCTCAGTCCGCGCATGCGGGTCGGTGATATCATTGCCGAACCTTTGGAGATCCACACCGACCTCTCCCGCCAGGCGTTGGACGAGCGGGTGGCGGAAGTGCTCGAGCTCGTCGGGCTGCAGCCGGAGGTGGCGCGACTGTTCCCGCACGAGTTCAGCGGCGGTCAGCGCCAACGGATCGCGATCGCCAGAGCGCTGGCGACGCATACGCGCCTTATCGTGCTGGACGAGCCGGTGTCAGGGCTGGACGTCTCGATCAGGGCGCAGATCATGAACCAGCTCGAGCATCTGCAGCGCACACTCGGGGTCAGTTATCTCTTCATCGGCCATGATCTCGCCACGGTGGCCCACATCAGCCACCGTATTGCCGTCATGTATCTCGGGCAGATCGTCGAGCTCGCGGACAGCATCGAGCTGTGCGCAAAGCCACTCCACCCCTATACTCAGGCCCTGTTTACCGCAGCCCTACCGTCGCATCCCGACGAACGGCACGAGAAGCTGGCGATTACCGGCGAGGTCCCGAGCGCGCTCAATCCGCCCTCGGGGTGCCGCTTCCACCCGCGCTGCCCGCATGCCATGCCGCATTGCGCAATCGAGGCGCCGGTGCGCAAGGAGGTCGCCCCGCAACACTCCGTCGCCTGCCATCTCTACTGAGCGGTGTCCCGCCAGCTGTAAGGGTTACAGCCCGCTCTTGCCGCGCAGTTGCCGCAAACTTTCGGCGATCCGCCGGGTGACGGTCGGGAACGGGTCTTGATCCAGCATGCGCGCGACCCTCTTCGCATAGGCCGAGCAGAGGAGGATAGCCGGTCTCGCCAGATCGGGATCGCGCCCTGCCCGCTCGCAGATCTCGATCAGCAGCGCCATCTCCTTTTTTGGCACCCAGCGCGCCAGCTTCTCCAGATCGTGCGGCCCGAAGGGCAGGCCGGGTTCAGCGGCGCCAACGGGGCTGCCCGGTTCGGGCGCGCCGGCCGATCTCTCGGCGGTCGGTCGCGGCGGCACAGGCAGGGCGCCAGCTTCGGGCAGTTTCGGCGTCGTCATGCGCTCAGCAGCGACGACGAAAAAGTCGTCGAAATCGCGTTCAACATATCCGATCAGGTTCTCGCATCGAAAATTCAGCATAGCTGGGGATGACAAATTCCTCAACTTTTATCAGCAAAGATCTCGTAGACTGTGAATCGGCCGGTAATCGCGGCAATGTTGAAACGCTCGAAATGGACGCGATGGCTGTAAGCATAAACATTTGCAGGTTGGATGACGCGACGAGCCCCGACCGAATCGATGATAATAAGATATTAACAGAATACCGGGTATCAGCTGCACCGACAGCTCACGAGAAATGGTTGCTATCGGTGGTCGATGAGCCCGGAAACTTTTGCGTTCGGCGGCGAATTGCCGCGCGGCCAGCCATCGCCAGATGCTGGTCTCCACGTCAGGCGTTTTCTCGGGAAGATTAATCTCGGGACCGACTGGCGCGGGACATCGGTGAAGGGATTGATGCGGCTCCTGCCAGGTTATTTTCGGCGAAGGCGCTGCGCCGAAGCTCGACTGCTTCAGACCACGCTCGAAAACATCGGCGAGGGTCTCAGCGTCTTCGATGGCCAGGGACGGCTGATCGCATGGAACTCGCGTTTCTGCGAATTGCTCGAATTGCCGCCGGATCTCACCGCCGGCGCACTGCTTCGCGACATTCTGATGCTTCAGGCGGTCCGGGGCGAGTTCGGTCGCGGCGACCCCTCAGCCGAGGTCGCCAAACGTCTCGAGCTGTTCTATCGCGACGTGCCGACGACAAAGGAGCGCGTGACGCCGCGGGGACGCGTCCTGCAGATCCGCCGCCGCGCCATGCCCGACGGCGCCGTCGTCTCGGTTTATTCCGATATCACGGACCTCAAAGCATCCGAGCGGAAATTGATCCAGGCGCGTAGTCAGGCCGAAATGGCAAACCGCGCGAAGAGCGAGTTTCTGGCCAATATGAGCCATGAACTGCGCACTCCGCTCAATGCCATTATCGGATTCTCCGAGATCATCGCACATGAGCTCTTCGGGCCGATAGGCAACGAAAAATACCTAGACTATATGAAAGATATACACAAGAGTAGCCTTCATTTATTAGCAATCATAAACGATGTACTCGACATGTCGAAGATCGAGGCAGGGAAACTCGAACTTTCGAAAGAGCCGTTGCACCTCCAGAATGTGATCGGCGAAGTCATCCGCATGATGCGGGAGCGGGCCGAGAGCCGCGGCATCGAGCTGGTGCCAAAGTTATTGGAGGAGGAGGTAGAAATTTGGGCCGACGAGCGCGCAATGAAGCAAATATTTCTCAACCTTCTGTCGAATGCGATAAAATTCTCCAAGGCCGGCGGTAAGGTTTGCATTCGCATCGTAGCGGATCGGCCCGATCTCGCGGTTGTCGAATTTGAGGATCACGGGATCGGCATGAACGAGGAAGAGCAAGAGCGCGCGCTGCTGCCGTTCGGGCAAGCAAAGCCGTCGACGACCCACAACTACGGCGGCACTGGCCTGGGCCTACCGATCACCAAGGGCCTGATCGAAGCGCATGGCGGAAAACTCGCGATCGAAAGCCGCACGGGTCAGGGGACCACTGTGCGCGTCTCTCTGCCGACCGAGCGAATGCCGCTGACGGCGGGCGCTTGACGGCAAATCCTCAACCCGCCGTCGACGGTGCGGGACTCGGCCGAAGCACGCGAAACAACAGGATTCCCGGAAGGCTGACGGCAGTTATCACCGCCATGATTTGGAAGCAGCCGCTGTAAGCGGCAAAAATCGCGAAGTTCAAAGCTTCCGACGGCGAGCTTGCGCTTGCCGCCGCCCCACCGTACACCGGGAAAGAATTGTTCTGAATGCTTGCCTGCAGCAGAGCCGTCATGACCGCAACCCCGGTGGCGCATCCGAGCTGACGCAAAAGGCTGTACACTCCCGCGGCATCGGTCCGCAGCTCTGCGCCGAGGGTCGAGAAGGCAAGTGTGCTGAGCGGAGTGAACAGCAGCCCGACCCCTATTCCTTGGAGCGCGCTGGCCGATGCCAACCAGATCTCGGCGTCATCAGCCGGCACCCGCGACATCAGGACGAGCGCACCGGCGGTGACGATCAGTCCGGTCCCGAGCAATGCGCGATGATCAATCCTGTCGATGAGATAACCGACAGCCAGCATCGTCGCCATCGTCCCGATGCCGCGCGGTGACAGGGCCAGCCCAGCCTGCGTCGCGTCGTAGCCCAGGGGTCCCTGGCTCAGCGCCGGCAAGAACACGATCGTCGTGAACAGCAGCGCGCCGACCAGGAAATTGTAGAGCACCGCAGCAGTAAAATTCAGGTTGCGAAACACCCGAAACGTGAATAGCGTAAACTGCGACCGGGCACTGCGCATTGCGATCGCCGCCAGGGCGAGTGCGGCAACGGCGGCTTCTGCCACCGTTTCGGCGGGAAGGGGCCAAGTCTGGCCGATGCTGCGGCCGAGCGCCAGCTGCAGCGACCCCACCCCGACGCTCAGCAGCAGGAGGCCGATGGCGTCCACGCGGGCCTTGGCAGTCGGCTCGGCCGTCACCGGCAGGTGACCGAGACCCAAGACGGCGATCAATCCGAGAGGAAGGTTCAAGACGAATATCCACCGCCATGAGGTCAGGTCGGCGATGACGCCGCCGAGAATGGGCCCAAGGATCGGGCCGGCCATGATCGTCGCTCCCCAGATAGCCAGCATTTTGCCGTGGTCGTGCCGAGGATAGATATCGAGAAGGATGGCCTGCGCGAGAGGCTGGATGACGCCGGCTGCGGTACCCTGTACGAGACGGAACTGGATCAGCGCGCCCGCGGACGGCGCAATCGAACAGAGCGCCGAGGCGATGATGAACAGCCCGATCGAGCCGATAAAAAGCGGCCGTGCCCCATAGCGGCGGCGCAACCACCCGGTCAGGGTGGCCATGATCGCGGAAGCGCAGAGATAGCTCGTCATTACCCACGAGCCCAGCTCGATCCCGCCGCCCAGGCTTTGCTCGAGCTGAGGCAGAGCCACATTGGCGATCGTCGCATCGAAGGCCTGCATGGCCGTCGCGATCATCAACGCGATAGCCGCCCGCCGCCGTGCCGAACTCGATAGGACCCCTGCCTCGACGCTCATTCGGCTCCGCGTTTCGCCAATTTGCTGGTGGGACCTTCCGCGATGAGGGCGCGCGCTCGCGCAAACGCGCGACCCCGATACGCTCCGAGATGAAAGATGCGATGCTGATCTAGACCGGATCTACCTGTCGGGGCTCTGCAGTTCCCAGTATCCTCGCCCCCTCTGGTTGATAAATCAGCGTGCTCTGTTTTATTACTGTTAAACAGTTGCCCTACGAAGTCAACGTTGGTTGGCAAACATTCAATACAATTTGAGGCACATTATCCGAAATTTTGATTTGGCATCGTGAAACAAAAGTGGACGAACGGGGTTCATCTGCTGTTAATCTACGACGGATAAAGTCGGTGATCTCCGGCAAATTGTCCGGATCTGATCTTGCGAGGGTCTCGTGAACCGCTTGACGATGCTTGTTTCGGCCGAGGGCACGTGGATGCTCGAGGACAGCGTCGAATTTCGCGCGGCATTGGGGGATCCCGAACCGGATTATGATGCCGCTGCCTTCGCCGTGAGGAACCTGGGCTTCATCAAATTTCAGATCCTCGACAATTCGATAATCGAAATCGACCTGCATCCCCATAATGTCGAGATCCCCGCATTGCTTGCCGTTCAGCAGCAGCTCCTTACGTCCCAAATCAAGCTGTTCCGCATAAGATACTTCGACCTTTCTTGGAAATCCGAAATCATATGTTCGGCCGAATTGGCTGTGGCGCGGCTCTCTGAATTGTGCGCCCCAAAATTCGCTTTGTCGGCCAAAGACAGTTTTCTCGTCGAGCCGCAGGACTATTTAAAGCTTTTCGAATCGGAACAGGGACCGCTGCAGCTGATGGCCCAGAAGTGGAGAATGTCGTTCGGCCATTTCGATCCCAGCGTAATCTCATTTGCGATCAAAAAGGATCTGCTGTCGCGTCTGATCATCGTCGGAGTGAAACCGCGTGGAGCCGAACCGATATTCCGCTTCATTGGCGATGGTCACACCAATTGGCTCGACAGCAACTACCATCTGCATGCCATTGGCGAAAAAGTGGAAGACCAGCCTGATAAAAGTTACGGACAATGGGTGTCGCAGTTCTATAAGAGCGTGGCGAGCACCGGGCAGCCGCGTTACGACTATGTGACGGCCGCGATCCAACGGCCGCCCGGCACCTTTCCGTGGAAGACGCCCTCCGACGAGGTGCTGGTAACCTTGTCATCCCGGGGTCTGCGGGAGGATGCCAGTGACAAACTGTCGGTCATCGAGCCCGAAAACTCGTTGACGAGATATTCGGCAATGTCCTCGTAAGCCTCGCCCTGGGACAGGTAGGCCAAAACGACTTCCAGGTCGCCCCACGGCGAAGCGGGATAGAAGATGCTGTGACTGGCATGCTTGTAGCCGTAGCCGGCGCTGACGCCCTTTGCTACGAGCACCGGGGCGACGAGTGCGATCGCCCAATCCACCGGCCAACGCGACATTGCGTAGGCTCGACCTAACCGAGCCAGCAGATGAGAGAGCTGACGCCCGCGAAAATCCGGCCGTATCCAATGCGATCCGGCGCAAAACACGACCCCGCCGATCCGCCCGGCAGCCGGCGCCGTCACGTTGCAGAAGTGACCCTCATCATGGTCCGCATAGAACATCGAGCGCGCCTCTTCCGCCAAACTCGTTTCCGGCCAGTAATAGATCCGCCCGGCTTGCGTCAGCACGATATCCCCGTCCTCGTTTTCACCGGAAATCCAATAGGAGTTTTCGGGCGACAGATCGCAATACGCGGGATTGTACATATTGACCAATTTGAACCAATTGCCGTGGGCGACTTCCCGCTCGTTGAGATAAAGCAGCTCGCCGAAGTCATGCCGCAGCCGCAGACGAAGGCCCATGCCCCGAGCCGCCTTGTCGCCTTCAAGAACAAACCGGGCGAGGAGGCGGGCCGGACCATGCTCGACCGTCAGCGCATCCGGCAGTCGCAGATTGTTTTCCGGGACAATATTCGGGTAGATGAGGCTCATGATCATCTCCTCACGGCTGGCTGCCGGACAGCGGGTTCCCCTGCTCTGAGGGTCAGAGCCGTAGTTGCCCGCTGCCAACACTGGCGAATTTTGATAAAAGCTGAGCGCTCAGCTGCGTTTTACTAATTATTTACCTAAACTGTCAATCCGGAAATATGGTTAACGCAAAGAAAATGTTAGGTAATATTAATCTAAACTTCTTTGCTGATTTGATTAAAATCGGAGGCGGTGTTGCCTGCTCCTCCTCAGACTGGCGGGCATCGGCCTCGGCCAGCCTGTAAGATAATGGAGGGGCTGGTCTTTTTTGATCATGCCAGTTAACTACAGGGTCGAGGCGGGCACACGACGACGAACCGGCCGAGCGAGGCAATCCCCTATGAGCAGCAAAGACCAGTTGAAGCGCGCGGTCTGCGAAACCATCGACCGCCACGCCGACGCCATCATCGCTCTCGGCGAGACAATCCTGCGACATCCGGAGACCGGCTTCAACGAAGTGAGGACCGCCGCCCTGGTCGCCGAGCGGATGAGCGCTCTGGGTCTGGCGCCGCGTACCGGTCTGGCGCTGACCGGCGTCAAGGGCCGGCTCGCCGGCGGAGCACCGGGCCCCCGGGTCGCCTTTATCGGCGAGCTCGACAGCCTGCGGACCTCGGAGCACCCGCTCGCCGATCCGGTCACCGGCGCGGCGCACAGCTGTGGTCACAATGCCCAGATCGCCGGGATGCTCGGCGCGGCGATCGGGTTGACCGAGGCCGGCGTGGCCCAGCATCTTGCCGGCGACATCATCTTTTTCGCGGTGCCGGCAGAAGAAT
>WNFO01006122.1_pt1 | contig 10605 bp, 10 predicted proteins | sample 5400251 | NCBI WGS metagenome assembly WNFO01 (sample SAMN13153354, study PRJNA577476) | soil metagenome | isolation source: 100 cm saprolite under Madrone tree | place: USA:California | collected 2016-06-14 | reverse complement strand
GTGTTGCGCTTTCAGGAAGGATTAGCTTTGGACGAAATTGCCACGATAACTGGAACGAAGCTGGGCACGGTCAAGTCGCGGCTGTATCGCGGACTGAACATGCTGATGTCGCAACTGAAGGGAGCGCAGGCGTGACGCGAGACACACATGACGAGGCAAGAGAGTTGATTGCGCTGGGTGAAGCTCTCTTGGACGGGCAGCAGGCCTGGCTGCGGGCCCACCTCGATGAATGCGAAGCATGCCGTCATTATGCGGAAGCGGCCAACGTGGTGGTTCGTGGTTTGCGTTCGCTGCCGCTCGCCGCCGATTCCCGCCTGGTGCGAGCTACGCAGATGCGAGTGCGCTTCCACGCCAGCAGGCTTCGGGAGACCCGGGAACGTCTGTGGCTGGTAGGGATGGCTTGTCTGGGCGTAGGCCTCTCCGCGACGCTGACGGTCCCCGTCTTGTGGCGACTCTTTGCATGGATCGGCGAATGGGCCGGACTCTCAACCCTGGTCTGGCAGGCGGGCTTCATATTTTTCTTTATCGCGCCGGCACTGGCGGTGAGTGTGTTGCTGCTGGCCCGTGGGACTTATTTGACGAACGAAGAACGATCGCGGCAAGGGCGATGAGAAAGCTGACAAACTTATGCAGGTAAAAGACGAAACTCAAAGTGCACTCAAGTCGGAAATCAAGATTGTTCCGGCATGGGCGTGGGCGCTGGCGGTGTTTGGATTCTTCATGGCGCAATTTTTCTTCAACGTTATGGTGGCTCGGCACCCGAACGCGCCGCCGGCATGGGCGCGACCTTTGCTTGGGTTCCTGCTCGGCCTGGTGGCGGGTTCTTTTGTGTTGTTCATCGGCTATATAAACCGCGACGCGAAACGCCGCGGCATGAGCCCGGTCCTTTGGACGATTGTGGCCATTTTTATTCCCAACGCTCTCGGCATCATTCTTTACTTCGTACTGCGGCAACCACTGCGGAGCGCCTGCCCACAATGCGGCAGTGCCGTTCAGCCGGGATTCAACTTCTGCCCTCGCTGCAGCTACAAACTCAGCCCGAGTTGTCCGCAGTGCCAGCGCGTGGTTGGCGTAAATGATGTCTATTGTCCGTACTGCGGAACTTCGATTCGCAATCAGGCGACCCCGGACTCGGGCCCCTCCACGAAGCTTCCTGGTTAACGCCGCAGGAGATGCCGATGAAAGCCGCCGTTTACAACAGACGCTAAGTTTGCAAAATAGCACCAAAGGAGGGAAGAATGTCATTTTCGCTGCTTCCTCTTCATGTTTCGGCTGGCATCGCAGGGATACTGTCGGGTACCGCAGCCATGTCTTTCCGCAAAGGCTCTCCCCGGCATGCCCTGGCTGGAAAAATCTTCGTCATATCGATGCTGACCATGGCCGCGAGCGCGGTGTACCTCGCGGCGCTGAAACACCAAAACAACAATGTAGGCGGCGGCGTTCTGACGTTCTATCTGGTGGCGACCGCATGGGTGACCGCCAAGCGCAGAGACGGGGAAACGAGCATTTTCGATTGGGCTGCGCTGCTGATCCCTTTGTGGGCAGGCATTGGAGGCTGGATCAATGGCTTAGAAGCGGTGCATAGCCCAATGGGGTCAAAATATGGAGTTCCCGCTGGGATGCACTTTTTCCTGGGTTCCGTGATGCTGATTGCTGCCGCGGGGGATGTTCGCATGCTTCTGCGTGGTGGTGTTTTCGGCGTACAGCGCATCGTGCGCCATCTCTGGCGCATGTGCTTTGGGCTGTTCATCGCCACGGGCTCGTTTTTCCTGGGACAGGGCAGCAAGGTATTCCCCGCCTTTATACTCAAAGCGAACGTACTTCTTATCCCGGCTATCCTGCCACTGGTATTGTTGATTTTCTGGCTATTCCGTGTTCGCTTCACAGATCCATACAAAAGAAAGTCGATGCCGCGCGGAGCCGATGTTTACTCCTTACCGACCTAGCCTTCGAGCTCACTTCACCGCATCGGAAGTAATCCGCAGTTTTACAAAAAACCTGAATGCGGGCAGTTGATGTAATCAGGCGATTTATGAGATGGCTTCCAGCCTGAATAACGATAGAGAAGCGGCTTGCCACGTCTCCCTTGCCGGCCTGAGACGTGGCAAGCTGCATCTCAATCGGTCCTCACGAATATCCAGGCTGACTAGGGAGCGGCCTCGTCCTTGGGCGGCTCGGAGATCCCCATGCGCCCAATGTCCGCTGTTTTGGCCAGCGGAGTGTAGGACTTAAGCCACAGCTTTACGTCGAAGTAGATCGGATACAGGAAGCCCATGACGCCCACTGCAATGCTGGAGGATCGTTCCCCAGCCGAAGCCGACAGCGCATATCCGGTTTCCCGCAATTCATCGCCGATCAAGCTCTCCACTTGCGCGATCTCGTCCGCGGACAGCACCGTCTTCCAACGCCCCACCGGATTCGATTCTTTCTCCTGCCCGTCGCCACGAAACGATGAGTTGGGATCGACCATGGATCCCTGCGCGTTCCGCTGAATGCGGTCGTAGTCCAGGTCGTGATCGATGAAAGTGCCGATGCGCGCCAGGGTCTCGCGCGGCTTTTCGACGACGTCTTCGTAGTGAACTTCCAGGTAGTCCCCGCCCATCGCGCGTCCGTACTTGCGGCCTTTACTTACGATCCATTTCCAAAAGATCGCCGGAGCCAGCAACTTCCGCTTCCGATCCCACGAAAAGGGTTTGATCCAACCAATGCGGTTGAGCGAGACAGCCACGTCGCGACCGTCGCGAATGATGTGAACGATCAGCGCATCCGGCAGAAGTTTCTTGATGAGAGGGAGATAGAGCAGATGCAAGGGCGTACACTCCGCCCATCGCTCAACGCCCTGCTTGTGAGCGATGGCCTCCATGAGAATGCGGAGGAAATCGCCGGCATTGCGGCACTCCTCGAGAATCTTGGGTTCGATCTCCTCGCGACTCAGGCCGGAGCGGTAGAAGAGCTCACTTCGAAGCCAGTGGTCGAGAAGGTCCCGCCGCCGTTCCCGCCGAGCGAGGTTTCCAGAGTGGAGGCCAATCAGATTGAACGCGTTGCTCTCCGCGTGATACACCGCGAAGCAGCCCGCCGAAAGCAACGTGTGATAAAGCAACTTCGTTCCCGATCGCCCGCAGCCCAGCACGAACACCGGGGCTTTCGAACGGGTTCCACCTTTTACGCCCTGACCCACTTGCCTCCGTTGCAGCAGTGCAGGTGATCCTAGATTCGCACCATTCACCCTCCTATCGTAAAGCGGTTTTCGGAGACTGTGGCTGCAGAAAAGTGAAAATCCGCTAGATCTTTCGTAACAGAAACGAACATTCGGTAATAGCAGGGCAATAAAGGGCAATGATTATGATGTTCGTGGCGAGGCAGAGCGACATGTCAGGACGCCGGACGCCTAGGCAGGACCGTCAGTGATCACTTTGCAGTAAACACGATGTAGTAGGCGATTGAAGGGAGGAAAGTAGCCGATCCGTTCGAATGGAATAAACAGACGAGGAAAGCGACGCATGACTCGCCAAACAACGGGAAACACTGCTCCACAGGTACTTGCGATCCGGCAATTTGGCCCTACTGCCTTGCGAATCTCCGATGGCAAGGAGCCAGTTTCATGTCCGAAATATCTTTTGCAAAGACCGACGACGAGGCCATGAAGGGCATTGTCAAACTCCAGGACAATGATCCCTCCCGGTCTGACAACCCGCTTCATCTCGGCAATCATGCTTCTCTGTGTCTCCACGCCGAAAAGGTGCAGGAAGTTCAGCGCGGTGACGACATCAAAGGACGCGTCAGCGAAGGGTAGTTGCTGGGCGACAGAACGGACAAAGCGGCAATGGGAGTTCTGGGTCTTGCGAACCGCATAGGAAAGCATATCGAAAGAGTAGTCACAGCCTGCGACAAAGCTCGCGTGCTTAGCGAATTGCACGACCCCTCTTCCGGTTCCGCATCCAACGTCCAGAACCCGCTTCCCCTCGAGCGAGCCGGTAAGCCGGGTGATGGCGTTCATCATGACCGTCTGCTTGTAGTTGCTGGCAGGATTCCCAAATCGCCGCTGGTCATACTTGGATGCGTCCTGGTATCCCGGTTGTCCGACGCCGTATTCGACGACTTCGAATTGAGACTCGGAGTTGTCGCCCGATGTGACCATTAATTCACTCACCTGCGCACCCGCGCTTAAGAAAGTCGATTGAACCCCGCATCTGTGCTGGCACAGAGCCTGAGAAATTTCCTGACATGTAGATAGTCAAATGGAAAAAGCCAAGAGATACGCCTAGTACCTCTGTACGCCATCATCCGCGTGGCGGCCTTCATGGCAAAGAGGCCGACTAATTGATTATCAAGCGAGCCACCATAACTTACTAAGAAAGACTGTGTGACTGAGGTCAAGGCACGTCCGGAATAACCGGGCCTGCCTTGGAGAAGAGCGAGATATGCAACAAATTTGCCTACGTCTTCGTACGCGGTGTCGGACTTCGCAAAGTTCTCGAAATCCAGGATTCGAATCTGTTGACCATCCAGCAGGATGTTTCTGGGGGTGAAGTCACCGTGCCGGGACGCAGCCGGAAGAGGGCGTCCTTCGATCCGCCGGCTGCAGGTGGAAGCAATGCGGAATACTTCCTGAGCCATTGCCGTGCTTAATCCCTTGCGCTTACATCCCTCCAGCTGCTCTATGATCTCACGCTCAAAAGCGGCTGCATCGAGTGGGATATCCGGTTGTTGTGTTGCTTGATGAAATCGGCTAAGCCAGAGCCCGACGTTAGAGGAGATTTCACACATTCGGCTGGTACAAAACGGCGCAGATATCCAGTTGGCGCTTCGCTGCAAAACACGGCTCAGGACAATTCCACCGAGCTTCTTCGTAACCATCAACCCAGCCTCGGGCAGTGCCAGAAGTGGGCTGGGAATGCTATCGCCCAAATCTGCTCCGGCTAATCTTCGCGCTGTCTGGAGAGCACTAAACTCGTGGCGCACGATCTCGGCCGCTTGCCGGGGTCCAGATGAAATCATGATGTACTTGACGAGCAGGGGAGAATCAGAGCCGTTAGCCGGATTCTTGTACTCCAGGAGCGCGGAGTGAGTGGAATGCGTGATGCGGATAAGTTCCAAGGGCTTTCCCGCGAACAAAGGCTGGGTTTCAAGCAGCCGGCTGATCTCGCGGCCTTTGGCCGCGACCGCAGTCCGATGCGGGAATGCTCCTAAGCCCACAGTTTCGCCAGATGTCTCAAACATAATCCCGTGCGCGCTCGAAGTCACGTGACGGCAGTAATCGCCGGGTCTATTCGACTCCCTGGATGGCAGCCTCCACAGCGTCTACATCGGCTCCCAAATCCTTTCCGTCGTTTGCGGCGCCTCGCCCGGGGGAAACCTTGGCGCAGCCCGCCCCCTTTTCGCGGCAGAGCCTGGGATCTCGGCTCACGCCATCTCTCAAGTCGCGAATCCCAGCCCCTTCCACTGAAACGGCGATAGTTCCTGAGGGCCAGGAGCCCTGGTCCGTGATGACAAGGTTCTTCTCGAACTTATAGTTGCTGAAGCACGCCTGCAGAACCATCTCCGGACCCTTCTTCTGCGTGTAGGCGGCGCAGTTCCCCGGACCGCCGCCCGCAGAAGCGAGTGCCGGACGTCGGCTTCCGGTTGCAAACACGCTGTTTGTCATTCTAAAATTGTCAATCTTCTGATCATCCATGCTTTTGAGGGTGAGGATCGGCCCGGGGACGAAGGCGGTAATGTGATCAAACCAGACATCGTGTAACGGAGGAACCCTCGAAAGGAGCGTCGCAAACGCTCCGTGTCCCTTGAAATCCTGCTGATGCACACTATCGACGATGACGTCGTGAATGCTGTAGCGCCCCCCACCCGCGGATGCGGCGCCTTGTTTCGATAGACCGTTTTGAATTGCAAAGACTCCGCCCACGTTGCGAATCCGGATGTAACGGATGGTTATATCCGTGACTTGGCACTTGGGACAGTGATCGGCCGGATTCTTGGGGCTCAGCCCGATCGAGAATCCCGTTTGGGTGAAGCCTCCCCAGGAATTTTCCAGCAGATTTGCCTCGAACAACACGCGCTGCGCATTCTTTAGCTCAAAATGGTTCTTGACGATGTAGGGATCACCGCTCGGTGCGGTCGTGTATCCAGGCTCACCCTCTTTCCAGATTATTGGTTTGTACAAGTGATTACGGCGAATCTCAAGATCTACTGGATTCACAGTGGCGCCGCTTCCGCCAAAAAGAATGTTCTCCCCGGAAGCCTCAAGAAAATTGTTGAAGACCTTGAAAGTTCCTGTGGGCTTGTTGCCGTGGCCGCCACCCACCGCCGCCGCATCGGTGCATTTTCCCGATCTTGCCACGCAATTGAATCCGCTGACGTAGGAGTTGATCGTGGCAATCACGCGAGCGCCCTCCATCAACGACACACCCTTGCCCACCTCAGCGCCCGCGGCGGGATGAATCCAGTTGCGGTCCAGGATCACATGGTCGGAGCCCTCCAGGTTCAACAAGCGTCCGATGTTCGCTGCCGGATCGGAGGTCCACTCGATACCGACAAAGCGGATGTGGTCTCCCAGCCTCACCCCGTCAGGCCGGCTGGCCACCAATGTCGACATCAGTTTGGCCGGACCGCCGTCCGGCTGAGCGTACGGAGGGCGTCCGGGCAGGCTTGCCACTCCCGCCCACGCCGGTGAAATGCGCATTCCCTCTGCCGGGAGTCTTGAATCCGGAGTGTCGGTTCTCACCGTAATGTAGTGTCGGTCATCGCAATTCTTCGAGGGCAGTTCGCGGATCCCGAACGACACTCCGGCAGGGAGCAGCAGCGTGTCTCCGCACTTCGCACTGTCCAGTGCCGAAGCCAGATCCGCCTTGGCGGAAACTCGAATCTGCTTTCCTGGAGATGGAGTACCGTCCATTCCGGTGTAATAGCAGGTCCTGGGAAGCTCCGCGGGACCGTCTTTGCTCCCAAATTGCGGTACGTCGCCTTTCCCACAGTACGCGTTTTCTCCGGTAGGAGGAGCCGCGGACCCAAGCATCAGACCTGAACCTGCGAGAACGACAACCGCTATCAAACTAGCGAATCGGAGGGTTCCGGCGAACCGGAGAAGACCAGAAAAAATCCAAAATTGTGGGGCCATCGCGAGATCTCTCCTTGCCATACGCCCCAACGCATTTCCGCCGCCAGCATCGCCAAATGGCCTGTCGCTCATGCTCTATTGCGGATTTGACGATGATATCACGGCGCCTCGTGCACACCAGTGGCCGAGAGCGGCGAGCAGTCGGCTGGTTGGCGCAAAAAAGGTCCGCGGAGTACCGCGGACCCGGTGATCCAGATTAGTCCTCCAGCTTACTCCACCCCGACAAGAGAAGCCTGCAATCCGACAATGTCTGCCCCCAAATCGCGGCCATCCGTGCCCGCGTTTGCGTAGGGGCTGTTGGCGTGCAGCTGGTAGTCGGCTCCTCCGCCCTCTTTATAATTGACAAAGCCCACCGCATCAGGACTGGCCGGGAAGAAATTCCCCGACGGCCAGGCCGACGGCGGATCCACTCGCGGAGGCGCAACTAGCGCATTGTTACTGAACGTGTAAGTAGTGAAACAGTTCGCGATTTTCGTCGCTGGAGAACCCCTGTAGGCGCATGCTGTGGGGCCGCCTCCCGTGCCCCACACCGGATACATACCCGTCAGTATGATGTTGTTGGTAAAGACCAGGCCGTACATCGACGGCAACGTGGAGAGATTTCCCAGGGTCATCATGTGGCTGCCAGCGTCCGGAAACCCCGTGACGTGATTGATGGTGATCGTGTTGAGAGGATTTATCGGCCAGCGATTCAACAGTTCGAACAGCGTTCCGCTTCCCACATAGTCCTTGTTTATGTCTTCCAGAACCACATCATGGATGCTCCAGCGTGTACCAGCCAGAGCAGGACCTCCGTTGCCGTCGTGTCCCGAAATTGCGGTGGCCATCACGATTCCTGCCCCGGTATGCACGATATGGACGTAGCGAATTGTTATGTCCGTGACTTGGCACATCGGACAAACAAGCAGCCCTGCCCGATTGATCGGGTTCTTCGGACCCAAACCCACAGCGTACCCCCCTTGCGTGAAACCTCCCCAGTTGTTTTCCATCAGGTTGGCTTCGACCAGCACGCGCATGGCATTCTTGAGTTCGAAATGGTTCTTGACAATGAATGGGTGGCCGTCGGCGGCGCCCACGAAATTCGGGTTTCCCGGCATCCACGGCCAGGGTTTGAAGAAATGGTTGCGACGGACCTCGATGTCCGCCGGTGTCGTTGTCCCGGCCCCTCCGCCCAACAGGATGGCTTCGCCAGATGCCTCCAGGAAGTTATTCTCGATCTTGAAAGGACCATCCTGGTGATCGCCGATTCCGCCCCCGATGGCGTGGGAGTCGGTGCACGTTCCGGTTCCCGCAGTGCAGTGAAAGTCGTTCAAGTAGGAGTCCACGACCGCTCCATAATTCACGCCGTTGAGACGAATGCCATTTTGGGTTTCATCGTGAACAGTCCCGTGCAACCAGGAGCGGTCTACGATGATGTGGTCCGCAGCTCCTCCCGATTCCACGGAAATGAGCGTGGGAGCGCTTCTGCCTCCCGCTGTCCGGGTGATCTCAAGTCCGAGCAGGCGGTAGTGGTTGGCGCCGTTGCGGAACGTGATGGGGCCGTCTGAAAGTTTGTTGTATTCGATCCTCGCCATTGCTTTTTGCGGATTCGGGCACGTGTATTGTGGACGTCCCGGCATGGAGGCGACGCCTGCAAAGCAGGGGTTGGCACGGCTCCCCTCAGGCGGCAAAGCGCTGTCGGGAGCGTTGGTGCGTACGATCACCCAGTGCCCGTCGTCGCAGCTCTTGGCGGGGAAGTTGAAGCTCCCCGTAAAGGTTGCGCCAGCCTGGAGCTCGATCGTGTCGCCACAATGAGCGTTGTTCAAAGCCGCCTGCAGATCTCCACCAGCGCTGACCTGAATCGTAGCTCCGGGCGCCGGCGAATCTGCCATCGAACTCGATACTGTAACTCGCGGTAGTTCGGCCGGACCATCAACATTGCCGCCCGCCGCGACGTTCACTGTGAAGTTTTTCTGTGCGGTTTGCGCTTTTGCGTCTGTGACTTTGATGGCGAAACTGTAGCCGCCCGCTGTCGTTGGCATGCCCGCGAGCTGGCCATCGTTCTGATTTAGTGTCAGCCCTTGAGGAATTTGGCCTTGAGAAACGGTCCAATTGTATGGCTGTGTTCCTCCCGTGGCGGTGAACCCCGCGTCGTAGCTGTTTCCGGTGCGCCCGTCCGGCAGGTTGCCGGTAGTGATTGCCGGGGGCTGTGCGTTCGCGGGCTCTACCACGACCGTCGCGACACCCTGTATTTTGCTGTCCGCGTTGCTGGTCGCCGTTACGTACACGTTGGTGACCCCGCTTACCACCGGCGCTGTGAAGCTGCCGCTGTTGGTGATAGATCCCGCTGACGCCGCCCAGGTCACGCCAGTGTTGTCAGTACCGGTAACTGCGGCAGTGAACGCTTGCACTTGACCGGAGGGGACGTTCACGCTCGTCGGCGACACCGTGACACGAATGCCGCCTCCCACCTGCTGCTCGATGGAGATTGCAAAGCTCTGGCTGCCATGGTGAGGCATCGGTGCGTCCGACACTCCTACCTGGAAAGCGTACGAACCGACAGCGGTCGGCGTTCCGGAGACCGAGCCGGTAACCGGGTTCAGATTCACGCCCGGAGGCAGACTGCCGGAAGTGATGGCGAACTGGTAGGGTGAGCTTCCGCCACTGACCGTCAGCACCGCGTTATATGCCTGATTGGTCACGCCTCCGGGAAATGTTCCCGAAAGAGTCAAGCTCTCTGAATGATTGTTGCTGCTGCTTTGGCCGGCTTCACTCTGCGTTACCAAGCCGCACGAGGCGGTGAGCATTGCGCCGATCAGCAACAATGTGCAAGCAGCGATGCGTAGCCCATAAAGAAGCAATGCGGTGGAGCCAGGCCTGCCGCGAAATAGATTGCAATGCACTCTGGACATCACGAGCCCTCGATTACAGAGATTGGGGGACCGGTAGCTCGAGTCCTCAGCTCCGAATCTATCGGGGTCCGTGAAAAACGCACAGATGCCAAGAGGGCAGGGTGAGGTACAACGCGTTCGGGCATTGCCGTGGTGGACACCGCGCTGGTCGCGGTTTCGCGCCCGATCATGGCCGAAAAACCGACAAGGTCAGTAACTAGTGCATGGTTACTATTTCGGTACGTGTTGAGGAGACAAGGCTAAATGCCACTCTCTTAGGCGGTTGAGGCGTTCAGAGCGAAGAGAGGCGTCGCTGACACGAACGTAACCGCGAGCTCATTAGTGCCGGCGCTCGCGGAGAAGAGCAGCGCGTAGTTTGTCGTAGATCCGGTTCCCCAGCACTTGTCGTGCGCTCTGCCGGGTCCGATCTTGTAGCTCCTTCCTCCACAATCCGCGACCCTGGCAGGTCGCGCCGAATTCTTCCAGGGGCATTTCGCGAAGCATCGCCACGCGTCCCAGTTCGTACGGGCTGGTGGAGGCGGAATTGGCGTGAAAAGCGCTATTGGCTTCCGCACGGTTGCCAATTGCGCTTTTCACGCCAATTCCGCCTCCCCCAGCCCG
>WNFO01008642.1_pt1 | contig 10607 bp, 9 predicted proteins | sample 5400251 | NCBI WGS metagenome assembly WNFO01 (sample SAMN13153354, study PRJNA577476) | soil metagenome | isolation source: 100 cm saprolite under Madrone tree | place: USA:California | collected 2016-06-14 | reverse complement strand
TGGCAACGTCGTATCGAAGATCAATGTACCGACCCAGCCGAGGATAATGAGGAAGCCGAGAAAACAGCCGGCGAATGCTCCGATGACGACTACCATAGGCCTCTTTACGGCGCTCATCCAGAATGCCAGGAAGAGCGTAATTGGAAGTGCGAGAAGGAGCCCGAAAAGGTCTGCCAGCCAGATGCCTGCGGGATCTATAATTTGTAGAGTAGGACCCACTGTAGAGATGCCTCCTGAAAAAATTTGTGCGTATGATTTCCAACTTCATTATACGGCAGATGGTCTGCTGGGGGCAAGCACCCTGTCAGAACTTTAATTGAGCAAATTGCAACACGCGAGAGGGACATACGTATACCTTTCAGGAGCGAAAATAAAACGCAAGGCTTTTGCGAATACAGAATATGGAAGCCTTGACGTTGAAAAAGGAATGAGGCGATACATTGATGAATAGAGATAGGATGACAAGAGGCAGAACGATGATGAGTGGGGCGACGACTCTGGGCATGCCTGAGCGATTAGAACGCACCCTGATCTACCCGCTAATCCTGGCTTTAGTTCTCCTTCCAATTGGTTTGGGCTGGCTAATAGCTGTAGCTTTAGGTCTGCTTGTCTACTTTGTTGAGAAGAACCGCAGCGTACGATGGAACGCATTGCAAGCGTTATCCGTCTTAGGGCCGCTATCGATTCTACGTTTTGTAATCAGTCTGTTACAGCTTATACTGGGTGTGCTTCCCGTGGTGGGCGGCGTGATAGGGATTGGCTTAGGTCTTCTCAGCGGGGTGATCTTCTGGGTGATGATTATCCTGGGCGTCTACCTGATGATTATGGCGTGGTTCCGACCAGACTACCGCCTGCCGTTCGTGGGCAATTTAATCGGGCGTTGGATGTAGCCTGGACGATTGCAGGGGCGCGATGAATCGCGCCCTGTAAATGTTCCCCTAATCCCGGTAAAGCAGGCCCAGCGCCAGCCCAAAGGCTAGGTGACGGAAAATATTCTGGAAGAATGCAGTCCAGTTGGCGAGTTCCGGCAGTTCACCACTTTTAATCATCGGGTGATATTTATCAGCGAGTGGAGTCAGCCACCAGGCAGAGACGATGAATATTTCGCCAAAAATGGCCCCTTTCAGCCAGTTGGGGCCAGGTAAGAAGCGTTTGAAGACGGCAGCATAGACTTCACCTAAGAGTGCCCCATTGAGCAGGTGAATGGTCCAGGCGAGCAGGGGAAAGCGCTTTTTTGGGGCATCTTTACCCTGCACCAGGCCTTGAATGAAGCGAATATCGCTGAAGCGGCTGTGCGTCAGGGATTTATCTCCTTCCATTACCAGGCTATAAACGATCGTCCCAAGCAGGCCAGCAATGGCAGCACGTCCCGGGCGCCAGGCTTGTGGGATGAGGCGATGTATAAGATTTGCCATGTAATTGCCTTTCTTGCTTCTCTTCTAGAGACGACTTTTATTGTATCCAACGGGTACGGTGTATCCCCATTGCCACAAGCCCACCAAACGCCGTCGCCAGGAAATTCACCACGTCGTTGTTCACCCATTTCACACCGCGCAGAGGCTGCGCCTGCGTCCCACAGTTGTGAATGCGGCGCTCGGTCTCCTTATCACAGGTAGGGCAGTAGTACATAGCCTGTACCGTAGCTCCAAGCAGACTATCAAAGAAACTGCCAGCCAGCCCGCTGATCAGTGCAATCAGCGGCAGCGCTGCGAGCGAGCGGCGGAACCCCTGCATAGCCCAAAAAACCAGGCCAAGCGAGAGCGCGCCCAGAAATGACGCGCTTGTGCCGAGCAAAGTAATACCCCCGGATGTCCCGGCGGGGACATGCTTAGCCGTTGTAATCAGGCGAGGTTGACGTGGGCTGAGCGTCCCCAGTTCGGTGGCCCAGGTGTCGGCGGTAGCGGCGGCAAGTGTGCCCGCGAAACCGGTCTGCAACAGTTGATCGTGTGTGAGGCCGTAAGTGAGCGCCATCAGCGTCGCAACGCCACCGTTTGCGGCAACCTGCAATATGTCGCGTTGTGACCCCTTACTGAACTTGTCGGCGGCGATGCGCGCCTTTTCCCGCTCCCGGTAATGCGACAGCAGGCTGGAAGAGACAAAAAAATAAATCAGCGCAAGGCCCCATGACCAGCCGCCCGCGCTAAAAATCGCTGTGCCACTGGCGATAGCTCCAACTACACCACTCTTGTTGAGAGAACGACGGCGGTATGCCAGCAATGCTATGCTGCTGCTGAAAATCAAGCCGAGCGGCCAGCGCTGCACATTGTTGCCAGTTGTCTTGTTCATAAGGCGTTTACGAGATGATATCCCAAGCATATACAGGTACCTCATGAGAAGATATGGGGTAATGTGTTACAGAAAGATATTATTACCAGTTTTATTGTAGTGAGGGCTGTGCAGTTAAGCAAGAAGAAGAGGCAATAGTACTTTTGGAATCAGTGCAATGTGTGTATTGTATCATACCAGTATGTCTTATCGTGACTTATATCCGTTGTCAGGCAGAAAAAAGCATGATACACTGCGATAGTCATATGTCATATTTTGAGGACTGGCGAAAGTGAGGAGCCAAAGTGATCAGGTGTAAACGCTGTGGGAATCAGGTGCAGGCGGGTCTGGCAAGCTGTCAGATATGTGGCATGCCCCTGTCCGGCACGGAACAGGATTGGACAGGTTCAAGTAAGGGCGTGCAGGAGCAGTCAGAGCTGCCGGCATGGCTCGAGTCGCTGCGTGCACGTGAGCGGCCAGGCTCAACCCCCGGTGAGCAGCCATACTTCTCGCCAGGCGACCTCATTGATGAAGGTGCTTTGCCGAGCTGGATGCGCCCGGAGAACGCTGAGATGCTGGAGAAAAGCAATTCAGCCAAATATCCCGCATGGCGACCAGCCTCGATGCCCGCTCCCCATACAGATGAAGGCGCTTTGCCTCCAAAGGGGTTTTCAGCCAGCTCGCTGGTTGATGAACAATCTCTTCCCACCTGGGTGCATGGAAAACAGGGATACCCGCCGGTAGATTCAGGAGCCACATTCGCTGCAAATCAACCGGACAACCAGCCGGATCGGAGGCAGACGTTTTCGTCATCGCCGCAGCCTGCAGCGCGAGGATTTTCGGCCCATGAGCTAATCGACCCGCAAGCAATGCCTCACTGGATGGATGGGCAATCGAGCCCACCGGGATATCCTCCACAGGACGCGCAAGCGCGCCTGGCAGCGTCATCGCTGCTTGATCCAGGCTCATTACCAAACTGGCTGCGCGAAAATGAGCAGGCACAGGGCCACGCGAGACAGGCCCCAGGCGAGAAGGGCGGCCTCTCAGGCTCGTCCTTGATAGATGCGAACGTACTGCCCGAGTGGTTGCGCAATGCCGATCAGCAGCAAGCAGGTATGCCGCCTGCGGGAAATGCTCGCCCTGCCGGGTATGGCGTTACTCCTCGCGCTGAAAATGTGCGCGTTCCAAGCCGTCCTCGTGCTGAAATGTCACCTCATGAGCAGAGTGAGGTAGCTGCGAACGTCTTTTCATCGTTGCTCGGCGTAGCTTCCGCCGCTCCCAATATTCCCCCTACGTATGCGCCTTCTGGGAATGCTGCCGCTTCTCAACAGGCATTCCAAGGTGGGCAGTACCAGGGACCCCAATGGAATGCATCTTACCAGCAGCAGGCCGGGCCAGGCGGTGTACCACCAGCCCAGGGATACAACCGATACGCGGGGGGACAGCAGGCTGGAGGGTACCCGATGGGCGGTCAGCCTGGTATGCCACAGCAGCCACCACTGGCCTATGGGCCGCCCAATGCTGGTCAAAGATCGAACTCGCCTGGTGCCAAACCGGCCAGGCGTGGAATTATCGAAACCATCCGTAGCTGGTTCTCCTAATTGAGTTAAGGATAGAGGGATGTATACAGAAACCTATCTGGAGGGAGGACAAAGTCCAGCCAGTAGTAAAGCCCCCGCATCTGCTAGTTCCATACTGGTTGCTGATTGCGGTACCGTATTGACGAAAGTCTCACTGCTTGGTCTCGTAGAGGGGCAATACCGTCTTATGGCACGGGGCGAAGCGCCTACAACAACCGCTGCTCCCTATCAAGATATCACTAAAGGCATTATCCAGGCCATCAATGAGATTGAGTTTATCACGGGCCGCCATTTCATTTCCAATGGAAGCTTAATCTCACCCGAACAACCGACAGGTGATGGCGCTGATCTATTTGTCGCGACCGTCAGCGCGGGAGGGCCAATGCGCTTGATTGTGCTGGGTGCTGTGACTTTGAAGCTCGAAGAACTGGCGGCCCAGGCAGTTTCTGGATTGTACGCGGAGACCTATGCTTTGCCGGCTCCATCTTACCTGGCAACTTCGATGCCGGCCCCTCTTCCGGTAGGTGCTGGCGCCATGGCTTCCGCAGGCGGAGGCATGCAAGGACGATGGACTCCGGAGCGTCTAGACATGGAATGGGAACGCCAGCTTGAACGCGTACGGGAGCTGCAACCGCATGCTGCTTTGATCGTGGGCCAGGCAGATGGCGCTGCAGGTCCCACGCCGTTGCAGGAAGCGTGCCAGATGATTGTCAACACTGTGGAGGAACTGAGTAATGGAAGTGCTCCTACCGCCCGGGGTAATGCTGGTAAACGTCAACTTCCTGTGCTGTACGCAGGCGCCCCCCAGTACGTTGAAGCTGTACGTCGTATGCTAGACGGTTATGCTGAAGTCACTCGCGTTGAAACACTCGTCTCCCAGGAGCAACTTGGTCCAACCAGCATGGCAGCTACAGCGCTGTATGAGCGTGATGTCATACAGCGCATCCCCGGTTACGATCACGTGCGTTCCTGGTCGGGTGCTGCACCCATTGCCACACCCAGTTCATTGAGCAGCCTGGTACGTTTTCTCGCCCAGCATTATGCGATGAACGTAACCGCAGTGGATGTTGGTGGAACTACAACAACCGTCATGATGGCAGGAGAACATGGTGAGTTTGTACCGCTTGTGAATACCGGCATAGGGATGGGTCCCAGCCTGGGTGCTATCCTGGAAAAAGCCGGGCCACGGCGTGTGGCCCGCTGGTTGCCATTCAGGATCACCGATGACGAGCTGCGGCAGCATGTTCTCAATCGCATGCTGCATCCCCAGGCCATACCGACCAGCCTGCGCGATCTCCAGATAAGCCAGGCATTTGCGCGAGAAGCTATTGTCCTCACTGTTGAAGCGGCGGAGCAGCATCACTTCAACGAGTTTAATGCAGATCTGATCCTGGCTACTGGTGGTGTGCTCGCTCACGCGCCCAAATTTGGGCAGGCAGCGCTGATACTGCTCGACGCGCTTCAACCACGCGGTGTTACTTCGATGGTATTAGATCGCACGATGCTGATCTCGCAGCTCGGAGCAGTTGCTACCGTCGCCCCTATCGCCGCCGTACAGGTCAACGAAAATGATGCAGTCATGCACCGGCTGGGCACCTGTGTCATACCTTATGGTGAGTTGCCACCGGGCCAGGTGGCGATCCGTGTCGGTGTCGAATACAGCAACGGGCGGCAGGTAACAGCCGAAGTCTTGAGCGGATCTATTGAAATCATCCCGCTGCACATCAACGAGCAGGCCCTGCTCACGCTCTACCCGGCACCTACAGTTGATGTGGGCCTGGGGCCAGGCGAGCGAGCACGCGCTGCCGAAGAGGTTGATGGCGGGCTGGTGGGCTTGATCATAGACGCGCGCGGCAGGCCCCTCGTTTTCCCCACAGATGAAACCGAGCGCTATGCTCGTCTATTGCAATGGATGCAAGTAATTGGAGCATGAGATGTAGGGGCGACCCTCGTGGTCGCCCGGGGTGTGAAATGTAGGGGCGACCCTCGTGGTCGCCCGAATCCGTGATCGAGAGGGCAACCATGACGGTTGCTCTGCGGGTGGGGGAAAAACTATGACCTATCCGCTCGGGTGGCCCGTAGTTACACAATTGCTCATGCAGAGAGAGCGCTGGCCCGGTGATTACAACAGCAGGGGCATCCCTCTTGTCCGCCCAGGCCAGGAAATACAAGCGGACCAGGCTGTAATGTCCCTGGAAAAACCTGATATCGCCGAAGCCGCCACCGGGTTTCCGCACTCTGTCTCGCCTTCTGCATCCGATGCCGGTCTCTCGCCGAGCAGCGAAGGTGCACAGATCGATGGCCGGTACATGAAGGAAACTGTACTTGCAGGCATGCGAGGGCAGGTCGTCGATATCACCCACCGTGGCGGAGTGATTATTGAAACCCGCGCCGCCGTCATCCAGGGAGTGATAGGTGCAGGAAACCAGGTCGCAGGGGTGCTTACGGTCTGGAACGCCGGTTCTCCATTTCCGCCCCCCGGCAATCGACCAGCGGAGGCCGACGCTATACTCGTGATACCAGGCCCACTCAATTATGCTACGCTGCGTCAAGCCACCGATGCCGGTATAGTGGGCGTCGTAGCCAGCAGTATCTCCAGCCGTGACCTGGAAGACTTCCTGCGTGCCAATGTAATTGCATTGATAAACAGTAATGACGTCGAACGCGCGCAGGCGCATCTGCCTTCCATTACCCTGCTATTTACAGAGGGGCTTGGCACGACAGCTATGCCTGCTCGCACCATCAATCTGCTCAGACGGTACCACGGGTCGATAGCCCTGCTGTCGGGCGCAACTTCCATCCGCCGGTCGATCTTCCCTGAACTCGTCATTTCGCTAGCGGCCCGCGAGGTTCAACATAACTGGCGGCCTGTACAGCCAGATCCCACCTTAACGATAGGTTCAAGGGTGCGTATTTGTAGCGGCAGTCACGAGGGGGTTATCGGCGAGATTAATTACTTTTTCACGCATCAACAAACCTTCGAATCGGATGTGCATGGAAGGGCAGCACGCCTGCGCCTGGAAGATGGATCCAGCCTGGTCATCGCCCTGGCTATCATAGAAAGAATCGGCTAGCAAAGTGTTCCACCAAGAATCAGGGGCTGGCGAGCAGGGCAACCGCAAGGGCCTTGTAAACATGAGTCATCCGGGAAAATGAGAGAGGTAGAGGTTATCGGCGATAACCTCTACCTCTCTCATTTTCCCGGATGACTGCGTAGCGGGAAAAGAAAGCTCAACGAGGAAAAAGGATGCGGAAAGGGGCAGGACCGCTCGGTTCTCTCGCTCAAAACGGGCGGAGGTTGGTCTCTGTAGGCAAAAAGAGACAGCAGGAGCCACCCCTGACCCAGAGGATGCAGGGGACGCGAGGATGGGCAATCCAGCAGAGCTCAACTCAGAGGCGTAAAGCTGCTCGCCGCACAAAGCCACAGGGAAAGGTGAGCCAGAGTTTGGAGAGCGCGATGCGCAAGCGGGTAAAGGGGATCTCCACCTCGCGCAGATGCGCTCCGCTGCGATGACAGGCGTAATCGATCAGCCAATCGCGTGCTGTTCTCCCCTCCTCCCCCATCAGATCCATGAGAAAGGCGTAGGCGAGCGTGAGCATGCCGAGCAGCTTGAGACGCCCCTCCCAGTCGTAGACGCGCAGACTCTGGATCGCCAGTTCGCTTTTCAAAGTGCGAAACGTCATCTCACGATGCCAGCGACGGGCGTAGGCCATGACCACTTTCCAGGCATCTGCTGCTGTTTCGACGACCTGGTTGGGCAGTCAAATACCAGGGGGTGCCGCCCTTGCGCCGCCCGACCACGAGAGTCAGGGGCCAATCGGGAAAGTCGGGATGGGTCACAGGAAAAAAGAGGACGCTGCCTTCCACATTGCGGCGATGCACGGCATCAAAGATGGTGCGCGGAGCCAGGCCACGTTTGCCACGCGCAATTTTCCACGCCGCTTGTTTGACTCCGTGTGCATCGAGCAGATGCTAGTTGGTCTTCCAGCGCAAGATAAAACGCGTGTTGAAGCCGCGCAAGGCTCCCAACCACCGACTCCCACAATAGCCGCGATCAAACACATGGATGAGGCGATGGCCCCAGCGTCGGCTGGACAGGCGCAAGAGCTTGCAGTTTTCATCTTTCTCATAACTAGCCAGCGGGCCGCGTGACGTCCACCAGCGTAATGCCGCCAGCCGCGTCGGTCCCTGCTGATCCGAGCGACCCGCCAGCAGCAATCCGATCCCATGGAGCCCGGGGACAAAAATGGGCGTGCCGGGGGGATGATAGTAGCCCTTTTTGACGCGGGTAAGGCGCAACGCTTTGCTCGATCGGACAGCGCACAGTCCTTCGGCACTGAGACTTTCCGGCTTTTCCAACACGGTGCCATCCCAGATCAGCAACCCGTCCTGCCCCTGTGCTTCCCAGTCCTCAATCTGGCTGTCGGCTTGCTGCAGCAGAAACTCCTCAATCTGTTGGGCTTTCCACCCCTGGTGATGAATTAAGGTACTCAGCCGTTTTGTTCCTCCTCCACCGCCCAGCCCGTCCATGTAGTCTCCCAATTCCGAGAGCAATCATCCATGATTGCGGTCGCGGAACGCCACGATCGCCTCGACCGTTTGCACCAGCGTGCGTAACGGCCGCTTGTCTACCGTGACATCTAACTCGTGCACCAGCGGTTCCAGAAAACGCAAGAGGTGCATCCCCAATCGGTGGGAGAGTTCCCTCGGCTCGCATTCCTTCGTCCTCCGGGACACCACTGCTTGCGCAACGTAAGGGACTATGACATACTGGTCTAACATGGCTATCCCTCCTTTGGGTACTTGAGGTTTTACATTACTTCTCAAGCATACCATTGGAGGGATACTTGTATCTAACTCATCCTTTCAAATTTCGGGATGACTCATGTTTACAAGGCCTTGATGGTCGCCCGTTCGTTCCCCCTAATGGACGTAGGCCCATGCAAAGCCGCTGTCGTTGGGTTTGCGAGTAAATGCACCAGCAGAAGGTAATGCCGTGAGGTAGGTCTGATCCGGTGGGAAGAGTTTATGTTAGCGCTGAGCACCTCCTTTCATCAGGCGACTTGCTCTCAATCACATACATGCCTGTGCATATTATGTACGTGTATAGATAAGGTAACCTATCTTTTTGAAGAAACAAACACAGAAGTGTAAGAAGTGTGTAACAAAATATGTAAAAAGCTGCTTTAACCTATTCCCACACTGCCGAACAGCGGTATGTGCACCATCCAGCCGTACATGGATGTATAGAACGTGCCGCCCACTTTCGCGCACTGCGCCCCCGTCGTAATCGTGCCGGTCAGGCCGAACAGCGAGTTAGCATCGAAGAGCGTTTGACCCGCATCTCCCACCGGTAGGCAGATACTCACATGCAAATGCCATGGTGCCACGCTCAACGGGATACGTGCGTTCAACTGGTCTTCGGTGGCATTCGTTGGTGCGCTGTACATCACGCCGGCAAACTGGTAACCGTCGCCGCTTTTTGTGTAGAGCAAGGCGCTTGGATGCGCCAGGTTAAGCGTCGTTTGTGCCTCGGAGAAGTTCTGCACATTCGCAAAATGATAGATGCTTTGAGGCACAGTGGGAGCGAAAATCCGGTAGCCATCTTTTAATGCCAGGTGGTAATCCTTGTACTTGTCAAAACACACATGCGCATTTTGCACGATTGCCTCTATACGTGCTATATCTGCCGGTGTGACGGGCCGGTATGAGGTCATTCTCATATGTGGTCCCATCTGCATATGCCCTGGTACCACCGGTTGCGCTGAAGTAGTGCCGGAAGAGGAGGCGGTTTGCCCTACCGGGATTGTTGACTGGCACGTTGGTGCTTGCCTTACTGCTTGAGGAGAAGCCTGGCCCTGATTACTTCCACAGGCTGCAAGCACAAATATCAGTACGAAGAGCATTGGCAGGAGTTTAGTGCGCATGGCTGCTCCTTTGCATCTTTCTGCCATCAGGCAATCACAAAGATTAGATGTAGTGGCACCCCTTGCGGGTGCCAGGCCCGACTCTTAACCTTAAAAGAGTGTAGCATAGCGGAAACCGATTGTCGAGGGAAGGTTGAAACTTTATACTTGTGCGTTCCGACTCGCCGCTTTGTAATGTACGCTGGACTGCCCTTGAACCAGCGGGAGCGTAAACGTGATGCGCGTGCCCTCACCTGGAGCGCTTTCAGCATGGATCGTTCCACCGTGCGCCGTGACAATCGCCTTGACGATTGCCAGGCCAAGGCCGCTGCCGCCGCTTGCCCCGGTACGTGAACGATCACTGCGGAAGAAGCGGTCAAAAATGTTGGGCAGGTCGCCGGCATTGATACCAATCCCGGTGTCGCTCACCCACACGTCGAGCCATTTGGCCCCTGCACCGCTGTTTGCCCTGGCTCCAATGGTGATGCTGCCGCCCGGGGGTGTATAGCGTCGGGCGTTATCTAGCAGGTTAAGTAATACCTGCGTTACACGGTCGCTATCCGCCAGCACAAGCGGTGTGCCGGTCGCAATTGCATTATGTAAGGTTATACCGGCCTGTTCGCATTCCGGCCCGATTACTTCCAGCACTTCATCGGCCAGCGCGTGCAGGTCAAGCGGCGCCAGGACGAGTTGTACCCAGCCGGACTCAAGCGATGACATGTGCTGCATGTCGCTCACCAGGCGGCGCAAGCGCTGCACCTCGCGGCCAATCAGTTGGGCCGTCTCCTGGCGCTCCTTTGGCTCAGAAATCACATCGTCTGCCAGCGCCTCGCTGAAGCCTTGTATTGCAGTCAG
>WNFO01006117.1_pt1 | contig 10609 bp, 10 predicted proteins | sample 5400251 | NCBI WGS metagenome assembly WNFO01 (sample SAMN13153354, study PRJNA577476) | soil metagenome | isolation source: 100 cm saprolite under Madrone tree | place: USA:California | collected 2016-06-14 | reverse complement strand
CGGCGCCGGCTTGCCGTTGGCGGGGCGCCGGTCGCGGTCGTCCACCATCGGCCGCCGCGAGATGAAGGCGAGCATCGGCGGTGTTCCGAACTGGCCGAACAGGAACCACGTCATGCCGCGGATACCGATCCATCCGAACGACGACAGCAAGAGCGTGACCGTGAGGCCCAGCTTCATACCCGTCTGCTGCGCAATCCACGGCGTCAGCGCGTCGATGAGCTCCCGGTAAAGGAATACGACCTCGAAGAACATCACGAACAGCTCCACCACGAGCATCTGGACGATGTACTTCCACTCCCGCTTCTTCACGGCGTCCATCAAGGTCTGCACGCACGCAAAGCTACCCATGACGAGCAGCAGCAGGAAGAAGTAAAGGATGGAGCCCGTGTAGCGCGCCGTCGACTCGCCACCGACGAGGTCGGCGAGGAGCTCGGTCACGGTCGGCATCAGGGTATAGGTGAAGATGGCGGCTTCGAGCACGCACCAGAAGATGAGCATCACGAACGCGACCCAGGGCACGCCGGGCCTGAAGTAGGTCTCCGTCATCCGGCCCGTCATCGTGAAGGGCATGAGCACGACCTGGCGGATCACCTCGAGCACGAGCTTCGCCACGAAGGTGCTGAACGTCACCGCCCATCCCAGCGCCACCCCGACGAATCGGAACATCCCCACCCAGTACAGCCAGACGGCGCGCACGGCATCCCACCACGTCAGCATCATCGTCGGGATGAACTGCACGCGCCCCGAGCGGAACGGCAACGTGTAGAGGGAGAGCTGTGTGCACCAGACCGCGGCGACGGCGAGCAGAGCCGGGAAGGCCAGGAAGAGATACTTCGCGGCGACGAGCCACAGCGGGCCCGGGGCGAAGAAGAAGTCCCACAGCGTGTGCTGCATGCTGGGGATCCACGCCAGCGGCGCGATCAGCACGTCCGCCAGCTGACGCCAGGGTTCTGGAATTCGCTGAATCAGCTCGAACATTTCACCCCTCCTTGTACCCGGGCATGGCGAACGAGCGCCTACCACTTAGCAAGCCTCCGGCCGTAGGCGTAAGAGGCTGATTCGGCGACGATGAGCACCTTTCGCCGGTGGGCTGTTTGGCATCCCGGGAGCGAAATTGACACTCCCGTGCGAGTACTAGACCCTTTTGGCCGGATGATACCTCGCAGGAGTGACGGTATCTTGGGCACATGGCAACGCCGCGTCTTCAGGTCATCGCGCTGATGTCGTGTGTAGGCGGAATGCCGGCCACGCTCGCGCCGGGGGGCGCCGGTGGCTCAAGCGGCCCCGCCCGAGTTGGTCAGCGAGCTGGGCCCAGTCGTCGAGCATGCCCGGCAGCGCTTCGAGGCCCGCGACGCCGCCGGCGTGCTCGCGCACGTGTCGGAGCAGTTATGGGCGACCGCAACGCCACCCGAGTCTGGCGATAAAGCCACGAGCCCCCTACTCCTTCTAGAATTTTATCGCCCTCGATCGCCACCTTATCCATCAGACGCTGTGCTTCGTCTTCCGTGGCCGCGACGAGAATGTTGGTCACCGAGCCGACTGGATGCCGGTCCGGCACCAGACTGCGTACGGAACATGGTTAATGCCGGAGTGCCGACACGGTCAGTCTTTGACCGGTACCACATCGTTTCGCAAAGCGACCATGTGCGCTCCGCACAGATGATCGCCAACGCCTCGGCTTCGCCACTTGGCCAAGAATCTGGCAAAGTAACGCCTCTGGAAGCCAAAAGAGGCTGATGCTCTAGAAGAGCAAAACCTCCGAAATCGTCTCTGATTTCGGTGGTTTGCTTTGTGGTTGCGTGGCGTGGATTTGAACCAGCGACCTTTGGGTTATGAGGCTGGTACTTGCCGCGACGTCCTCCAACGATCCCCAACGACAACGGTCACTTTAGCCTCCGGCGGAGGGCCCGCTTTTGGCCCTTATTGGGGCTCGTTGGGTCCCGTTCATGTCCAAAACACGGCCAACTTGCGTGCCCCTGCAGCGTTACGACATCCTCAGCGAGGGCGACCTCCGGATGGCGGCTCAGAAAAAAGACGATGTACTTGGCAGTCCAGCAAATCTCGGACGCGGTCTCGCTGATGCATAATAGCCGGCGGATGACGATAGCCACGCTGCCGAAACGCCTGGGTTTCTTCACGCGGCTGCTCGATCAGGCGGACCCCACCGAACGGTATCGGCTGGCGACCGCGCAGATCATCCACGCCGAACGGTTCGGCTTCGATTCGGCCTGGATCGCCCAGCACCATTTCCATGAGGACGAGGGCGGCCTTCCCGCGCCGTTCGTCTTCCTGGCCCAGGTCGCCGCCCAGACAACGCGGATCCGCCTCGGGACGGGGATCGTGACCCTGCCGCTGGAGCTGCCGATCCGGGTGGCGGAGGACTCCGCAGTGCTCGACCTGATGTGTGGCGGCCGCCTGGAAGTGGGCGTCGGAGGCGGCGGCAACCTTTCCTCATACGCGGCGTTCGGCCAGAATAGCACCGAGCGCGCGACCCTGCTCGCCGGGCACCTTCAAGTCTTGCGCGACGCCTGGGCGGGGCGGCCGCTGCCCGGAGGAGGGGATCAGCTATATCCGGCGAATCCGAGCTTGGTCGAGCGCGTCTGGCAGGCGACGTTCACCGTCGATGGAGCCAGGCGGGCTGGCGTAGCGGGGGACGGTCTCATGCTGTCGCGCACGCAGCCCCGACCAGCCAACGCTCCCGACCTGTCGCTGGCCAAGATCCAGAACCCGATGATCGACGCTTACATGGAGGCGCTGCCCGAGGGCCGCGAGCCCCGCATCCTCGCCTCGCGCACCGTGTTCGTCGCCGATGACAACAAGGAAGCCCTGCGTTTCGCCGAAATCGGGCTGGGGCGGCATCGCGCGCGCCTGGCCAGGTTGGGCCGCGCGACCGGAGATGGATCGCTGGACGCGATGATCGCCGCCATGGATGTTCATCTCGGCACGTCAGACAATGTGATCGCCTCGCTCCAGACGGACAGCACGCTCGCCCGGGCGACGGACGTCGCGGTTCAGGTGCATTCGATCGATCCGCCGCATCCCTTCATCCTCAGATCAATCGAGCTGGTCGCCGAGGTGGTGGCGCCCACGCTCGGCTGGGGCCGGAATGCTGCGGGAGTCCGGCGTGTCGCGTGACCACTGAGCCAAGAGGACGTGCGCGCTGCAGGCCGTCGCGGGGCTGGGGGCCCGCCGGCCGAGGCGCGCCTACAAATCGAGGACGATGAAGATGTCAAGGACCGACGCCGACGTCATCGATGCGCTGGTCGGGATCACGCCGGGATCTCCCCTGGATGCGATCCGCGCGCGGAGACCGGAGGCGCGCGCTCACGCGCAGGCGACGTACCGGGCGTTGTTCGCGCCGGAGGCGCCAGGCAACGTCACCGCACAGGAGCGTTTCGCGGTGGGCGGATTCGTCGCTGGCCTGCATGGCGCCACGGCGATTGCGGTCTGCTATGCCGCGCGCCTCGCCGAGAGCGGAGCCTCGGCGGCGCTGAAGGAAGTGGTTGACGCGGCCATCGCGGAGGCCAGGAGCAACGGCCCCTATGGCCGCTACCCGGCGGGGCCGCTGAGCCGCGAAGATACTGCCGGTTTGAGCTATCGCGTGGGAGCAGCGACCCGCCGGACGCTCGGTCCGCGCCTCGCCGCGGCATTCGAGCACGTGCACATGCTCGTCTTTCACCCGCGCGACGCCGCGCCGGCGGCGCTGCAGGCGCTGCTGGACGCCGGCTGGTCCACGACCGACATCGTGACGCTCTCCCAGATCGTCGCCTTCCTGTCCTTCCAGATCCGGGTGGTCACTGGATTGCGCACCCTGGCCGGCCGTCCCTGACGCGCGAGGTCCCGACATGACCGATACCGTTCTGGTTCCCCCGGAACACACGGTTCCGACCGCCTTCACCCGCGCCCAGCTCGACTGGCTCCCCTGGCTCGAGCCGCTCGCCGTCGATGCGATGACCGAGCGCCACCTGGCGAGTCTCGTGGACGCCGCGCGCGTGAAATCGCCGTACTTCCGCCTCCTCGCCCGCGACCCGGATGCGCTGGAGGCCAGAACGCGAACCGACAAGGACATCTTCTACAACCCCGACGCCGGCCTGCCGCGGGCCGAGCGCGAGCTGGCCGCCGCCGCGACATCCCGCTTCAACGGGTGCCTCTACTGTGCCTCTGTGCATGCGCGCCACGCCGCGACCTACTCCAAGCGCGAGGCCGACGTTCAGCACCTGCTCGACGCCGGCGTCACCGCCGATCTCGGAGAACGCTGGAATGCCATCGTCGCGGCCTCGGTGGCGCTGACCGCGACGCCGAGCGCGTTCGGGCCGGAGCACGTCGACCGCCTGCGTCGCTCAGGGCTCGACGATCTGGCGATCGCCGACGTCATCCACGCCGCGGCCTTCTTCAACTGGGCCAATCGCTTGATGCTCTCGCTCGGCGAACCAGCGGCCACGGCCGGGCCGTAGGCCTGACGGGACCGACTCCCGCTGGATTCATTCCTCTGAGGCGGCGGCGCCGAGCCAGAACGCGCCGGCGAGTAGCACGGTGGCAGACGCCAACGTGTACGCCAGCCGCGTGCCGTGCCACAGACTGTCGAACCAGCGCCTGAGCTCAGCTGCGAGCACGTTCGCTTTTCCGCCGTAGAGCTCCATGGCCCGCAAATACTGCTTCGACTCCTCGGGGTTGTATCCGAGAGCGTCGCCGGTCGAGGACGCGGCGTTCCGATAGATCCAGATCGCACTGGCGAGCCCGACGACCAGGATCGCCGCGGCGACGAAGCGAAGACGTCGGCCGGTCATGGCAGCTGAGCGCCAACCTTGCTCAGGACGGCAGGATGACGGCCTTGCCTGTCGTCTGCGTGTCGAAGAGTTTGTAGGCTTCCTCAGCCTGCTCGAGCCTCCAGCGGTGCGTGAAGAGCTTCTCCACGTCTACATTCCTGTCGGCGACGAACTCGGCGCATTCGGCCTGGCCTTGCTTCGAGAACGTCCAGGACCCCACCAGGGTCACCTGCCGTCGCAAGAGATCCGGGCTCACGTCCAGCGTCACCTGGCCGCGCTCGCCAACGAAGCAGGCCGTGCCCCACGAGCGCACCGCGCGCACGGCCGCGGCGCGAGCTTCCGGCGCCGAGGAAGCGTCCAGCGTCTTGTGCGCGCCCTCGCCGTGCGTCAGGTTGCGAATCGCCGCCACCATGTCGCCTGACTTGGCGTCGATCACCTCGTGCGCGCCAAACGCCTGGGCGAGCTTGCGCCGCTCGGGCGCGACGTCGATGGCGATGACGCGTGCCCCCATGTCGACGGCAAGCTGCGTCGCCGACAAGCCCACCGGGCCCTGGCCGAAGATGGCGATCGTTTCGCCGCCCTGCAGATTGATTCGCTTCAGTGCACCCCAGGCCGTGCCCGTGCCGCAGGAGATCGCCGCGCCCGTCACGAAGGAGAGCGAGTCCGGCAGCGGCACCAGCGTCGACACCGGCACCTTCATGTACTTGGCGTGGGCGCCGTGCCCGCCCGAGCCGAAGACCACTGTGCCCGCGAGGCACATCTGCGTCCACCCCGCCCGGCAATGCTTGCAGTTGCCACAGCCGTCGTAGTGGTGGTCCATCACTCGCTGGCCGACCCGGGCCTCCTTCTCGGTGACACCGGCGCCCACCGCTGCGACGATGCCGCAGGGCTCGTGGCCGGCGATCATCCCGGCCTCCCGCTTGATGCCGCCGGTCACCGCCCCGGCCGGTTGGGCCGAGGCGCGATAGTTGTGCAGATCGCTGCCGCACATGCCCGATGCCTTGATCTCGAGGATGACGTCTCTGGGGCCTGGTGTCGGATCGGGAAACTCTCTGAGCTCTAACTTTCGATCTCCGAGAAACACGACGCCTTTCATGGTTTCCTCCGGTGCACTATCCTCGTGCTTCCCCGCGATTCTGTCCACCCCAGTCCAACGCTCGGATTCCTTGACCGCCCTGGGCCACCGGACTACCCTCTTGCCGCCGGTCTGACCTGTCCAGACCCGCTCGCTGAATGGCACCCAACGACGACTCCGGAGGATCGCCATGACGGTTTATGAAATGCGGACCTACACGCTTCACGTCGGCAAGATGGCCGAGGCAGTCAAGCTGTATACCGAGTTCGGCTACCCGGCGCTCCAGAAAGGCGGCCAGGACAAGAAGTTGATCGGCTATTTCCAAGCCGACACGGGCACGATCAATCAACTCGTCCATCTGTGGAAGTTCGACGACGATGCCGACCGTCGCGCGCACTGGGCTTCGGTATTTGCCAACAAGGATTTCGTCGAGGGCTTTGCCGTGAAATTCCGTCCGTTGCTCGCTTCCCAGGAGGTCAAGCTGCTGACCGCGGCCCCGTGGGGACCGCATCCCTGAAAGAGGGACTCGGTCTCGAGCTGGGTCATCAGAGCTCCCCTCTCGCCGAAAGCGTCGCGTCTTCAGCGCTCGTCCTGGCCGCGGCCTCGGCAAGCAGCGTGTACTTGGCCAGCGTGCGCTCGGCGAGCGCGGTGGGCCAGCGGTGATCGTCCACGATTCTCAGGAACTCGTCGAGGACCCGGGCGAAGTGTGTCTCGTGGCCCCCGTCGAGCGGGGGCGGCACGGTCACCTCGTACGTCTCCGGGCCGGCGGGCACGACCTCGACGCCGGGAACCTCCGCCTGCCACGCCGTGACCGTGTCGCGCAGCGCGCGTGCGACCCCGGCGGCATCGGTTCGGGGCTCGACGAACACGCGGCGGCGGTGACCCGTGCGGGCGCTCTGCTCCAGACGGATGTCGGCGCGAGTCCCGTGCGCGACGCTGTGGGAAGCGTCTCCCCCACCCGGCAACGGCGAGAGGTTCCAGCGCGTTGCGGCGCTCGCGGTGACGCGACCGATCCGGTACACGAGCTCGGCATTGCATCGATAGCTGAGCGCGTCGCCGTCGACGAAGGGCTCGAGCTCCCGCGGGAACCCCGCCTCTCCGGTGATCCGCCGGAACGCCTCCGCGGGCACTCGCGTCGACCACGCGCGGGCCGAGAGGAGCGCCGGCGGCGCGGCGTCACCGTCCACGAGCCACTGAGCCTGGTCCACGACGTGGGTGGGGATGTCGACCGGGCCGCTCCCCTGCACGCGCACGTCGAAGAACCACCAGGGACGTTTGAGGGGCGCGCCATCGACGAGCTTCTCCAGATGGTGCACGCTCTCGTGCTCGATCGCCGGCCCGTCGTCGCGGAAGGCGCCAAAGAGCGCGTGAGCACCGACGAGCCTCTTGACCAGTCCAGCCGCCAAGTCCTGACGCCCGGTCATGATCTCCGCGACCAGCGGCCAGCCGTCGAGGCTCGCCCGCACGTGCTCGAGGTCGGCCGGCTCCACGAGCCACGGCTTATCGGCGAGCACGTGGAAGCCTGATTCGCGCAGCCGTCGTATGGTGCGCGCCTTGCCCCCGTTCTTGCCCGCGAGGACCACCACGTCTCCACGTCGCTCGGCGACGAGCCGCCCGAGCGGGTCATCGGACGTCGTCACGACGGGACGCCAGCGCGTGGGGTGCGGCGAGCGCCGGTTGAAGCGCTCGACGAGGGCGAGGAAGTCGCCCAGCTCGGCGCCCTCGCGCGCGTAGACGAACACCTCGTCGGCCGCGCGCGCCTGCGGCACGCGCAGGGTCAGAGCGGCGTGGAAGTGACCCGGGTCGAGGAACAGGAGCGTGTGCATGGGTGCGCGGCGATGGTACCGCACCTGGGTGACCGTTGATTGTCCTCGACCAGAACGATCAGCCCGACTTGGAGGACGAGGGCAAGGTGTCGCCGAGCGCTCCTAAACGCCATCGAGGGCCGGCTTCATTTTCAGGATCGCGTCGATGTGGGCGCGAGGAGAGAGGCCTGCGCCCATCGTGTTCACTGAGAGATGGGTCGCACCGAGGTCGCGCCACTCCCGGGCTCGTTTCGCCCACTCGGTCGGGCCGCCGATCCCATAGGGAAAGCGTCCCTCGATCCCCACGGCCGAGAGCGGGCGGCCCGCCTCCTTCATGTACGCGCGCACGCGATCGAGCGTGTGGCTCGCCTCGTCGCCGGGCTGAAACTGGGGGAACCAGCCGTCGGAGATCTGGGCCACCCGCTTGAGCACGGGCTCGGCCATGCCGCCCATCCACACCGGGATGGGGCGCTGGACAGGCAGAGGGTTGATGCCGGCCCGGTCGATGTGATGGTACGAGCCTTTGAAGGTCACCACCGGCTCGGTCCAGAGCTTCCGCATGACGGCGATCTGCTCACTGACGCGGCGGCCACGCGTGTGGAAGTCCTCGTTCAGGGCCTCGTACTCGACATGGTTCCAGCCGATGCCCACGCCGAGTCGCAGGCGCCCGCCGGTGAGGACGTCCACCGCCGCGGCCTGCTTGGCCACCAGCGCAGTCTGGCGCTGGGGCAGGATGACGATGCCGGTGACCAACTCGAGGCGCTGAGTGCAGGCCCCGAGGTAACCGAACAGAACGAAGACCTCGTGGAAGGGACTCTCGTCGGTGTAGGGCGGGCGACGACCGAGCTTGTCGAAGCGTTCCAGCTTGCCACCCAACACGTGATCGAAGACGAGCAGGTGATCGTAACCGGCGCTCTCCGCAGCCTGGGCGTAGTCGCGGATCACCGAGGGGTCCGAGCCGATCTCCGTCTGGGGAAACACCACGCCGAGTCTCATCTTGTATTTTCCTCCTCGCCGAAGTTCCTGGGACCAGGCCGATTCAACGAACGATCAGGCCCTGAGGCTCCGTCCCCGCCCTGATCCGGCCCGCCAGCGCCAGCTTCTCGATGTCGATCACGGCAACGTCGTTCGCACCGCGCACCGCAATGAACGCCGTCTTGCCGTCCTTGCTGAACCCGATGTTGGAGCCGCCCTGCCCGATCGTCAGACGCTTCACTTCCTTGAAGGTCCGCGCGTCGAAGATCTGGGCGAAGGTGTCCTGGCCATTGGTAACGACCGCGTAGCGCCGGTCGCGGGTCCACGCGTTCGTCACAGGCTGCTTTCCGGTCGGCTCCGTCGCAAGCACCGTCAGATCGGCGGCGTCGAGAACCACGTTCGTATTGGCGTCGGCTGTCTGCACCCAAACCTCCTTCCCATCAGGCGACACACGCAGCATGTGCGGCTTGCTGCGAGCGGGGAAGGAGACAGTCTTGACGAGCTTTCGGCTCGCCATGTCGATCTTCGAGACCGTGTCCGCTTCGCGTTCCGGTGTGTAGCCGAACCGACCGTCCGGCGTCAGGTGGAGGTCTCAGGGAAATGCTCCGGTCTCGAGCGTGGAGTCCACGCTGCCGTGCTCGAGATCGAGGAACGCGATGAGATTGTCCCCCGCGACGTTGATCGCGGCCTTCTTCTTATCGGGCAGCACGACCAGGCTGTGGCCGGGCCCCTTGCCGAGCCCGCCGATCGTCTTGGTGATGGCCATCTGCCTCGGCTCGATAGCGATGGCCTGGACTTGATCGTTAGGAAAGTCGTAGGTCCAGATCCGCGCCCCGTCCCAGTACGTCTGCTCGTTAGACAACCAGCGCACCGACGCGCCGAGCGGTCGGGTTTCACGCACCCGGCGGTTTGCGACGTCAATCAGCGTGACATCTTTAGAACCTACGTTGAAGACGTACACCGTTTCGCGGCCTTCTGCGCCGCCGGCCGCGGTTGCCGATTGCGCGGGGCCCGGGCTCGTCTCCGAGGCAACGGAAGGAGACGAGGCCTGACTGGATGATCCGCAGGCGGAAGCGATGAGTCCGAGCGCTGCGCTGCTGGCACCTTTGAGGACCGTGCGACGGTCGAGACTCGAGGATAGGAACCAATCCGAACCGCCGACAAACACGCCTTGTGCCTCGCCACGCGAGGCGCAGTCTTCGGGCGCTCAGTGTGAGGGCGGTTGGGCCGACGCCAGGGGATTCACCATCGCATTCGACATCGTGCGTCTCCTTCAAGGCCACGACTTGCCTCGGCACGCCGAGAGTCTGCCGAAAGAGCCTGCCCGTCAAGCAGCTTTCGGCACGCACTGACGCGATGCGATGGCAATCTCGCGCCGCATCGCGAAGCTCGTCACGACGTCGCGGATGACGAAGGCGCCTCGATCGTGGTACTCGTGCGGCACCCGATAGAGGTCTCATCTGGAGGACTCGGATGCGCATGCAAACGCTGTGGCTCGTTCCCCTGCTGGCGCTGGCCGTCGGCTGTGCCACCCCTCCGGGAGTCAAGCAAGCGCTGATCTCCCTCGACCAAGGCTACGCCGAGAACACCAGGCTGATGAACCAGTACGGCGAGCTGGTCGGCACGGTCAACGAACGGTTCGGGCAGTGGAACAACTACGTGCAATACCGGTCCAAGCTGGACCTTGCGCTGCGCTGGGCCACCACGGATCCGCGAGGGGACCGCGAGGACCCGAAGATCACCGACGAGGAGTTGGCCGACGTGTCCGTGAAGGTCCTCGGCCCCGACGTCCTCAAGGCGGTCAACGAGATGCGCCTCAGGCCCCTGCGCGCTCGGAAGAACCCCAGGGGCGATGTCGTCTTCGCCGACGGGAAGGTCGACATCACCACCCTCGTTCAGCGGCTCCCGGGGCTCGTCAACGCCGTTACCGCCTCGATCGACAAGGCGCCGACGCTCGCGCGTCTCGACCGCTCGGCCTTCGCGGCCTA
>WNFO01020338.1_pt1 | contig 10615 bp, 10 predicted proteins | sample 5400251 | NCBI WGS metagenome assembly WNFO01 (sample SAMN13153354, study PRJNA577476) | soil metagenome | isolation source: 100 cm saprolite under Madrone tree | place: USA:California | collected 2016-06-14 | reverse complement strand
CCTCTATCGACCAATTCAATCGCGCCGGTCTCCAGGAGCAATCCACGTACACGTTTCGAACCGGGACCGTTGCCGCCGGCTACGAATATGAAGTCGAGAACAGCTACCCGAGCCTCATCACCGGCTTTCACGCCCGCCGCAATAATCAAGCCGGCTTTCTCGATGCCCGCTGGCTTCCCATTCCGCGCCTGACGCTCAGCGCCGGTGCGCGCGCCGAGGCCAACACCACGTTCGGCACTCGCGTCGTCCCTCGCGCCGGCGCCGTCTACGCCCTCCGCTACGGCAACGGCTTCTGGGGCGACACGCGCGCGCGCTTTTCCTACGGCCAAGGTTTTAAGGAACCCGCGCTCGAACAATCCTTCGGCAGCGATCCCTGCTTCCCCGGCAATTCCACGCTTCGCCCCGAGCGCAGCCAGACCTACGACGCCGGCATCGACCAATTCCTCGCCGCCGACCGCCTGCGTCTCTCCGCCACCTATTTCAACAACCGCTTCCGCGATATCGTCAGCTTCACCATCGATCCCACAACCACTACCGCCTGCAAGTACGGCACTGGCACATACTTCAACACGAATCTCGCTCGCGTCCGCGGCGTCAATCTTTCCGGCGAATTCCGCCTCCGCCGCTGGCTCAGCGTCAACGGCAACTATTCTCATGACGATTCGCGTGTCCTGAAATCCCCGAACGCCTTCGATCCCGTCCAGCTTCCTGGCAATCATCTTCTTCGCCGCCCGGTCAACTCCGGAAGCCTCATCGTCAACACCAGCTATCGCCGCTGGAATTTGAATCTCTCCGGCTACTTTACCGGCATCCGCACCGACAGCGATTTTCTCGGTCTCGGCATCACGCACAATCCCGGCTACACGCGCTTCGATCTCGCAACCACCTACCTCATCGCGCGCGGCGTCTCCTTCACTGGCCGCGTGACCAACCTCTTCGACAAGCAGTATCAGGACGCCGTCGGCTTTCCCGCGCTCGCCCGCGATTTCCGCCTCGGCCTCAACTACCGTTTCGCCGGTAGGGACTAGCTTTGTCGCCATGCTCTAACTGATCACTGAACACTGCAAATGACAACCCCCGAACCCATCCTCTTCTGTTGGAGCAGCGGCAAGGATAGCGCCATGGCGCTGCACACGCTGCTCCAGCAGAAGCAATTCCAAGTCGCCGCCCTTCTCACGACCGTTACCGAAGGCTACGGCCGCATCGCCATGCACGGCGTTCGCCGAGAGCTACTCCACCGCCAGGCGGCCTCGCTTGGCCTGCCGCTGCACGAAGTCTCCATCCCGCCGCAATGCGTTAATCCCATCTACGAAGCTCGCATGAGACAAGCCCTCCGCATCCATCACGACCAGGGCGTTCGAAAAGTCGCTTTTGGCGACATCTTCCTCGAAGACCTCCGCGCCTACCGCGAAAAAAATCTTGCCCGCATCGGCATGACCGCCCTTTTTCCCATCTGGAAGCGCGACACCCGCGAACTGATTCGCTATTTTCACCATCATCATTTCCGCGCCATTGCCGCTTGCGTCGATTCGAAAGCTCTCGATCCCGACTTTGCCGGCCGCGAACTGGACGAATCCTTCTTCCGCGATCTTCCGCCGCACGCCGACCCTTGCGGCGAAAACGGCGAGTTCCACACTTTCGTCTTCGATGGCCCGATCTTTCAATCTCCCATTCCCGTTCGAACAGGAGACGTCGTGAACCGCGACGGCTTTGTCTTTTGCGATCTATTACCCCAACTGGAGGAAGCAACAAAATGAACGCCCAAATATCTCAAAGAGAAAATCTGCTCTACCGCACGCTGCTCGCTCTCGCCCTGATTGTTCTCGCCGCCGCCTTGCGCATCGCTCCGCATCCTTGGAACTTCACTCCGGTTGGCGCGATGGCGCTATTCGCCGGTGCCATGCTCCGCGATCGCCGTCTAGCGTTCCTATTTCCGTTGCTCGCTCTTTTCGCTGGCGACCTTTTCGTCGGTTTCCACGAACTGATGTTCGTCGTCTACGCCAGCTTCCTCCTCAACGTCGCCATCGGCCTCTGGCTTCGCGACCGCCGCACCATCGCGCGCATCAGCCTCACCACGCTCCTCGGTGCCATCCAGTTCTTCCTCGTCACCAATTTCGCCGTCTGGCAATTCCTCAGCGGCTTCCCGCACACCGCCTCCGGCCTCCTCGCCTGCTACATCGCCGGCATCCCGTTTCTCTGGAACACCCTAGCCGGCGACGCTCTCTACGTCACGCTCCTCTTCGGCGGCTACGCCCTCGCCGAGCGCTTCATTCCTTCGCTGCGACGGTTTGACCGGCGAGCCTCGGCCTAGCTAATTCCTGCTTAACCTGTGGGGGAGCAGCATCGCTGCGCCCTCCGTTGAGAACTGACAACCCTGCCGATGCTATAATCTTCGTTTCCTTATGCCGAAGTCCACTCCAGAGGCAGCCTCCCTCGCGTCCGAAGTGCTCGCCAAATACGAGCCCGTCATCGGCCTGGAAGTCCACGTCCAACTCCTCACCCGCACAAAAATCTTCTGCGGCTGCTCCACGCGCTTCGGCGATCCGCCCAACACCAACGTCTGCCCCGTGTGTCTCGGCCTCCCTGGCACTCTCCCCGTCCTCAACAAGCGCGCCGTCGAAATGGCCATGCGTGCCTCGCTCGCCCTGAATTGCACCGTCCACGACCACTCGCGCTTCGCCCGCAAAAATTATTTCTATCCCGACCTGCCCAAGGGCTACCAAATCTCCCAATACGAATTGCCCCTCGCCACCAACGGCCATCTCGAGATCGAAGTCGCAGGCCTGCCTGCGCAGGCGGCTGCAAGAAAACGCATCGGCATCACCCGCCTCCATCTCGAGGAAGACGCCGCGAAAAATCTTCACGAAGGCTTCTCGCAATCCGCCACCAAGGCCTACATTGACTACAACCGCTGCGGCACCCCGCTCAGCGAAATCGTCTCCGAGCCGGACATGCGCACGCCCGACGAGGCCTACGCCTACCTCACCACTCTTCGCCAAATCCTTCTCTACACTGGCGTCAGCGACGTCAACATGGAGGAAGGCTCGCTCCGCTGCGACGCCAACGTCAGCGTCCGCCTCCGCGGCGCCAGCGAATTCGGCACCAAGGTCGAAGTAAAAAATCTCAACTCTTTTCGCTATCTCCAAAAAACCCTCGAATTCGAAATCGAGCGTCACATCGCCGTTCTCGAATCTGGCGGCCGCATCGCGCAGGAGACCCGCCTCTGGAATCAAGCCGAAGGCCACACCGTCTCCATGCGTTCGAAAGAAAAAGCCCACGACTATCGCTATTTCCCCGAGCCGGATCTTCTGCCAGTGCATATCAGCTCCGCCTGGCGTGATGAAGTCCGCCGCACCCTCCCCGAATTGCCCGAAGCCAAGCGCGCCCGTTTCGTCAATTCTTACGGCATCACGCCCTACGACATCGAACTCCTCACCGCGACCAGAACCCTAAGCGAATATTTTGAAAGCGTTGTGGCAGCTGGCGCGCCAGGCAAAGCCGCTTCCAACTGGATCCTTAATGAACTTATTGGGCTGTTGAACGATAAAAAGAAGCCGTTTCACGACAGCCCACCTCCTGCGGCGCTGGCAGAGTTCCTAAAAATGATCGAGTCGAAGCAGATTACTGCCGCCATCGGCAAAAAAGTTTTCGCCACCATGTTCGAATCCGGCCGCAGCGCCGCCGAGATCGTTGCCGCCGAAGGCCTCGGCGCTCAGGTTAGCGACGCCGCGATCGAGCAAGCCGCCCGCGAAGTCATCGCGAAGAATCCGGACAATGTCGCCAAGTTCAAATCCGGCAACGAAGGCGTCTTCAAGCATTTCGTCGGCCAGGTCATGAAAGCCACCCGCGGCCAGGCCAACCCCCAGGCCGTCAACGACATCTTGCGCAGGCTACTTTCCTAATTTTTCACTTCACAATTTGTGCTAGCCTGGCCCCGAGCCACTGCAGCTGTAGGGGCACGATACATCGTGCCCCGCGGGCGCAGCCCGCGCCCTTGCAGCGCCGGCTTGCCGGCTGCTCCCCCGTAGGGACGGCCTTCCTAGGCCGTCCGCTCTCAATTTTGATAAGCTTCTAATACCTAACGCGAAGGAAATTCCATGCTAAAACTCGGCGCCAAAGCCCCCAGCTTCCGTCTCAAATCCGACGACGACACGCTTGTCTCCTTGACTGATTTCAAGGGTCATCGTGTTCTCCTCTTCTTCTACCCCAAAGCCAACACCTCCGGTTGAACCATCGAAGCGTCCGAGTTTCGTGACGCAAAGAAGCAATTCGACAAGCATGGTGTGGCCATCCTCGGCATGAGCGCCGATCCCGTCAGAGCCCAGGTCGCCTTCAAGGCCAAGTACCAGCTTAATTTTCCGCTGCTCTCCGATCCCACCCACAAGACCATCGCAAGATTCGGCGCCTGGCAGAANNNCACCTTCATGGGCATCGTCCGCAGTTCCTTCCTTATCGGCAAGACCGGCAAAATCGAAGAAGTCTGGCCCCTCGTCAAAGCCAAAGGTCACCCCGCCGCCGTTCTCCAGCGCATCTCGGAAATATGAACTGCTGACTCAGCGCTGCTGGAACAAATTTCTGTTCGCTCACTCGCGCCCGACATTCGTCAGTCCTTCCAACAGAACGATGTCAGAATCGCCCTCGGCGACCGCAGCCAGGATCGAGCGCCCGTCGGACGACCAGGACACGCGGCGGGCGATGAACGTCGCGCGTTCGCCGAAATCGGTAATCTGACGCCACTCGCCGGTCGTTGTCGAGAGCGCCCAAACGTTGGTAGTAAATCCGTCGGTCAGTGCTTGCGCCAGCCATTTCCCGTCGGGCGACAGCGCGGGATTGACGATCTGCCAGATCGGCACCCGCGAGGCTGGAATCCGCGCGAGCACGCGAAACGGCGCGTCTTCGGGAGTGGCGGCCCGGATTTCGAATTCCGGCGTGCCGTCGACGAGGGGCCGCTCGAAGAGATAGTACAGAGTGGTGCCATGTAACCCGATCACGCTGCGCAACTGCTCGGTCCTCACCGTGACGGCCGGCCCTCCATCAACCGGCACTTTTTTCAGCACGACATTCTTGGCTCCGGGGCCGCTCCACGTCGAGTAATACACCCAGCGGCCGTCCGGCGACCAGGCAGGGCCGAGACCCGGATTCGCGACATTGCGCAGGTTGCTGCCATCCGAATCCACCAGCCACACTCCAAACGTCAACCCCTGGTTGCCGCGCGAGGAGACGAAAGTGATGGTGTGGCCATCAGGCGACCATACCGGGACGCCCATGGCCACGTTCGGATCGTGCTCCTGAGTAATCTGGCGCAGTGCGCCGCTCTCGGTGTTCACCACCCACTCGTTTGCGTGACCGCCGCTGTCCGATAGAAACGCTACCTCTTTGTCATCGGGGCTGGGCGTGGGGGTGAGGACCTGCCCGGTTTGTCGCGTCACACGAACGGCGCGGCGTACGTTCTCGGTGGGCAGACCGTCGACCGGGAACTTCCAGATGTCGGTCTGCAGCGTCATGCGGCCGGCCACTATTGCGCCACTCTTGGAGATGTCCGGATTCATGTACGACGTCTCGCCCGATGTGATTCGCCGGACGCTTCCATCACGCAATGTCACCTGCCACAGGCCTAATGTCGGCAAATAGGGTATCGTGCCGCCGCGGCTTGAGCTGTAAACAATGCCCGTGCTATCCGGCAGCCATGCAAAACCGCCCATCATGTTGTTGTCACACGTTAACTTGCGCGGTTCACCTCCAGTTGCGGGCGCAACGAAAATGTCGAACCTGATGCTGTCGCCCCGCTGAAAGGCAATCCATTTGCCGTCCGGCGACCAGCGGGGATACAAGTAGTATGTGGAGGGCGCGAACTCGGCGACCATGTCGAACCTGGAACCATCGGTTGGCGCGGTCACCAACTGGATGCCCTCCTTGGCCAGCCGGAAAAGCACAAGCCGCCCGTCCGTCTGGCTGACGTCGGCACAACCCACGCTGGTGACGACTCGACGCGCCACGCCGCCAAGCGCCGGGATCTCCCAGATACTCCCCTGGACGGTTCCTGATACCGCCGGAGAAAAATACAGGATCGAGCTCGAATCGGGCGACCAGCGAGGGCACTCGTGATCGACTGGATCGCGCGTGATTTGCAGCGGCGCGCCGCTGGCAATGAGCTGCACGAAGACCTGTCGTTTGCCGCCCACCCCGGCGGTGAGCGCCACCGACCTGCCGTCCGGTGAAATGGCCGGAGACTCCTCGAGGCCGGGAAGGTCCGTGAGACGTGTGACTCGAGTGTCCGGTGACGCCTTCGCCGCCGGCCTTCCGAACCTGTCGCGCGCCACCCAGAGCAAGACGAGAGCTGTCACAATCCCGAGCGACAGCGCCGGGAGTGCCAGGCGAGACCGCCTTCGCGGCGTCGGCCCTGGGGCCGGTTCTACAGGCGTGGCCCTCGCGTCCTCGATCTCGATCCGCGCATCTGCGATGTCGTGAAGTCGCCGCTTGGCATCTTTCTGGAGGCAACGCGTCAGCAAACGCCGGATGCTGACTGGCGTATCGGCTGGCAGCGACTTCCAGTCTGGTTCGGCCCCGACAACGGCGACGATGGTGTCCGTGACGGTCTCGCGTGCGAAAGCTGAAGTGCCCGTTAACATCTCAAACAGCACGCACCCGAAGGCCCAGATGTCGGTGCGCTTGTCAACCGGCTGACCTCGCGCCTGCTCCGGGCTCATGTACGCAGCGGTGCCGAGAATCATACCTGCAGTCGTCTCTCCCACTGTCAGCGTCGGGGACTTCGACAGACCCGGATCGGACCCTTCGGCCGCGAGGGCTTTTGCCAGACCGAAGTCCAGCACCTTGACTACTCCATCGGGCGTGATTTTGATGTTCGAAGGTTTGAGATCGCGATGAATGATCCCTGCCCTGTGCGCGGCGTCCAGCGCATCGGCGATCTGTTGCGCGAAGGCCAAAGCCTCCGAGAGTGGCAACGGGCCCCGGCGCACGCGATCGTGCAAAGTATCGCCCTCGACCAACTCGAGCACCAGGGCCGGCACGTTTCCTCCGTCTTCGAATCCGTAGATTGCCCCGATGTGCGGATGATTGAGCGATGCGAGCAGTTGTGCTTCGCGTTTGAAGCGCGCCACGCGATCGGCGTCCTCCGTGAACAGCGGCGGCAGGAGCTTCAGCGCGACCTCGCGCCCAAGCTTGGTGTCGCGGGCGCGATACACTTCCCCCATACCGCCTGCGCCTAGCGGCGCGACGATCTCATACGCTCCGAGTTTCGTTCCAGACGTTAGCGCCATCCGTGCGCGCAATTATAGCCCCAAGAATGGGGAAGCTCCGCAACCCACTGAACCTCACGAGTACTTGTTGAACACTCGAAGCCTTCAAGACATCTACCTACTCCACGAATTTTGAAACGATGGTCCAGGACAAATGCTTTCGGTAACTTATCGTCCACTTGGGCCAGGTCAGGTGCCCGAAAAGGCAAGATTGGCGTCCCTGGTGTGCCGTTTATAATCATGAGCAGGGTGTCTAGTGCCGGAGACTGATTGGCCCATTTTCATCGCGTTCTTAATGTGGCTCACTCTCTTGATTCTCGGATTTGCCTGTCTTCTTTGTACTGAAGAATACAGCGCTACGCGTTGAGGTTCAAAACCAAGCTGAATCCGTTCTCGAAATGGATGAAGACCCCGCAAGACGTTTGGTATCTCCGGGTCTTAGGATGGATAGCCATTTCCACAGGAATTCCCTTAACGATTATTTTCGCCAAGAAATGGTTTGAAACCTGGTTTATCTGAATATGTCCGGTAAGCGGACTACACAGCCAAGTGGGACCACCAGTGCGTGATTTGCCAAACGGGACTTCTGGACCGGAATTGTGGCAACCAGTTTTGTTTGTAACGCGCCAGCCCCGGCCGGGCTACTGCCTTTTCGCATTTCCGGTCAGGACTCTGCCGGCGCCGGAGTTGATAAGCCGCAATTCTTTCCCGTGGTCTACTATTACGAAATTGGAATTGGAGATGCCCGCAGGCGGAGGCAGCGCAAGCGATAGACTACCGATGCAGTCCGCATTCACCACATAGCTGCCACTGCTCATCCTGTTGGGAAGGATGGTGCCGTTCAGACTCACAGTCGTGGCCTGGGAAACTCCTCCCGTCCCGTCAAATGTAATTGTGCCGACCTCTCCGACAGGGCCAACAGGCCCAAAGGCAACGATCCAGCCTGTGGTTGTAATGCCGAACGATCCCTTTAAGCTGCCGAGCGAGCACGAATCATCTGAGGAATCCTCCGGTGAATTGGCGGCGTGAGCAGCTGGCACAAGCTGAGCGTCGTGTCCGGGCACGTGCACTGCCAATGCTAAAGCTCCCGCAAGAGCAAAGGAAATTCCGATCTTGCCTATGGTTTTCACAGTAGTTCTCCTTTTTTGAAGTTAGCGATGTGGCTTCCGATGGGGAGTGCTGCAAATATGACGCTCTTAAGCTTCGTCCTGACACCACAGAACGAGCGCGAGGGACAGACGAGCACCGCCGCCACTCTGGGACAGACAAATGAATTTGTCAAGCTAGGTCCGTCTCAGAGCCTCAGCGGGAGAAGGTACTTCGTTAACGGCACAGGCAAGGTTTTGAAGCGTACCAGAACTTCTGAACTTAGACCCATTCACAAATTGGTATAGAATCTCACTTGTGGCCTGGCGAAGGATTTAGCCGTCGTCAGAAACTGAATCGGTGTGCATATGTCGGACGTAACAGACCAACGCCTGCTTGAGGCTCTGCTGGATTCCTGGGACCGGAACAACACCATCCTGGTCAACCTGCTTCGCGCTCTGCCGGAGGGCGGGCTGGAGGCCAGGGCGATGGAGGGCAGCCCATCCATCGCGGAGATGTTCACACACATCCACTTTGTACGACTTGTGTTCGTCTCCGAGGACGCCCCCGAGTTCGCCAGAGAGCTGCCCAAGGAAGAATGGGTGGTCGAGCGCGACCCTGGCCGCATCGCGCAGATGCTGAACGACAGCGCCGAGGCGGTGCGGGACGCGGTAAAGAGCAAGCTGGAGGCAGGCCGGGACATGAACCTTCACTACGACCATCCGATCCTCATGCTCCAGCACATGATTTGGCATGAGGGCTACCATCACGGTCAGATGAAGCTGGCCCTTAAGGTGGCGGGCCTCCCAATGACCGATAAGGAAGCCGGGCCGGTCACGTGGGGCGTCTGGATGCGCAAGAAGTGAGCGGCCTTCTTACGCATTTCCCGGTGCCAGGCGAATCTGACACCATGCTATCCCTCAGCATCCAAACCACTTATAAGTAATTCTTGACTAACTGTACCAATATGCTATAATTCTTGCTGTAGTCGGCACGATTCCTCCGCCTGCCCGCCGTAGCCCTGGCGATCGCAGATTCCGGCCCTGTCAGAAAGGGAGGGTGCCCTGCGAACCATGCCCGTCCGCCAGGTAGTCCTTCTAACTCCTTCAGAATCTTTCCGTCCCGCCCCAGTTACTTTCTCGCCAACAGCCCGTCTCCGTAAGTCCTTTAGCTGCAACACTTATGGATCTCCCGCAAGTGTTGCAAACAAAAGACTTGCGGCAGAGCTAAATCCTTTAGATGCAACACTTACAAAAACAGGGGGGTGGGGGCCCCGCCTCTCAGCGATTCGACGTTCCGCCCTTCGCGCCCCTTGCTCTCTATCACTCGTCACTTGTCACTTTTTTCGTCCTCTCCTTTCAACGGCTTACACACTTTTCGAAGTTCCTTATCCCGTAACTCCTTTGCTTGCCTGCCCGCCGGGGCGGGCCACTCTCTTGTCCCGAGCGGAGCCGAGGGATACGAAAACTGCCGGGTGTATACCAACTTTTCCCATTTTGGATCACCTAGAGCGCCTTATGCGAAGGGAACTCCCCGAGGGCCGGGAAGGAGTCGGCTCAGCTCTGAAAGTCAAAAAGGGGCAGCTACTATCGTGCACCTACACGTGCGGGAGCCGGAGAAGTTGCGATGCGATTTCACCCGTGCCAAACTGGCCCGAGGGAGCCAGGTCTTGGCGTCCGCGATAGTTTTGTCGGGCGGAAGCGAACCTGTGTGCTTGGGAGCCAACAGCAGAATGCCCCGCTACAACCACAAGGAAAGAATCAGAGATCACTATGACCGTGTAAGTCCTTATTACTACTCATTGTGGGGGGAGCATTTGCATCATGGCTACTGGATTCGCGGCGACGAGACCAAGGAACAGGCCCAAGTTCAGCTCATCGAGCATCTCGCGCAAACAGCGGGAATTGCGCCCGGCCGCAGGATTCTTGATGTTGGTTGCGGTTTTGGAGCCAGCAGTATTTATCTGGCCAGGAATTACAAGGCGGAAGCAACCGGAATCACGATTTCTCCGGTTCAGGTGGAAATGGCCAATAAAGCGGCGTCCACGGAGAATGTGAAAGCAAAATTCCTCCTGATGGACGCCCAGGCGATGAACATCGATCAATCCTTCGACGTTGTCTGGTCCGTCGAATCAATCTCCCACTATCAAAACAGGGAAAGCTTCTTCGCTTCCGCCGCAAGATTATTGAAACCTGGCGGGACGCTCGCCATCATCGATTGGTTCAAGAAGGAAAATCTCAAGCAAGCCGAGTACGAAAAGTTTATCCACCCGA
>WNFO01007891.1_pt1 | contig 10615 bp, 6 predicted proteins | sample 5400251 | NCBI WGS metagenome assembly WNFO01 (sample SAMN13153354, study PRJNA577476) | soil metagenome | isolation source: 100 cm saprolite under Madrone tree | place: USA:California | collected 2016-06-14 | reverse complement strand
AGCGAGGCAGGCGCTAGCCCCTGGAGTGGCTGTTCCGGATGACCCGGAGGCGTCTCTTGAACAATCAAGCCGGTACAGGTGTTGCCGAGATATGGCGCTGCGACTTCATTGTTTCGGCATGACATGCCGGATCCATTTATTGCGAGCACTTTGTAGTAATACGTCTTCGTGGGATCAGCGGCAGTAGTGTCGTCATACGTTGTACGACTCCCCGAAACAGTTGTCAGTTGGGTCTCGGCCCCGCTAGCAATGCCTCGCATGATCCGATAGTTGGTGATGTTGGCGTTACCTGTATCGGCCTCCGACCAGGCGAGATGAACCACGGAGTTGACCCGGCGCACGGTCACCAACGGCATACCCGGTGCCGATTTGGCGTGCAACGGATTCGGCGGATCGAAATTGGCGAGTAGCCGGCGGCCACTCGATTGCCGCGCGATGACGCCTCTGGCCGTATAGGCATTCCCCTTGGCCGTATTCGCTGCCTGGACACAGGCGCCATCGGTGCACCCATCAACATAACCCACCTGCACCCGGCCCTGCTTGTCAACGGTCATATCAAAGAAGTCGAGCAGATTGCGGCAAATATCAGCGCCGCCGTGCATCCAGATACAACCGCGCTGCAATGGATCCTTTGGTGTAGCGTCGGTTGTGGTCCAATGCAGTCCTCCATCAAAGGTACTCGCAACATAAAGATGCCAGAGACCACTAAAGCTGTTCGCCGACTCATCGCCCGAGGTCGTCGAACCATAGAACGCAACTGCCGCGCGGCCGGCATCGGCAGCTACCGCGGCAGGGAAAGCAACGTTCTTCAGACCGTAAGCCGCGCCTACGTCATAGATGTTCTGCCACGTCTGGCCACGATCGGTGGATGTCGCCACGATTGCGTTAGAACCGCCAGTAGGGCTGCCAGCGACTGTGCTACTGGACATTGCAAAATAAACCCGACCAGCACTGTCGATTCCCGCTGCCGGATCTTGAAGATTTGCGTTAGCGCGCGTCTGACTGGTTGCGTTTTGAACGGGACGTATGCTCCAAGTTAAGCCGTTGTCTTCAGAAACAACGAGCGCGCCCGTGCCGCCACAGCTGTTATTGGGAAGGTAAATCGTTCCGTCCGGTGCGACTTTGACATGTCCATGCAACCCGCCGCATTGCGTCGTGTACGTCGGCACTGGCGGCCCATAGGTCGCTCCTCCGTCATCGCTGCGCAAACAAAACGCAGTCACCAAATCCTGTGAACAATAGTAAACAGCATTCGGGTATGGGCCGTGAGGTGGAGCAGGCGCGTGATATGGTCCGCCACCGATCGTCTCGTGATCAATTCCGGATCCTAGCGGGCCAGAGCTTGGCGACCAGCCGGCGTAGGAGGGCTGACCTAATGGATCGAGACCGTCAGTATCTGTGAATGAAACTTTGCACGTCGGCGATGTGAGCGTGAGTTCTCCTGCAAACACACGGCCAGTCTGACGATCCGTGAAGCCGATAGGATCGGAATCGACGAATTGCGATGTTGGCGCAGCGCTGTTATACCAAGTGGCGCTCTGACCGTTTGCTGGGCAGCTATCGTCGAACTTGATGAAGAGCGTCTGGAGATCTGATTGGAAATTCGTTACACCACTAGCTGAGTTCCGTGAGTTCCAGTTAACTCCAATTGATGGTTCACCCGCATCGTGTGCCGTGTATTCGACGGTGTGCACGGCCGGCCCCTGACTGCTGTCGGTAACCTGCACCAACGTTCCCGGCGCTTCGAAATTCTGGAATCCGATTTTAGGACCACGATCGAGGGGCGCTGCAGGAGCTAGCGCAGTTCCTGCTGATGCTGACACCGCACTGGCGCTTCCGGAATACTGGAAGCCCGCAAAGGCGCTAAAATATACAACGTGCACAGAAAACTGGCCAGTAGCGATAGTTGGGTCGCTAGGATCAAGATCAACAACTTCCGGCGGCGTTCCGCCGTGCGCGGAGACTCCGACCACTGGCCCAGTGTTATCGCCTTTGTGAACATAGACATCGTAGTCGCTAGTGCCGGAAGGGTCAGCGCAACTGATAACAATCCGCGCTTTGAGCCCGGACCAGTTACTTGGCGTGCCAGATAACGTCAGAGTGAAGGTGTCGCAGTTTACGCCTTCTACACAGGTGCTTTCGTCGAGCGAGCCGCCGCCAGCCGCCGTTCCCGCCCAATTCACGGCTGGGCCGCCTGAATTGAGTGTTCCGGAAGCGGGCATCGCTGAGTGCAAGCGGGCTGTGAAGAGCCCGAATACAATCAGGAAAATACCGGTAACAAAAAAAAGCGCGCCGATAGTGGCGCGCGCCGTCATTGAAGTCGAGGAGATCTTTTTCATAGGCAGAACGTTGTAAATTCTGCCTAAGATTCGGGAAAAGAGGCGGTTGCGGTCGCCTCATCAACCCTGTTTTTTCGCCAAGCACTACAGCCGTTGAAGCGCTTTTTGGGCGAGAACTTTGGACTTCTTTAGCTTGGTCTCTTCGTCATCCGTTCCGCCGAGTCCGATCGAGATGAACGCATCGCCTTTCAGCACGTAAAGTACGCCGCCGAATCGATTGCTGACCCAATAAGCATCGTCCCCGAGGCCACCGATCTTTTTCGGCGTAGGTCCTTGCTCTTTTTCGACCTCCTTCGCCTCCGGTTTTCCATCGCCCTGCTTCTCGTAAGGCCCAAACTTCTCTTTCCAAAAGTCTTTTGGAGTGCGCTTATGCTGCTGGTCTGGATTCTCCTGTACGAGTGCCAGACTCACCGATTTGCTGGATTCCGCTGTTGTGTAGAAACATTGCGAAACGTAGAAAAGATCGTCCGAACGTTCGCTGCTCTTGGTCTCATTCACCGGCGTTGCTTGAACCGATTCGACTTCTTCTTTGGAGATAAGCTTGCAGGCGTCGCTCTTAACTGTGGCGGCTCGGCGCTCCTTGCATCCGCAGAAAATTACTAAAAGAGATGTGACCAGACAGATTAAGAGCAAGCTGCGCATGTGAGAGCTTTCACCAACGAAGAGACGCGAACAAGCTCTCCGGCTTTGTCGCTCTCAGGTAATGGTCACTACGTTGCTTCGCCAGTTGACGGATGTTAGCGTCGCGTGCCTGTAATGAGCCAGAACTACAAAGATACGCTGAATCTGCCGCGCACAGAGTTTCCGATGAAGGCGAACCTTGCCGCGCGCGAGCCGGAGATGCTCAGGGCTTGGGAGGAGGCGCGCCTTTACCAGCAAATTCAGAAATCGAGAGAGGGTCGGGAACTCTTTGTTCTTCATGATGGGCCGCCCTTTGCGAATGGTGATGTTCACATGGGCACCGCGTTAAACAAGATTCTGAAGGATTTCGTGGTGAAATCGCAGACCATGCTGGGCAAGCGCTCGCCGTACGTCCCTGGCTGGGACTGTCATGGCCTGCCCATCGAATACAAGGTCGTGAAAGAATCCCGCGGGCTTTCTCCGCTCGATATTCGCAAGAGATGCGAAGCGTTTGCGCGAAAGTTCGTCAACATCCAGCGCGAGCAATTCAAGCGGCTGGGCGTATTCGGTGACTGGGAAAATCCATATCTGACCATGGATCCCAAATACGAAGCGGAAATCCTCCGCGCATTCGCAGTTTTCGTGGAGAAAGGACTGGTTTACCAAGCAAAGAAGCCGGTCTTTTGGAGCACCGGCGCGCAGACCGCGCTGGCCGAAGCCGAAGTGGAGTACCAGGAGCGCGACGACACCGCCGTTTACGTGCGATTTCCACTGCGTCCCGACCAACTCGTGAAGATCGGTTTATCAACTGACAAGCCGGTCAGCGTTGCGATTTGGACAACAACGCCGTGGACTCTGCCGGCGAATCTCGCGATCGCAGTCGATGCCGACGCCGAGTACGAAGTTTTGGATAATGGACATGAGCGAGTGATTATCGCTCGCAAACTTCATGATCAATTCATCCAACAAACTGGCTTTGTACCGCTGGAAGAACCGACTTCCCTCCTGGGCAAGCAGCTCGTTGGCGTCCAGGCGCAACATCCGTTTCTCGATCGCAAATCAGTTATACTCGCGGCTGATTTCGTTACCATGGACACGGGCACTGGCGCCGTCCACATCGCCCCCGGTCATGGCGAAGACGATTATTGGTTGGGCAAGGCCAATGACCTGGGGATTCTTTCTCCGGTGGACGACCATGGCCGCTTTACCGAGGAAGCTGGTCTGCCAAATCTCACTGGAAAATATGTCTTCGACGCCAACCGCGACATCGTTGAATTGCTACGCGAGCGCAACATGCTGCTTGCCGTACAAAATTTTCATCACTCTTATCCATACTGTTGGCGCTCGAAAACGCCGATCATCTTTCGCAATGTCGAGCAATTCTTCATCCGAATCGATGCGCTGCGTGACAAGGCGCTCGAAGCGATCCATAAGGAAGTGAAATGGATTCCAGCGTGGGGCGAAAACCGCATCGCAGGCACAGTCGAATCGCGTCCTGACTGGGTTATTTCCCGGCAACGAAGCTGGGGTGTGCCGCTTCCCGTATTCTATTCAAAGGAGGGAGAAGCAATCCTTGACGCAAAAGTCATCAGGAAGCTCGCTGATCTCGTCGCCGAGCGCGGATCGAACATTTGGTTTGAGTTGGACGATGCTGCTCTTGCGCACGCGCTCGATCTCCCGCCGGGTACAACGAAACGCAACGACACGATCGACGTCTGGATCGACAGCGGCGTGTCGCACAAGGCCGTCTGTGCGCTGCATCCGGAGCTGCGCGACCCCGCCGACATGTATCTTGAAGCGACGGACCAACATCGCGGGTGGTTTCAATCATCGCTCTTGACGAGCATCGCGCTGAACAATCGCGCGCCGTACAAAATTTGCGTCACGCACGGTTTCGTTGTCGATCTTGACGGCAAAAAGATTTCGAAATCGGGAACGTACGAGAAGCCAACGGCCGCCGATCACTTCGTCGGGAAGAATGGCGCCGATCTGCTACGGCTTTGGGCAAGCAGCATCGATTACACAAACGACGTGCCGTTTTCGGAGGAAATGTTCACGCGTCTCGGCGACGCCTATCGGCGCATTCGCAACACGCTGCGCATCTTGTTGGGAAATCTTTACGATTTCACCCCTCACCCTGCCCTCTCCCCATCGAGGGGAGAGGCGGGAAGCAACTCCGCGCGTGCCACGAAACGCCTCTCCCCTGGCAGGGGAGAGGATGAAGGTGAGGGGTCGTTGGCGTTGACGCTGATTGATCGCTGGATTCTGGAGCGGCTTGACCAAGTGATTCGCGATTGCCGATCGGCTTACGAGGCATTCGAGTTCCACAAGGTCTATCACACACTCAACCAGTTTTGTGCCGTCGATCTGAGCAGCCTGTATATCGATATTACCAAGGACCGGATGTATTGCGACGCGCCGGATTCGCCGCGTCGACGCGCGACACAAATGGTCATGCGTGAGATTTTCAACGCGCTGTGCCAATTGCTCGCGCCCATTCTCGCCTTTACCGCCGAGGAAGCGTGGCGCTATTCCGTCGCGACGAATCGGGATTCGGTTCATCTGCAGGAATTTCCCCGGTCAGTGGATCGGCATGATGAAGCCAGTGCTCAGGTCGCGGAGCTGCTGAGATTACGCGGCGTGATCGCGCATGCGATAGAGGGTGCGCGACAGGAAAAACTGATTGGCAACACGCTGGAGGCCAGGGTTATCTTGTATTCTGATTCCGATGTTACCGAGAAAGTTAGTCAGGAGGAATTGGAAGAATTTTTTATCGTGAGTGATTTGACGATTCATCGGGCGAAAGAAGCGAGCGCTTCGGTGACGAAAACGCCGTGCGCAAAGTGCGCACGTTGCTGGCGTCACAGATCAACAGTTGGCGCGAGCAAAGCGCATCCAGATTTGTGTGATCGCTGCGAAAGCGTGGTTGCAGCTCGATGATCCGTTTAGAGCCTTTGCGCTGTAGCGTGCGCTGTCCTCAGCGCAGATTTCCTAAAACGGCGACACCAAATCCGCTGAGGACAGCGGACACTACAGCATCATAGGTTTTGCGGCGCGCGGATTGAGAGGAGATCACACAGATGAAATTCATCTTTTTTCTCTCGCTGCCGCTCTACGCTCTTGACCAATGGAGCAAGCAGTTGGTCCTGCGTTTAATCAGCCCTTACGAGGCGCGCATTGTCGTCCCCGATTTCTTCAGTCTGGTTAACGTGCCCAACACGGGCGCAGCGTTCGGATCTTTCCAGGGCAACAACCCTTTCTTCATTGTAATTTCCATTGTCGCATTGGTGGTTGTGACAGTTCTGCTAGTGCGACGGCGGCGGCCTGATGCCTGGCGCGACCTCTCGCTTGCACTGCTGCTTGCTGGCATTTTGGGTAATCTCACCGATCGCCTCCTTTACGGACACGTGATCGACTTTCTCCTTTTCAATCTGCACATTCGGTATGCCGATCCGTGGCCTGCCTTTAACGTGGCCGACTCATGCATCTCTGTCGCAGTAGTGCTCTTCATCGTTCATTCGTTCAGGAAGCAGAAGAGCGCTGCTTAGTGGAAGATAGCCTTCCAGGCTGTCTCGGCCGCCGGGCATCCTGCCCGGTGACTTGTCAGGCTGGAAGCCCGCCAGCCGAGTCAGGCACGGATGCCTGACTTCCTTCGCGCGTTGCGCTTCGCACTGCGAAGCGGCTACAGTGATCCTGTGGAATTCTCGCCCATGGAAAAGGTCGCGCGCGAAGTTGCCGCGCGTTTGCGCGAGCGGGGACATATTGCGTACTTCGCGGGCGGCTGCGTACGTGACATGGTGCGCGGTTTGATCCCGAAGGATTACGACATTGCGACTGACGCTCGTCCCGAAGTCGTCCAGGCGCTTTTCCCGCGCACGTTTGCCGTCGGCGCCCATTTTGGTGTGATCATCGTGATAGAAAACGGTTTTCAATTCGAGGTGGCAACTTTTCGTTCCGATCACGCTTACATCGACGGAAGGCATCCAACCGCCGTGCATTTTTCTTCGCCGGAAGAGGACGCGCATCGCCGCGATTTTACCATCAACGGAATGTTTTATGATCCGGTCGCGGAGAAAGTGATCGATCTTGTCGGCGGTCGCGCCGATATCGACGCAAAACTGGTGCGCGCAATTGGCGATCCTACGCGACGCTTCACGGAAGATCGGCTGCGCATGCTGCGCGCAGTGCGCTTTGCCGCGACGCTCGGTTATGAGATCGAGAAGGCGACATGGGAGGCGGTTGTGGCCAATGCGTCGTCAATCAACCAAATCAGCGCGGAACGAATCCGCGATGAGTTGGTGCGCATTTTTCTTTCCCCGGAGCGGGTTCGCGGCTGGGACCTGCTCGATTCCAGCGGCTTGATGCGCGCGATTCTGCCCGAGCTCGACGCAATGAAAGGTGTGTTGCAGCCGGAACAGTTTCATCCCGAAGGCGACGTGTTCGTGCACACGCGGCTGATGTTGCATTTGCTTCCAGAAGAAGTTTCTGTCCCGCTGGTTTTCGCGGTGTTGTTTCATGATGTTGCAAAACCGATAACGGCGACCGTGGACAAGACGGGTCGTATCCGTTTCAACGACCACGATCGTATCGGCGCCCAGATGACGGAAGCCATCATGCGACGCCTGCGATTTTCCGGCGCTGAAATCGAAGCCACCGTCGAAATGGTTCGGCAGCACATGGTCTTCAAGGACGCGCCGAACATGCGAGTCGCAAAGCTCAAGCGCTTCATGGCGCGACCGACTTTTGGCGAAGAACTGGAGCTGCACCGCGTCGATTGCGAAAGCAGCCATCGAATGCTTGATAATTACGAATTCCTCCTGCGCAAACGCGAAGAATTCGCTAATGAACCGATCATTCCGCCGCCTCTGGTGCGCGGTGATGATTTGATCGCGCTCGGTCTCAAGCCCGGCCCTAAGTTCGGCGAGATCCTCGAGGCGGTGGAAACCCGGCAGCTAGAGGGCACGCTGCGAACGAGAGAGGAAGCGCTCGAGTGGGTCAAACGCGAATACTTTTCAGGCAGAAAGAATTGACGAAAACGTCGAACGTCGAATGAGAATTCTCATGATCAGCGCCGAGGGACCGCCTTTGCAACGAGCTGGCGCGCTCGTGGATGTGATGGATGCGTTGCCAACTGCGCTGCGTGCGCGCGGACATGAAGTAAGCGTCGCTCTGCCGCTCTACCGCGAAATTAAGGAGAATCGCGCGTTTAAGAAGAAGAATACCGGCATAACTATCGATGTGCAGGTGGGCGACAAAACTTACGTTGCACGGTACCTCGAGGGGCGGAGCGCCAGCGGCGTGCAATTATTTCTGATTCGTTGTGATGAATTTTTTGATCGCCCGGGAACTTACGGCGAGCACGGCAAACCGTACGAAGATAATGCCGCGCGATTTATCTTCTTCTCCAAAGCGGCGCTCGAATTAGCTCGGCGGTTGACGCCGCAGGTGCAGATTTTGCATATGCACGATTGGGCCGCAGCGCTGGTACCGGTATTTGTGTATGCGCAAGGGTTGCCGTTCAAGACTGTGTTGACGATTCATCACGTGGCTGACCAGGGCAGTTTTTGGGGACTTGATTTCGGACTTACAAACTTGCCGGAGCGGTATTTTACACTCCATGGCGTCGAGTTTTTTGGGCGCCTGAATTTTCTCAAAGGCGGAATCCTCTATGCGGATAGAATCACGACGGTAAGCGAACATTATCGGCGCGAAATCCAAACACCATTTGGCGGCTGCGGCCTCGACGGGGTGTTGCGCGAAAATGCGCATCGCCTTAGCGCCATTTTGGTTGGCGCAGATTACACGCGATGGAATCCGGCGTCGGACCGTTTGCTGCCTGCGCGTTATCAGGCAGGGCGGCTTCGAGGGAAACAGGTTTGCCGCGAGGCATTGCTGAAGGAGATGAAACTCGCGTCTGCGCCGCGTGGTCCGGTCTTTGGAATGGTGACGCGCGTCGTTCAGGAAAAAGGCTTCGAAATTCTGGTGCCCCTGCTCGATCGGCTTCTTTCGGATGATGTTCGCTTGATCATTCTTGGAGAAGGCGATCCCGCGTATGAAACTTCGCTCGCCATCGCAGCCAAAAAATTTCCAGCGAGATTTGCATATCAAAAAAACTACGACGAGAAGCTGGCGCACCTCATCGAGGCAGGGATGGACATCGGTCTGATTCCATCGCGTTTCGAGCCGGCGGGTTTGAGTGCCATGTACAACCTGAAGTATGGCGCCCTCCCGGTCGCGTGCGTGACAGGCGGAATCCAGGAGATCATCGAAGACTACGATCCGACAACCGACAGCGGTTACGGCTTTCTGTGTTACGAGTATTCAAGCGCGGATGAAACGGGCGATGGCATGCAATTTTTCCTGGGACACGTCAGCGCAGCGGTATGAAGCGCTCTACCGAGAGCTCGTTGGAGCGACGGGCGAAGTAGCGGCGTAGCTTTTATAATCCCAGTGTCGGCGCACCGGTAAGGAGGATTATGCACTTGACAAATGTTTCTGATACTGTAGATTGGCAGCATGAAACGAAAGAGCATGTTGCCAACGCCATTCGATCTCACACTGGATGAAATACAATCGCGCTTCGGCACAGATGAAACGGCGCGCCAGTATTTAGAAGAAATCCGCTGGCCGAATGGTGTTGTCTGTCCGCATTGCAAAAATGCCGATCACAAACGCATCTGGGGAATCAAAGAGAATCCCGAAAAGAAAATCCGCGCTGGTCTGTATCATTGCGCGGAGTGCGACAAGCAATTCACGGTAACGGTCGGAACGATCTTTGAGGATTCGCACATCCCGTTGCGCAAATGGCTGGTTGCTTGGTATCTGCTTTGCAGTTCAAAAAAGGGAATCAGCTCTCTCCAAATTCAGCGGATGCTTGGACTCGGCTCGTACCGCACCGCGCTCTTTATGATGCACCGGATTCGCTACGCGCTCTCGCATCCAGCCTTTACGGGAATGCTAAAGGGCGTCGTGGAAATGGATGAAACTTATCTTGGAGGCAAGATCAGCGGCAGGGGAACTGGCGGACATACGCCGAATAAAACGTGCGTCGTTTCGCTCGTTGAACGCGGCGGGAAATCGCGGTCAATGGTTATGGATCGCGTCACATCTGAAAATCTGCACAATGCAATCATGCAGCACGTTCAGGACGGTTCTGTTGTCGTCACAGATGATTATTTTGGCTACCGGAAAATGCCGCGAATCTTTACGCATAAATCGGTCAAACATTCTGCGAAAGAATACGTGCGGAGAGAAAAGGGAATCGACGTTCATACAAATACCGTTGAATCGAAATTCTCATTGCTAAAGCGCGGCTTGGTGGGGACGTTTCATCAAGTCAGCAAAAAACATTTACCGCTCTATCTGGCGGAGTTCGATCATCGCTTTAACGAGCGCAAAGTTAGCGATGGCGAGCGCACGGTTTCTGCTTTGAAATGCGCAGAGGGAAAGCGGTTGACGTTAAAGCCATTGAAAAAAGGCGGGAAATAGCCTATGGCGAGGATTGGACTCACTTCTCACCGCGAAGGGCGCTGGTCGTAGGAGCGATACTATGACGCTCGATCAAGAGCTACCGATTCTGGTAGGCGCTTCTAATCGCGTAGCCCGTATTCCCTTCCCGATGACTGAAGACGATTTCGAACTCTTGCTCGGCACAC
>WNFO01006109.1_pt1 | contig 10615 bp, 13 predicted proteins | sample 5400251 | NCBI WGS metagenome assembly WNFO01 (sample SAMN13153354, study PRJNA577476) | soil metagenome | isolation source: 100 cm saprolite under Madrone tree | place: USA:California | collected 2016-06-14 | reverse complement strand
GACCTGACCTGACCTGGTCTGGTCTGGCCCGTTGTGGCAAGGGATGGCATGTGCATGGAAGTCTTTGGAAAGATTGATGTGGGTGCAGTTGCCGAACCTTATCCAGCTTATTCCGCTGGAGGGCTACTCGCCGCGGCGTTGGTACGGCTCTCCTGGAACCAACGGTGACCTGGTAGAGGCCAAGTCGAGCGTCCTTATTACGCCGCACCTTTTGTTGTACACTTGGCAACCTCACCGAGCGCCCGCAACCTTGCTTTTTATATATTTATTTTGTCCTTGATGGCGAAACCTTTTATGTTACTTACCGCCGTTTCGACTCCGAATCGCTGGCATGGAGAGCATGGTAAGCCCTCTTCCTATGATTCCTCTGTCATTTCGTCCTTTCTCCCCCCCTTCCTCCCTTGTCCACTTGCTGACTCTCGCTATTGGTAGAATGTAGACGATATTTCGGAGAGAATCTCTCACCTTGGCATCGCGACCACCAACGAAAATAGTCAGCTAAATCATCCAGATTTACTGGTTGTCGGTCCACGACCCCCCACGTCACTCAGAGAGAATCAACGCTCATCCACCACCGCATTCCTCTCACTGCCCGTGCCGATCAAACGGCACATCTATACGCATCTGCGCTCGAGGGAATGCATCGCTCTCTCTTGTACCTGCCATCAGATGTACGGTTTCAATACGTTTGCGTACACGCACCTGCAGTTCCTGCCTCCAAATTGCCTTTTCACCCTCGCGCGCTCTGTTCACCGACTCGCCGAGGTGCTCGCACGTTCGCCGCACTACGCGCAGGCGGTGCGCACAATGCGTATCATCGGTTGGAACGCAATCAACGTCCCCGACGGCTACGACCAAGGAATGGTGTACAAAGCTCTGGACGGGGGCGTCATGACCATACTCGCGAACGCACCGCACATACACTCGCTCACCCTGGATCTCAGTCTGACCGAGGCGATCCACTGCTTCCCCCAAACCTCCGCGACACTCACACGAGTGCGCACTATCCGCAACCTGCGTCTCGCGACATTTTTTTCGGTCCCAATGCGCATGGCCGAGAACGACCCCTTGCTGGAACGCACCCCCGGCGAGGCACCGCCTGCCTATGAGCGGGTAAGCCTAAGGGTGTCTAGCGGTGCACAGTTGCCGGTAACAATGCAAGATCTACGGAACTTGCGCTGGTTCGGATTTACGGTACTGGATGAGGCATGGAACCCAGCGGACACAAACTGGGCTATGACTCTGCACAGCGTCACGGAGGGAGCGACCGAGCTCAAGAGTCTTGTTCTGGAAAAGGGGGGGCATTTTGACACCGTTGCTCTGGGGCAAATGCTTCAATCTGGTTTTGTACGTGTGCCTGAAACTGTTCCTCCGTTCCGGCAGCTGATGATGGTTTAAATGACCACCCGATAGGAACGTGGAGTCCTCGGAAAGCTGCGGTCATTTTCAGTAAATACGATCACCCTCTGCCTATCGGGCCTGAGACAGCTCTTCTGTGGCTTCTGTCGTTCCTCGGTCACCCACTTGAGAATCGTCGTCAACCACTACGGAACCTGGCTCCGCGACATTGGTCCTCAGTATATTATTGAGCTTGCCAAGCTTGTACCAGAACTCGAAGAGATCTCATTGGATCAAGTTGGTTTGCTCAACGTGACGCCCTTACCGGGTCACCTGGTTAGTTCTCTACTGCATGGCGTCTAGTGAGCCTCGTCAAACTCAGTTCCTCCTCGTTTAGAGCGCCTGGGGCGAAGCTTTTCGAAGGTTCAAAAAACTCCGCCGCATCGTATTTGCCAGCATGTTTGTTCTTGACCTTTATCTCCCGGGGCTCGTCGACGATGACGAAGGGGATGACGGGGAGGATGAAGAGGAGGGGACGAGAGTAGATGAAGACGCTGGCATGGACGTGGACGAAGGGGATGGCGAAGGTGAAGGGTACGAAACCGACGAGGGGAGAAATGGCGGTGTGCCAGAGGATGATACATTGGAGTCTAATCTTGTCCAGCTCGCCGCCTGGGCGGACATGTTTCTCGATGAACATTTACGGATGCTGGAACCGTTCACGGAGATATGGTTCGTTGATCCTCGCTTCCCGGGTCGGACGGCTGCTGGGTTCAACCAGCGGGTGATGGAGGGTGAGGAGGGGGGAAGGGCAGAACATATGATCTACTACCCCATACTTAAGCGGGAGGGGTGGTGGTGGGATGAGCGTGACCCAATACCATTGGATTGATATATGATATGCCGGCTTCTTCAGTTCGAGATCCGAGTCGGAACCCATAGTACATCCGAGGCCAAGCCTGGGCCAAAGTGTCGGGTGTCCCGGGCTGCTGACTAATACAAGTACGTGCCACTTTCGGATTTGGAAATTCTGGTATGTTCTAGCAACAACACAACGTTTCGTTGGCCGTTCAACTGTTGACTATAAAATGGCGTCTCGACTTGCAATCTCCCCAAAGACTCTCAACTTTGAAACGTCATGTTCAGCGTCTACCCATCACTTCCTCGACCACTCTACCACTCACCACGCGTCTACTCCGTCTACCCTGATGAACCATACCTGTCGTCTCCCTATTCACGTTATCGTCGTGCCCTCGGCGAGTATCTTACCGCCGAAGAAGAATATAATGCTCTACTCCGCGCTCGCAAACAAGTCAAGTTGAGGGCGCGCGCAGAAGCTGTTCGACGGGCCCAACAAACGCGACTCTTCAAAGAGGGGTTGGCCGAGGCTTTTGCCCGAGCGGCAGTTTCCGAGGATGATGACCTCTCACTCCACCACGTCCTCCCAGTCAGGGTCATGTACCGGACCTCTGAACGACCCCTTTCCGAAATGCTCATTCCGTCTTGTATGTCTGCACGCACGTCGTGCGTGGATGGCACCAGTGCTCAGAAGGAGAAGGTATGTGGTGTTCTGTTCAGTTTGTATCCTGTTTGCATTCAGTTCTGATCATGTCACAGGCGCAGCACGGTGCAGAGGAAGACACGAGTGTCAACCAAACCCTGACCTCCCCTGAGCCAGGCGAGTGCGAGTGCTCCGTGCCCAACTTAGAGTCTGTTCTCCGGGAGCGTCTGCAGAAGATAGCTGGCGATGAGGAAGTACAAGATTTGGCACGTGCGATTCTCCGTCACCTCACTTCTGTGACAGGGGTCAGCCCATCTGCCGCTGCTACTGCGTCATCCCCAGAGGTAGACTTTCACTCTACATCCTTCCTCTTGAATTGCCCGGTACTGATGACGTTTTCAAAGGTGAATACCTACCTGACGCAGCCAGACGAGGGTGCCCACCTTTCCCGCTCTCATGCTCTCAAAGGTGCTGCAGCCGAGGCAGCGAAGGCATCTTTCAAGGCTCACCGCGCGGAGGTAGTTGAAAAAGACGAACCCTCTCCAACCTCCCCCTCCTCACTCTCAATCATCCAAGATATCCGTTCCGCTCTCACTAAACTGTCTGCCGGTTTCTCTCCTCCGCCTTCACTCGACTTCTCGGATGATGAACCAGATGGCCTCGCGTACACACCTACCAACGCACCTGTAAGGGTGTATGAACACGCGCTCAACAAGTTGCTAGAGCGGCTCGATGCCGTCGACTCTGACGGCGATGAAGAGGTGCGCGTAGTGCGGAGAGCCGCTGTTAAGGAGGTGGAGAAGGCCATTGAAGACGTCGAGAAGAGGATCAGAGAGGCAAGAGAGAGCGCGAAACCTGGCACCAAAGCTGGATCGGTGGTCTCCGCTGAAGCCGACCTTACCGAAGGCAAGAACCTCGATGGAGCCATAGATGAGAATCCCTCTGTCGACAAGAGCAAGCCTGAGGTGGAGGCGGAGGAACCCTCGTCAAACTCTGACGATCATGTGGATTCCACTCCCTCGGGTCTTGAAATCTTGCCGCTACCGAATCCTGAGGTGGCGATACCCGATGTTGCTAACACTACCGACGCAATGTCTGTGCAAGATGCTGATATTCTCGACAATCAATCTTCTACCCCTGTCGTCCCCGTGGCTACTCCTTCGCTAGCCTCTACAGGTCAGATTGAGGCCTCGGTCTCTACTGAGGTCTCTAGTGACGATGCTTCCGAGTCGAAACTGGAGGCCTTGGCTCAACAGGCGACAACTAACCAGGTCACATTTGTGCCTGCGCCGTCGGAAGTGACGCCCTTGATCACACCCTTGGATTCTCCTGTGGAAGTTTCTTCTCCGATATTTGGGGCTATTGCTCCTTCGTCTACCCCCGTCCCTCCCTTAGTACCCTCCATTATCCCTGAGGACCTCCCGGTTTCGCTTAGCCATAATCGGCTTTCTGTTCCGCCGGGAGAGGGCGACGCAGACGAAGATGAAGATGAATGGACCAAGATATAAAGGGACTGCGGGGGTCACGATATGGACTATACTGTTTTCACGCTGATATGTATTTTTAAAGGGAATGCGTAAGAGTAATAAATGTAATAGATATAAAGGTCTATCACTCCTGTATCACACTTACAGTAAACACTTTGTTTCGTACTCCTAGTCAGCATGCATGCTGTCTTTTTACCTTTTACCTCACTCATAATAAATATAATTTATCGACACGTATGATGTGCTCTCGAGCAGCTCCGAGCTCCCCTATCTGTGCAGAGAACGAGGTCACATGGAGGCGAGCTTTGGTGACCAGACAGACCATGGTCTGGAGATAACGGAGGCAGGAGTCAGATGGCCGGGCCTTGGCCTCAAACCACTAGAAGCCCTAGCCCGCGATCGTCTCATACTGCAGCTTCTTTCGATCTTTTTTTCTCGCCTTTCCCCTTGCACAATCACATGTGTATTGTTGTATACATGTACCTACTTAGCGGTCCTCGTCTCATCTTCTCCCCCACTTCCCCCACGATTCACCCCTCGCATGGCTCTCCGACTCGTCCTGGACCCCTTGGTCTCGAGCGATGCCACTCTGCTGCTGCTCCTGTGCTGGAACGATGGATCTGCCAAACCGTGTTCAGGGCAGCTCTACGCAGCGGAACTTGAAACAAGGGGGTTAGAGTCGGGTTTGGAATTGGATTGCAACTGGAATGCGACTTCCAAGTCCATCTTGGTCCTGCCGGCGAAAGAGGTTTGGATCTGACAATCCGCCGTTAAGTCCTTTCAGATACTTGGCGTGGTAGTAATGTCCAGGAGAAGTCGCAAACAAAGTAGACATCTCTGGCCATAGGAAACAATTAATGACAAGTCCTTTATGCGATCTCTGAAAGAGATCGCAATCGCAACTAGTACTCGTCGACGTCATTGCTTTTGAAACATGAACTCCAACCTAAAGCTGTCCGTCGACCGCCGGTGCTCACGAGGCTATCAGTAGAGACTGTCACGGTGACCAGGAGGTGTATAAAAGGATGGCCACACGTCCACAATCCCTCATCACAGCGCCGCCCTCTCCCCTCTCCCCCTCTCTTCGATCTTCGCTCTCTATCGTGGACCTCAGCAGTTGCCACTGCACTGACTGCAATGGCACGCAGGCCACATGAGGTGTCGATCTTGGGAGATGTACGACAGTCACAACGATCTGTGCACTTTGTTGCATTTCCCCCTCGACCCTCATCCAGCCCCTTGGACACCACTCAAGACTTTGTGTCCACACGCAGGTGTCGCATATGAAGGCTGAAGGGTGTTTGCGTTTGTCGAGGGTGTTTGGGGGAAACGGCGTGGCGGGTCTAGATGCTAACGTGTACTTTTCCATACAGATATCCCTCTCTCGACTTCGCCCTCGTCGACTCGCTCAACACATGGGTGCATGGACGAACCTTGCTGATGCGACAACTCTTTGTCTGCACGCAAGAGTCTAGTGTCCATGGTTGAACTCACGAGCGGAATAACGTTGTCGAGGGGGGTCGGAAAGAAAACGGATGTGCGTAGCCGTGTAGATAGTGCTTTTTTCGGGCAGCGGCGAGTCTAGATACCCGGGGAGTTCTGACGAGTCGCCAGGGGACTGGCACTCGTACTCCTCGAGGACGCAAGAGGCAAAGGCCCACATATAATGGTCCTGAGGTTTAGAACCGGGTGTCTTGCCTTCGATGGCCGGGACGCGTCGCTGCTGCCCGCCTCACGAATTCTAAATATATATATGACTCCGTGGGTCAACTCTTTTGTAAATTTTGGGGCGATCCCACATTCTGCTGAGCGATCTGAGAAGACGCCGCCACGTCGATGAAAGAGTAGCGCGAGCAGCTCCGAGTTCCAAGTCCTGATTCTCTAGAAATAATATCATGTGACTCGCATTCTGCTTCAGGGCAAAACTTAGAAGCAAGTCAGTCCGCTCGTGCGAGAGATGCGAGTAGAGTTGCTTGTATCTGGCAAAAATCTCGACAAAAAAACAGTTTCCAGTCGCGAGGAATTATTCACGGACGCCACAAGAACAGAGCTTATGAAGCCCTCATCAACGTCTAGTAAATCCTCAAGCGGGGCTATGAAAATCGCTCGCGTAACACGGCCAGCCAGTTGTTGAGGGAAATGAGTGGGGAGAATGAGTAAGCCCGATCGACGATGACGCGCTTCGTCACGCCGAGCACCGTATCTGTGATCATCTGTTGGTTGTTGGTGACCTAGATGACTTGGGAAGCCAAGCGCGCTATAATCTACAGTACAGGGCCTCATCACAGCACCGCCCTCTCTCCTCTCCTCTCTTCGACCTTCACTCTCTATCGTGGACCTCAGCAGTTGCCACTGCACTGACTGCAATGGCGCGCAGGCCACATGGGGTGTCGATCTTGGGAGATGTGCGACAGTGCCTTGGACACCATGCACGACCTTGTGTCTACACGCAGGTGTCGCATATGAATGCTGAAGGGCGTTTGTGTTTGTCGAGGGTGTTTGGGGGAAACGGCGTGGCGGGTCTAGATACTGACGCGTACTTTTCCATACAGATATCCCTCTCTCGACTTCGCCCTCGTCGACTCACTCAACACATGGGCGCGTGGACGAACCTTGCTGATGCGACAACTCTTTGTCTGCACGCAAGAGTCTAGTGTCCATGGTTGAACTCACGAGCGGAATAACGTTGTCGAGGGGGGTCGGAAAGAAAACGGATGTGCGTAGCCATGTAGTTTAGTGTTTTTTCGGGCAGCAGCGAGTCTAGATACCCGGGGAGTTCTGACGAGTCGCCAGGGGACTGGCACTCGTACCCCTCGAGGGCGCAAGAGGCAAAGGCCCACAGAATGGTCCTGAGGTTTAGAACCGGGTGTCTTGCCTTGGATGGCCGGGAGGCGTCGCTGCTGCCTGCCTCACGAGTTCTATATATATATGACTCCGTGGGTTAACTCTTTTGGTGCGATCCCACATTCTGTTGAACGATCTGAGGAGACGCCGGGCACATTGACGAAGGAGTAGCGCGAGCAGCTCCGACCAAGTCCTGGTTCTCTAGAATAATATCATGTGACTGGCAATCTGGTATTCTGCCGCTTCAGGGCAAACTTACAAGCAAGTCAGTCCGCTTGTGCGAGAGATGCGAATGAACTCGGAGTTGCTCGTATCTGGCAGCAAAAATCTTTCGAGAAAATGTATCTTGACAGCGTTTGTGAACTATTCAAGAACGCCACAAAGCACAGAGCTTATGAAAGCGCCTATTTCTTCAGCTGATACGTTCATATCTTGAGCTCACCTTTATCAGAGCCCGCCCTTGGTGAGACAGTCAGACTAGTGATGCGTCCAAAATCATTCATTGGTGTACCTTATTCTTGACTCGATTGCTACTCTTCAGCCATTCCCGCGCGCGAAAGCAATATTCACCGCCGGCGTCTGTCTGTCTTACTCCGATTCCGTCTGTATATATCTCTGACATCTTAATCCCCTACTATAGATATGCGTACTAGCTACGAGACCCTGGTCGACCTTTTCGCGTCCTTCAATAACATCCTCCGCAGACTTAGTGTTCATGCCGAGATCCCTCCTTCGCCTGTCTTGACAACGTTGCCTGTGTAGCTGGCCAGGAAACGTTCGCCTGCTCTGAGGACTAAGGGAAGCCGAAGTGGATACTACAGTAGTAGGCCTTTTGCTTTGAGACACCCGTGTTATTGCGACATTACAAAGGATAAAGGAAGTAGGTGATGGGCGGGACAAATGTCAGTGGTGATAGTTGACGGCGAAAGGAATGACCGAACTGACGAACTGTCCTTCACTGATCCGTTTACAATTGAACTCCTCCGAGGCGTGCGCGGGCCGCTTTACTCCGTCATGATCTCCGAGTCCCACGTCGTTGCTACGACAGCAGGCGCTCCGACTTGGCCAGAACGCGGTTTAAAAGGCCCCGACTTGATGTCTGGACTCTGCCTTTGCAACGATCTTTTTTACTGATTGTTCTTGTTGCTCCTTCACCACGGATACACTCTGAGCCAGATCACCACCTAACTGCATCATGAAGAGATCGGGTTCTCATCTCTATTCCAAAGTCCCTCCGCCAACCAATGGGGATCTCCCCGCGCTTGCAACTCGTGTAAATACGTATCAGGCCCTCTCGTCTCCACTCGTCGGCGTCGCCGCAGATACACTCTATTATGTATTTAGCAGGCACCTGACTTCATACGTCGAGAAGGGTGGGATTTCGTTTTCCTCTATCTCCGTTCATCCTATCTCACGCTCGTCATTCTGGGTTTCAGGCCAAGCGGACGCAATTCCACGACAGAAGCTCGCCAAGCTTACACCTCAGCAATTCCAGGAACTCTGTACAGACGTCTACGATGAGTTGATGAGGCGGCAGACCAACTCGGAAACCACTAAAGTTGAAAGTACGCCTTTTTTTTTCTATTCTCCAAATCGTCGCGGCTCACCATCCGCCGATTCCGCTCTAGTCCCATTTCTATCTCCTCAAGCAGGATTTCATCCTAAACGAAACCAAGCTCGTCAGAAACTTGCGACACTCCCCTCTTCTCGCTTCCAAGATTTGACCAGCGATGTCCGCCATAAACTGGGTCGCCGCTACCCGGCGTGCAAAGAAGAGGTAATGCCTTTTTCTTTCCCTTTGGTTCAAGTCACCTTTCTCATCGGTTTCGCAGCCCTCTGATACATCGCTGACTTCTCCTGGTTCAACGTATGACAACCTACCTCTCCCTGGTATCCCCAATGTTCCTCCTGGACACGATAGAGACACCTACTTTGGTAGCACCTCTGAAAACTATCCGAGTGGCAGGACAGTTGTCAAGACGACCATGACCGTCCTGTAGATGTGCGACGTGGCGGTGACCTTACAGTGATGCAGGGCCAAAACAGCATTAGTATTATGATGTCTCCGAATCCTTTGCGTGGACTTTATTTTGGACTGTATGTACGGACGTGACTGTTGTATGTGGGAAATGATTATGTTATCCAATTGATGAGCGAGTCGAGGACGGCGACGGCGACGGCGACTCACGCGAGCAAAATATGATTCCCCTCTCTACAAGGGCTGCTCGCAAAAAGACAGAGTCCGCTTTACTGTCGTACTCTCGTCAATGCCTTCCTCGCCCTGCCCGTCTCCACTCTTCCCCCACAAAACGTGCCAGCTCACCGGCTTTGGACGCTGTCACCTCGCCCCTCCCAGATGCCTACCCTGCATTTCTTCCAGCTCACCCAAAACTCGCTGACCCTACCGGAAATGTCCAAGGCGACTCGAACATGAGTGACATGCACACCTTCCTCCGAAGCCGCACGCCCTACACTATCCTGCCCCCACCCCTTCCGCTCGACAAGGACTCCGAGCTTAACGACTTGATATACACCGACTCCCCCACGCAAGATCTTATTTCAGTCATGGATGCTTGCCTACATAATGGTTACGATGTCCCCCGCGCCAAAGGGATCTTTGACAACCTCCGTGCCAGGGGAGCTGAGCGGATCATTCACCCCCGTCTTTACACCTCTTTCGTAGAGGCTTATCTCGATATGGCCCTCAAGGAGCCAGAAAAAAGGGCTCTGTGGGTCGAAGACGCTTGGATACTTCTGGATTCGATGTTTAGTGGGGATGAGAAGGTTTCGGTCACTTCAGGCGCGTATGCGTTAGCGCTCATTGCGTGGTTAAGGTGTGTTTGCGCTTCGTTATGGTATGAACTCGCATTAATAGTCTCCCAGACACTCGTCTGAGAATGCGCCAATATTCATTGACGGCATCACGAACCACACACCCGCTTCGCTCTTAAAGGGCATCGTCGATAACCAGTTCTCAGTATCCACCGTTGTCTCAGACCGTGCCATCAAGTCCTCCGAGGAGGCACAAAAAGTCATCAAGGCGCTTACAAGTGCAGCAGTGCAGCTCAATTACTCTGAAATCGTTCATGAACTCGGCGAGGCGGAGACGATAGGTTCATATCTTCCTGACCCATACTCGGGTGTCCCCGAAGTACGCCCTGTTACTGTCACCACGGTGGGTTTCTCCGTTCCGACATTCTGACACGCTACCACATCATTGACGCTGTACCAGCCTATTTTGAACGAGGACGGCACTCCTTCGGGGGAAACTGAGAGAGATATTCCTTTCAACCTCGACATTCTTCGGAAGCACCTCGCGCACATTTCTCTAGCGCGACGAGTCCTCTCAGAGGACCTTGCCACGCGACAAAAGCTACTTGAAGATTCCGTATACGATGTCGCAGTTCAACGCATGCGACGGCAGGCCGAACTTTTCAAAGAGCTC
>WNFO01021804.1_pt1 | contig 10616 bp, 10 predicted proteins | sample 5400251 | NCBI WGS metagenome assembly WNFO01 (sample SAMN13153354, study PRJNA577476) | soil metagenome | isolation source: 100 cm saprolite under Madrone tree | place: USA:California | collected 2016-06-14 | reverse complement strand
GCCGGGCGACTATCGCCTGATGGTCATCGAGGCCGGCGACGAGATCCTGCGCGGCGTTCATCCCACGCTGGCCGAGCGCGCGCAGCGTCGGCTGAACCGCGAGGGCATCGAGATTCGGGTGCGCACGCGCGTGACGCGGGTGCTTCCCGGGGCGGTCGAAGTCAGCGGCGGGACTCAGCTCCCGGTGGGGCTCACCATCTGGGCCGCCGGGGTGAAGGGGCATCCCACGCTGTCCGGACTTCCCGTAACGCGAGACCGGCTCGGACGGATCATCGTGAGCAACACGCTCCAGATTCCTGGACATCCCGAGGTCTACGGTGCCGGTGACGCCATCACGATCGAGGGCAACCCCGGGGCGTCGATTCCGATCATCCCGGCGGCGCTCGCTCACGCGCGGCTGGCGGCCGAGAACGTCATCGCCGACCTCGCCGGCCGCCCCCTGGCCGTCATCGACTTCGCGCCGCGAGGCATGCTCGTCTCCCTGGGCGAGCGCGACGCGGTGGTCGAGGTGATGGGCCTGAAGTTCTCCGGCTACCTGGCGTGGCTGTTCTGGAACGCGCTCCACCTCTACAAGCTCGTCGGACTCCGGAAGCAGATCCAGGTGGCGCTCGACTGGTCGCTGGCGCAGTTCTTCCCGCGCGACTCCTCCATGATGCGCCAGCCACCGCGCTGTCCGATCTGCGCCCTCCCCGGGGCGAGCCCGAGCGAGCGCGAGGTCGCGTGAGCCGGCTCCTTCGCGTCGGGGTCCTCGCCTCCGGTCGCGGCTCGAATCTCCAGGCATTGCTCGATGCCGGCTCCCGGCCCGACTATCCGGCGCGTGTGGTCGTCGTCGTTTCCGATCGCGAGGATGCCCGCGCCCTGGCCCGCGCCCGGGCGGCCGGCGTGAGCTCGCTCTTCGTGAACCCGAAGGATCACGGCGACCGTCCCGCCTATGACGCCGTGCTCACCAAGACGCTCGAACACCACGAGGTCGGTCTCGTCTGTCTCGCGGGCTTCTTGCGCATCCTCAGTCCGGTGTTCGTCCGCGCCTGGCAAGGACGGTTGATGAACGTCCATCCCTCGCTGCTGCCAGCGTTCCCCGGACTGCACGCTCAGCGGCAGGCTCTCGACCACGGCGTCAGGATCGCCGGCGCCACGGTCCACTTCGTCGACGAAGGGGTAGACACGGGGCCGATCGTCCTGCAAGCTGCGGTACCGGTGGAGGCGACCGACACGGAGGAGACGCTGGCCGCTCGCATCCTGATCGAGGAGCATCGGGTCTACCTGGAGGCTGTGCGGCTCTTCGCCGAAGGCCGACTCCACGTCACCGGCCGGCAGGTGAGCATTCGATGAAGATCCGCCGGGCGCTGATCAGTGTCCACGACAAGACGGGCGTGGTGGAGCTCGCGCGTAGGCTCCACGGGCTCGGCGTCGAGATCGTCTCCACCGGCGGCACGGCCAGACTGCTCCGAGAGTCGGGGATTCCGGTTCGTGAGGTGGCCGACGTCACCGGCTTCCCGGAAATGCTCGACGGGCGCGTGAAGACGCTTCATCCCAAGCTCCACGGCGGAATCCTGGCCCGGCGCGACGTGCCCGAGCATCTGGCCGCGCTCGACAAGCACGGCATCCCGGCGATCGACCTCGTCGTCGTGGCCCTCTATCCGTTCGAGGCGACGGTCGCCCGCCCCGGCGTGACGCTGGACGAGGCGATCGAGCAGATCGACGTCGGTGGCCCCGCGATGATCCGCGCGGCGGCGAAGAATCACGGCAGCGTGGGTGTCGTCACCGATCCCGCTCAGTATGGCGTCGTGCTCGACGAGATCGAGAAGACCGGCGTGCTCAGCGCCGAGACACGATCCCGTCTGGCTCGAGAAGCGTTCGGGCGCACGGCGCAGTACGACGCGGCAATTGCGGAGTTTTTGCAAGCGCGAGCGAGCCCCCGGCTCGATCGAGGCGCAAAGAGGGGGGTCTGGGGGGAAGCCGAAGGGGTCCCCCCAGCTGAAGAATTCCCTGAGCGCGTGGAGATCCGGGCCGAGCGCGTGCTGCCGCTGCGCTACGGCGAGAATCCGCATCAGGGTGCGGCGTTCTACCGACTGGCCGACGGTACCCCGTGGGGCCTGAGCGCGATGCGCCAGCTCCACGGCCCGGAGCTCGGCTACAACAACCTCCTCGACTTCTCGGCGGCGCTCTCCCTGCTGCTGGAGTTCGAGGAGCCGGCGGCGGTCGTCATCAAGCACACGAACCCGTGTGGCGTCGCGGTGGCGGCGAGCGTCGGGGCCGCGGTGGAGAAGGCCAAGGCGTCCGATCCGGTGTCGATCTACGGCGGTATCGTCGGCGTGAATCGCACGCTCGACCTGCCGGTGGTCGCGGCGCTGGCCGGTATTTTCGTCGAGATCCTCTTCGCTCCCGGATTTGCCCCCGACGCGCTCGAGGAGCTCAAGCGCACCAAGAAGAAGTGCCGCGTGCTCGAGGTCCCCTGCGCCCGCCGAGCTGGGCCGACGGCGGTCGAGCTCCGCAGCGTTGCGGGCGGGCTCTTGGCTCAGTCCGCGGACACCGCCGACCTGAACACCGAGCAGCTCAAGACGGTGACGAGGCGCGCGCCGACGGGCGACGAGCTGGCCGCGCTGCGCTTCGCGTGGCGGGTCGCCAAGCACGTGAAGTCGAACGCGATCGTGCTCGCCACCCGTGAGCAGATCGTCGGCGTCGGCGCCGGACAGATGAACCGGCTGGACTCCGCGCGCCTGGCGGTCATGCGGGCCCGCGAAGCGGGGCTCGCCACCGAGGGCGCCGTCTGCGCGTCCGACGCGTTCTTTCCGTTCCGCGACGGCCTCGACGTGGTCGCCGCGGCGGGCGTGACGGCGGTCATCCAGCCCGGCGGGTCGTTGCGCGATCAGGACGTGATCGCGGCCGCCGACGAGCGCGACATCGCCATGATGTTCACCGGCACCCGCCACTTTCGCCACTGATGACAACCGCCGGGCCGACTGCCGTCGCCAGCTCGCCTCGCGCCACGACGGCGCTGCGGCTTCGCACGGCCACGTCGCCCTTCACGGACGACTGCCCGGTGGTCGAGTGAGCTGATGGAGCGGCCGAGCCCCGAGCGGATCTATGGCCTGCGCGAGCTGACGCGCATCCTGTCGCTCACGCCCAAGCGCGTGGCCCAGCTCCGCCGGCTCGATCTGTTGCGCCGTGACTCCGGCTACACGTTCCGCGATCTCCTGGCCCTGCGCGCTGCGAGCGCGCTGCTCGACGCCGGCGCGTCCGTGCGTCAGATCCGCGACGCGCTCACGGCCATCCGTAAACAGGACCCCGGCATCAGGAATCCGCTGACCGAGGTTCGGCTGATCGTTGATGGCGGGCTGCTGCTCGCGCAGTCCGATCGCGTTCGCTTCGATCCGCGGTCCGGCCAGACGGTGCTTGCGCTCGATACCGTCGATCTCACCAAGGCGGCGCAAGCGACGCTGGCCACCGGCCTCGTGCGTCCGCTCCAACCCCCGGCCGAGCAGGCGGAAGTCTGGTTCGAGCGGGCCAGCGAGTGGGATGCCGATCCCGTCCAGTGGGAGGACGCCATCGCGGCGTACCGGCGCGTGATCGCCATCGACCCGACCTACGCCGCGGCCTGGAACAATCTCGGGCTGTTGCTGCACCGCATGGGCCAGTACGAGGACGCGCGAAAAGCGTACGCGTCGGCGCTCGCCCAGGATCCCGAGTGTGCCGAGGCCGCCTACAACCTGGGCTCGCTGGACGAGGACATGGGCGCGGTGGAAGAAGCGATCGAGCACTATCGCTGCGCGCTGACCATCAAGCCCGACTACGCGGACGCCCACTTCAACCTGGCCGCGGCGCTGGCGCGCTCGGGCCGGGGAGCGGACGCCATCGGTCACTGGCAGCGCTATCTGCAGCTCGACGCCGGCAGCCCGTGGGCGCGCATCGCGCGAGCGCACCTCGAGGTCGTCGAGCCGCCCGAGGGGAGCGGTTCGCAGTGAAGGTGCTCCTCGTCGGCAGCGGCGGCCGCGAGCACGCGCTGGCTTTCAAGATCGCGCAGAGCCCGCTCGTCGACGCGCTCTTCGCCGCGCCCGGCAATCCCGGTATCGCACGTCACGCCCGGTGCGTGGCGATCCCGGTCGACGCCCACGACGACCTGGTGAGGCTCGCCGAGCGCGAGCGCATCGACTTCACCGTCGTCGGCCCGGAGGCGCCGCTCGTGGCCGGACTGGCGGATCGGTTCGCCGAGCACGGCCTGCTGGTCCTCGGCCCCGCGGCCAAGCCCGCTCAGCTCGAGGGATCCAAGGCCTACTCCAAGCGACTGATGGCGCGTCACGCGATTCCCACGGCGCGCTTCGAGACGTTCGTCGATCCCGAGGAAGCCCGGCGCTACTGTCGGACGCTCGGCGCCCCGCTCGTCGTCAAGGCCGACGGGTTGGCCGCCGGCAAGGGCGCGATCGTGTGCGCGACGCTGGAGGAAGCGGCCCAGGCCACGCGCGCCTGCATGGAGGAGCGCGTGTTCGGCGCCGCCGGGATGACCGTGGTCGTCGAGGAGTTCCTGCGCGGTGAGGAGATCTCGTTCTTCGCGCTGGCCAATGGACTCGATGCCGTCCCGCTCGGCGCGGCCCAGGATCACAAGACGGTGTTCGGGATGGGCGCGTACTCGCCCGTGCCCGGATTCGACGCCGCGCTCGAGCGGCGCGTGATGGACACCATCGTGAGGCCGACGATCACCGCGCTGGCCCGAGAGGGCACGCCGTATCGCGGCGTGCTCTTCGTCGGCCTCATGCTCACGGCCGACGGCCCGAAGGTCCTCGAGTACAACTGCCGCTGGGGCGATCCCGAGTGCCAGGTCATCATGACCCGGCTCGATGAAGACATCGTCCCGTTGCTACTCGCCGCGGCGAACGGCGCGCCGCTGCCGGCTCGCGTCGCGTGGAAGCCCGAGGCTGCCGTCTGCGTGAACCTCGTCTCGGGAGGATATCCCGGCCGCTATCCGACGGGCCTCGCCATCGCCGGTGTGGAGACCGCGGCGCTCGACGGGGTTCAGGTCTTTCACGCGGGAACCGCCGAGCGCGACGGCCGTCTCGTCACGGCCGGTGGCCGCGTGCTCGGCGTCACGGCCAACGGCCGCGACGTTCGCGATGCGATGGCTCGTGCCTACGCGGCCGCCGCCAGGATCACGTTCGACGGCCTGCACTACAGGAGGGACATTGGCTACCGCGCGATCGCCACAACGTAACGCGGCTGTCCGGGTCGGCATCGTGCTCGGCAGTGACTCCGACCTCGAGGTGATGCTGGAAGCGGTCAAAGTGCTCGACACGCTCGAAGTCGGCAGCGAAGTCGTCGTGGCCTCCGCCCATCGCACACCGCAGCGGACGCACGACTATGCTTCCACCGCGCACGCCCGTGGCATTGGCGTGCTCATCGCCGCCGCTGGCGGTGCCGCCGCGCTGCCGGGTGTGGTCGCGGCGTCGTCGCCCTTGCCCGTGATCGGCGTGCCCATCGCCGCGACGCCGCTGGGCGGGCTCGACGCGCTCCTCTCGATCGTCCAGATGCCCAAGGGCGTCCCGGTGGCGACGGTGGCGATCGGCAAGTGGGGAGCGGCCAACGCCGCGATTCTCGCGGCTCAGATCCTGGCCGGCAGTGACGCCGGACTGGCCCAGCGTCTGGCCGCGTACCGCCAGCGTTTGGCCGACGAGGTCGAGGAACGGGCTCGCCGCGTCGCCGACGAGATGAAGGCTCGACAAGCCACCTGATCGTGCGGAGGTGAGAGCGCGCTGCTCACAGAAGTCCTGACCGTCGATCCTCGCCGCCCCGATCCGGCCGTTCTCGCTCGCGCCGCGGCACTCTTGCGTGGCGGCGACCTCGTCGCGTTCCCGACGGAGACGTTCTACGGCCTCGGCGCTGCCGCCCTGGACGCCGAAGCCGTGCGTCGGGTGTTCGCGGTGAAGGGCCGGCCGGAGTCGCGGCCGCTCCTGGTGCTGATCGACTCCGTGGAGATGGTCGAGCGTGTCGCCGCCGCCGTCCCGGCAGCCGCGCGTGGATTCATGGCGCGCCACTGGCCAGGGGCGCTGACGCTCGTGCTTCCGGCAGCTGCGAACGTGCCGCGCGAGCTGACGGCGGGGACGAAGACGATCGGTGTGCGATGGTCGTCGCATCCGATCGCCACGGGGCTCGTGACGGCGCTCGGCGGCCCCGTCACCGCCCCGAGCGCCAACGTCAGCGACGGTGCGCCACCGACGACGGCCGACGAGGTGCGCGCCTACTTCGACGGCACGATCGCCCTCGTGCTCGACGGCGGCCCCACCGCCGGCGGGCCGCCATCGACGGTGCTCGACGTCACGGTGGAACCGGCGCACGTGCTTCGTGCCGGTGCGGTCGCCGTCTGAGCGATGACCGCTGACTCCGAACGAGCGTCGGCGGCGTCACCGAATATGAGTGACCGGCGTCACCGAATGAGCGTCGCCGGCGGCATCCAATGAGAGTCACCGGCGTCATCCAGGCGGGAGGCAAGAGCACGCGGATGGGAGGAGAGCCGAAGGCACTGATGCGGCTCGCCGGCCGTCGCATCATCGAGCGCGTGCTCGACGCCATCGAGCCTGCCGTCGACGATGTACTCCTCGTGACGAACACGCCGGAGCTCTACACGTTTCTCCGGTTGCCGATGGTGCCCGACGCCTATCCCGAGGGTGGCTCGCTGGGTGGCATCTTCACCGGGCTCAAGGCGGCGCCCGGTGATGCCGTCTTCACGGTGGCCTGCGACATGCCGTTCGTCCAGCCCGACGTCGCCCGCTTCGTCGTGAGCCGCGCTGCCGAGGGCGACGTCGTCATTCCGCGAGTCGGCGATCAGCTCGAGACGATGCACGCCGTGTACGGCAAGGCGTGCCTGGCGCCGATGGAGGAGCGCTTGCGGGCCGGGCGGCTCAAGATCGTCGGATTCTTCGATCGTGTGCGGGTCGTCGAGATCGCCGCCAGCGAGATCGCCGCGTGGGGTGATCCGGCGGTCGTGTTCATGAACGTCAACACCCCTGATGAGCTGATGCGGGCCCGCGCGCTCGCCGGGGAGGGCGCGTGATGGTCAGCATCGGCGCGCTCAACGCGCTGCCGGCCGGCGTGCGTGACCAGCTCTACCTCCGCCTGATCCCGGGCGATCTCATCGATCGATTCGGCGTCGATCCGGCGACGCTGCGCGGTCCGGCCGGCGACCGCCTGGTCAGGATCACGGCCGCCGAAGACAAGACGTGGGCCCGCATCGAGCTCCGTCACCGCGAGCAGGACCGTGATCCGGTGCTGCTGCTCGACGTCGGGATGTCGGCGTTCGGCGCGCCCGAGCTGTCCCTGGTGCAGGTGATCGACCCGAAGGCGCCCCGCTTCGGGATCGACCGTGATCCCGAGGGTCACGACACGCTGCTCGGGACGGCCTCACGCAACGTGGACGAGGAGGTGCGCGCCCTCGGCGCCGGGTTGGCGCCGGGACAGGTGCGCCAGGGCCTCCGCATGCTCGCTCACGTGCTCCAGTGCATGGACGATTTTTGCCGCCTGCTCGGTCGCGACTTCTATCTCGTGGAGCCGCTCTTCTATCACTCCGCGCTGCACTACGAGCGCCACGGCTGCGACTACTTCATCGGCCGCGATCGAATGGACCAGATCCACGCGGGATTCCAGCCCGGCGGTGCCCTGTGTGGGCGTCTCGACGGCTCGACGCCGTTTCGCCGGCCCGGCTTCGCTCAGACCGTGCGGGGCCGGAGCTGGGCGATCCACGACGGCGTCCTCGGTGAGCCGTTCGGTCAGGGACCGACCGGAGTGAAGATGTATCGCGTGCCCGGACGGGCGGCCGGCGTGACGACCTTCCCGGATGCGGTGTACTGAGGCGCCATGGCCCGCCTCCGTCCCGCGGTCATCGTGCATTACCACGAGATCAGCCTCAAACGCGGCAACCGCCCGCTGTTCCTCCGGCAACTCGCACGCAACCTCGAGCGCGCCGTCAGCGACCTCGGGCCGGTGCGGCTGCGTCAGCTCACGGGACGCATCCTGCTCGACCTGGACGGCAACGAGCACCCGGAGGCCGTCCGCGACCGCGCCGCGCGCGTCTGCGGCGTCGCCAGCGTGGCGCTGGCCTGGCGGGTGGCGTCCACGATCGAGGCGATGAAGGCGGCGGTCGCCCAGATCGTCGATGGAAGGCGCTTCCCGAGCTTTCGCATCTCGGCCCGCCGCGCGTTCAAGACCTACCCGATGACCTCCGTCGAGCTGAACCGCGAGCTGGGCGCGTTCGTGCTCGAGCGCATCGGTCACGACGCCACGCGGGTCGATCTGCACCACGCCGACCTCGACGTCCACCTCGAAGTGTTGCCGGCGGAGACCTTCGTCTACGTTCAGCCGACGCCGGGACCGGGTGGGTTGCCGGTCGGTGCCAGCGGAACGGTGGCGGCGCTCTTGTCGGGCGGCATCGACTCACCGGTCGCGGCCTGGCGCATGATGAAGCGAGGCTGCCGCGTGTTGTTCGTGCACTTCCACAGCGTGCCCTATCTGCCCGCGACGTCGCAGGCCAAGGCGCGCGCGCTCGTCGAGCGCCTGACCGAGTGGCAGTACCGGTCGCAGCTCATGCTCGTCCCGCTCGGCGAGATCCAGCGTGAGGTCGTCCTGACGGTTCCACCGCCGCTGCGCGTCGTCGTGTATCGGCGGATGATGGTGCGGATCGCGCAGGCGCTGGCCCGCCAGAGCGGCGTGCTCGCGCTGGCGACCGGGGAGAGCGTCGGGCAAGTGGCCTCGCAGACGCTCCACAACATCGCGCGCGTCGACGAGGTGGCCGAGATCCCAGTGTTACGTCCGCTGATCGGCATGGACAAGCTCGAGATCACGGCCGAAGCCCAGCGCTTGCGGACCTTCGAGATTTCCATCGAGCCCGACGCCGACTGCTGCACGCTGTTCGTCCCGCGCCATCCCGCCACCCGAGTCTCGGCGGACGAGATCGTCGCCGCCGAAGCGCGGCTCGAGCTGCCGCGGCTGATCACGCTGGGCGTGGAGGGCGCGCGGCTCGAGACGTTCGAGTTTCCCGCGGCCGCGGTCGCGTCGCGGTCGTGACGCCACAGCTCACGTTCCTCGGCGCCGCCGGGACCGTCACCGGCTCCAAGTTCCTCCTGGAGTCCAACGGCGCGCGTGTCTTGCTCGAGTGCGGGCTGTTCCAGGGCGCGAAGTCGCTGCAGGAGCGCAACTGGACGCCGCCGGTGCAGGCGTCCACACTGCAGGCGGTCCTGCTCTCGCACGCGCACATCGACCATTCCGGCTATCTCCCGCGGCTCGTGCGCGATGGCTTCGACGGACCGATCTTCTGCTCGCCGGCGACCGCCGATCTGATCGGCATCATGCTGCCCGACGCGGCTCGTCTCAGCGAGGAGGAGGCGGAGTTCCGGAACCGGACGGGGGCCACGCGTCACCAGCCGGCGCTCCCCTTGTTCACCGAGGCGGACGCCACGCGCGCCCTCGGCCTCGTCCGCCGCGTCGCGTTCGGCGACGCGTTCACCCCGGCGCCCGGCGTCACCGCGCGGTTGTCGATGTCCGGTCACATTCTCGGCGCCTCGGTGGTGCAGGTGACGACGGCGGGGCGGCGGCTCGTCTACTCCGGCGACCTCGGCCGCTACGGCGTCGCGGTGATGCGCGATCCCGATCCCGTGAGCGAGGCCGACACGCTCGTCATCGAATCGACGTACGGCAATCGTCTTCATCCGAGCGACGACGGGCGGCCGATTCTCGTCGAAGCGGTGCAACGGGCCGTCAGTCGGCGCGGCATCCTGCTCGTTCCGGCGTTCGCGGTGGGGCGGACGCAAGAATTGCTGTTCCTCATTGCCGAGCTCGAGACGGCCGGCCAAATTCCTCGGCTCGACGTCTACCTCGACAGCCCGATGGCGGCCGCGGCCAACGCGATCTACGCGCGCTACCCGGACGAGCAGGATCCTCGGGCCGCAGGTCGTGTCCCGTCGCGCTTCCATCTCGCCCCGACCCCGGGCGACTCCAAGCGACTCAACGAGCTGGACGGCCCCGCGATCATCCTCGCCGGCAGCGGGATGGCCACGGGTGGCCGCGTCCTCCACCATCTGCGCCGGCGACTGGGCGACGAGCGTACGACCGTGCTGCTCGCGGGCTACCAGGCGGCCGGCACGCGCGGCCGCCTGCTGCGTGATGGCGCGACGACCCTCAGGATCTTCGGCGAGGAGATTCCGGTGCGAGCGAAGATCCTTGCCACCGATGCGCTGTCGGCTCACGCGGACCAGCGCGAGATCCTGCGCTGGCTGCGACAGCTCGCACGCTCGCCGCAGGCGACGTGGGCCGTGCACGGCGAGCCGGATGCGGCCGCCGCGCTCCGCGACGTCATCGCCAGGGATCTCGGCTGGCGCGTTGCCGTCGCCGCCGACGGCCAGCGCGTCGACGTCTGACAACGTGCGACTCGTCGTGCTGCCCGACGCCGAGGCGCTCGCCGAGACCGCGGCCACGTTGATCCGCGATCGCGTCACGGCCAGGCCCGACCTCGTCATGGCCGTCCCTGCCGGCCGTACGCCGCGGCGAATGTACGAGCGGCTGCGCGATCTGCAGGCGCACGCGCCGGTCGAGTTCTCGGGGATGCGCGTGCTGTGCGTGGACGAGCTGTGCCCGCC
>WNFO01019757.1_pt1 | contig 10616 bp, 14 predicted proteins | sample 5400251 | NCBI WGS metagenome assembly WNFO01 (sample SAMN13153354, study PRJNA577476) | soil metagenome | isolation source: 100 cm saprolite under Madrone tree | place: USA:California | collected 2016-06-14 | reverse complement strand
TGCAAGGACGCGGGTGAACCCTGATGTCAAGTACTTCACTTGGGCAGGTCATTGCACCACTCCCTCGGGCCTATTTGCGTAAGTCAAGGCAAAATCATGTTCGATCGGAATTCAGTTGATTCGAGTACAGCGCGGTCTGGCCATTTACCATCCTCCACGGAGCCACGGATTGCGTGGTCAATGTCTCTAGTGCGAAATGGAACTCACAATACTGTACTCAACTTGGGGTCGTCAAGGGAGCGGACCAGTCAGTATCGATTTTCACTGTCTGCGATTAGTGACTCATGGATTTTAACAGCGTTGCGATCCTCGGCAAGAGGACCATGCGGTATACAATCCCTCACTTGCAGGCTGCAGAAAGTGGGGGGAAGGCACCTGTTGTAGAGATTAAGAATACCCTTGCGTCGGAGATTGGCACTAAGATCAAAGGAGACATTCAAACCATCACGGCTCCGGGAAAGGCCTTCGTGAGACTTTTCAAGTGATCTCCGACTTGTAATCGTATCCCAGTCCGTCTCTGCCAGTGTGTTATGCTGTCTCACCAGATGTTTTGTACTATCCGCTGCTCTTGTTCCATATCATGAAGTGTGATTGTGGCACTTCGAATTCAATGTTTATGTTGTGTTCCAATGAATCGGGACTCGTCGAGTCATCACCAACTTGAAAAAACGATTGCCTGTTAGTAGTAAATTAACCGGCAAGTAACCGTACTTTCTCACTGTGCCAGTGCGCCTACTAGTCAGGCTTGTACATGGACTACCCATGTCTACTATGTTCTAAGCACATCAGCAAACCCTGAGTTGGGGAAGCCACGGACTCGCACATATTGTCAGAGCACGGAATGTCTCGGCCGGTTGAGAGTTCTGAATTGCAGCGTGAAAGTAGCACGACAACAGGTGAAGTAACCTCAACTTTGACCAAAAATGAACATTTCTCGTTTGTTTACTAGACTGGGACTTCTGGGACACAGTCGCTCAAGCGAAATGGCATACATACTGTACTGTATATGAAGTACTCATTCTCTTTTTTACCGTCGTTGAAATAAATAAATAACATATTTCCTCCCCCCACCGTACACCAATAACTTGACTGCCTGCATCATAGCAAACATGGCCAGCTTAGAGTATAACGTTAAGACATTGTTCACTGTATAGCTACGTCAGTACAGTAAAGTGTATTAGCTAGAATAATTAGAGGGCATACAACCACGTGAGCGTCGCTTTTCCCTTGTTTCATCTCATCTCTAAGGGTCGTTATCGAGCATTGAATGTCGAATCGCCGCCTATCAATAGTTCATGGGCAGCCCGTAATCCGAGCAGGGTCTGTGAATACGGGCCAACAAATCTCTAGCGATCCCCGCGGTTGCTTTCCTTCCACGCATTCCCCGGCTCCCTCCACATTTTCACAAACGGTCCCTCTATCTCCACAAGGTGCGGAATGCATAGCGTCAACGGCATCAAGATCGCCATTGCCGTATCTGGCCTCATGCACACGCGGTCAATTCCGAAAGACCTCAGGCTCCACCTCGAATATGATCGCGTCTTCATCTCAAGAAGAAATGGTTCAATGGCCTACGATATCAATGAGAATGGAAACGTCAGATTGAACCAAAAAAAAAGGGACCACGAAACACAGGGGCTGTACCTCGTGCGTCAAATCTCCCAAGCCAGCTCTACTACCCTCACCCGTCCACGTCAGGACATCTGTGCCGGTATTGCTTCTCAAATCGGCAAAGTCGACTTTCAGCCCCTCGAGTTGCGGAAGTTTCTCCGCCAACATGTCCAGCACCTGAGGGCTCAAGACCTGAACGGTTATAGTCAGGCTTTTCAGTCCTCCCCCCTCCGTGTTCTCTGATGATCCTCGCCGAAGAAGATCCAGCAGCATACCGAGGTCGTGAAGGGTAAATGAACAATGTGTCAAGCCGAGACTGGTCAGGGTACTCCCAGAATGCTGGATGTAGGCCCGGGCAGCATCCAGACCTTCACTTGATGCCAATTCTTCGCTCTTCCGAGATGATGGACGTCTTAGGATGTTGAGAGTTTCGAGGTGAGGCAATACTGGGAGAAGTAAGGGGTCGAGATCATCCAGTGATTGGGACACAAAGGATGACGGCTTTGTGTGTTGCAGACGGAGGTGCTTGAGCGTATCTGCGTGTTGATTCAGGAATTGTATGAGGTTTGAGCCAGGCGAAGCAGGAGGCTCCGAATGAAAAAGCGAAAAGCTCGTAAGTTTTGGAAAGGCTGTCTTGCATCCCTGACTAGAAAAGCTCTGCAAGAGTCGCGAGGGTTCGTCAGAGGTGGCGTGGAATGAGATGTTCAAAGTGACGAGTGTGGAAGCGATGGCCCTGAAGAATGTCGAGGCAGCTTGACCGTTGGCGGTAGAGTCATCCCCAGGAGAAAAGGTGAGGGTAACTTCCTTCAATGACGTAAACATGGAAGCGTTCGGTGGGAAAAGAGCGTTGAAGTTGGAGGACGTGGCGATCAGACTGAGTGATCGGAGGCTTGAAGCGCAAGCGGTATACGCATTCACAAGGAGTGGACCTGGTTGAGTCTGAGAGGAAGGACCAGATCCCTCAACAACGATGAGAGATGAAACGTTCGGAAAGTTGACGACCGTGGATTCCATCAACGTGTTGCACACCTTGACGTTGAATATTCTGCGTACAATGGGGTCGATGAACCGACCGAGGTCGAAGGGCAAGTACCATGCTACCGCCGTCCGTAATGTGACTTCCTCGTTAGGGTCCAGATACATGTTTGACCCGAGCCAGTTAGAAGATAAAGTGAGTCGCTGGACGCGATGGGCAATGTAGGGATGACTAATGAACAAACCAGAATTGTGAGTTGCGAGCCCCCAGGGAAAGAAAGAGGGTTCATTCTTACTTGAGGTGCTTGAGGAGCTTGGTAGTCGCCGCAGTCCAGCATATAGCGAGATTGATGTCGCTGTACCTATCGTTGAGTGCCAGATCCAGAAATACTGGGTTCACGGAGTAGAGGTTTCGGCGGATGCTCGACGGGATAAACCATGCCGTCCTCAGCCAGATTTCTGGAGGAATAGTTGGAGTCATGGAGGGTATCCCGAACCCACCCGAAAAATAACTTTTGACTGTTGCTGCATACCAGATGACGTAGATACGCTACCATATGTTGGAGGCTAGCATGTGATTATGTAATATATACACATGGGCAGGAGTGCTTCTCGCCGACTACGACCGACAATAACTCCAACGTCTCCACTGCGGCGCCAGTAACTCCAACTCCAATAACTCTATCATAGTACTTCAAACGAGTTGATCTGATAATGGTCAACTCGGCTGCCTGAATGGGACGGTGCAGCAGGTCATTTGTGCGATGTCAGGGTGGGTATAAATATTTCCCTCGACAATCAGCCTGAGCTCCCCAGTCTTTTTGTTGATAGTGCCGAAATCACCTAAATTTTGTTGAGGAACAAGAGAGGTGAGGCGCTCATAACAGACCAAAGGCCGAGACGACATGATGGTTACGCGGATGTTCCTAAGCGGGTCCCAATTGGGCCACTTTGTAGCCGCTCTCTTGATGAGATCGATGTACTTTCGCTGAGCATTCTCCCTTGTGCAGAAGAGAAACATCGTCGGGTAGTATGTGGTGAGCCGTGTGTTGTATCTATGGCGTCTAACTGGGGCGAAGGTGCAATGGCCCTGCCAGTGGGTGGGATCCTAGGGCAGGGTTCCATCGACCATTCTTAGTTTGTTGGGGAATCTGGAGCGTCAGAGTCTGGCTGCGGACATAGGCACAGCAGAGCAGAGCAGCATTGTTTTGAACTGCTTGATTCTTCCGAATCGAAACTTCTGAATGAACACGCTGTGAAAAGGGGCAGAATGGCGATGTAGGTGAATTGACAGAAGCAAGTCAGCCACCGATTCTCGAAGGGGTCACACAGCCCAAGTGAAGGCTGTGGCAAATGGAAGAATCGTTGATAATACCCAGGGAGCGAAACAGGAAGACGGCGATGGGCACCAATACAAAGGTGCGGTTAACACGTGCCTGACGGATGATGGGATTGGCTTGCCCATCCTAGGAGGCCTCATAGTTTGCTATGTTCCTGTGATCACACACCACGCCCTTTCCAAGTGTAAATACCACATGCCCACTACCAGAATTCAGGCCACGTCTCTGGGCCCGGACAACGGGAAGGAAGTAGGTGCTTGAGTCAATCATTCTCTTCTTCACTCCCCGTGTCGTCTTCTTCATCGTCGGCCTTCATATCGTATCGGGCGCATTAGCGTGAAGGCTTTCTACTGGAATGCGATACTCACCCATTCGCCATGGTCACTAGACACTTCAGCTCCGCCTTGGACGCATGTTTCTTTTCCTGACCTTCTGCAGGTGGTACAGTGGGCGATAGTCTCCATTCGGGAGGCTGCCGAATTGATACATCCCGACGTTACCTTCAGCGTACCACCCAGTCTCATGCTCACTGGCAGATCCTACATTAGGAGCACGCAAAGCGATCTTTACGTGCTCGCTGGCTACAACGCAAGACATTAATGAGAGCTACTGATAGATTGATCGAAACTTACACTTGTTGGATAAATACATGGCGAATGAGGGGCATGACCAAACGTTGGTGACCACATTTTTCGTCCTGATCTCGGGTAGTGGGTTCTCAGCCTTGAGGGCCGTATCGAGGAATGAGTTCGGGATGCTGATCTTTTGAGGACGGTGTAGGACCAAGAAAGCCGCGCGTTCACCCCCGAATTTCCATTGACGTTTGTAGATGATATCACACAAGTCATCAAAATTCCTGCTGAGCATGAGGGGAATAGTAGTGTGTATACTCAGCTACTCACGGAGGCGCGCTCATGCAGGTAAGTATACTTGAATCGATCTTGAATTCGTCAACTGGATCATGAACCACCGGAGGATAGTTCTTTGTGGCAGAAGCCAGAGGTTCATCTCGAAAGGTGTTACCCTCGCAAACGAATTGTCCAGTTTCTGGGTCAATTTGACCAAAATCTCCCACCTTGTGTGGAGAATATGTGTCAAAGTCCCGGACACGTTTCATTGACTATCCCACCTCCATAGGTCTCAGTGGATCCCAGTTTATATACTTTGCAGAGCTTATATTGATAAGATCGACGTATTTGCGGCAAGCTCGTGTGGAACTGAGAGGTGCCATTGCAGGAGGATAATGAGAAATGTAAAGAAAGCAAATGGCCGCAACTTTACACTTAAATGGACCGCTGATAAAGTTCGTCTTGCCCTTCCGGGGCTGTGTCACCTCGAGTAATAGGATCTTTTCTAGATCACACACCATGATAGAAATACGTTTGAAAATCACGGAGGCGATGCAGACATGCGGCAGCTTGCCCTTTCTGGATACATGGTTCTTCTTGGAAACGCCCACCTTCTACGGTTTTCCGGTTTCTAAGCCGGAAATCATGTGGGGGCAAGTGCAGATGCGCTCCATGGCAGTCCGCGTGTACAGTATAGGGCGTGAAAGCACAACGCTGCGAGTGATACATGTGAGATGGCGCCAAATGCAACGCGGTGTTATTGCGCAAAACCCAGACCGACTTACCTGCGGAACGCTTCGATTGACATAAGGCTGTGTGTCCCACGACTGGTGGATCTACGCCCCCGACTACTAGGAGTGGACACTATAGAGGCCTTGGTAGTAATCAGAATCATGGGCGTCGCGGGGCTCAATCCGTCATGTTCCGGAGGGACGCAATAAGTCGCAGCGGGGCGTTGAGTTGTAAATGGGCTACATCACGAAGACAAGGCGATGACAATACACATTATTGGCACTATGGACGGGACATGACGGTCTGAACTTGAATTTCAGCGTCGACGGGATGGCACAGCGGAAGAACCTGCCGTAACGATGTGTCCAGACGAGACCACGCGCGCATCGGTTTTCGACGCGGAACCCGTCGAAATAGACGCTCTTTATTTTTTTCCCGAGCCTAGCCCCATCTTGGCCGAGGCACTGCAGCGTCTCGATGGTCTCCGTGGCTGAAAGCTGAAGCGCTGACACTCTCATGCTCACAGAGAAAAGTCCAAGTCGTTGTGAGATAGGACGCTGTGGTGGGGCGGTGGTCTGACTGACATCATATCCACGGAGGCCGACGCCAGCCGACGCCAGCCCAGAACCCGAATGGACCGTTCGCCGGTAAACCAGGCCAAACGAGGCCCGCCTTGGCCATGCCGCGGCCCCCTGTCATTCAACTTGTCCCGTATGGGAATCGTTGAAGCGGGGTATATAAAAGCTGCTCTCCCCTGTCTCAACTTTACTACCAATAACGACTATGGCTGGCAAGGGTCAAGATACTATCTCCATCGGCGACTACCTCCTTGAAAGACTGTCTCAAATCGGTGTTCAGGCAGGCTACTGTCTCTGCTAGTTTTCTTGGTCGGTTCTCAATGACTCCTAGTCGCTATTCGGTGTTCCCGGCGACTTCAATCTGGGTGAGTCCTTTACTTGTTTCACGGGCTAGAACGTTGATGGCCATTCAGGGTTTTTGGTCTGTCTTGCTACATTCTTATATGCGCTTCATCCCTGACATGGTAACAGGATCTTGTCGAGGACCACCCTAAGATTGATTGGATTGGCAACTGGTACTCGCTTAACATCGATATCCATATCATACCATGTGTTGACCCCTGTCCAGTAATGAACTCAACGCGGCTTATGCTGCTGACGGCTATGCTCGTGTCAAGCATGGTAGTGTAGGTGCCATTCTCACGACGTACGTAGTATACAGTATTTCATTGCGGGTGGGCAAGTGACCGTAACCCCCTGTAGCTTTGGCGTCGGAGAACTTAGCGCAATCAATGGGATAGCTGGCGGTTCGTCAGGAGCTCAATACTGTTATGCCGTTCATAGCTCGCTGACACCTTTTGGTACCTAAGCCTTCTCCGAGCACGTACCTGTCGTGCATATAGTAGGCGTCCCAAATACTGAGCAACAGCAACAAAGGCCTTTGCTTCACCACACTCTCGGTGATGGAAGGTACACAATATCTTCCCTGAAAGTTTGTTATGGATGCTCATATATCCTAGATATGATGCATATCTTAAGGCAGCCCGACAAGTCACTTGGACTCAAGGAGCGATTTTTGAAGCGGCCTCTGCTGCGTCCGAGATTGACCGTGTTCTGACGGACTGCATCACATTCGTAGGCTTTCACGTGGCCGAATAGCGAGCTCGGCTTGCTCACCATATCATGCCAGGCTCGGCCTGTGTACCTTGAACTCCCTACAGATCGAGTGTACGATAAAATTCCCCGCGGCAGGTTGGGCGCCCCACTCAGGCCCATCCGCCGAAAGACAGACTTAGCTGAAGAAGACTTTGTTCTTGACGGAATCCAACAACTCGTGGAGAAGGCTGGTCATGAAGTAGTCATCCTCGTCGATGCGTGTACAATTCGCCATGACGTCGGGGAAGAAGTCTGGGAACTCATAGAGCGTACCAAATTCCCAGTTTATTCTGCCCCCATGGGTAAAACGGCCGTCCCAGAGGATTTCGAACGCTACGGTGGAGTTTGTTATCTTATTTGTTACCACTGTGAATTGTTGCTGATGCCACTTGAATAGATTTACGTCGGCTCCATTTCGCATCCGGAAGTTAAAGAAAAGGTCGAGAATGCAAAACTTATTCTATCTGTTGGTGGCCTTAGATCAGACTTTAATACCGGCAATTTCACCTACCGCATCTCGCGGGAGAACACTGTCGAGGTAACGTGAATTTGCCTCATTGCGTGCCACGGCGCTCATACCACGCCAGCTGCATTCGGACCACACGCGGGTGCAATATGCGCTCTATCCTGGACTAGGAATGAAGCATCTACTCCCCAAACTGACCGCGCGCTTGCATCCGCTTGACTCGCCTTCTTCCACTACCAGTGTGTCTCCGTTCCGCGCGATCCTCCCTAAAGCGGGGGAAGATCCTCTTGGAGAAGAGATAATATCCCATCTTTATTTCTGGCCGCGCATTGCACAGTTTATACGCCCCGAGGATGTGATTGTGACAGAGACAGGCACATCGAGTTTCGGTGCACTTGAGATGCCGCTGCCGGCCAAGTCAATTTATGTCTCCCAGATTCTTTGGGGTAGCATTGGCTGGGCAACGGGTGCGACCGTTGGAGCGGCCCTCGCCGCGCGCGAGAGACGGCTGAAGGGCAGAACAATGTTGTTCACCGGCGATGGAAGCTTGCAACTCACAGTGCAGGAGCTATCGACGGCCATGCGACATGGTCTCACACCTATCGTGTTTGTGTTGAATAACAAGGGATACACCATTGAGCGACACTTGCACGGTAAGGACCGTCATTATAACGATATCGTTAACTGGTACGTTTTCGTCATAGCCCAAACGAGCCTTAAAAAGGAACTCATGCTGTCTTAGGAAATGGACGCAACTTCTTGACGTCCTGGCTCCGGCGGACTTGTCTCCAAAGCCAAAGTCGTATACTGTGCGCACGAAACATGAACTGGATGCGTTGCTGGAAGATGTGTCATTTGCGAGTGCGACCGGAATCCAGCTCGTCGAGGTCTTGATGGATAAATACGATGCTCCTGAGCCGTTGCTGCGCCAAACCGAGTTGAGCAACAAAACGAATCGCTATGTGGGATAAACCCCGTGAAGGCTATATGGTTTATGGCATAGGTTCGAAGAACGGGGAAGAAGAAGAAAGCAAAGTGTTGGGCCAAAGATAAATTCGGTTCTGTACTGTGGACTGTATCTCGTAATCGAGTTGTTCATCTCAATGCGATCACGTGCGATCACGTTCATGCGCGCGCGTCACGCGTTTTATCCGAATTTGGACGTGCTTTCCGAACCATCAATTCCCCTGGGCTGAAGCGCTGGGCAGTTGGAGACCTATACCTCATGTCGAGCATGTCCAACGTCGCCTTCCCTCCCCAGATCGGAAATTACCTCCTCGGACAACAACTCGGCTCAGGCGTATCAGGTGCGTTGGAGACAATTTGATCCAGCAATAGCGTACTCACGCCGTTTTGTGGGTTGTAGGATCGACGTTCCGCGCTACGCACATACATACAGGCCAAATAGTCGCGCTTAAAGTACAGCCTACTGACATATCGTACCCTTCAAACCCGCATGAGCGCAAAATCTATCCATTGTTGCAGGGAGGTGTTGGCATGCCTACCCTGTGGGCGTCCGGACTGTGGGGACGTTGGGACTATTTAGCGATGGATCTATTAGGAAGCAGTCTTGACAGGTTATATAGGAAATCGGGGAAGAACGTGATGGATCTAAGGAGTGCTTGTTCTATCGCCATTCAACTGGTGCGCCCACCTTCACCTCCCCATGCGGCGGCTTCTTTATGGAGTGGGGGCAGCTGACGCACTTTTCGGATTGCATGCGCGCAGATCTCGCGCCTGGAGTTTATGCACTCCCGAGGCGTATTACACCGGGATATACAACTCGGGAATTGTGTCATCGGCCTCGAGCCAAAACAAGAGCGGATATACATGATCGACTTTGGCTTTGCGAAGCGATACCTCGACCACAAGCAGCGGCACGTAGCGAATCGCGCCGAGAGCAGTTTTATCGGGAATTATTGGTTTTCGAGCGTGAACGTCCATTGCCGGGGAAAAAGTGCGCACGATCTCTTGCAAGTTCGAATTCATCCTGTTATATTAACGGGTTCTACGTTCCTCGGCGAATATACAGCATGTTCAAGACGTGATGACCTTGAATCCGCTGCGCTCCTACTGCTGCACATATTAACTCCGGGAGGCCTACCATGGACGCGGAATGGCGTGCCGCGCGATGATGCAGCGCACGAACGTCTAAAGTGGCAGAAGCGTGCTGCGGGGCCAGAGGATCTGGCACGCGGCCTCCCAGAAGAGTTCGAGGACTTCCTGCGGTACTGCCGTAGTCTCAGCTTTGCGGAGCAGCCTGACTATGCGTACTGGCGGGGACGCTTCTGCGACCTGGCGGACGAACTCGGGTACGAAGACGCAGAACGGTTTATCTGGCCACCACCCCCTGCACCTGCAGTGAGTGTTCATCCTCGGCTAAGGTAAAATGGCATTGGAATATCTGACGTTATTCGAGCAGCGGCCTATGATTCGTCCACCGAAGCCGCGGAATCGACAAAGCCCGCCAACGGAGGAATGCTGGGCAGAACTCTTGCAAAACATGGGGCAATTGAACATCGACGCTCAAAATGCAATGCGCAAGGTGCTAGGGGACAGGAAGAATGTGCAGGATCAGGGGGTCCAAAATGGACACTTACTGCTCAAAAAGCCCGAGGCTGATATCATCGTCATCTCGGATGACGAGCAGCGATGGCTTAAGGGAGTACCTGGGCCCGCTGAGCAACGGGTCACCAAGGCGGCACGCATCACCAAGTTGACGCAAGCGGCGGGGCAAGCGGCGGACAATCGCGTGCTGGCGCAGATCACGGCCGATTTTGTCAAGGTGCTGCAGAGCTCCAACTCGCGGACGTTGACACGGGAGGGGTTCGCATTCCTCGATGCGCTGCACAAGCAGCTTGCAGATCCGTCCGTTTTCATCGTTCCGCTACGAACGAGCAAGACGCGATCGTCGCGGTCGCAGCAGCAAGAACCAACAGATTTGCCTGCGGAAGAGGCGGTGCAGGAGCGG
>WNFO01006105.1_pt1 | contig 10617 bp, 7 predicted proteins | sample 5400251 | NCBI WGS metagenome assembly WNFO01 (sample SAMN13153354, study PRJNA577476) | soil metagenome | isolation source: 100 cm saprolite under Madrone tree | place: USA:California | collected 2016-06-14 | reverse complement strand
AACGGCGCCGCCGATCACCGAAGCCGGGTTGGCGTTTTTTTCTCCGCAGAAGAAGGGCGACCTGGGAGATGTGCTACTCCGCGTTTTAACGGACGAACACTACCGCAATTCACTGGCACAACGAAGCTTGCTGGCACAGCGACAGTATTTTTCCTGGCGCGTGATAGCCGCGAGTTACGCGGAATTCCTGGGGAGACAGCGTTAGATTCTCGGTTCCGGGCGAAACGAAATTGCCCTAGGCGTCACCAGTTCCGTGCCAGCACCGCGATAATCTTTGACAACGCTTCGAGGTCGCGAGTATCGATAACTTCCCCAGGAGAATGGGAATAGCGAAGCGGCCAGCCGAGCGGGATATCCACAGCGCCGTAGCGCACGAACACAGCTCCGTCGTTGCCTCCGCCGGTCACGCCATATTGCACGGGGATGTTGTTTTCTCGAGCCAGCTTCACGACGCGGTCGACGTATTCACGCGGCGTAATGTTCGAATTGTCCACCGCGCGAATCACAAAACCTTTGCCGATTTCAGCGTTGGCAAAGCGTTTGGATTCGAGCGGAGAATCTGAACTCACAAACGTATCGATGGCAAACACGAAGTCCGGCGCGTGGCCTTCCTTGGCCAGGCGTTCTGCCGCGGCGGCGGCACCTTTCAACCCGACCTCTTCTTCTGTAGACCAGACGAACGTGACGTCGCGCCCCGGCAATTCCGGCCCCAGCGCTTTCACCGCTTCCATCAAAGCCGCACAACCGACCCGGTCGTCGAAACTGCGACCGTTCGCCCGAGTGCCGATGAGCGGGCGATACTCCTTCGGAATGGTGATCCAATCACCGGCGTTAATGCCCAGCTTCTGAGTCTCTGCTGCCGTGCGTGTCCCCACGTAAACGTGGGCGGGCTCGTCCATCGAGCGCGGTCCGTGCGGCCATTCAAATCCCGGTTTATCCCATCCCGCCGGCAATTCCAGCACGCCACCAATAGAACTGCCGTCGGTTTTGTGAATCAGTACGGCATGCCCGAGAAAATACTCCGAGTAACCGCCACCGAGCACATCGACAGTCAGACGGCCACCCGATTCGATGGAGCGTACCTGGTAGCCGATTTCGTCCATATGTGCGACGAAGAGAATTCGTGGCGTCTTTCGACTGTGCGTCTCGTCGCCCAAATGTAGAATCAAATTCCCAGCCTCATCAGTCACCGGTCGTGGATGGGTATGGGCCTCGGGGCGCCAGCTTGTAGTTAACCAGGTTTCAATCTGCTTTCGGACCGCCGCTTCGTGTCCGCTGGCGCCGTACGCTTCAACCAGTGCGGGAAGGAGTGGCGGACCGCAATCGGAACAGCCGCTTCCCCTGCCACCGCCAGAGCCAGCCGTTGCCATGCCTCCCGTTGCGTACCGATAGAGCAAGTCCGTAATTGCACCGACGTCCGAAATACTGAGTGTCTCTGCCGGTGTCACTGGAAAGAGCGTGGCCACGCCCAGCTGCGCCATGCTTTGCGGCATGGCTACTGGCTTCGTATAGCCCGCAATCCGCGGAGGTGTTGCAGCGGTTTCCGTCAGAGACAAATGGTTTTCATCGGCAAGCTTTTTCAGTTCAGCTGGTAAGCCCGCGAGCGGAGTTGTTGGGTCACTCACACCCAGCAGAATGCCGCTCCCCGGCAGGTTCTGATTCTCGCTGGCAGTGGGGGAAGCCGAGGGAGAACTTTTCGGCGAAAGCAAGCGGCCCACAAAGATCAGCTCGTCTGGATGAATCTCGTTGAGAAGCCGGTCGAGTCCGCGGCCACCCGTCCATTGTTGAGTGACGAAAGCGACCGTTACGGTGCCACTGAGCTTGGCTTCTCCGAGGCGGAGCACCGTTAACAGGTTCATCAGCGCAACGCAGCCGAAGTGGTCGCCGATTCCGGGTGCCGTGTATTCGAACGAGCCAAGCTGGTAGTCATGGTGAGTCAGCGTAACCGGATCAAGCAGGTCAACTCCGGCGCTCCGGACCTCTACTCTGCTCGTTGCGCCAACGTCGACATATAGCTCGTCGGGGTGCGTCATTTTCGGTGCATTCAGCCGCTGCGGTTGAAGATGCACCGACAATCCCGCAAAGACGCCATTTACCCGATTGCCGCTGCGCGTTACTACCCACGCCGGCTGGGCAGCATGCAGCAAGTCAAACGTTGTGTTTGGCGGAGCCTGTGGCAGGCGCTGGACGCGCAGATAGCCGTCGGTGGTAATCTCGCTGACAACGTAACCCGGCTCGTCCATGGGTGTCGCGATCAGGCGGAGCGGTGATCCACTGCCTAAGGTGACATAGACGTTTCCCAGGTTGTCGGTGTGTGGAGAAAGACCCTTAAGCTTTTCGCGAATCTGATCGGCGAGCTTCTGTTCGTAGCCGCTGACCGTAGGCGTTCTTACCAACTGTTCCCAATCCTGCTCGGTCCCGAATGCTTGGGCGGAGATCATTCGGCCGGGCAAAATTGTCGCGCAAACAAAGCAAATAATAACCCTCACGACCGACGCCTTGTTCATTCCTCACTTCCCCCTGAAAACTCGGGAATCCGTTTTTGACTAGCGGCACAGCGCTTCGATCAAGACTTCCTTCTTCTTTTCCGCGAGCTTACTGAGAGCATCGAGTGAAGCGAAGTATCCTCCGACAGTAACCGCGGCTAGAAAGACGAAGGCTTCGGCGGGCAGCCAAGGATTGCCGGTCCAGTTTCCGGTGAAAAGAATCACGGCAGAAATGCCGCCCATCAAAATCTGCGAGCCAAAGGCAACCAGGACCGCCATCCCTGATTGGCGCTGGCCACGCATCTGGCCGAATTCCATCCTGCGTGGAAAGGTGATCGAGGACCAGTTGGCGATGGTCAGCTGGCCCACGACGGTGAAGATGATGGCTGCGCAGGTGGCCACCAGCATGTGGGCCGAGGGCAAGCCGACGCGCCAGGTGAGCATGGCGAGCGAAAGAGCGATTTCGAGCGAGAGTATGGAGACGAGCATCAAATTCTTTCCGAGAAAAACATCGCGAAAGCGCACGGGCGCGGTGAAGTAGGTCTGAATGCCGCGGCCTTCATAAGCAAAGCTGTTGTAGGCCGGCGCCATCAGAATCAGGATGAGGTAGGCCATCATGCCCGGGAAAAACATCTCTGCCGAGACGCCCTTGCCTCCCACGGTCGGATGCCTTCCGGCAAAATTCATGCTGAAGATCAGGATCAGCAAGGGAGGCATCAGCAGCGTGAGATACGCAAAACCGTTGCGAGTCAGGTAGTGGAACTCTTTGCGAACGATGGCCGCCACTTGGGGAGAAAGCAGACTCAAGCGATCGGGGCCATCGTCTTTTGCCGTGGCCGGGCGTAGTGCAGCGCGAGCCGGTGCCGCGGTTTCACTGAGCTCTTCGCCGCGATATTGTGCGGCAAAGCGTCGCCACAGGAGAGCGGTAAAGATAGCCAGGTAGACGAGGAGGAGAGCCGCACTTAGCAGAAACCCCGCGGGTTGAAGGCGGATGACGGCGGCCAGGGCGCGGCCCGCCAGCGAAGGCGGCAACCACACAAAATACGGCAATAGACGCAGGAATGCCAACCGGACCGAGGCGCCGTAACGCTGCATCAGGGGCGAAAGAAAATTCAACGAAACCATGGAGAGAACGAAGAGACCGAGAAATAGTTCCCGGGTCCGGCGGCGGGCGAGCAGGCGCTCCAGCCAGGAACCAATGAGGCGTTCAATCGTCACGTTGAGCAGCATGAAGATGGCAACGATAAGCAGCATGGCTGGCAATACGCCTGGTTTGGCAACCGTGGCTCCGGCGGTCATCGCCAGGAGCCAGGAGACCGATGCGAGCGACGAGAAATCCGCTAGCCCATACGCCAAGCCAATGACATAGAACGCGTGGAGGCTCAGCGGAAACCGCAGCAGCGTGCGGAACTCGAAATTTGTCCCAAAGCCCGCCACAAAGACGGGGAAAAGCTGCCAGAAAAGAAAAATTCCCCAGAAAAGCAAGGCCATCCACTCGAGGCGGCCTTGGGAGATAAAGGCGTAGGCGCCGGCATAAGAGGCAAAACTCAATCCGACGACCAAGACGCTCGCGAAGACACCGGTAAAGATTAGGCCGATCAGGTCGAGACGATTATTTTTCTTGCGGAGGTTGTTCCTTAGTATTCGCCAGCGAAGTGCGGCAACCAGGCGGATCTGCTCGAAGATACTGACCGTGGGCGTCACATCAGCCATGACAGCTCCTCGAGCTGCGGGCGTTCGGTGCCGTCCTGGCCAACGATCGAAAGGAAAATCTGCTCGAGGGTGGTCTTCGTTCCAGCCTCACCGGAAATCCCCGCGCGCAATTCTTCGATCGAACCCTGCGCGACAAGCCGCCCCTTATGAATGATGCCCACATGACTGCAGAGCCGTTCGACAATTTCGAGCACGTGGGAGGTCAGGAAAATGGTTGTGCCGCGTTCCGTCATACGCGCCAGGAGCGCTTTCAGCGCGCCGGCTGCGAGCGCATCCACCCCTTCGAACGGTTCGTCGAGAAAGAGAATCCGTGGTCCGTGAATCACCGCGGCAGCGAGAGCAAGTTTCTTTTGCATTCCATGCGAGTAGTCGGCAATCATGGTCTTCGGCCGATCGGCGAGTTGCATGAAATCAAGCAATTCCTCGGAGCGGCGCTGGGTTGTGGCGCGGTCCAGTCCGTACATCCGACCGACAAACTTCAGATACTCGGAACCCGTCAAGCGCTCGAAAAGTCCCATGCCTTCCGGCACAACACCGATCTGGCGTTTTACGTCCACGGGGTTGGCGGCAAAGTTCACGCCCAGAAGCTGGATGCTGCCGGAAGTGGGCGCCAGCAAGCCGGTCAGAATCTTGATGGTCGTCGATTTTCCTGCGCCGTTCGGTCCCAAGAATCCGAAGAATTGTCCGGCGGTCACCTGCAAATCGACGCTGTCGACCGCCGTAAGGGCGCCGAATGTCCTGGTCAGGTTTTGCGTCTGAATGGCCATTTCCGACATCGCAACTCCCTTTCCGGCCTCAAGAATGAGAAGCAAAACTCTAGCACGAGTCGTGGTGATCTTTGGATAAGGCCGGGAGAATGGCCGGAGAGTAAAACCCGTCAGGAAGTCTTTTGCGAGGCTGTTGAAGCGCGCGCCAGATGCAATTCCTTGGCCGGGAAGGCCGCTAAAACGGCAGGCAACTCCACGCGGAAAACGGCGCCGCCTTCCTGCCGGTTGTAGCAGAGAATTCTTCCGCCGTGCTCTTGAACGATGCCGAAGCAAATGCTGAGGCCCAGACCCGTACCTTTGCCCACCGGCTTGGTGGTGTAGAAAGGATCGAAAACTCGATAGGGGTCCTTGAGGCCGGGACCTGTGTCGGAGAATAGGATGACCACGTTGCCGCGGTCGCGGATCGTCTTGATGGTCAGAATACCGCCCGTGGCTGCTTCCATGGCCTCCAGCCCATTGCTAACAATGTTGAAGAAAACTTGCATCAACTGATTTCCGTCTCCGCGCACGCCGGGAAGAACGGACTCCAGCTGCAGTTCCACGCGTGACGTGCCGGAACGCAGGTCGAGCGCGCGAAGCTGCACCGCGTTGTTCACCACCGTGTTGATATCCAGGAGGGTCCGCTCGGGAGGAACTTGGCGCGCGAAGCTCAAGAGATTGCCAACCAAAGTGTTTGTGCGGCGCGCCTGGTCACGGATTTTTGAGGCCATGGCGCGCGCTTTTTCCGGAACGGTTGGATCCTCGGCAAGCAAGTCAGAAAAACCGAGGATGGCCGCGAGCGGGTTGTTGATTTCGTGTGCCGCGCCGGCGGCCAGCTGGCCGAGAGAAACAAGTTTTTCAGATTGCACGATCTGCGCCTGCAAACGCTTCAGATTTTCGACCGATTGTTCGGAGCGTGCCAGAAGCCAGGCGCGGTCCTTATCGGCCAGGTGGGTACGAAGAAAAATCAGCAGCGCGAGCGGAACCGAAGCGATCAAAGTTGCCATGAGGCGGAAATCGCGGACTTCCGGAGTCTCATGACCAAAGCGGATCGTATAGATCGCGAAGATGGGAAGGGAGATCACCGCGGCCATGGCAAAGCCTGCGGGCCAGACACGCTCATCGACGGTGGAGTCCGAATTCGACTCGCTAGGAGCATCCAACTTGTCCCGATATTGATAGGCGAGCGCACCGGCGAAGGCGAACCACAGGAAACTGGAGACCAGGGGAATATCGTACAAGCTGCCGGTGTAGTACCGCCGGGTGGCGATGGCCACATTGATGGTCAGCGAGGAGAGCAAGTAGGCGGCAGAGGCGCCGAAGAGGTTGGCATATACCACCCGCCAGGCTCCTCGCGATCCCAGCCAAAGCGCGCCCCAAGCCGCAAGGATCATCATGTTCTGGAGGTTGGCAAGCAGGTTGTAGTTGTAATTGTATTGTTCGACGGCAGGCGAAGCATACAACCATGGCAGAACCACAAAGGCATAAAGATACGTCCACCAGACGAACAAGAGCACGAAATCCAGATATCCGAAGCGCAGCTGGATCTCTCCGCGCCGCAGATGCGGACGCAACGCCAGCGCCGCCATCATCGGAATTCCGCGCAGAAAGAATAGGATATCTCCCCCGTTTAGATCGGGGACGGGTTTGTGAAGATAGATCTCATAATAGGTCCACTGGAACTGCCCGATCATCCAAAGCGTGCACCCGGCGGCCAGCAGCATCCAGAACAGGTTCTGGCGCCACTTGGGCGTGCCGGCATTCAGCAGCAGGCCGGCATTGGCCAGGAGTGGCAGGACGCACTGCACGAGATTGCCGAGGGTATTAAGCGGCTCCGAACCGCGCTTTAGGGACAGTGACACGGCTGAGTAGATGACCAGGAAGAAGAGCCAAGTCCCAATCATCCAGGCGATTCTGCGGGAAGAAGACATGCTCTCAGTATTTCCAGTGTAGGCGCGCATGGCAGCGATGCGTGCGGACAATCACTCTGTCTTGGTCTAAAGATAAACGAATGCCGCGCTCCAACCACTCGACGGCAGACCAGTAACCTCAAACTGTGGGCGATGGACGGATTGTACCACCGATTGGGGGCTGGGTGGTGAAGGCGTGGTGAGCATTGGTCGGTCATCAAACGCGGTTCAATTTGAAAGAATGGCCCGTGTTTCGGAGGGTCCAGAGACCTCAAATCGACCCAGAGCAATCCCAAGAACAGCAGCAGGAGAAGCCCAGTCGCAACTGGAAGCGAAGGTACGGCCGAGGTTGAAAGGGTGGCAGCCGGAGGGAATATCCCATTCACAAACGCCGGAGCCAGGGTCGAAAAGCTATGGGTCGCAAATCAAGGCGTGCTGAAATCAAAGGAGTTAACGTCACGATAATTTGCCGCACAGCGCGAGCCGCCAGGATACGAGCCGTTCTACCGCCCCATAGACGTAAGCCCGCCTATCGGACTCATGCGTGAGATAACCCCGGTGCTCAAGGCGTCGCAGCAAGGTGCGGATAGTTGTTTCTTTGAGGTTGCGGTTGCCAGACACGATCAAGTGGACCGCGTCCACGGTGCACATCCCGGCGTCAAGAATTTTGTGGGGGTGGGTGACAGAGAGTTCCTTGAACCATACCTGCGATCGAGATATAATAGAGCTGAACTGATTAGTTAGTTCGAGGTGGTTATGAGGAGGGCTTGGAGATGGCTAAAACATCAAACATGCGCCGAACGCTGAAGATTGTCCCAGCACTCACTGCGCGCACGCAACTAGGCCAGATTCTTAGGCGCGTGCGCCAGAATCAAGACCGATTTGTCGTAGACAAGCGCGGCGAGCCGCAGGCTGTGATTATGAGTGTGGAAGAATACCTTCGAAACTTCGCACGACAGCCGACGGCACTTGCGCAAATTCAGAGAGAGGCGAAATCCAAGAAACTAAACGTCTTGCCTCTGCGCGAAATCAACTTGGAAATCAACCGCTACCGCCGCCGGCGCCGTATTCCTAATGCTTAGAGCGGTTCTCGACACCAATGCCGTCATTTCTGCCCACTTGAGTCCTGAGGGACAGCAGGCACTCATTCTCGGGCTCGCTATCGCACGGTATTTCAGGTGCTTCGTTTCGGATGCTCTTCTTGAGGAATATGAAGGTGTTTTGCGGCGAGAGCGATTTGGACTGAGTCCAGGGAGTGTTACCCAGTCCATGCGAATCATAAGAAAGCGGGCGACTCTCGTGATTCCCAAGAGGAAGCTGGATGTCTCGCGCGACCCAGATGATAACAAGGTCGTGGAATGCGCGCTAGAAGCGAGGGCAGACTATATTGTGACCGGAAATACTCGTCACTTTCCCTCGCAATTCCAAGACATCCGCATTGTTCTTCCTCGTCAGTTCTTGACGCTTGTCGCTGCACAGCCCGGCTGATTCGACGCCCATTGCAACGTCGTCAATTGGACGCTGCTTTGGCGTTCTAGGGCAAGGCCCTTGCTGGACTCTCGAAAATGCCCAGGGTTTTTCCAAGTTCGCGCGGTTTAAAAAGTTGGGTGTGGAGTCGCTGTGTAGGAGAGTTTTTTCTCTGCTGCTGGTTTGTTGCTGCTCTTTTATTTTCAAGAATTTTCAAGAAGCTAACCGAGAGCGCTGCTCCGGCGGTCTGCAGCGCCGGAGATTTTGTAAGTCGCTGATTTCTTGATGGTTCCTATACAACCAAAGTTGCTGTGCAGCACTCATTCTGGGGTGATGGTATGAAAGCGGCGGCGTGCTCTCGCAAGCACGAACTTAAACGGGTTTCGACAAAACACTAACGTCATTATGCGCCGTGAGGTTGGCAACGTCTACGTCCGGCGTGCTGAGTATCGGCCCCTTGTGAGCGCCTTCACTTCGGCATGCACGATTCCCAGCGGATGGCCCGCGGTAACCCTAGACTAACCGGGATTCAAAAGAGGTTCTTCGGACTTAGCCCACCAAACGCATTTTCCAGCTGCCGGGCGGACGGTTTCCGGCTCATCGCGCAAGGAATTGAACTCCCCAAGGGGACCCCGCAGGCGAATCTCAGTTTACCTGCTGAATGTCCGAAGGTGGATAGATTAGAAAGAGAGGCTGCCGCGTGGCGCGGAGTGCGATATGCTGCCGCGACATCTCTGTCTCTCAAATCACAAGATGGCACGAGAGGATCTGAGGATGGATCTGGCAAATGTTTCCAAAGGGCGCCGCTGGGCCATCGTCTTCCTGCTCTTCGCAGCATCCTTGATCAACTATCTGGATCGTGCTGCGATTTCATTTGCGCTGCCGTTGATCTCCAGGGATTTTCATCTGGCGCCGACAACAAAGGGGCTGCTGCTTTCTTCCTTCTTCTGGTCCTACGCGCTCATGCAAATGCCCATTGGCTGGTGCGCCGACCGTTTGAATTTGCGGTGGCTCTATGCGGGAGCTTTTGCGCTTTGGTCCTTGGCACAGGGACTAACGGGCTTGGCGGAGAGTCTTGAAGTCCTGATTGGTTTTCGCATCCTTCTGGGCATCGGGGAGTCCATCTATCTGCCCGGCGGGTCGAAGATCGTCAGCTTGCTGTTCTCCAACAAAGACCGTGGTTTACCTTCCGGGCTTTTCGATTTTGGGACCCGGACGGGATTGGTTCTTGAAGGAATCCTTGTCCCTTGGCTTCTAGTGCGGTACGGCTGGCGCCGCACCTTTCTCCTTTTGGGCTTCACGGCTTTGGTTTGGTTGATTCCGTGGCTTTTAGTTTTTCCTCGCCGAATGCGTGCGGTGAGCGACGGATTGGCTCCACCAACGACATCCTCCGGTACCAGCTGGAGGGCTCTCGCTAACCGCAAGCTATTAGGAATCTGCTTAGGTTTCTTCTGTTTTGACTACTATTGGTATGTTCTGGTTACCTGGTTGCCAGACTACCTTGTCGCGGTTCGCCACCTTCGCATCGTGCAGGCTGGTTTCTATGCTTCAGTCGTTTTCTTCATCTTTGGATTGGCCGAACCGATGGGAGGATGGATCGCTGATTCCTTGATACGCAGGGGCTGGGATGAAACGAGGACACGAAAGGGGGTCGTGACCGTGGCTTTTCTCATGGGCCTCTTACTCATCGCGGCTTTACATGTTGCGGATGTGCGAGCGGCAGTGGCACTGCTGGTCGGAGCCTCCTTGGTTGGACTTGCGACCGGAAACCTGCTCGTAATTCTTCAATCCTGTGCGCCTCCAGAACGAGTCGGGATCTGGACTGGCGTCGAAAATTTCGCGGGCAATCTCGGCGGGATCATCGCACCCCTGGCCATCGGTTTGTTGATCAAGACGACCGGTTCCTATGTCCCAGGTTTCACGCTCGGCGCCATAGTTCTTCTTCTCGGAGTGCTCCCTTATTGGCTTATCATCGGCGAACTAAAACAGCAATCATCGTAGACCGGGCGAGTTCTCGCTCCTGGCAACCGGCAACTGTCACCGTCGGTTGGAGCCGAACCTGCGGCCCTAATGGGTGGGGCATGCAGTCATGAAAATCGACCCGGAGCAGTAGCAAGAACGGGAGCAGGAGAAGCCCGGCTAGATCCTCGCGGACAGGTCCATCGGGCTACATCCGCTCGCCGATTTTGAACGGCCCCCGAGCCGGGGACTCCGTTCCAGAATTGTCGTGTACGGGCAGCCCGTCCTGAGGGAGGAATTGCGCGCGAAATGGAGTGAAGAACTTGGGAAGGAAAT
>WNFO01014199.1_pt1 | contig 10618 bp, 7 predicted proteins | sample 5400251 | NCBI WGS metagenome assembly WNFO01 (sample SAMN13153354, study PRJNA577476) | soil metagenome | isolation source: 100 cm saprolite under Madrone tree | place: USA:California | collected 2016-06-14 | reverse complement strand
AGCCGTGGCGGCCGAGCAGGTCCTCCTTGTGGATGATCTCGGTGCCGGCCCAGCCGAGCTGGAGGTAGGCCAGGCGGACCTTGCCCTTGGCCTGGGCGCGCAGGACGGCGGGCGCGCCGGTCATCGCGGCGGCCGCGCCCGCGCCGGCCAGCTTCAGCAGCTCGCGGCGGCCGAGCACGGCGGCTAGCCCTTCACCTTGGGCAGGTGCTTGAGGGCCTCCGCCACCTTCCCGGCGGGGTACTCGTAGTCCTGGAGCTTGCCGGCCAGGTAGGCCTCGTAGGCCGAGAGGTCGAGGAGCCCGTGGCCGGAGAGGTTGAACACGATGGTCTTCCGCTTGCCTTCCTTCTTGGCCATGAGCGCCTCGTCGATGGCGCCCCGCACCGCGTGGGCCGCCTCCGGAGCGGGCAGGATCCCCTCCGCGCGGCCGAACTGCACCGCGGCCTCGAAGGTGGCGATCTGGTGCACCGCGCGCGCCTCGATGACGCCCTCGTCGTAGAGCTTGCAGATCAGCGGCGCCATGCCGTGGTAGCGGAGCCCGCCCGCGTGCACCGGTGCGGGCATGAAGGTGTGGCCGAGGGTGTGCATCTTCACCAGCGGGGTGAGCCCGACGGTGTCGCCGAAATCGTAGGCGTACTTGCCCTTGGTGAGGCTCGGGCAGGCGGCGGGCTCGACCGCGACGATCCGGCGCTTCTTGTTCTTGCCGGTGAGCTTGTCGCCCGCGAACGGGAAGGCGAAGCCGGCGAAGTTCGAGCCGCCGCCGATGCAGCCGACCAGCACGTCCGCGTCGTCGTCGGCCCGCTCGAGCTGCTTCTTGGTCTCGAGCCCGATCACGGTCTGGTGCATGAGCACGTGGTTGAGCACGCTGCCCAGCGAGTACTTGGTGTCGTCGCGGGTGGCCGCGTCCTCCACCGCCTCGCTGATCGCGATGCCGAGGCTGCCCGGCGAGTCCGGATCCTGCTCGAGGATCTTCTTGCCCGCCTGGGTGTCCGGGCTCGGGCTCGCCACCACCTGGGCCCCGAAGGTCTCCATGAGGATGCGGCGGTAGGGCTTCTGCTGGTAGGAGACCTTCACCATGTACACCTTGCACTGCAGGCCGAAGAACGCGCACGCCTGCGAGAGCGCGGAGCCCCACTGGCCGGCGCCGGTCTCGGTGGAGAGGCGCGCGACCTTCTCCATCTTGTTGTAGTAGGCCTGGGCCGCCGCGGTGTTGAGCTTGTGGCTGCCCGCCGGGCTCGCGCCCTCGTACTTGTAGTAGATGCGCGCGGGGGTGTCGAGGGCCTTCTCGAGCCGCCGCGCGCGGTAGAGCGGGGTGGGGCGCCACAGGCGGAGGACGTCGCGCACCTGGTCCGGGATCTCGATCCAGCGCTCCTGGCTGACCTCCTGCTTGATCAGCTCCATCGGGAAGAGCGGGGCCAGGTCCTGGGGCCCGATCGGCTGGCCGGTGCCGGGATGGAGCGGCGGCGGCAGCGGCGTCTTGAAGTCCGCCTGGATGTTGTACCAGCGGGTCGGGAGCTCCTTCTCGGAGAGAAGATACTTGGTCGTCATGTCGACGGGCTTCCGAGCCATGGGGCGGCCTCCTTCCAGGTCACGCGACGGTGGGACGGATGGGAAAACGGGCACCACACTACAGGTCCCGGAACGAGGCCGTCAAGGGGGTGGTTCGCGCTCGCGCATGAGCCAGTAGGTGACCCCGAGCGCCAGCTACCGCGCGCCCCCGGACCGCGGTCCGGGCGGCACCGAGTAGATCGCGACCGCCTGGCTCCGCGTCTTGAACTGGGCCGGGCCGTGCCCTTCCACCCGGACGCCCTCGCCGAGGCCGGCGCGGGTGTTCTCGTCGATCAGGATCGGGTGACCGAGCACCTTGGTGTGCGCCTCCAGGTGGGCGGCCAGGTTCACGGTGTCGCCCACCCCGGTGTAGGTCATGCGCTGCTGGGTTCCGGTGAAGCCGGCCACGATCGGGCCGGACGCGATGCCGATGCCGATCCGGATCTCCATCGCGCCGCGGCGCGCCTGGTCCTGGTTGAAGCCGTCCATCAGCTCGAGCATCTCCAGCGCGGCGCGCACCGCGCACTCGCGATGGTCCGCGCGGGGCAGCGGGGCCCCGAAGATCGCCATCAGGCCGTCGCCGAGCATCTGGTTCACGATGCCCCCGTGGCCCCCGATCGCGTCGAAGGTGAGCGTGTAGTAGCTGTTCAGCAGGTCGATGGTGTCGGCCGGCGCGAGCGCCTCGGTGAGCCGGGTGAATCCCCGGATGTCGGAGAACATCACGCTGGCCTCGACCTGCTTGCCGCCGAGGGCGACGCCGGTCGTCAGCAGCTCCTCCGCCACCTCGGCGGTGGCGAACTTGCGGAAGAGCTCGCGCTGCTGGTCGCGCAGGCGCTTCTTCTCCAGGCTGGCCCCGACGCGGGCCCGCAGCAGCACCGGGTTCACCGGCTTGAAGAGGTAATCCTCCGCGCCCATCTCGATGCACCGGGCCACGCTGTCCACCTCCTCCACCGAGGACATCATCACCACCGGGAGGTCGCGCAGGCGCGGGTCGGCCGCGAGCGCCTCGAGCACCTGGTAGCCGTCCATCTCCGGCATCTCGATGTCGAGCAGGACCAGGTCCACGCGGCGCTTGGCGAGCGCCGCGAGAGCCTCCCGCCCGTTCTCGGCGAAGGTCACGGTGTGCCCGAGCTGTTCGAGGGCGCGGCCGAGCAGGAGGCGGTTGACCCGGTTGTCGTCGACGACGAGGAGGTCGCCGGTGGGACCGTTACGCGGTGAGGTCACGTCGCAGATCTCCCAGCGCGCTCGCGGCGCGCTCGTAGTGCTCGGTCAGCCGGTCGAGCCGGCCGGCCGCCCCGTCGAGGCTCTCGGCCCGCGCGGCGGCCTCGAGCTCGCGCGCCAGCGCGGCCAGGCCGGTGGCGCCGAGGCTCTCGGCGGTGGACTTAAGCGAGTGCGCGGCCCGCCGGAAACCGTCCAGGTCGGTCCGAGCGAGGGCCTGTCGGAGGGCGGCCAGCAGCTCGCGGGCGTCCTCGCCGAAGGTGTCGATCAGCTCGGCCACGAAAGGGCCGCCGGTGGTGGCGACGAGGCGCTCGAAGACCGCGCGATCGAGCGCGCCCGCCGCGGGCGCGGCCGGCTCCGCGGGGCCGGGGGCCGGCGCCGCGTCCCGATGCGCGGGCGAGCGCTCGAGCGCGGCGACCAGCTCCTCGACCCGGATCGGCTTCGCCACGTAGTCGTCCATGCCGGCGGCCACGCACAGCTCGCGGTCGCCCTGCATGGCGTTGGCGGTCATGGCCACGATGCGGGGCCGGCCGCCCGCCCAGCGGCGGTTGATCTCGCGCGAGGCCTCGAAGCCGTCGAGCTCCGGCATCTGCACGTCCATGAGGACCACGTCGTAGGTCTGGCGCTCGACCGCCTCGATCGCTTCGAGGCCGTTGGCGGCCACGTCGGCCCGATAGCCCATCTGGGCGAGGAGCCGGAGCGCCACCTTCTGGTTGACCACGTTGTCCTCGGCGAGGAGGATCCGGAGTGGGTGGCGGCCGGCCATGTCCGGATCGAGCTCGCTCCGCGCGGACCGGCCCGCCGCCACGTGGATCGGCTGATCGGCCAGGACCGAGACCAGCGCGTCGAAGAGCTGGGAGGGCTTGATCGGCTTGTGGAGGTACGCGGCGAAGCCCTCGTCCTCCGCGCGCGCCTCGCGGCGGCCGAGCGAGGTGAAGAGCACCAGGGGGAGAGTCGCCCCGGCCGGCACCTGCCGGATCGCCCGGGCCAGGGCGACGCCGTCCATCTCCGGCATGTGCATGTCCAGGATCGCGATGTCGAAGCGCTCGCCGGCCCGGACCCACTCGAGAGACTCGAGCGGCGACTCGGACGCCCGCGTCGTCATGCCCCAGATCTCGAGGTGGGCGGTCACGATGCGGCGATTGGTGGCGTTGTCGTCGACCACGAGCACCCGCTTGCCGCGCAGCGTGGGCTGCACCCCGCTCAGGTCGCGGTGGATCTGCACCGGCGCCTCGGTGGCGGCGGCCCGGATCGAGAAGTGGAAGTCGCTGCCCACGCCTTCCTCGCTGGTGACGCCGATCCAGCCACCCATCATCTCGGCGAGCCGCTGGCTGATGGCCAGGCCCAGTCCGGTGCCGCCGTAGCGGCGGGTGGTCGAGGCGTCGACCTGGCTGAACGACTGGAAGAGGCGGCCGAGCCGATCCGCCGGGATGCCGATGCCGGTGTCGCGCACCGAGAAGGTCAGCTCGTGCAGCGCCGAGCCGCGCCCCGGCGGGCGGGCGCTCACCGAGAGCACGACCTCGCCCCGCTCGGTGAACTTAACCGCGTTCGAGAGCAGGTTCAGCAGCACCTGGCGCAGGCGCGTCACGTCGCCCACGATCGCGGCGGGTATCCCGTCGCCCAGGAGGTAGGCCAGGTCAATCCCCTTCTCGGCGGCGCGGGCGGCCACCAGGTCGAGCGCACCCTCCACGCATTCCCGCGGGTCGAAGGGCAGGGACTCCAGCTCGAGCTTGCCCGCCTCGATCTTGGAGAAGTCCAGGATGTCGTTGATGACGGTGAGGAGGGTGTCGCCGCTGCCGCGGATGATCTCCGCGTAGTCGCGCTGCTCCTCGGAGAGCCGGGTGTTGAGCAGCAGCCCGCTCATCCCGATGACCGCGTTCATCGGGGTGCGGATCTCGTGGCTCATGGTGGCCAGGAACGCGCTCTTGGCCTCGTTGGCGGTCTCCGCCTCCCGCCGGGCGCGTAGGAGCTCGGTGATGTCGTGGTAGATCCCGATCATGCCCACCTTGGCGCCATCGACGATCACCGGCAGCGACGAGATCTCGACGTCGACGAGGGTGCCGTCTTTCCGGGTGCGCCGTGCGATCGAGCGGATCCATTCGCCCGCGAGCGTGTCCCGGATGTTGGCGCGGACCTCCTCGCGCAGCTCGGGGGTCGCGATCAGCTCCTCCATGGCGCGGCCGAGCGCCTCGACCGGTGGGCAGCCGAAGAGCCGCTCCGCCCCCGGGTTCCAGCCGATCACGGCGCCGTTGAGATCCATGGTGACGATGGCCACCGGGCTCGTTTCCAGCAGCGTGTCCGCGTACTGCTTCTGGCGCTGGATCTCCTGGAACAGGCGGGCGTTGTGGATGGCGAGCACCGACTGGGTCGCGAAGGTCTGGAGCATGGCGACCACCTCGGGCGAGAAGGCGCCGCGCTCCCGCCGGATGATCACGAGGCCACCGAGCAGACGGTCCTCTCGCACCAGGGGCACCGCGAGAAGTGAGCCCATGCCCTGCTCGACGAGCTGTCGGCGCACCTGCGGCGCGACGAGCTCCGCGTCGTGCTGGATGTCGGCGACCTGGACCGGGGCCCGCGTGACCCCGGCCCGGCCGATCGACCCCTCGCCGAGCCGGATGGGAGCCGCCCGCACCGTCTCGACGTACTCCGCGGTCATCCGGTGCGTGGCCCGCTGGCGAAAGGTCCGCGTGGCCTCGTCGAACTCGTACGCTACCCCCTGGTCGCTGCCGGAGAGCTGGACCGCGCGCCCGACGATGGTCTCGAGCACCGCGTCGAGGTCGAGGGTGGAGCTGACCGCTTGGCTCACCTCGCCGAGCGCCTGGAGCTCGCCGACCGAGCGGGTGAGCTGCGCGGTGCGCGCCTCCAGCTCGTTGAAGAGACGCACGTTCTCGATCGCGATGCCCGCCTGCTCGGTGAACGTCTGAAGGATCGGGATCTCGTCGCTCGAGAACGGCTCGGGCTCGCCGGCGGGCCCGCTGCGGGTGATCGCGAGGGCTCCGAGCGCGCGTCCCTCCCGGATGATCGGCACCGCGAGCACGCTCCGGTAGCCGGACGAGCGAGCGAGCTCGCGCACGGATTCCGACACGTTCTCCGCCGCGATGTCGACGACATTGATGACCTCGCGCCGCTGGATGGCACGGGCGACGAGAGTGCCGCTCTCCGAGAGCCGCTGCGGAAAGGTGCGCTGGAACTGGTCGACCGCAGCGGGAGGCAGGTTGTGGTGAGTGACGAAGCGGATCACGTCGCCGTCCACCTGGTAGACGAGCGCGAACCGCGCGTGGCAGAGGCGAACCGCGTTGCGCACGATCGCGTCGAAGACCGGTTTGGTCTCGCTGGCGGAGGCGCTCATGACGCTCAGCACGTCGGCGGTCGCGGTCTGCTGCTCGAGCGCGTTGGTGAGATCGTGGTTGCGGGCGTCGAGCTCCGTGAAGAGCCGGACGTTCTCGATCGCGATCACCGCCTGGTCCGCGAACGTCCGGAGGAGCTCGACCTGTCGGTCCGGGAACAGACCCGGCTCGGCGCGGCCGACGGCGATCGCGCCGATGGCCTGCCCCTCCCGCATCATCGGGACCGCGGCCAGGCTGCGGAAGTTCATCGCCGTTCCCACCTCGGGGAGCCCGTACTCGGGGTCGGTGCGGATGTCGGGAATCTGGGACACGCCCCCGGTCAGGATCGCGCGGCCGGCGGCGGTCCCCCGATCGACGGGCCTCGGGAACGCGCGCTGCGCGGCGACGAGGCCCTCGGGCGTTTGCCCCTCGGACGCCACGAAATGCAGGGCTCCGCGGTCGGACCGGAAGACCTGGCAGAGCTCGGCCTCGCAGAGGCGTCGCGCACTCTCCGCGATGGTGTCGAAGACCGGCTGCGCGTCGGTCGGGGAGCTCGAGATGACGCGCAGGATCTCCCCGGTGGCGGTCTGCTGTTCCAGGGTCTCGGTGAGGTCGCGGTTGCGGGCCTCGAGCTCCTTGAACAGCCGCACGTTCTCGATCGCGATCATCGCCTGCTCGGCGAATGTGCTGAGGAGCTGAACCTGGGGGTCGGTGAACAGGCCGGGCTCGGCCCGCCCGACGGTGATGGCGCCGATCGCACGCCCGTCGCGGAGCAGCGGCACGCCGAGCAGCGCGCGGAAGCCGGCCGCCACTGCGGCATCCCGGATCCGGTAGCCCGGGTCCGCCAGCACGTCGGGAATGTGAACGATCGCCCGCTCGTGGATGACGCGCGCCGCGCCCCCGGAGGGGCCCGGCCGCATGGGAAACGCTCGGCGAAGGGCGACGACCCCGTCGGGGTTCGAGCCGAAGATGGCGTCGAGGTGGACCCACTCGCCGTCCAACCGGCTCACCGCACTGACCTCGGCGCGGCACAGCCGGACCGCGCTCTCCGCGATGATGTCGAAGACCGGCTGAATGTCGGTGGGGGAGCTCGAGATGACCCGCAGGATCTCGCAGGATCTCGCCGGTGGCGGTCTGCTGCTCCAGGGTCTCGGTGAGGTCGCGGTTGCGGGCCTCCAGCTCCCTGAACAGCCGGACATTGTGGATCGCTATGACCGCCTGGTCCGCGAAGGTCTTCAGCAGCTCGATCTGGCTGTCCGAGAAGGGCCGCGCGGTCGTCCAGGTGTGGAGCACGATGATGCCGACCGCGGCCCCGTCGCGCACCATCGGCACCGCCAGGACAGTGCGCACCCCGGCTCCCAGCACCCCGGTGAGATTGAAGTCGCGGTCCGCCTGCGCGTCCTCGATGTGGATGGGGCGGCCCTGCAGGATCGCCCGCCCGGTCGCGTGGCCGTCGTTCACCGGGGCGGGATACGCTTGACGGAGCGCGTCCGCGCCGGCGAAGCCCACGTTGGCGAGCGACTCGAGGTGGATCAGCTCGCCGTCGTACGTGAACACCGCGGCGGAGTCGGCCTCGCAGAGGCGGCGCGCATTGCGCGCGATGGTGTCGAAGACCGGCTGCACGTCGGTGGGCGAGCCGGAGATGACCCGGAGGATCTCGCCGGTGGCGGTCTGCTGCTCGAGGGTCTCGGTGAGGGCCCGGTTGCGCACCTCGAGCTCCTTGAACAGGCGGACGTTCTCGATGGCGATCACCGCCTGGTCGGCGAAGGTCTGGAGGAGCACGACCTGCCGGTCGGTGAAGCGGTGATTGCTGGTGCGGCGGAGCTGGATGGTGCCGAGCGCGACCCCGTCGCGGAGCAGAGGAACGCAGAGGATGGTGCGGAAGCCCATGCGTCGCGCGTTGGCGCTGCTTTCCGGGAAGTCCGCGGTCTCCGCCTGCATGTCGGCCACGTGGACGGTCTCGGCGTCGAGCACCGCGCGGCCCCAGGCATTCCCCCGGCTTACCGGAAGGAAGAATTCGCCCCCCGTCCCCATCGGAATCGGACCGTGGTGGGCCACGAGCAGGAGCCGGTCACCGTCGCGGCGGCACATCGAGGAGTCGAACGACTCGCACAGGCGGGCCGCGCTCTTGACGACGGCGTCGAACACGGGCTGGACGTCGGTCGGCGAGCCCGAGATGACGCGCAAGATCTCGCTCGTCGCGGTCTGCTGCTGCAGCGTCTCGGTGAGGTCGTGGTTCCTGGCCTCCAGCTCCCGGAAGAGCCGGACGTTCTGGATCGCGATCACCGCCTGGTCCGCGAAGGTCCCCAGGAGCGCGATCTGGGTATCGGAGAAGGCACGCGGGGTGCCCCAGCGCTGGACGGTGATCGCGCCGATCGAAACTCCGTCGCGGACCATCGGGACCGAGAGCAGGGTGCGGAGGCCGACGGTGTCCCGCAGGGCGTCGAGCCGGTAGGCGGAATCCTCGCGCACGTCCGGGATGTGGGCGGGGCGGCCGCTCAGGAGCGCGCGGCCGGTTGCGGTGCCCGCGGTGGCCGGACTCGGGTACGCGTCCCGCAGGGCGCTGGCCTGTGCGGGGTTCGCGTTGTCGAGCGCCTCGATGCTGACCATCTCCCCGTCGTACATGAAGACGCCCGCCGAGTCCGATCCGCACAGGGCGCGGGCGTTCTTCACGATGGTCTCGAACACCGGCTGGACATCGGTCGGGGAGCTGCTGATGACGCGAAGGATCTCACCGGTGGCGGTCTGCTGCTCCAGGGTCTCCGTCAACGCCCGATTGCGCCGCTCGAGCTCGCCGAACAGGTTGACGTTCTCGATCGCGATCACCGCTTGGTCGGCGAAGGTCTGGAGCAGGGCGATCTGGCTGGGCGAGAAAGGACCGGGCTTCGGTCGGAGCACCGTGATCACCCCGATCGGGACGCCCTCTCGCAGCATCGGGACCGCGATGATGCCGCAAAACGTGGCCGCGGTGGCCACCGCGCCGACCGCGTATTCAGGGTCCTCGCGGACGTCCGGGATGTGGGCGATCCGTCGGTCGAGCACCGCGCGTCCCGCGGCCGTCCCCCGGCCGGGCGGTGCCGGCCAGATGCTCTGAATGGTGGCGAGGTCCTCCGGGGTGAACCCGTGATGAGCCGAGAAGTGGAGCCGCTGTCCGTCGAAGCGGAAGACGAAGCAGCGCTCGGCTTCGCAGAGGCGGGCCGCGCTGGCGGCGATGGTGTCCAGCACCGGCTGGATGTCGGTCGGCGAGCTCGAGATCACGCGGAGGATCTGCGCGGTCGCGGTCTGCTGGGTGAGGGTGTCGGCCAGATCGCGATTGCGCGCCTCCAGCTCCTGGAAGAGGCGCACGTCCTCGATCGCGATCACCGCCTGGTCCGCGAAGGTCTGGAGCAGCTCGACGTGCCGATCGGAGAAGGGCGCCGCCGCTCCGTGGAAGACCACGATCGCGCCGATGGCCTCGCCGGCCCGCAGCATCGGCACCGCGAGGGCGCTCCGGAAGCCGGTCGCGCGGGCGGTCTCGGTGAAGTCGTGGTCCGGGTCGGCCTCGATGTCGGGGATGTGGACGGTCGCGCGCGTGAGCACGGCCCGGGCCGCCGCGGTGGCTCGACCGGGTGGAAGCGGGTAGGTGCCCCGGAGGGCCTCCGAGAACGCGGGGCTGACCTCGACGTGGGCCGAGACGTGGATGAGGCGCCCGTCGAACCGCATCACGCCCCCGTGCAGGGCCCCGCAGAGCCGCATCGCGCGATCGGCGATCATTTCGAACACCGGCTGCGCGTCGCCGGGCGAGCTGCGGATGACCCGCAGGATCTCGCTCATCGCGGTCTGCTGCTCGAGGGCTTCCGCCAGGCGCTCCTCGAGATGCCGGGGTGCGGGGGCCGCGCGCGGGCGCCCTTTCCCGGCCGCCGCGCGCGGCGTGCTCTTGGCCTTAGTGGGAGCCTTCTTCGGCCCCGAGCCCCGGCGCATCGCCTCTCCTGAAGTGGGATGGGCTCGCGCACCCGCGCGAGAATGGACGACAGGCTAAGCGATGGCGCCCGGGTTCACAAGGGGCAAGCGCGGCGGATCGCTTGACGCGGTCCCGGGCTGCCCCGATACTCGACGGTCATGAGCCCCGATTCCGACCGCCGCCCCACGCTCACCGACGACGCCATGGACCTGATCTTCCGCAAGGCCCGCACGCACCGGGCCTGGCTCGACCGGCCGGTCCCCGACGACCTCCTGCGCCGCGTGTACGAGCTGGCCGCCGAGGGGCCGACCAGCGCCAACTGCAGCCCGATGCGCGTGCTCTTCGCGAGGTCGCGCGAGGCCAAGGAGCGCCTGCGTCCCGCCCTGACCCCGGGCAACGTGGACAAGGTCATGCAGGCGCCGGTCACCGCGATCATCGGGCACGATCTCGAGTTCTACGAACAGCTCCCGCGCCTGTTCCCGACCGCCGACATGCGGGTGTACTTCGTGGGCAAGCCGGAGCTGATCGCGGCCACCGCGTTCCGCAACGGCAGCCTCCAGGGCGCCTACCTGATGCTGGCCGCCCGTGC
>WNFO01006104.1_pt1 | contig 10619 bp, 6 predicted proteins | sample 5400251 | NCBI WGS metagenome assembly WNFO01 (sample SAMN13153354, study PRJNA577476) | soil metagenome | isolation source: 100 cm saprolite under Madrone tree | place: USA:California | collected 2016-06-14 | reverse complement strand
CGCTTCGAGGTCACCGTGCGTACGTTCGAGCGCAAGCGCTATACGAATCTCTCGCACGAGCCGAACAAGGCGATGAACCTCAACACATACATCGCCTTGATGGGCGGACGATTTCGTAAACGGGTCGACGGGGCTCAGCGCCTGCTGGAGCGCGCCGGCCCCGATGAGCCGGGGATCGAATTCGACGACAGCGACTGCGTGGTCGTTCTGGATGCCGACACGGTCGTGCATACGGAGTACGTTCCGAGACTCGCGCACGGTCTTTCGCAGCCCGAGCATCGCCGGGTCGCGGTCATCCAAACGCCCTACAGCGCTTTTCCCGGGTCTGGGCGGTTGCTCGAGAGCGTGGCAGGCGCGACCACCGACATCCAGTATCAGGTGCACCAGGGGTTCACGTACTTCGGCGCGACGTTCTGGGTCGGTGCAAACGCGATGATACGGAAGGCGGCGCTGGAGGAGATGGTCGAGGTGCGGCAGGAGCGCGGCTTCGAGGTGCGCGTATTCATCCATGACCGTACCGTGATCGAGGACACCGAATCCACGGTCGACCTGCGTCAGCGAGGCTGGCAGCTCTACAACTATCCGGAGCGGATGGCCTTTAGCGCTACGCCGGCGGACTTCGGCGCATTGCTCATCCAGCGGCGCCGCTGGGCCAACGGCGGTTTACTGATCGTGCCGAAGCTCTGGCGCTTCCTGTGGACCTTTGAGGGCCGACGGGCCGGTGTGTCCGAGGTGCTGCTGCGCCTGCATTACCTGACCTCCCTCGCGGTGGCGAATGTCGCGCTCCTCTTTCTCCTCGGCCTCGCGTTCGACGAACGCCTCGCCTCGATGTGGCTACCGATCACGGCTGCGCCCTACTATCTCCTCTACGCGGTCGATCTCCGGAGCATCGGCTATCGCTGGCGCGATGTGCTTCGCGTGTACGCGCTGAACCTGCTGCTGATCCCGGTGAATCTCGGGGGCGTCCTGCGCTCGGTGCAGCAGGCGTGCACGGGTCGGCGCTCGACGTTCGGTCGTACGCCGAAAGTCGTCGGCCGCACCGCGGCGCCCGCGGGCTACGTCCTGGCCGAGGCCGGGCTGCTTGGCTGGTGGACGTTCGGGGCGCTCATGGAACTGGAGGCCGGGCACCGGCTAAACGGACTCTTTGCCCTCGCCAACGCGGCGTTCCTGCTATACGCCCTCGTCCGGTTCGTCGGCTTACGGGAAGCGTGCGCGGACCTGCAGCCGCTCGTGGCACAGACCGCTCACGGGCTCGGCACACTGCGCCTCGCGTTGGCATGGAGGCGGTTCGTGGCGCCCCTTATCGTCCTCCTGGCCTTGCTCTTCCCCTCCAAAGTGACCGGAACCGACCTCGCCATTACGATCGACGATTTTCCCACGCACGGGCCGCTGCCGCCGGGTATCACACGCCTGGCGGTAGCCGACCAGCTCATTGAGGTCCTGCGACGCCACGGCATCCGCGATGCCGTCGGCTTCGTGAACGGAGGACAGATCGCCGACACGCCCGAGCACGGCATCATCCTGGAGCGCTGGATCGCCGCCGGTTACCGGCTCGGTAATCACACCTTCGGCCACGTCGACCTCGATCGGATTGGGCCGGATGGATTCCTCGCTGATGTCGAGCGTAATGAGCCGGTGATCGTGCGGTACGGCGGAACGGCGCCCGACCGGATGTTCCGCTATCCGTATTTGCACGAGGGAGCCACGCTGATCGAGAGAGAAGGTGTACGTCTCGGACTCCGGGAACGGCGATACCAGATCGTGCCGGTGACCGTCGACTTCTATGACTGGGCATGGAATGAGATGTATGCGCGGTGCGCCAGCAACGCGGGTGCGGTGGAAGCGCTGACGCGGGGGTTCCGGGAGGCAGCGCTTCGCGCGCTTGACTGGTCCGAGGAGACGGCGGACACGCTCGTGCGGCGGCCGATCAAGCAGATCCTACTCCTTCACGTCAGTGCCTTAGTCGCGCTGACGCTCGACGACTTGCTGTCGGCCTACGAGGCGCGGGGGGTCCGCTTCATATCAGTGCGGGACGCGCTGGAGGATCCGGTGTACGGGATCGATCCGAAGGTCTCGTGGCGAGGCCAGGAGAACTTTCTGACGCAGTTGCTGCGCGCCACCGGCCGGCCCCGTCCTCGACCGCCGCTCCCGCACGAAGGCTGCCACACGGACTGAGCATGCTGTTCAACTCGTACGCCTTCATCCTCGGCTTCATGCCGTTGACGCTGCTGCTGTTCCACGGCTTTCGTGCCGCCGGCCTGGCGCGCAGCTCGATCGGTCTCCTCGCGCTGCTGTCGCTGGGCTTCTACGGCTGGTGGAATCCGATCTACCTGCTGCTGATCGTGCCGTTGATCGTGGGGAACTTCGCGCTCGCCGCCAGCATCGTGCCGCGAGTCGGCCGCCGGCCGCGCGCGGCCAAGCCGTTGCTCGCCTTCGGCGTCGTGCTCAACCTCGCCACGCTGGGCTATTTCAAATACGCCAACTTCTTCGTGGACAACCTCAATGCGGTCGCCGGGCTCGACCTCGTCCTGGGCAAGGTCGTGCTGCCGATTGGCATCTCGTTTTTCACGTTTCAGAAGATCGCGTTCCTCGTGGACGCGTACCGAGGCAAGGTCGACCGGCTGAACTTCATCGACTACGCGCTGTTCGTGACCTTCTTCCCGCAACTCATCGCTGGCCCGATCGTGCACCACAGTGAGGTGATCCGACAGTTTCGAGAGCAGGCGACGGTGTCGATGCCGACCATTGCGCTCGGCGTCACCATTTTCACGATCGGCCTGGCGAAGAAAGTGATGCTAGCCGACACAGCCGCGCTCTACGCCTCCCCCCTCTTCGACGCCGTCGCCGCAGGCGCCCGTCCCGACGCGCTGGCCGCGTGGGGCTCAGCGTTAGCCTACACGGCGCAGCTCTACTTCGACTTCTCCGGTTACTCCGATATGGCCATCGGCGCGGGCCTGCTGTTCGGCATTCGCCTGCCGGTCAACTTCGCGTCGCCGTACAAAGCCGAAAGCATCATCGATTTCTGGCACCGCTGGCATATCACACTGTCGCGCTTCCTTCGCGAGTATCTCTATGTGCCGCTTGGGGGCAACCGAAAGGGCCGTGCGCGACGGTACGTGAATCTCTTGATCACCATGGTGCTAGGCGGCTTCTGGCATGGCGCGGGCTGGACGTTCGTCATCTGGGGCGCGCTGCACGGTTTCTACCTCGTGGTGAATCACCTGTGGCGCTCGCTCCGCCGACACTCCGGCGGTGGCTCCGAGTCGTCGACCACGCTCGGGCGTCGCCTGGGTCAGGCGATCACGTTCATCGCCGTCGTCATCGCGTGGGTGTTCTTCCGCTCGGAGGATGTCGGGAGCGCCGTCCAGATGCTGCTGGCGATGGCAGGGAGCAACGGCGTGGCACGGCCGGAGTCGGTCGATAGCGCTGCCGCGTTCGTTGTCTCGACGGCGCTCCTGGCGATCGCCTGGTTCGCGCCGAACACCCAAGAGTTGACGGGCTACGGGGGCCCGGAGGGTGCCTATGGGGCAACGGAGGCGCGGCGGCCACCGCCACTCAGATGGCAGCTGTCCGCGGGCTGGGCGGTGGCCATCGGATGCCTTTTCGGGATCGCGCTGATGCTGATGTCGAAGGTTTCGGAGTTCATCTATTTTCAGTTCTAAGGCGGCCACCACGTACTGTCGGATCGCGACATCGACGACGGTCCTGCTGATCGCCGCGATCGCTTCCATAAACTTTGTCGTGGATCCGTTTGGCATGTATCGGCTCGTCGACCTCGAGGGTTTCAACGCCTACAAGCCGGCGGTCGATCATCGCGTCCGTCTGGTCAAGGCCTACGACGTGCGACGCCTCCGGCCCCAGGGGATTATTCTCGGCACGTCCAGAAGTCACTTGGGGCTGCGCCCCTCACATGAGGGGTGGGACCCGGCGGCGAAGCCGGTATATAACCTCGCCTTCGACGGGGCTACCACGAAGGAGATGTACCAGTACCTCCTTCATGCCCACGCCATGCGGCCGCTCCGGCAGGTCGTGCTCGGCCTCGATACCTACCACGCCACCCTGGCTCCGGCCACGGCCCGCCCAGACTTCGATCCGCATTTGCTGGACTCGCCCGGGGTCTTGGCCCTGCCATCACTCTTACGGGCGGATCTGAAGGTGTTCACCAGTCTAGACACGCTACGCGCCAGCTTGGCGACGGTCCGATCGCAAAGTGATCGCGAGCCACAGTGGTTCGCGCCGGACGGGCAGCGCCTCGGGGAGGTGTTCTTCCGCCGGGCCGGCGAGAACTTCGAGCGGCTCGGCCCTCGCGGATATTTCGAAGAGATAGATCGACTCGAGGTCGGATTCAAGCGGGAGGGGCAGCTCGCAGCGAACGCTCAGGGTCCAGGTCGTACTGCCCAGCCACCCACGGCCGCCAGCGAGACATCCGTGGACTATATCCGGCACATCGTCGCATTCTGTCGCGCGCAGGGCGTGGACTTGCGCATCTTCGTCGCGCCCGAGCACGCGCACCAGCTGGAGATCACGGCGGCCATCGGGGAATGGGTGACTCTCGAGAATGCCAAGCGCGCGCTTGTCCAGCTGCTGGCCGAAGACGCAGCGCGACACCCCGGTGCGCCGCCGATCCCTTTGTGGGACTTCAGCGGATACTCATCCGTTACGACCGAGGCTCTTCCCGAGTCCGGCGGTCACGCCGAGATGGAATTCTACTGGGATTCTTCCCACTTCAAGGACATCGTGGGCGAGTTCGTGCTCGATCGACTCTTCGGTCTGAGCCACCCACGGCGAGAAGTCTCGCCCGACTTCGGAGTGCGGCTCACGCCTGCCACCATCGAGCCCACGCTCGCACGGCTACGTGCGGATCAGCTCGCCTACCGGCGTAGCCATCCCGAAGACCTGGCGTGGATCCGGTCACTGATCGACGGCACCGCGCCACATCCCGGCGATCTGGGGGTCGTGGCCTCCCGCCGACCGCGCTGATATTTGGGAGCCTGCGCCGCGATCGGGCGCGACTCGAGTCACGGTGGACGGTCTCCACGACGACCGTGCTCGTCGATTCGGTGCAGGATCTCCTGGGTCAGTCGCCGAACGCTCGGTCGAGGGCTTGCGCGAGGTCGGTCATGAGGTCGTCCGCATCCTCGATGCCAACGGCGTAACGAATGAGGTTGTCCTTGATGCCGATCTCGAGGCGCTCCTCGGTCGTCAGCTCGTAGAAGCTCATGATCGCCGGCTGCTCGATGAGGCTTTCCACGCCGCCGAGCGACGCGGCGATATAGGGGATCGTGCACGCGTCGACCACCCGCGAGGCTGTATCCAGATCGCCGTGCACTTCGAACGACACCACGCCACCGAACCCGCGCATCTGCTTCTTCGCGACGTCGTGGCCAGGGTGGCTCGGCAGTCCCGCGTAGTGGACCGCCGACACTCGTGGGTGGGCGGCGAGGAATTCCGCCAGCGCCTGCGCGTTGGTGTTCTGGCGTTCCATGCGGAGCGCGAACGTCTTGAGGCCGCGCACGAGCAGATAGGCGGCGAACGGATCCACGGTCGCGCCCGTCGTCGCCTGCAGCGCGCGGATGCCCCCCACGAGATCGCGCGAGCCGAGCACGGCACCCGCGAGCAGGTCGTTGTGGCCGCCGAGATACTTCGTCGCGGAATGCATGACGAGGTCCACACCCCACTCGAGCGGCCGTGCGTTGTACGGGGTGGCAAACGTGGCATCGATGATGGTCTTCACGCGATGCTTGCGCCCGATCGCCGCGAAGCGCTCGAGATCGAGGATGCGATTGTAGGGGTTGGTTGGCGACTCGCTCACGAGCACGCGGGTCGTCGGCTTGATCGCGTCTTCCAGCGCTTCGTAGTCGCCCGCGGGGACGGTGGACACCTCGACGCCGTAGCGGGGCAGCATGCCGTTGAGGAACTGGCGCGTGTGCCGGTAGCTGTCGTCGGTGACGACGACGTGAGTACCGCGCGAGAGCAGCGCGAGGAGCGCGGTCGTCATGGCGCCCATGCCGCTCGCGAACAGGAGGCAGTCGCCGGCGCCCTCGAGCGCGGCCAGCTTCGATTCCGCGATGCGCTGCGTCGGGTTGCCGTACCGGCCGTAGCCGATGCGCTCGTCGATCTTGCCGTCGAAGTGGTCCTTCACTTCCTGGCTCGACGCCCACGTGTACGTCGCCGTCTGCACGATCGGCGTCGTCAGCGCGTGCGCCGGCTTCCGGCGCGGCTCGCCACCGTGCACCGACATCGTGCTCGGTCCGAGCGGTTTCTTCGGCGACTCGAGCGGGTCGCTCATCAGGACGCCAGCAGCTTCGCTTTGTCGACGTGGCGCGCGATCGCGCGGGCGACGCGCTTGGGATCCGCCGGCAGCTCGACGGGCTTGTTGCGATGCGTCGGCTTGACTCCCTCGAGCGCGCCCATGTGGTACGCCGCCTTCTGGTCGGCGAACTTCAGGCCGTTGGCCGTGGAGATGACGACCACGCGATCGTTCGCGCGGACGAGCTTGCGATCGACGAGCTTGCGCAGCGCCGCGAGGCCCACGCCGGTGTGCGGGCAGTTGAACATGCCGGTGCGGTCCGCGCGCGCCGCTTCGTCGGCCAGTTCCTGCTCCGTCGCCTGCTCCACCACGCCGTTGAACCTCTGCAGCGTGCGGATCGCGCGTTTCACGCTGACCGGATTGCCGATCTGGATCGCCATGGCGAGCGTCGGCTTCGCGGTCACCGGCTCGAACGTCTTGAAGTCGTCCTGGAACGAGCGGTAGAGGGGATTGGCCCGCTCGGCCTGGCCGAGGCATATCCGAGGGAGCTTGTTGATCAACCCGAGCTCGTGCATCATCACGAAGCCCTGTCCGAGCGCGTGCACGTTGCCGAGGTTGCCGCCGGGGATCACGATCCAGTCCGGCACTTCCCAGTCGAATTGCTGAACGATCTCGATGGCGACGGTCTTCTGCCCCTCGATGCGAAGACTGTTCATCGAGTTGGCCAGATAGATCCGCTTTTCCTTCGTGATCTCCTGGACGACGGCCATGCAGCCGTCGAAGTCCGTGTCGAGCGAGAGCACGAGCGCACCGTTGGCGAGCGGCTGCACGAGCTGCGCGATCGAGACCTTGTCCTTCGGCAGCAGCACGACGGCTGGAATGCCCGCCGCCGCGCAATAGGCGCCGAGGGCCGCCGACGTGTCACCAGTCGACGCGCACGCCACGGCGTCGATCGGCACGCCACTGGCCATCATCTGCTTCACGATCGACACGAGGACCGTCATGCCGAGATCCTTGAACGATCCGGTGTGCGAGTTGCCGCACTGCTTGATCCACAGGTCCTCGACGTGGAGCTGCTTGCCGTAACGGTCGGCCCACAGGAGGTTGGAGTTGCCCTCGTACATCGAGACGATGTTCTCGTTGTTGATGAAGGGCACCACCCATTCCTTCTTGCTCCAGACGCCTGACCCGTACGGATAGACGTTGCCGTGCGTGCGGTCCTTGAAGAGCTGCATCCACGCGGCGGCCGAGCGCGAGCGCAGCGCGTCCATGTCGTGCTGGACCTCGAGGAGGTCTCCGCACGTGGGGCACCGGTAGATGACCTCGCGGAGGTCGAACTGGCCGGGGCAGCCGTTGATGCACTGGAACCACGCGTTGTACGCCACTGGTGATGGTCAGTATAGCTCTGTGGTGCCTTCTGAGCAGACGTTGCCGCCGACGAAGTATAATCGCGCTTGGAGGTGGACGGCATGCAGATCCGTCTCTCGCGCGACCTCGAAGGCCAGGTGCGCGTGGCACCGGGCCCGATAACAGTAGAGGAGTTCTTCGCCCGCTTCCCCGAGGTCCCCCGCGACCTGCGCGAAGAGCCGGTGCTCGCCGAGTTCGTCCGCGCCTTCGGCTCTCAGCTCAGGGTTGCCCTGAAGCCCTCACCGTGTGTGGCGCAGGCGGGCTCCGGCGACGCCGAGCACCACTTCTACACGCGTCTCGTCAACGATCTCGCCATCTACGGAATCGGCCTCGCCCGGCGCGAGCGTACACTCCAGCGCCTGGAAGCCCTCCTGGTCGAGTACCGCACGCAGCCCGCCACCTTCGCCTGCACGCTAGTCCCGCGCAAGGGGCCGGACGCGCCGCGCGCGGCGTGCAGGTAACGTCCGCCTCCCGATGTTTTGTCGGGTCGTGGCGATCCGGCGACTCACTCCGCCACGACGCGTCCGAGCGGCCCGAGCGCCTTTTCGACCCTCGGTTTCACCTCGCTGATCATCAGTTCCATCGAGCGCATCGCCGCCGTGTGCGGCGTGTTACCGACCTTGAACGAAAAGCACACATGCACGGGCCTGGTCGCGCGGATCTCGGCGACGAGCTTTTCGGCAACCGTCTCGACGTCGCCGATCAGCAGATCGTTGTAGATGGTTTCGAGCGGCGGTTCGTCGGGGAACGGCACATCGACCAGTACGGTCCCTCGCATGACCTCCTTCCGGCGTCTGAGGCTCGACGCGAGCCGCGACTGATAGCGCGCGTTCTCGGCAAAGCGCATCCCATCCTCGCGGCTGTCGGTGATGTGGGCGAAGCGGTTGACAGTGATATGCGCCCGCGATAAGTGCGCATTCTCGGCGGCAAACGCGGCGACGATGTCGGCATACTGCTCGGCCAGCAATTTGGTGCCGCCGACACGGCCCGACGTCAGCACCCGGTAGCCGTGTCGTGCGGCGGCGCGGAACATCGCCTGGGTATGGCCGGCGACGTAGATCGGCAGCGGGTTTTGCACCGGGCGGGCCGGGATATGAGTTTCCGGCATCTGGTAGTGCTTGCCGTTGTAGCTGAAGAAATCCCGGCTGAAGGCCAGGTCGAGGATGTCGCAGAACTCGTCGGTCATTTCGAGATTCCGGGCGATGTCGACGCCGAACCGCTCGAACTCGTAGGGCTGATAACCGGCGCCGATGCCGAGCATCAGTCGGCCATTCGACAATGCGTCGGCAGTGGCGATTTCGGCGGCGAGCCGAGCCGGGTTGTACAGGGGCAATACCACGACCGCGGTGCCGAGCCGGATTTTTTTGGTGATCGAGGCGCAATGCGCCACCATCATCAATGGCGACGCACACAGGCAATAATTCGAGAAATGGTGCTCGGCGAACCAGGCGATCGGGTAGCCGAGCGCGTCGGCCAGCCTCGCTGCTCGGCGACTTCGCCAAACACCTGCGCCGTCCGCTTGTCCGCTTCGCGCGACCCCATCAGATTGAAGATCCCGAAATCCATCGCCTCATCCTCCACTTCAGCCTGTTATCCCGACCGTGGCTGCGAGGTGCGCCGGGCGTCAAGGGCGCGCGGGTAAGGCAACTTTAGCACCCTCCGGCGGCGGTCGCCCCGGTCCGTGGGCGGGGAGCGCGGTCGTGGCGCGTGGCGAGGGCAGGGGGAGGGGTGGCGACGGCGAAAGGGCGTTACAAGATTGCTGCGCACGATCCGGCGACGCGGTAGGATTCAGAGCCAAGCGCTCTCGAAGGAACGAGAGGGGACGAGAGGAGAGAGGTCATGCACAGGCCCGTACGGTTTGCCGAGGACATCGAGCCGCTGGTGCAGTTCATCGAGGAGACCGACCCCAGCCGGATCCTCGAAGCCACCCTGGGCAAGTTGCGCGAAGGCCTGTCGGTCAAGAAGCTCCTGACCGCGTCGGCGCTCGCGGTCACTCGTTCCTCGGACTTGCCGCCCGGCCACCATGGCGGGCCGCTGCACCCGCTCGTCGGGATCCATGCGCTCCACAACACGGTCGAGCGCGTGTCGGGCGACCAGCGGTTTCTGCCGGTCCTTCAGCACGTCGCGCTGTCGAACAAGCACATCAATCACCCCAACATGGGCCCGTACATCCTGGCGGATGCCGAGCCCCTGGATTCGGGCGGCGTCGAGGCCACCAAGAAGGCGTTTTTCGCCTGCGTGGACCGCGGCCTGTACAACGGTGCGGATCGCCACTTCCTCTGGCTCTGGGACAACATTCCCCATGGCGAGGCACTGGACCTCTTGCTGACCGTGGCGATCCCGAAGAACACGCTCGACGATCACTACTTCATCTTCCCCATGTTCACGTGGCGCGCCCTCGACTGGCTGGGCCGCGAGCACACGCCGTTCCTGATGCGCCCCGCCGTCCGGTACGTCAGCCGGTTCCCCACGACGCCCGTCCTGAATCACATCGAGCCGCTGCTCGACGAGTACGAGCTCCTGAAGCGCCCGCTGGGCTTCCACACGAGCCCGGAGGAAACGCCGGCGATCGGCCTCCTGGGTGAGGCGATCACCGGGTGCGATAACTATCAGGAGATCCCGCGGATGCTCGCGAAGGCCCTCGCGGACGGTCTGTCGCTCCAGGGCACGGGCGAAGCCCTGTCGATCGGGGCCGCCGGCCTGTTCATGCGATCGCTCACGGGGAATCCGATGGACGTGCACCTGCACACGGGCGCGAACCTGCGCCGGTATCTCTTGAAGCTGGAAGGTGTGAGCCTGCGCAACAAGCTGCTGGCGCTGCTGACGTGGCACACAGGCCCCGAGGTGCGCTCGACGCAGAACCGCATGGAGCCACCGCCCCAGCCGAATCCGGAGGCCGTCGCGGCGCTGCCCCATCGCACCCAGGCCGCGTTGCTGGATGCGCTCGAGGAGAGCATCTACA
>WNFO01011470.1_pt1 | contig 10620 bp, 9 predicted proteins | sample 5400251 | NCBI WGS metagenome assembly WNFO01 (sample SAMN13153354, study PRJNA577476) | soil metagenome | isolation source: 100 cm saprolite under Madrone tree | place: USA:California | collected 2016-06-14 | reverse complement strand
GCCAGAGTTGTTCTCATCGACAACGACACGCGGCTCCTGTTCTGTAGCAGCTTCGACGGCACGTGGGATAAGTACATCGATGACTTTGCCGTTGCCGACAACCCCGTCGCGCAATCATTCGCGGAGTTCTGGTCGCACGTCGAGGGCTACCCGGGCATCACGGACCCGAGCGTCAGGGACTGGTTAACGGCGCACCAATATGAAGCTATCGCTTATGATAGCAGCTATCCCGAGCCCACGGTCAAGGAGATCTGGAAAGCGCTGGAGGTGCAGCACGCGTTCCAGCAGGTGCTCGACAACCCTGCGGCTGAGCAGGCGCTGAAGCACCCGGCGTTGTCCGACAGCAAGCAATCGCTTACAAACAACACCTGGGACAGTGACGCCAGGAGGGTCAACATGCTTGAATTCAACGACATTCAGAGCGGTGTGCTCCGCCCTCATCCTACGCCGTATGCCGCAACGTACATCATGCTTCGCATCGACGATCGCGCCGCTGGACATCAGTTGCTGAAGCGACTCACACCCGCGATTGCCTCGGCCACCGATCTGACCAGCCCTGCAGGCGATGCCTGGGTCGCGGTGGCGCTTTCCTCTCACGGCCTCAAGGCGTTAGGCGTCCCCCAAGCATCGCTTGAGAGCTTCTCACCGGAGTTCCAGCAGGGGATGGCGGCACGCGCCGCGGAACTGGGCGATGTGGGCGAGAGCGCTCCTGAAAAGTGGGAGTGGCCGTTGGGCACCTCCGAGGTCCATCTCGTGATCGCTGCGCTCGCTCCTGATCAGACGCGCCTGGCGAAGGTCCTCTCTCCTGCAAGACAGGCCTACCAGCAGATGCCTGGCGTGACGGCGATCTACCGGCAGGACTGCTATCAACTTCCCACGGGGCGCGAACCATTCGGCTTTCGGGACGCCATCGGCCAACCGGCGATCGAGGGGAGCGGTCTTGCTGGGAGCAATCCCCAGGAAGCTCCGCTCAAGGCGGGGGAGTTTATCCTGGGGTATCTCGACGAGTCGGGGAGGCAGCCTCCGCAGCCCCAGCCCGAGGTGCTGGGCCGCAACGGGTCGTATGTGGCCTTGAGAAAACTGCATCAAGATGTCGCCGCGTTCCGCCGATACTTGGCGGCACACACCACCAGCGCGGCGGAGGAAGAATGGTTGGCTGCCAAGATGATGGGGCGCTGGCGCAGCGGTGCGCCCCTCGCACTCTGTCCAGAGTATGATGACCCAAAGCTCGGTGCCGACCCGCAACGCAACAACGATTTTCTGTACTATGATGACGATCCCAAGGGCCTCAAATGCCCGCTTGGCTCGCATGCACGGCGCATGAACCCGCGTGACCAATTCAAGCACGAAATTACCCAGGTCAATCGCCATCGCTTGATTCGCCGCGGCACCGTCTACGGTCCCCTCCTTCCAGAAGGGGTCTTGGAGGACGACGGAGCCGAGCGTGGCATCATCTTCGTCTTCATCGGTGCCTCACTTTCGCGGCAGTTCGAGTTTGTCCAGAGTGAGTGGGTCAATCAGGGCACCTTCATTGGGGCACCCAGAGAGAAAGATCCGATTTGTGGGCCCAATGACGGGACGGGCGTGTTCACTATCCCCAAGCAGCCCATCCGCCAGCGCCTCGGCGGCTTGCCGCAGTTCGTGACCAACCGCGGCGGGGAATACTTCTTTATGCCCGGCCTGCGGGCTTTACGGTGGCTGGCGGACGCCTCCTATGTCGCCAAGGGAGGAGGTGGAGCCGAGCGCTAGCCGGGGTCCAAACTGACTCACGACAGTGTTGACACATACTTCTAGCATTCATGGCAATGCCAGTGGTATTGCCAGAGGTCGAAATTGGCGAGGAAGGAGAGAGTGAAGAAGAGAATGGCGGTTCTTTTCCGCAGCAACTCCGGTGCCAAGCCCAATCCGGTCAAAGGCTTCTATACCGCCCTGGCGATGTTCCTGCCCCTGCTTGTTCTGACCATGCTTGGTCAGAGGGCGTTTGGTGTCCTGGTCATGACTGGTGCATTGCTTACCTCATGCGGGGACATCGACACGTCGTACCGCATACAGGCATGGTCGCTGGGAATGACCGCAGTCGGCGGCGCGCTCATGAGCGCGCTGGGTCGGCTCATCGGTGGGCCATGGTGGGTAGAGATCGTGGAGATCTTCCTTGTGGTCTTCATCAGCGGACTCCTCTCGGTGTATGGTCGGGTTGCGGCTACAATGGGATTGCTTTTGACGATCCCGTTCGTGAGCTCGCTTGCGAACCGTAGTGGTCCGGCCACGGCGAGACCCGCGGCGGGAGGCTTTCTGCTTGGTGGGGCGATCTTGATGCTGTTCGCGTTCTTGTTTGCATGGCTCCAGTCACACCGGAGCATGCCGAGAAACGAAGTGCGACCGAACAGGTCACAGCCACCACTCACCACGCGCGCCTCGCAGCTCACGTTGACCTCCCCGCTGCTGCGCTTTAGCTCGCTGCGTGCAGTGGGAGCAGCAGTTGCAGCAGGGAGCGGCTGGATCTTGGGAGGGCCGCCATTCTATTGGGCGGCCCTCACCGTCATCATCTGCACCCAGCATGCTGGCATGCAGAACGTTTTGGCGTTAGAGCTGATCGTAGTGGCGATCACGGTCCTGGCATTCACCATAAAAGATCTGAACTACCTCCTGTACCTCTTCTTTTTCACGATCCTGATCCTGCTGCTCATAAGTCACGGGATGTCAGGTCAGTCCCTTGCCGTATGGCGAGTGGTAACCATCTTGATCGGCGCATGGATCGTCCTCGTGATTACCTTTCTGAGCCAGTTGCCTTTCTTTAAGATATCTTGAGCGATTTAAAAGAGAGAAAAGGAGCAGAACATGATTGATCCAGCGAAAACTGCCGAACAGCAGGACAAGTCTGCCGACACCAGGAAGATGCCGCCCACCTTCGACCCGGCCTATGTCCAGGGCGCCGTGAAGCCGTTTTTCCTCAGCGCCATCTATCAGGGCGAACGGCCATTGCTTCCCATGATCGACCTCTCCCTTAGCAAGGAGGCGGCGATGCCAGCTCACCTCGTCGGGATGCTCTACAACAATTGGGAGCTGAATATGGAGGAGGAGGGACTCACGGTCTTCATCCAGGGGTACCAGAAGCGCGGACCAAACAACGAGAGAAAGAGAATCTACTACTCGGCTGTCACGCCGGATCTGTATGGTCCGATGTACTCGGACAAGATCAAACGCTTCCTCGATTACCTCTTCGACGAGCAAAACGAAGGCAAGCCACTGATGCAACAGTACTACCAGAGATACTTCGACATGTACTGGGACCTTCACCTTGGCGTCACGGGGGACGACATTCCGCCCGAGGTCAGGCAGATCGGCCAGAGCTTCGTGGCTGTCGTCAGCTTCCGGTACCCGATCTTGCAGGTCGTCCATGACAACTACATGCGTGTGCGCCAGCTCCGTCAACTCCTCAAGGATTGGATTGACCAGCGAGTGCAAGAGCTGATCGACGGTCATGTGCCCAATCCCGAGAAGACCCTGGTCTACTACTGGATCAAGAACGGCGCGCTGGGGGAGAACTTCAGGAGGAAGGACATGGTCTTCGAGTGCTTCCACAACTTTCTTGCGTTCAGCCAGTGGGGCAATACGCTCTACAACATGATGGCTCGCTTGGAGGCAACCAATGGGGACCCGGCTGTCCGCTCATGGTTTGAAAGGACGATGAAGAGTGGCCCCGACGAAACGGACAACTCCGCATTCAGCAGGCTGGACCGTTTCGTGATGGAGTTGTTCAGGACCATCTCGCCCAACCGCGGCAGTACCTCAGTGCTGCCTGCTCAGGAACAAGCTTTTGGCACTGGGTCCACTGGCCCCAGCACCATTATTACGCCTCATCTGGAAACCAGCAGGGACCCTCTTCACTGGAACAATCCGAATGACTTCGACCCGGATCGCTATAAGCAGGCTCCGACGAGTGAACAGAACGACGAAACCAGGTGCAAGCAAGTCGGGTTGGCTCAATGCCCCTTCAGCAGGGAAGCCTTTCGAGTCAAGGACGGACGGCAGGCTTCGATAACCAACAGTGCGTTTGGCGCAGTGTACGCGCGTGTCGACGACCAGACCTATCCAGTGTGCGACGATGCCGGGTATGCGCCATTCGGCTTCGGATATCGCCGTTGCGCAGGCGAGTTCCTCACCATTGGTTTCTTCAAGGATCTCCTAAGAAAGGTGTGGAGCGAAAAGATCGCCTTTATGAGGCTCAATATCGACCCTGCCGAGTTGTTAGCAGTGGGACCGGCAACGGTTGTGCCGGACAACATTGGCTTCAAGAGGGCGCAGTAACATCTTCCAGCGTTTTGGCCTATTTGGCCCGTACACGAAAAATACAACGTGAAGGAGTAGACCATCAGGATTGAAGCGGCTTGGGATCAACCTGGCGATGTTGGTCAAAGAGGGAGAGAGGTTTCGGACAAACCCTGACCAAATCTGGCTTCATCATTGCGAGCGCTTGTAAAAATCAGCAGCGGGCCAAATGGGCCATTTTGGGTCTTTTCGTTGTGGCGGTGACTTCTGGTCTCCTGATGAAGATGGATCTCTGGTCCTATTTCGTCATGGCTGTTGTCATCGCCGTGTCCATTGCCATCGGTAACTGGCTCGGCCCGCGCGACGCCGAAGAGCGAACCACCCTGGCGATAGAAAGCGCGGCCCGCCACCCCGGATTAGCCATGACGATTGCGGCTTTGCACTTCAATCCCCAGAAAGCTTTACCGGTGCTCATTCCATACCTGATCGTCTTCATGGTTGTCACCACGGTTTATTTGCCCACGGGATGCGCAACGAGTTTGCTCTCAGAAGTCGAACTGGCGTGAGAGCGTCCTTCATGGCTCTCACGTTTGCCTCAGGTAGGAGAGCAGTTCCTCACTCCACGGCCTATGACGCTGTTCATGGCGCTTTCATGACACTTCCACCTTACACTCGGATCAGGGAGGGCGAGGTGCATTCACGGGGACTTGGCGTGAGGAGCTGCTCTCGCAGAGCTCGATCTCGCCCCTTGTCCGAACCAGGCGAGAGCATTGAACGGGCCTGTGAAGGCACTTCAGCCCAAGGGACAGCGGGTTAGCGCATCCCGTGGGTTATTCCGCCATCGGAACAGCCCACCTACACAAAGGATGGTGTGACGCGGGGTGACCCGTTGCGCTTCACCCAAACAGCTGTCAACATGCTGCATTGTTGGCTGGCAGCAGACGGGAGTGAACAGAGATGAACGTATTCGGAATGACATGGGAGGAGAGCTTTGCCCTCTTGCTCACTGCGATGGGGCCGGTCGGCATTACCATGAGCTACATGCCCATTGCCCGGGCTCTTCCCCCTGCTCTGCAGCGTCAACTGGCTTGGCGGACGATCCTGGTCGGCTTCATCGTAGCGGTGGGGCTCTTGCTCCTTGGCGGTGGGGTCGTACAGCGATTCCACTTGAGCTTGGCGGTGCTGTTGATGGGAGTCGGTGTGACCTATTTCGTCCTGGCGATTCCCATGCTGTTGGCTGGGCCAAGCGAGCTCTCTGCGCCGACGCACATCAAAGAGCCGCTGCGGCTCGCCATTTCACCCCTGGCGGTGCCAGCGCTGATCTCCCCGTTGGCAGTGGCGGTGCTCTTTAGTGTCTCGGCGTTCGTACCCAGCCTGACTGCTGCACTGATCTTTGTTGGCATAGTGGGAGCGGTTCTGAGCATTGACTTGGGGCTGATGCTGCTCTCCACATGTGTTGCACAGTACCTCACGAAGTCGGTTCTGGAGGTGCTCCAGAAGATTTTTGGGTTCATCCTGCTGACCTTTGGCATCCAATTGGTACTGCAAGCGCTGGCGAAGTTGGGCATCATGACGGCGAAGGGTTTCTAATCCCAGAGGTATTCACCACCGTATGCTTGTGCCACTGTCTGATCCCTCTCCTCCTGGTATGCCGCTTCGGGGGAATCATGCGCGGGCTGCTTGATCAAGTTGTAGAGCAGCGTAATGTCCTCTGTTTTGGCTCATGTCCTGAGGTGGGAAGAGATGAGCTTATCGATCAGCCGTGCCTCAAGAGCCGTACCTCTCCATCAAATCGAACTACCTCATCAGTTCTGCGGATTCAACTTGGGTTTGGCTCTTCCGCGAATCTGGTGCTGCTCGCTCGCTTGCTGAAAAGGTGAGAGAAGAGATTTTTGGTCAGATGTGCGCAGTCGTTCTTGAATGAATCTCTTTTCGAAAGGAAGTCCACAAATATGGCAGAAGATGTCAAGAATAGAATAGTATATCTTAGCAAGGAAAAGAGCCTTGAAACAACAATTGGCCAAAGAAAAAGGGGAGAATGATAAAATCATGAAACCATTGTGTAAGACGGAAGGAATGCAAACTTCTTTCATCATCTCTGACCTGGACCCAATCTACAACGATGCCGTTCGAGAACTCTTCTTTACGCCACATGAAGATGGCTTCGCCAAGACGTTCCCGGCCAATACTCCCCATCTCGATGTCTTCTACCGACATTTCGCGCAGACTCTCGAAGAGCTCATCTTGCAAACGGCTCGCATCCATCCTGCTCCTTGGGAACAAGTACTTCTGGCTTTCATGCAGAAAGTCGAGCAACAGGATATTCAATGGTATCTCGCAGGGAGTGCAGCATTAGCCGCGCGATCTGGATCTGATTACTGATGACGCAGGAGCCCATTCTCTGGGAGACCTTTTGTTCGATACGTTCATCCAGCCGGTCGAAGACTCGCGCGGCTGGATCAGTCACTGGTTCGGGAGAGCCTTCTTCCATACACGGATCGAATGGATTGGAGGGGTCAGTGAAGATGTGGATGAGAATGGGATTACCGAATATGGACCAGAGGCAGCCAGTCGCTTGGAAACCATCAACTGGCGGGGATATGACATCCTGGTTCCTCCTCTCGACATCCAATTGGAGGTGAGTAGGCGACGAGGATTGGATGAACGGGTGAGAAAGATCACACAGAGCCTGATCTTCTGACTCATAGCGATACGCAGAAACATTGAGCCATACGACGCATGAGAACAGTCGGGAGATGCAGTGGAGCAGCGGAAACAGAGGGTCCAACCTCCCTTTCTTCTCAGCCTCTCTGTTGGAGGGTACATGTCCAGGCGTCTTGACATCCACTCCACTCCTACTGTATGCTTTCCGCAATGGCAGAGCAAACAACCCCTGGCCTCTTTGTTTGCCTAATCTCCTGGCGTGGCCAGCCAGAAAAACAGATGAGGAATAGGCATGACATCCACTCCAGACGATCACAAGCGCATCAGAGATGAGCAACCAGATGCGCTTCGCGATGCGAAAAAGCGCTGGAGTGAGGAAGACATAGCTCACTACAAGGCTGGGCGGTATGAGGAATCCCTCGCCGCCATTACGGAGCTCATACGCCTCGATCCGACTGATGCCCGGCCCTATTATAGCCAGGGGATGACGCTGTCCCGTCTGCAGCGATATGACGAGGCCTTGTTCGCCTATCAGAAGGCCATCGAGTTGAACCCGACTGACCAAGACGTCTATTACAATCTGGGTTCTCTCTTCGACGATCTTCACAGGCCTGCTGAAGCCCTGGCTGCCATCGACAACGCCCTTCGTCTCGCTCCTCACGATGGCCGGTGCTATGTCCTCAAAGGCGTGGTCTTGGTCAGTCTCCACCGCCATCAGGAAGCCCTGCGCGCCTACGAGCAGGCCATCTTGCTCGACCCAACGGACGTGTTTGCCTACTATAACCTCGGCAACGCACGCTGTGACCTCGATCAGTATGTGGAAGCTCTCAGCGCTTATGAGCAGGCGGCACAATGTGATGCCACCTATGCCCCGGCCTATGTGGGGAAGGGATATGCTCTCTCTGCTTTAGGACGGCACGAAGAAGCCCTTGTCGCCTACGAGCAGGCGCTGCACTTCGTTCCCAACGATGCCGAGGTCTATGCCGACACAGGAGATTGCCTGAGCGCGTTGGGGCGGTACGCAGAAGCCCTCGCTACTTTTGAGCAAGCGTTGCGCCTGGATCCAACCTGCATCAAAGCTCTCTGTAACCAGGGATGCACTTTGGCCGAGCTGGAGCGGCACGAAGAAGCGCTGGCTGCGTATGAGCAGGCGTTGCGCCTGAATCCCAATGACTGGGAGATTACCTTCAATAAAGGCAATAGTCTCTTTAGGTTGAGGCGCTATGAAGAGGCCATTAGAGCGTATAATGTCGTGCTGCGTCTGAACCCGAAGGCGGCCGATGCGTACCACTGGAAAGGGGAAGCCCTGCTGGCTCTCTACCCTGATCTTCCGCCCCCGAACGTGGACAAGGACGGCTGATGAACTTGCCTCTCCCAGGAGGATGACGCAAGAAGCGCGAGATGCGTATGCGCACGCACAGAAACGTGAGGCGTGAAGAGAATGGTCTGGTGCTCTACACACATCTTTCCGGGCTCAATCTTTTCGGTCACTGCTATCAGGAAACCATCGAGATGTGGTCTTTCTCAGAGCTGATGCAAGACGCGTTGTCGTAGCAAAGCGAACCCCGCTCGACCGAACATCATGCGTTTGATGAGCTTAATCCTGGTCACCTGGCCTTCCGTCTGGCCATTGCTGTGAATGAGCGTTAATCCGGCCAGGACTGCCGCTTTGTCTCGCTCCAGGCCATTGGCAAAGCGCTGGAGTTCTGGGATCGCACTGGCTTCAACCTTGCTCAGCCAGGAGTCGAGTTGTGTTCCCTGACGAGCGCGCACCAGGCGAAAAAACTCCTGCACGAGCTGATAGATGGTCACGGCCTGGGCGCTGGCCTGGCACATGGCTAGGAGTTCTTCTTGCTCTTGCTCCTTGAGATCATCAAAGGGGCGAACGAAGAGCCAGACCGCTTTCTTCGCGGAAAAATGGTCCAGAACGCCAGCTTCTTCCAGCTCGGCAGGCTTTTTCCCACGCACGGCTTCTAAATGGGCCCGCAGTGCTCGATCGGAATGGGGATAGCCCAAAGCCTTGATTTCGCGCCAGATTTGTTGGATGTTATGAACACCCTCGTCCCAGCGTTGCCTCACATATGCCTCGTAGGGGTCAAAACTGCTCCGATGGCGGTGATGGTAGTTGGTTTCGACATAGGCTCCATCTTTCAGCCATCGTTGGACCGTTCGCACGCCGAGGCCGACTCGTTTTGCGATCTCCTTGACTTTAGCCCCTTGTTCCCGTAACGCCATCGCTTGCTGATAGCGATCATACCGCTCTGTTTGATGGGCTGAGTAGGGCTCACCGTCAGAAGTCAACAAGGCTGGCGCAGGCTTCTCTGGCAGGAGGTCTTTGGCTGGTTTTTTCTTTGCTTTCTGGCTTTTGCGTATCTCTGCCCGACAACGCGCCAGCGCCTTTTCGACCGCTTCGGTCAGATTTTTGCAGAGATGGAAACGATCGGCTGTTTGAATCGCTTGGGGAGCGCCCTGGCTGGCGGCAGCGGCGTAATCCCCGCCGCGATCACGGCTGACCAGTTCAATTTCCGGGCGTGCCTGCATCCAGGCTTTGGCCGTTTCGACTTTGCGGTCCGGGAGCAGGTCGATGGCCTTGTGGCGGATTAAATCCACCAGGACTGTGCCATACGTTCGTCCACGACGAAGGGCAAAATCGTCGATGCCAAGATGAGTGACCGGATCGCCTGGGGGAAGAGGCAACGTCATGATCCGACGAAGCATGGTGGTTGGGGAAGTCGCTATTGCCAGACGAGCAGCCAGGCGAGCGCCCCCTTCCCCGCAGGTGGAGAGACCAATGGCCTCGATGGCCTGACGCAGCCGCGTCGTTTTCCGCGCCCAAGCTTCAACAAAGGGGCCAAGCCGCTCCGCGAAGATTTTGCGCGGGCAGGAAACGGTAGCACAGCGAAACTTGCGCACATGCAAGATCAGTTGCACTTGGCGACCAGCGCAAGGCACATCTGCCACCAGGCGGGTGTAGTAACTCCGGACGTGGGTGGCCTCCTGAGTACACAGCGGACAGGGGCGGCTTTGCGCTGTCGCTGTCACATGGATGGTGAGCATATTCCCAACGACCGCCAGTGAGGTCAGTTCTAAGCCATCAGGCAGGGAAAACAAGGAAGAGGCTTCTATCTGCATCTGAGTATCCCTCTACAAGGTTCTGTCTCCTTGTAGAACGATTCATCGATGAGATCATGGCAAGCGAGCGAGCAGCACCAGAAGCGCGGAAGAGCCAAACATTACTACCATTTGCACTATTGAACAATGTCAGATCGCATATGAAATCCTCAACAGTTGGATGCGCGTCGCCGGGTTACGTCTCAATGGGTAGTAGCCGGCGTTCTCATAGCGGCCTCAGCCAACGTGCCGCGCCAGGAACCCTTAACGTGAAGAACCGACAAAGCCTCGGACCAATGCGGCAATCTCATCTGCAGCCGTGTCCAATGCGAAATGACCGGCGTCGAGCACGTGAACTTGAGCGTTGGGCACGTCCCGGCGATAGGCTTCCGGCTCCGAGAGGTCGAACGAGAGGTCATACTTGCCCCAGATCACCAGCAGGCGCGGCTGCTTCTCGCGCATCCATGCTTGCCATTGCGGGTAGGCGTCCACATTGGTTCGATAGTCGTAGAACAGGTCGCTTTGAATGTCGGCCTGGCCGGGCTGGTTGAGAAAGGCAAATTCATCGGTCCAGAG
>WNFO01010379.1_pt1 | contig 10621 bp, 11 predicted proteins | sample 5400251 | NCBI WGS metagenome assembly WNFO01 (sample SAMN13153354, study PRJNA577476) | soil metagenome | isolation source: 100 cm saprolite under Madrone tree | place: USA:California | collected 2016-06-14 | reverse complement strand
TGGCCGCGTACACGCTGGTCCAGCTGGTCGAGGTGCTCGTCTTCGGCGCTGTGCTGCTGTTCGGCGTGCTGGTCCGCTCTCCGTCAATCGCGATCCTCGGCGGCGGCTTCTTGATCGGCAAGGCGGTGCTGAACATCCTGGCGCCGGAGGGGGGCACGGTTTATCGGCGCTCGGTGATCGGCTACGCGCTCGGCGGGATCTACGCCCTCGTCGGCATTATCGCGGCCCATTTCCTCACGTAGCCTGTTTACATGCAGCGGACCGTGAGCCCGGACATCGTCAGGCTGATCGGCAACACGCCACTGCTGCGGATCAAGCTCTTCGAGCACGACTTCCCGCGCCTCGAGGTCTACGCCAAGGCCGAATGGTTCAACCCCGGTGGGTCCGTGAAAGACCGCGCCGCGCTCTCCATGATCGAGGACGGCGAGCGCACCGGAGCGCTCGCACAGCACAAGACGATCATCGACTCCACTTCCGGCAACACCGGGATCGCGTACGCGCTCGTCGGCGCGGCCAAGGGTTATCGCGTCAAGCTCGTGATGCCCGGCAACGTGAGCTCCGAGCGCAAGGCGCTGGTCACCGCTTACGGAGCTGAGATCGTGTACAGCGAAGCCGGCGAGGGATCCGATGGCGCGATCCTCATGGTCCGCGAGCTCGTCGGGATGGACCCCGACAGATATTTCTATCCCGACCAGTATTCGAACCCCGCCAACCCTCGCGCCCATTACGAGGGCACGGCGGTCGAGATCCTCGCGCAAACCTCTGGGCGCATCACGCATTTCATCGCCGGACTTGGGACCACAGGCACCTTCGTGGGGACGTCGCGGCGGCTGAAGGAGCACGACCCATCCATCCGCACGATCGCCGTCCAACCCGAAGACTCATTTCACGGGCTCGAGGGCCTCAAGCACATTCCGACCGCCATCGTTCCGAAGGTCTGGGATCCGAGCCTGGCCGATGAGATCTGGAACTGCCCGACGGAACCTGCTTACGACCTCGCACGCGCAGTCGCGCGAACCGAGGGGCTGCTCGTGGGCCACTCGAGCGGCGCCGCCCTATGGGCGGTGCGCCGGTTGGCCGAGACCGTCCGCGAGGGCGTGGTCGTCACCGTGTTCCCAGACTCGGGGGACCGCTATCTGTCGACCGGTCTTTACGGACGCAGGTGAAAATTCAGCGGCCGGCGTTCGAGGCGATCCAGGCTCATGGATCAGAGGGCTACCCCGATGAGGTCTGCGGCCTCATGCTCGGCAACGATCACGTCGTCACCGATGTTCGGCGCGCCCGCAACCTCATCGTCGAGCGGTCGCGCGACCGATACGAGATCGATCCACTAGACCAGATCCGCATTCAGCGCGAGGCGGACGCGGCTGGTCTGGACGTCATCGGCTACTACCACAGCCACCCCGATCACCCGGCCCAAGCGTCTCGATTTGACACGGAACGGGCGTGGGCGGGTTACGTCTACGTCATCGTCTCAATCGAAAAGGGCAAGTCCGTCGACGCCAACGCGTTCGTCGCGGACGCGGATGGGGGGCCTTTTCACTCCGAGCCCCTAGAAATCAGCTGAGCCGATCGTCCTGGCTCAATCGAAATGTTCTCGGTATCGGCATTGCCGACCTGGCTGCAGATGCCAATTACGAGATGGTGTTCGCGGTCCTGCCTCTCTTCATCACCGCAGGCCTCGGCGCTCCGGCGCTCGCGGTGGGGATCGTCGAGGGCGTGGCCGACGGGTCGGCGGCGGTCGTCAAGCTGTGGAGCGGCTGGTACAGCGACCGCATAACGTGGCGTAAGAGCCTGGCGGTCGGCGGCTATGGGACGACCGTGGTCGGACTTGCCCTCTTGATCGCGGTCACGAGCTGGCCGCAGGTGATCATCGCCCGCGCGCTGGCGTGGATGGGCCGCGGGCTGCGCCAACCGATCCGTTCGGCGATGCTGGCGGGCTCGGTGGGCAAAGACGCCCTGGGAAAGGCATTCGGATTTCACGAGGCCCTCGACACTGCCGGCGCGCTGCTCGGTCCGGCCATCGCGTTCATCCTGCTGGCCGGCGGCCACGGTTTTCGCACCGTGTTCGCGGTGGCTTTGATCCCTGGCGTGATTGCCGTGATTTTCTTCGGCATTCTGACGCGCGATCCGCGCCACGGACGCGGCGAGCCGGTGTCGCTGAGGGTGCCCCTGCCGGGACCCTTCTGGCGATTGAATGCTGCAGCCGGAGCTGAGCCCCCCGGTGGCGCTGTCGGCCGCGGTCGGTTTTTACCTCGCGCACAACGCGGTTGGATCGGCGGTGTCTTTCCCGGCCGGATGGCTGGCCGACCGCATCGGCAAGGTGCCGGTGCTGGCGTCGGCCTACTTGAGCTTCGCCGCGGCGTGCGGGGTCGGGATGCTCGGCCACGGCTGGCTTGCAGTGGCTCTGCTGGCGTTGTTCGTGGGCGCGCAGAACCCGGTAGTCACTTCCATGGAGAGCTCGCTGACCAGCTCGATCGTCGAGCAGCGCCGGCTTGGCACCGCCTTCGGCATCCTCAACGGGGTCAACGGGGTGGGCGACCTCGTGTCGAGCATCGTCGCCGGAGTGCTGTGGACGCTGGTCAGCCCGGCCGCTGCGTTTGGTTTCGGCGCGGTGCTGTGCGCGGTCGCGGCGTCGACGCTCTGGATTCGCCGCCCGCAGCAAGCTCCTTGACCAGCGGCGTGCTGAATCGCGGCAGGACCCTCCTGTCGCCAAGCCACGCACGCAGCCGCTCGGCCTCTTTCACGACCGCACCCTTGCCATCACGACCGATGTCTTCGAGGAGGCGCAGGACGATCTCGCCGCTTGGGCGTTGGGCCCAGCCACCTACGATCCGGCCGTCCCACCAGATCGTCGGTCCCGCGTTGCCGGAACGGTCGAACATCGCGGCCCGGTGAGGGCCGAGGTACCAGTCGCGACCGGCCCAGCCCATCACGCTGGGATCGAGGCCCGCAAGCAGCGCAGCAAATGGTTCCGGCCGGCGGGTGGGCGCCAGGTCGCCGGCGAGAGCGATGCCGGTGGTGCCGTCGAGCTCGACCTCGACCGGAGCAATCGCGGTGAGGGCGCGCCGGACGTCGGCCAGGGTCCAGCCGGTCCACCACCTGACGTCCTCGACCGTGGCAGGCCCAAAGGCTTTGAGCCAACGCCGGACCAGCTCGGCCTGGGCCTTTTCGATGGTCCACGGCCTGAGCTCCTTGCCCAGCCAGTACCTGGTCGTCGACCACGACCATTGCGTGCTCAGCCAGCCCCCGCGCGGCCGCCCGCGCACCAAGCGACCGTCCACAGCGAGAAGACGAAGGACGAAAGAACCGAGGTTCACCCGGGCCTCGTTCCTTGTCCCTTCAGCCACCACCAGCTCTCGCCGAAGAAGTGGCACATCTTGCGAAACCTCAACCGCGGTGGCCGCGCCGCGCGCCGCCACGGCATCGAACGTCGAGTCCTCCACCTTCCTCAACCAGCCGGCGCCGTCCTTGGCGACGCCCGCCTTCTCGATCCAGTTAACGAGCTGCCTGCGCTGCACCTGGCCGACCGAACGCACGCATGCGGCCAGCGCGATCGCAGCCTCCTCCGGCGGCAAGACGAAGGCCGTGCGGCGCATGACGAGCACACGCACGAGCGAGCGGTCTTCGTAGAGCTCGTGCTCGATGCCGGCGACCTCGGCGTTCTTCATCCGCGCCCGGGCCGCGACGAACACCGTGGCCGGGTCGGTGCTGTGCAAACCCACGATGTCGCGAGCCACCTCGGTGGCCGTGTTGACGCGGCTTCCAGGCGCCAGGTGATGCCGTCGTACGAGCCGCGCGCGGCGTTCCTCGACGGTGAAGCGCCTGGTGGTTAAGGCGTCAACCCGGATGTGGGAGTCGTGGGCGCCGGCGTCGAGTCAATTGTGCCGACTTCATCGAGGCAGCCCGGACAGCGGCCGTGCATCCGGCCTAACGGGTCGACGACCCACGCGGTCCATGCACGTCCTCGTCCGCATATCGCGCATGGAGCAGGGGCGAACGGTGAGGTCACGACCCGGTATACCTGACCGCTTAGACGCGACCACACGGCGCGCTGATTCGCCGGCATCATCGAAGCGCCTCAGACCACGGGGTCCGCGGCCGCTGCAAGCGCTCTCCGTCTACATCGAGGTCGACCCGTTCGTTGAAGAACGCGATCATGTTTTCGATCTTCGGGCACTCAGGAATCGGCGCTCTGTACGCCCAGGCGAGATCCGGGTGCGTGGTGCCACCTGCGTGCACAGACCAGTAGGAGGCAACGCCTTTGTAGGGACATCGTGTGATCGTAGGGCTCGGCTCGAGAAGTTCCGTCCGCACGTCCAGCATCGGGATGTAATACCGGACCGGGAGGCTGGTCTCGAACAGGAGTCGGGGCCTGCGCGTCTCGGCCACCAGCTCACCGCCGACGGTCACAGCGACCTGCCGGCTTGAATTGAGCACATCGACACGGTGGTATGGATCGCGAGGATGGACGAAGACCTCGTCATCCTCTTCAAACCAAGCATCCATAAGGTTCCAGCGAAGGACGACCAGGCCAGTGAGTGCATCCAGGTCGGGTGGCGGTCCTGGAAAGGTCCAGGCTGCGCCCTCGCGGACATGTTCATTCACCACGAGGGACCAGTGTTGGACTTCGCCTAGACCGGGCATGTTCAACCCAGACTTGGATTCGCTGAGCAGGTCCCATCTCACATCGTCACGCGGGAAGGCGTACGCGTTGAACGGTGGGGGCAGATACAGAAGCTGAGCATGCTTGCTGTCGGCGACGGTCGTTCCACTGACCATTGCCCGAACCCTTCGCTCGGTTGGTTCGAGGCGTACCTTGCCGCCCCACTCGACCCACATCCGGAACCTGGTCTCGAGCTTCGCTTCCTGCATGATCTCTCCTTGCACCACCCCAGTGCGTGGTGCACACGGTACTCCAGACTCGAGGCAAACGCCGCGCGGCTAAAGCTGGCCTAATTGATCTATGTCCAGGCCGATCGTTGCCATCGTGGGTCGCCCCAACGTGGGTAAATCGACCCTGTTCAACCGCATCCTCGGCTGGCGCAAAGCGATCGTCGACTCCCAGTCGGGGCTGACGCGCGACCGCCTGTACGGAGTCGCGGAGTGGGCCGGACGCGAGTTCACGATCGTCGACACCGCTGGCCTGGACATGGATTCCGCGAAGGATGAGTCACGAGCCGCGATCGAAGGGCAGACCAAAGTGGCGATCGATCAGGCGGACGTCATCGTGCTGCTCCTCGACGTCCGCGAAGGCTTGACGGCGATCGACCGTGAGATCGTGCGGCTCCTTCGCCGTTCCGGCCGCCGAGTCCTCGTCGCCGCGAACAAAGCGGATTCGCCGAACGATCGCCATTTCGCGCACGAGATCCTGGAGCTCGGTTTCGACGAACCCAACCTGATCTCTGCCCAGCATGGCCTGGGGATCGGCGATTTCCTCGATCGGGTCATCCAGCAACTGCCAGAGCCATCCGAAGAGCCGGCGCCGGATTCGAAAGCCGACCGGCTCGCGATCATGGGCCGCCCCAACGTTGGCAAGTCATCTCTTCTCAATGCGCTGCTCGGGGACGAGAGGGCGCTGGTCAGCCCGATACCGGGGACGACCCGCGATCCGGTCGACACCGAACTGGTTTACGACGGCGTGCCGGTGGTGCTCATCGACACGGCCGGCATCCGCCGGAAATCGACGGCCCGCGACCAGCTCGAGCGTTACAGCCTGCTGCGCGGCATCCATGCGATGGAGCGAGCGGACGTCGTGCTCCTTGTGCTCGACGGTTCAGCGGGAGTGCTTGCGCAAGACCAGCACGTGGCCGGTTATGCGCTCGAGGCTGGGAAGGGGCTGGTCATCGTCGTCAACAAGATCGACCTGGTCGAGCCGGCCATGCGCAAGGCGGCCTACTGGCGAACCGTCCTCACCGGGAGGTTCAAGTTCGCCCCGTTCGCGCCGATCGTGACCGTGTCGGCGAAGACCAAGGAAGGCATCCAGCAGGTGATCCCGGCGGCGCTAGACGTCGTGGGCAATCGGCGGACCAAGATCCCGCCCAACGAGCTGAACCGTGTCCTGCGCCAGGCCTTCGTCGATCATCCGCCGCCGAGCTTCAAAGGCCGCCGCTTGAAACTGGGCTACGCCACCCAGGCGGCTTCAGAGGCTCCGACCGTCGTGATGTTCGTGAACGATGTCGGGCTGCTCCACTTCTCCTACCGGCGATACCTCGAGAAGGCGATCAGGGAGCGGTTCGGGCTGTCGGGCAACCCGCTGAAGCTGGTCCTTCGGGCCGGTACCGACAAGCGGGCGGCTTCGAAGACCAACCCTTAGCTCGTTTACATTTCGCTCACGTCACCTGCACAACGCGATGACGGGTTGGTGATGTATTGATGGTATGGCGGCATTGAGCTTCAAGGTCCTGGTCGTCGATGACGAGGCGCACATCCTCGAGCTGGCTCGCCTGTACCTCTCCCGCGAGGGGTACGACGTGGAGGGAGTGGGGGATGGGACGCAGGCGATGGCTCGCTTCGGCCAGGTCAAGCCCGACCTGGTGATCCTCGACATCATGCTGGCCGGCACCGACGGGCTCACCCTGTGCAAGGAGATCCGGAAGCAGAGCCAGGTGCCGATCATCATGCTGACCGCCCGCGACGAGGTCACCGACAAGGTCGTCGGGCTGGAGGTCGGCGCGGACGATTACCTGACCAAGCCGTTCCACCCGCAGGAGCTGGTGGCGCGTGCCAAGGCGCTCTTGCGTAGGGCTCGCCTGGAGCCCGACCAGCCCAAGTTGATCAGGGCGGGCAAGCTCGAAGTCGACCTCGAGCGGCACGAAGTGCGTCAGGGCGGCGCGCGAGTCCAGCTTCGTCCGAAGGAGTTCGACCTGCTCGCTCTGCTGGCACGCCACCCTGGCCGGGTGTTCCAGCGCAGCGAGCTGCTGGACCTGGTGTGGGGCTACGACTTCCCCGGTTACACGCGGACGGTCGACGTCCACGTGCAGCAGGTTCGCGAGAAGCTCGCGGCGGCGAAGATCTCGGACCCGAGCATCCAGACGGTATGGGGCGTCGGCTACCGGCTGGAGCTGGCGGCGAGCTGAGCCTCCGACTCCGGCTACTCGCCGCGGCGGCCGGCATCGTGGCCGTCAGCCTGCTGCTGAGCGGGGCGCTCACCTGGGTGCTCGTGCGCAACCTGGAGCTGCAGAGCGCGCAAGACCAGCTCGACCGATCGATCGTCGGTGAACGCGCACTTGTCATTCACGATCAGTGCCTGGTGCGCACAGGACCCCCGTCGAATGCGGGACCGGCGACGTGCCGCCTTGACGATGGGCAGGATTACAAAGTGCGCCTTTCGCTGGCGGCTTCTCAGCTCGGTACAGATCGGCTTCTGCTGCTCACGAGCCAGTTCCGGGTCGCCTTCGACAGCGCCAATCCAGACCCCATTGGAGAGATCGCCATCTCGGCCGCGAAACGCGTCAATGGAGTCCAAGAAGCGCGAATAAATCTCGACGGCCAGACATACCTCGTGGCTGCCATGGCCATCCCGCCCGCGCGTGACCCGTTGGCCGCCGCGTACGTGGTGCTGGCGGCGCCCCAGGGTGCGTTCGCGGCAGCGGCCGCGAACGAGCTCGTGCCTCGCTTGCTCCTGGCCGGTGGGGCCGCACTGGTCCTCGCGATGCTGCTGGTGCTGCTCGTAAGCCGCTCCCTGACCCGGCCGCTCGGTCAGCTGGCGGCTGCCGCCGAGGACATTGCGGCCGGGCACTATTCACGGCGCGTCGGCATTCGTGGAACTGACGAGATCGGCACGCTGGGAACTGCGTTCGATCGCATGGCCGAAGCGGTAGAGCGGGCGCGCAAGGTGCAACGAGAATTCCTGGCCAATGTCTCGCACGAGCTGAAGACTCCGCTGACCAGCCTCATCGGCTTCAGCCAGGCGCTGGTCGATGGCAGCCTTGTCACCGACCTCGAGCGCTCGCGGGCCGCGACCGTGGTGCATGAAGAGTCGGAGCGCGTGCTGCGGATGGCTCAGGAGCTTCTCGACCTGGCTCGAGTCGAGGCGGGATCGATATCGATCCACATCACCACCGTCGATCTGCGCGGTCAACTGGAACAGGAGATGGGGATAGTCCGGCCAAGGGCCGAGGCGCGCCAGCTCGTGCTCGAGCTGGACGTGCCCCCCGACATCCCTCCAGTTGCCGCCGACCCGGAGCGACTCCATCAGATCCTCGACAACCTCATGGACAACGCGGTGAAGTACGCGCCGTCAGGTTCGAAGATCACGGCGAGCGCGCGTTTCACGGAAGGTTCGGTTGAGGCGGTCGTCTCCAACCCTGCCGGGCCGCACCGTCCAGATCCGGAGCGCATCTTCGAGCGCTTCTATCGCTCCGATCCTTCACGGTCGGCGGCGGCGGGTGGCGTCGGTCTGGGCCTGGCGATCTCGCGTGAGCTGGCGACGGCGATGGGGGGGAGGCTGTGGGCTGATATCGACACCTCCGGCAACCTTCGCGTCCACCTCACTCTGCCGGCGGCGAAGGGCCTCCAGGCCAAGCCGCAGCCCGCCTCTGCGGCGTGATGACGATCGCTACGGGACGAGATCGAACGCGGGTATGTGGGCCGGGCGCACGACTGAGAGGTGTCGCCTGTCCAGTGTCGCGATAGTCGTGGCGTCTAGGCGCTCGGCCACGGCAACTATCGAGGCGTCGACGGTTCCGAGCGGCAAATCGCGATAAGCCATCACGAGCTCAGCGATACGAATCCAATCGCCTGCGTCAACGGTTTCAGGCACAAGTTCGCCGGCGGCCAGATCTCCCAGGAACCGCACCTCTGTTTCTGCGCCGATCCGCGACGCCAGTAGATAAGCGACCTCGGTGATCACCAACATCGGCACCAGGACCGGGCCGTCATACGATTGCAAGAGATTCCGGCACCTCTTGTGCTCGGCATCATCCGCGTCATACGCGGCATATAGCGGCCCCGCGTCTGTGATCAGTGCCGCGCCAGCTCTGACCGGAGGATCTCCTCGATTTGATGCGAGACATCACTCTTGCCGCTATGACCCGCATGACCGAGCCTTCGGCCGGTTGTTCGGCCGACAAGGTGCGACTCGATAGCCTCTCGAGTCAAATCGGAGACGGTCACTCCTCGCCGCGCGGCCTCATGACGCAGCCTGGCGTCCAGGTTGTCCGGCAATTTCACTGTGGTCCGCTTCACGGTATGCCAGCATACCACAGAGAAAATCGGTCACGCAATTTACTGCTCGGGGCGGGAGAAGCGCCGGGCGTTGCCCATGTTCGGCCACACGTAGGCCTGTACATTCGCGAGCGCCTGGCGGAGATGGTTGCCGTCGTGGTGCACCCACTCGTGCAGCAGGTCGTCGACCGTGAGGCGGCCGACGTCGGGGTGCATGCCGGCACGCTGCAGCTGCTCAGGACGCAGCGACCGGATTAGCTCCAGGCTCTGACCCCGCACCTCCAGCATTTCCTGAGCGAGCACTTTCGGATCACGTGCGCAGTCATCGCGTGTCTTCTGCAGACCGTCGCGATCGTATTTGGCTAAATCTGGCTCGTCGCCGCCGAGAATGACGCGGATCCTGCCCGCGAATCCGTTCTTCTCGGTCACGATCACGTGCCCGACCACCTCGTTTACGCACCACTCACCCGGAGCTGGATGCCACGACGCGACGCCGGGCGGGATCGCATTCAGCGTGGATGCGAACGCCTGGCCCGATGACTCGAGCAGGTCCGCTACCTCGCCGGGGGTCATTGCGTGGCGGGAACGACCAGCGTCACGGGGTTTTCGATCAGGCGCTTGACCTCGGCCATGAACTGCGCAGCGGTCGCGCCGTAGAACACGCGGTGGTCGACCGAAAGCGTCATACGCATCACCTTGCCGGGCACGACGCGACCCGCATCGACCACTGCAACGTCTTTGATCGCCCCCACGGCGAGGATCGCGGCTTCGGGCGGATTGATGATGGCCGTGAATTCGTCGACGCCATACATGCCGAGATTCGAGATCGAGAAGGTCGCGCCGGTGAGGTCGCCCTCGGCCGGCCGGCCCGAACGCGCGCGTTCGATGACCTGTCGCGATTCAATGGAAATCTGGATCAGGTCCTTCAGGTCCGCATCGTGGACGACAGGGACGAGCAGGCCCATGCCTTGCGATGGAGCGACCGCGAGCCCGATGCTGATGCGTCGCTTGCGCTGAAACTTGCCGTCGACCCATGAGGAGTTGACCTCGGGGAACTTCCGCAGGGCCAGAGCGCTGGCGCGAACGAGGAAGTCCGTCATCGTCACCTTCTCGGCGCCGGGCACGGAGTCCTTGAGCTGCTGGCGCATCGCCACCGCGAGGTCGACACGAGCCTCGACAGTGACCGTGAACTCGGGAATCGTCGACTTCGACTCGGCCATGCGGCGGGCGATGGTCGCCTGCATGCGTGTGGGCTCGACGACCTCCACTTCCGGCCCAGAGCCGCGAGGCGGGGTGGGGGAGGGCGTCCGGACCGGCGCTGCCTTGCCCGCGGCCGCTGCCTCGACGTCCTCCTTCACGATGCGGCCCTCAGGGCCGGTCCCCTGAACGGTCGCGAGGTTGACGCCGAGCTCAGATGCAAGCCGCCTTGCGAGAGGCGATGCCTTGACCTCTG
>WNFO01031506.1_pt1 | contig 10622 bp, 13 predicted proteins | sample 5400251 | NCBI WGS metagenome assembly WNFO01 (sample SAMN13153354, study PRJNA577476) | soil metagenome | isolation source: 100 cm saprolite under Madrone tree | place: USA:California | collected 2016-06-14 | reverse complement strand
CGAAAAGTTCGAGGGTCTGGAATTCTTCCGCGCCGGAAACATCTTGCGAGGCCGGCGGCAAAAGATTCGCGGCGATGGCGTCGCCGCCAAAATCTTTTACTTTGTATCGTTCGGGGAGAAACACTTCCCACTGCAATAAGTCGATGGGGATGTCCATTTTCGGAAGTGAAATATCGGAGCCGCCTTTTTTTGCAAAAGGCGCGCCGGAATGGATGAAGACAAAAGACACGTTGTAAGAATTCGTGGGACGGAAGCCAGGGCGCAACAGAGGGACGCGGTTGCCGTCAGGACCTTCGACGGGTTTTACTTTTTCTCCCGCGACTTCGGCGGTGAGAATGCTTGCGTCCGCGGGCAGCGCGATTTTCAAAAATGGCTGGGCCTGGTTCTTGACGGACAGTTTCACTTCCGTCAGCGATCGCCCTTCAGTCGTTACGAGTGTTGTGACCACGGCGCGTTCCACAACCGCGGAGAGCACGCTGCTGTCCGGGAAGCGCGTCCATTCCAGCGCGAGACTGGGCTTTTCGCTGGGCTGCTTGTGATAGCGAAATGCCGCCTGCATCGGAAATCGCGAAAGCGAACGCAAGTACGGATTCGTTTCCTTGAAATCCATGCGCTTGAGGCCGTCGGCTTCCTTGGCAGTGAGTTCGATGGTTCCGGCGCCATCGACGAGCACTTCGCCGGTTTCGCGCTGCGCATTCTTGAAACTGAGAAATGGCGCATCCACTTTGGTGGCGGTGATGGATTTTTCCATGGAGATCAGGAATTGATGCGAACGTTGCGCGGGAGCGCTCACTCTTAAGACCAGAACGCCGGATTCCACTTCGCTGGATTCGATGGAAGCGCCGGTAGTTCCGGTGACTTCGTAGCCTGCAGGAATTTCGATTTCGAATTGAGCGGGTTCTCCCTGCACCACGGAAATGTCTGCGAGCGCAGCGATTCGAATTTCAGCTTCGCTGACGGAGACGAGTGTTTTCACGTCGGAAAGAAAGCGGACTTCTTTCGGCACGACGGGAGCGGCGGCTTCCCGAGTGGTCCACCAGATGTTGGCCTGCACGCCGGGAACGAGCGTGGCTTCGATGGAAGTTTGGCCGTTCGCGGAGGATCTCGCGGTGATCAAACCCGGGCTGACGCGCACATTGGTGTGATCGCCCGGGACGACGAAGGCGAAGCGCACGCTTCCTGCCGACGGCGCAGGAAGGCTGAAGGAGGCGCGACCCGCTTCGATGTTCAGCGAAAGACCGGCGTCGAGAATCACGGAAAATTCCGAGGGACCATTTAGAACGGCGGTGTGCGTTCCGTTTTCTAGCGCGAGAGGCAGGCTTTTGCCTTCCTGGCGGGCATCCAGAATGACCATGCCGGAGGTGAGCGGAACTTTCGTCGCGCCCTTGTGAAGAATTTCACCCTGCAACTGGACGGTGCCTTGCACCGATTGGTCGGTGACGCGGAATTTCAGGTCGGCGCGCTTCATCGAGTAAGGGACAGGAGGCGCGTCGGTTTTGCGCGCTGGTTTGCTCGCGAGCTCGAGGAGATGGTTGTACTCGTCAAGCGGAAGCGTGACGTTACCGGAAGCCGGGATGGGAGGAAGCGCTGACCCGTCTGCTTTGGCGAGCCCGGGGAGGACCAATATCCAGGCCAAGAGAATTGCTAGAAGCTTTTTCATTTGCCACCTGCCTTTTTGTCGCGCTGAAAAGTGATTTCCGCGGAAGGAGACTGATTTTCCGCCGTGAGTTCAGAAACGAGAAAGAGAGACGGACCGAACGCCGGGAAGGAGACGCGAATGGGAAGAATGCCCGCGCGCTTCCCTGCCAATGAATCGGCTCTGAATTTGTCGAGAAGAGAAAGCGTCGCGGCCTTCGCTTGTTTGGATTTGCCTTCGTCTTTGGAATCCACATCAAACGCCGATAGCGGCGGTTGTGGCGACGCCGACGGCGCCATCTCCAGCATGACGCGTGAACCGGTGGCGTCTCCCGCCCCGAGTCCGCCCGCCATGCCACGGCCCATTTCCGCGGAGTACACTCCGGGGTTGAGAGCGGCGGAGGAGGGATTCACGTAGGCGACGATTCGAAACGCTCCCGGTTCCGGCGTCACTTTGAAAAGCGGCGGATGATAAACGAGAAGGCCGGTGTGGGAGACGGGCAAATCGAGAGCGGGCAGCGAGAGTTTGAACTGCCCTTTGTCGTTCCAGGCCGTGCCGCGCGCCAGATAGACAATTTCGACAGCGAACTCCGGCGCTTCTTCGCCGGAGCGAGCTTTGTCGAGTGGAAGCAAGAGACTGCCATCGGGAGCTTGACCGGGCCGAACCGCGCGGCCGGCCAGAGAAGCAGTCCAGAGGGTGGCTCCTGCGGGCAGCGTGACTTTCAAGAAATTGCGCTGATTGTTTCGAATGGCGTAGCGCGCTTGAACGAGGACTTTTCCTTCGCCGGTGATGAGCACCTGATAGCGCGCTTCCTCGACGTTGGCCATCAGGACCGCTTGAGGCGTGTATCGGGCAACCTCCACGCGAAGTGATCTCGCTAATTTCGTGGGACCTGGGCGAAACCGGAAAGCGTTGAGCGACTGCGACTGGCGGCTGGCGACCATTTCGCCGAGGTCGGTGGCGTCGGCGCTTTCCATCCTTGATCTCGCCAGCGCCCAGAACTTCTACGGCGACGCCGCCTGTTTCGCGCTCGGCGTTGAGGAGGCGAAGCAGTGGAATGTCAATCTGCCCTTCGCGGGAAGTGCGAGTCTCGCCGGTGATGACGAAGCGCGCGTTCTGCTCGACGGGTTCGAGAAAGGTTACGGAGAGTTCGCCGTCCTTCACGACCCAATCGGCCACCATCGCGCCGAGCACCTGATTGATCGTGACCCGGTCCGGGATCTGGATTTTTGCTTCGTGCGCCGCACCCTGAGTCACTTCCAGATTCACTTCGGCGTTGATGGAAGTTGAATCTTCGCCGAGACCCAGAAGTTGCGTCAGCGAACCGCGCAGGCGCAGCGGCTGAGTGGCGCGATGGTCCTCGGTTTTTCGCCGCCAAGTGAAAGTCAGCACTTCATTTCCGCGACCGTATGCGATCCATTTACTTTCGGCCGCGGTTTCGGATTTCTCGGAAAGAAGACCGCCCGCGAGGCGGATGTCCACGCCCTGGCGAGGAATCTGCACGGAAGCGCGAGTGACGCCTGAGGCGGCGGAAGGAAGCGAGATGCTTTCTTCACCGGCCGATGTGGCAACAGGGAGAGCGATCTCAAGCACGAGAACAGCGCGACCGGGATGAGAAAGAAGCGCAGAAAGCTGGCCGCCAGCCTTGCCGCCAATACTAGGTACGAGAGAGACGAGCTTGCCGTCCAGTCTGGCCTCGCGGACGAGCAGACCGGCGGGGATGGGCACGCGAACCCAGCCGTCTTTCAGAACATCCACGGTCAGGCTGGCGCGACCGGAGGCGAGATCGCCGTTGATGCGCAAATCGTAGTCCACACGCGTTAGTGTCGCTTCGACGGGAGGCGGCTCGGGTTCACGTTCGGTGGGGTACGCCCGGGCGTGCAGCGTGCGGTACTCTTCGACGGGCAAAACGACCCATCCGGGAGAATGCACGGCGGTTTGTGCGGAAGAATTCGCCGCGCAAAGGATCATGACGGAGAGAAAGAAACCAATAAACAGCGGCAATTCTGGACTTTTTCCTGGCATTAGTGCCGATTTAATTCGTGCGGGCATACAAGTAGCCTCCTGATCTCGAAGCCGACGAGCGCGTACATCCGTTGAGCAACCCGGGAGTGGAATGACGTGTTGATGGAATGGGATGTCAGTTTGCGAGGATAGGGTTGTTCCATAAAAACAATTCTTTCGCTGAAGCGATGCGCCGGGTCTTGCAACTACCGGTACCTCATGTCCTTAGAACAGCGGCGCGGGCTTTTCTTGCAGGGGTATTCGAGGATCTAACGTGTAAGGCGGATTTGGCGCATTGTTCAGGATTTCCGCGTCAAGCCATTTCGCAGAATGGCGGTTGGAATCTTGGAGAGGGAGAGAATTTCCTTCGCAGCTCCGCGAAGTATGGCTTCGCGTGGCATTCCGAAAACGACGCAGCTAGCTTCATCTTGTGCAATCGTGAACGCATCCGCCTGTTTCATCTCGAGCAGACCGTCCGCGCCGTCGTCACCCATCCCGGTCATCAAAATGCCTACCGCACTGGAGCCGGCGGCTTGCGCCACGGAGCGAAACAGCACGTTGACGCTGGGGCGGTGGCGGGACACCAGGGGACCATCACTCACTTCGAGAAAATAACCAGGACCGATGCGACGGACAAGCAGATGGCGGTTTCCGGGAGCAATGTAGGCTCGGCCAGGCACAACCTTGTCGCCGTCAGCGGCCTCTTTTACTTCGATGCGGCAAACGCCATTCAGCCGCTTGGCATAAGCCGCAGTGAAGCCCTCGGGCATATGTTGTACTGCGACAATTCCCGGGCAATCCTCTGGCATCTGTTCGAGTATGTGGAGCAAGGCTTCCGTGCCTCCGGTGGACGCTCCGATGGCCACAATCTTTTCTCTTCGCTGCGGGCCTGCAGGGAGGGCCACATGGGGAATTACCACGTCGGCGGAGTTGTATTTCGAGGAATTGCCACGGAGCATGCGAAACTTGTTCAGCTTGGCTTTCGCGGCCGCCCGCACGGTATCTTCCAACAGTACAGCGGACTCTTCGAGGAAACCGCGAATACCGACTTTCGGTTTGGTAATGAGATCCACCGCACCAATCTCCAGCGCACGGATGGCTTCTTCGGTCCGTGGGCCGGTCAAACCGGAACACACCACGACGGGAATTGGATTCTGAGACATGAGCTTTTCGAGAAACGTCATGCCGTCCATTCGCGGCATTTCCAGGTCCAGGAGAATCACATCCGGCGGGAACTTTTTCATTTTGTCCATGGCGATGATGGGGTCGGCAGCCACGGTGACGCGGAATCCGCGCTTTTCCGAAAGCACGGCCATCAGGACCTGGCGTACGATCGCTGAATCATCCACCACGAGGACATTCAATAGCCCAGCGTTCCCCGGCGCAGGAGCGGAGAAGGTATCGGCTGGATCAGGGTGCTTTTGAGAGCTCAAGTCTCTTCCTATTCTTGAACGTCCTGGTGGTCCGTATGTCTCGGCTTCAAGCAATCGGCGACAATGGTGTCGCCCGTGGCAGCTCTTGAAGCGTCTGCGGTATCCTTTGCAGCAAACTCCAAGGGGTGAAGGTCTTTCAATCCTGCCCCTCATATTTTGGGAATAGCCGGCGAATCTCCTCCATAAGTCTTTCCGGCATTCCACTCTTTTCCACGAAGCCATCGGCGCCAGATCGCAAGCACTCCGCCTGCAAGCAAGGACCGTTCAATTCCGTGAAGATGAGAATGCGCAATTCTGGAAAGGACTTGCGCAACTCCTTCGTCGCTTCAAGGCCGGTCATTCGAGGCATGCTGAGGTCGGTCAACACCAAGTCCGGACGAAAGCGCTCGGCTTGGTGTATGACCTGCACACCGTCAGTGGCGGTCCCGACGATTTCAAACTGCCCCTCGAATTCGAGGTACCCGCAAACGGAAAGCAGCGCGTTTCGCGAATCATCGCCAACTACCACGCGAATCTTTCGTTTGCTGGGCGCCATCGCACATACCTGTAGAACTGGGCAGGTGGCCCTTAGACCAGGATGATGTGATTGCGCATTGAGTACCGCACAATTGACCTTGACCATGATTTTGGAGCGTGTTCCGCTGGTACGCTTATGGAGCGGGCGATGGGAATCGAACCCACGTCCGAAGCTCCACAAGCTATTGTATATACTGGCTTCCCTTCCCTTGTCCGCGTCCAACTGCGTCCAACTTCAGGGAATTTGAAACGTCCGCCATCGCTTGCTCGGTTGCTCCTCCGCGGAAATGTGTGTAGCCGAGAGTTGTGCGAGCGTTCGAATGACGGAGCTGCTGCTGGGCTACTTCGATGGAATAGCCAGCATCCACGATGAAAGAGGCGACGGAATGACGGAACGCATGGAGCCCGCACCGCCGGATTCCCAGCGTATCGAGGATCGGCCAGAGTTGATATTCCACGACTTTGTTAGATGACGGCGGCCGCCCGTTTCGCGTGACAAACAGGAAGCCCTCGGGATTCGGTTTCCAGTTCGCCTTGTACTCGGCCAGGACCACAGACAGTGCCGCGGGCAGCGTGATCGGCACTGCACTTCCATTGCTCTTTGTGGATTGCGCCTTGCCGTACCACGCGGAGCGGCGGATGTGAATGCACTGGTGATCGAAGTCTATGTCACCCCACTGTAGGCCCAAGGCTTCCCCCGCGCGCATTCCGGTCATGGTAAGCAGAATGAAAAATGTGCGCCAAGGATCTTGCGCCAAAGTGAAAATGGACTCAACTTGCGAGCGGGTGAAGTGGGCGGCGACGTGTGTGTTACGCTCGGGGAGAACGAGCTTCCGCACGTCAATCTCCCGACACGAATATCCCCAGTCTTTCGCGACGGTCAGCATTGAGGAGAGCGTGCTCAGAACGTTCAACACTGTTTTTCTCGATGCGCCGGTGAGCTGGTTAACAAAAACCTGTTGGTTCTCCGGTCCAATCTGGTCGAGGCGTAGTTTCCCGAGCTGGGGAATGATGTGCGAATTGAGATGAGAGTTTGCGGAGCAGACAGTTGAGGGTTTTCTCTTGGCTAGAACTTCCTCCCTCCACCTCTTTGCAAACTCGGCTATTGTTGCGATGCGGGTTGGCTGGTATGCGTAATCGTTGATCCGCGAAAGGATTTCATCGAGCTTGCGTGCCGCGAGTCGTTGAGTCGGCAGTTCCTTCTTTGTGCCAAGCACAACTTGCGGTCGCGTACGGATGACCGTTCCATCCGGTCGAATCGAGTCCTCTCGGTAGCGTCCCAGCCAAGCTTGACGGCTTCTGCTGAAGATAACGCTTCCCTTCTGATACCTGCGTCGGGCCAAGTCTCCTCCCTGGCCTGTTGACGCAGTTGGCGAACCCAACTCTAGCACAACGGAGCGAGGCGCGATTTGTGACGCGGACGACATTTACGCTGCCGTGGGCGCTCCAAGAGCCTGGGATGAGGGATAGTGCGAGAGGCGCGATTTTTGTGCCTGTAAGTCCTTTGTTTTGGAAATGCTGCAAGGGGGTTTTCCGTTACGCTGGACTCTTTCTCGAAAGGCTCTCTGTCTTTCCGCGTTTTGCAGCCTTTCAGCGTGCCACCGCGCGACCTCGGTTTCATATTTTCGTGGCCGCCCGCCTTTGCGGATTGATTGTCTCGGGCCGTCACCCCGACATTTAGGGCTGCACCATTCGCCGGATTCCCCTTGGCGCGTGAAACGCACTGGCCCGAGAACCAGACCGCACCGGTCGCAAACAGAGTTGACGAAGGTGCCACACTTTTCGAAAAGCCCGTGGCTCTGTTGAATACTCAGGCGCATCCTGCCTCCTGCGAAGAACCGTTTTCATCAAAATTGCAAGGAACAGCACCGTGCTTTCCCTTCGACCAAGCGTGTGTGCTGGAACGACCCCACCTTTTTCCACACGGTGCATTGAGCCACCAAAGGCATTGGGTGAAAGCAATGGTGAACGACACGGTGAACCGCATGTTTTTTGAACCGTTCACCCTGTTTCCCTGAAGAAAGCGTCAACAGTGCTCGCGTAGCATGCGCGAACTGCCTTCCGAATGAGTGTAAAAAGTGGGCGAAACAGGAAAATAATTCCAAACTAGGCCCGCTACGCCTCTGATTGGTCTTGGTCGCCCTCATGGATGCGCTCCGTACTTGGTCTTGATCTCCGCGGCCTGTCTCCTGAGAAGGTGCCTCCGTGCGTCGAAGTCAGTTTCACGCTTCGCGCACTGAAGCGTTTTATTCGAGATAACTTCAATCATTGAAAAGAGGTTTAGACCTTCACAGGTAGAGGGTTTTTCTCTTTCTTGGAAGGGAGAGGGAAACGGGGGGTGCAGGGGGGCAGCGCCCCCCCTTGCAGTCGTGTTTAAAGCAAGGCGCGGGCGCGATTTCTCCTGTCGCTTGGCACTCAATTCCCGCCGATAGTTGCGCTCCTGGGCAATTTCTTCGCGGCTGATCCTGCAAACCTCGTTGCAGAGGTCGAGAAACTTTGGGTCATCAAGGGTGACGCGATAGGCGCTACACTCGCGGGTGACACCAACTCTTAACCCTCGATGGACTTCGATTGCGCGTAGCCGAACGAGCTGCTTTATCGCCCTGGCTAGAGTCGCGGGGCTGGACACTCCGGCATATCGCATGATTCCCGCGTAACTCAGCCGTGTCAGGCCAGAATCAGGATCGCGCAAGTGGGCGAGCATAACGAGGACGCTTCTCTCTGGCGCGGGCAATTGGCCGAACATCCCAGAGCGCACCAAGACCTCAAACTCGGAGCCATGAACACCAACACGATAAGGCGCAGCTTGCGCGGCGTGAGATCCGACAGGCCGGCCAGGTTTGACATTCGGGACGGTAAACCGTTCGGCAATCCAACGCACAGCGTCGCCAAACGGGATGCCGAGGACACCCATCGCGAGGTCTATATTCGAGTGCCCTCCTCGCATGTCGCAGACAAAACAGCGCACGCGGTTCTTTCGCTCAAGGAAATGCAGGGAAGGATCGGCGTCGCCGTGCCTGTGATTCCCAATCCTCCAGCATCTTGCTCGCCGATGATGGATGCGCAACCCAAGCGACTTTGCAACCTCGAAGATGGAGACATGCTTCTTGATCCACGCGGCGTCTGGCTGGTGGCATTCGTCTGAGCGCGGAACGATAGCGAGCAATGCCTTCATCCTTTGCCCCCGGAGAAGAGTGGCAGGTCATCCGTTGCGCGCGGGCGCGGCCCTTCGGTTTGGGGTTCGTACCAGTCTCCGCTTTGGTCGCCGTCCTGGTCAGGTCTAGGATCGCTTTTCAGGACGTCGTGAACGTAATGCGCGCCCTCGCCCAGCCCAGATTCGATGACGAAGCCTGAGTGTTTTAGCTCGTCAATGCGAGCGCCACACTGGGTAAAACGATGATTGAAAATCAGATCGGGACGAGAGACGCGGCGCGGCCCGGCTTCGCGCAAGAGCTTGAGGATTTGGTCGCGTTGCGACGCAGCAAACGCCGGGCGGCCGCAGAGAACCTTCTCAGTCATTGCCGCACCGCTGCGCGAATTTTGTTGCAGTCATCTTGCGCGATTCGGCGCCGAGAAAAAGCGCACGCGAAGGGATGACGGAAATGGCGCGGCTTCAGTTTTTTCTTGCGGGGATTAAGGAGTTGTGTTTTACTCGCCACTGTTCGATGCCCTTCAAGTCCGCCGCGATCCAAAGCTAGCGGACGAAATTCGCCGAGGCCCGCAGAAAACCGCTGCGGGCTTTAGCGTTTATGGGCGCAGTAGTAGCACGTCATGCTAGGCGTGACGCAATGCGGGGGAATGCGTGGGGATGCGTGACCTTGCGTGGAAAATTACTTTAGGTGGGTGCCGGCTCAGACGGTCGACGCAACACTCGCCTGAAGTTTACTCGCAGGAGTCTCGAATCCTAAAGTCTTTCTGGGACGTTGATTCAAGCGCAGCGAGACCTGGTCGAGCTGCGCTTGCGAATACCCAGACAGGTCGGTGCCTCGGGGAAAGTATTGTCGGAGCAGCAGATTGGTGTTTTCGTTCGTGCCGCGCTGCCAGGGACTCTGCGGATCGCAAAAGTAGACCTGCACATCCGTAGCTACCGTAAAGTCCTTGTGTTTCGCCATCTCTAGTCCGCGGTCCCACGTGAGCGAGCGTTTCAACGTAGCGGGGAGTTTGCGCACATGCTGACTCAAGGCCGCAACCACTGCTTCCGTTTCTTTGCTCGGCACCTTGATCAGCATGGCAAAGCGTGAATGGCGTTCTACCAGTGTCGCAATGTAGCTGTTCTTGGCGCCGCTCAGCAGATCGCCTTCCCAATGACCAGGAATCGCTCGGTCTTCCACTTCCGCAGGCCTTTCGCGGATCGAGATGGCATCGACGATCTGGCCGCGGGATTGTCCACTGGGGCTTGCGTGTCGCGAGCGGCGCATGCGCCGCTTCGACCGCAAGTGGTCCAGCAGCTCTTTTTTCAGCACTCCCCGCGCTTGAATGAACAGGCTGCGATAGATGGTTTCGTGGGACACTCTCATGCTCCCGTCATGGGGATAGTGCATCTTCAGCCATCCGGAAATCTGTTCGGGCGACCAGTCCAGGAGCAGTTTACTCGCAACGATGTCCCGCAACTTGTGGTTCATGGCAAGAAGACACCTCTTCGGGCGCAAGGCTGAGTCCCAGGCTTGGTCATCCGCCTTATGGGCGCGATAGGCAGGCCGGCCACCGTGACGGGTGACCTCCCGACTCACCGTTGAAACAGCTCGATCGAGATGTCTGGCGATCTCACGGAGTGACGAACCGGAGGCCATCCCTCGCGAGATGTCCTCTCGCTCAGCGAGTGTCAGGACTCGCCGGGAGCGGCGACGAGCGACCGGAGGGATGCCGCCGCGAGGCAACAACACACAGCGGATGGAAGGATGGGGCTTGCCATAAGCGCGCCCGATCTCATGCAAGGACTGCCCAACCTTCCACCGGCGCCAGATATCCGTTTTCTGCGTAGGAGAAAGTCTCGACCGCTTCTGTTGGCTCATAGACACCATCCTTAAACCGCA
>WNFO01007488.1_pt1 | contig 10622 bp, 9 predicted proteins | sample 5400251 | NCBI WGS metagenome assembly WNFO01 (sample SAMN13153354, study PRJNA577476) | soil metagenome | isolation source: 100 cm saprolite under Madrone tree | place: USA:California | collected 2016-06-14 | reverse complement strand
GTTGAACGTTGCATGTTCCGTGAGTCCGACCGCCCACAGGGCCGTGGCTACAAACTCACGGCCGTTGCGCAACCGCGCTTTCGCTCTTGCCGTTTAAAATTTTGTCGAGATCGGCGAGAACTGTCTCCGGACCGAGATTTCTTTCGGTGCCGTAGCTGTTGGAAAGGACTTTGCCGCTGCCGTCCACCAGAATGAGACAAGGAAGGCCGCGCACGAAATTGTTTTGAATCGCGGCTTTGCTCCCGAGCTTCTCGTAGTCCACCGCCGGCCACGGCATGTTGGCTTGTCCCATATAAGTTTCCATCCCGAACGGTGAGCGATCCGCGCTGAAGAAGATCACTTCAAACTCCGGATGCTGCGGCGCGACACGATTGTAATATTCCACCAGTTGCGGCGTGAACTTGCGGCCCTGCGGAGACCAGTTCGCGGAGAAAAAGAAGAGGTAGAGTTTCTTATTCTCAAGTGCCTCATCGTCGAAATGACTCAGGGTTCCTTGGTGCCAATAGACCAGGTCGCCTTTAAGAAGCTGGTAGGTCATGCCCGACGCTCCGATTAGGGCCGGCGCGGGTGCGCTCTGCTGAGGCGGCCCGGATGCTCTCGATTGTTCGGCGGCGAGAACTTCACGTTGTTCCTTGTCGGCCAGCTTTTCCTTTGTGGCCGCCATTTCCGAAGACGACAACTTATATGTGCCACTCCGCAGTGCGTCGATAAGGGATTGGTTCGCGCCGGATTGGACGAGTTGTTTTTCCACTGTGGAATCGAAGGAATCGGCAAAATGCCGCGCGGAAAGTTCGCGCATGACCGCTTCGCTGGAATAGCCGGAGCGGAGCATGAGGCCGATCTCCTTTGCCGTGAGCGGCATGGCACTGCAGATCGCGCAACAAACGCTCGCCACCAAAAGGAATGTGACCAACAAAAAGGTCCGAGCACGAACGTCCAAGCTCCAAAGAAATATCAATCACCCAAGCTCCCAAAGTGTCCAAAGCGTGGCCTGGGTTTTGGAGCTTGTCTGAAGTCTGATCTTAGACGTCGCCTGCGCAGCCGAAGGCTCGTCACTTTTTTTCACTCATCACTTTTTTCATTGTTGTTGGATCATCCAGCAGGATCCATTCAATGATCGCAACCGGCAGGCTGCCGCTCTTGATCAGATCGTCGTGGAACTGACCGAGCCGGAAATTATCGCCTTCTCGATCTTTGTAGCGGCCGAGCAAATTCATGATCTGCCATTTGCCGATGATGTAGCTGATCTTTTGATGCGGACTTGAAGCCGCGCCGGCAGCTTCGCCTTCTGCCGCTTCGCGATCGAGCCCGCCGGCTTCCATGAAATATTTCACGGCCTGTTCAAAGCTCCATCGGCCGGTGTGCAGGTTTACATCGACGCCGATTCGCGCAGAGCGATAACGCGACAAGCGCAAGATTTGTCCCTGCGCCGGCGAGTTGTTTGGATAAAGGCCGGTGCGCATGAGCATCTCCTCGCCGTAAAGCGCCCAGCCTTCCACAAACACGCCGTCCTCATGCTGACGGCGGATTTCGTCGCTCAAGTGGTTCGCGATGGAAAGTTGCAGGAAATGTCCAGGGATTCCTTCGTGTCCGAGAATTGGCCGCGGATCTTCGATCGCCGCGCGAATGTAAAAGTTCTTTGATTGCGGATTGTAAGTCGGGATGAAATAGAAACCGGTCGGGTCTTTGTCGTAAACACCGGGCGGATTCATGAAACCGCCCGGACTCGTCGGCTTGAACGCTTCTGGCAATTGCCGAATCTGAAACGCGCCGAGATAATTGGGCAACGTGACGAGGTTGTGTTCCCTCAGGAAATTGATCATCTCCTGTTCGCGGCTTTCGTACGCTTTCAAGAACGACGCCTGATCCGGCGGAATGTTCGCGCTGCGCGATGGATCGGGATCGGCCAGCTTCGGATCGGGTAGGAGCGCTTCGAGTGCGCGATAACGCGCCAGCTCCGCGCGACCGATTGTTTCGATTTCCCGCGCATCGACGGGCAAGAGCAGAACGTGTTTGAGATAGTAATTGTAATTCCCTTCGCCCATTGGCACGAAGTCCTTCATCTTCGGCAAACGTTTCTCCAGCTCGTCGGCGTAATTGTGGAGCGCGGCGAGCGCCGCATCGCGCGCCGTCACCAGCTCGTGGTGTTCGTCAGGCGCAAGATCGGCATCCAGCGCCATCAAACTCTCGTTCAAGAGTGGATCAATCGAGCGCGCGGATTGCATCGCGAGCTGGGCGTAAAGTTTTACCGGGTTTTGCAAATTGCTCAGACCTTGTTTGAGCAACGCCGGCATCTGTTTCAACCGGGCCGTCGCCGCGAGCGCGCGATTTCGCGGTGTATCGTATTCTTTTTTTAGCAACGAGAAAATCGCGTTCGTGCATTCGCCGATGTAAACCTGTGGATTTGTGCGCTCGAATTTGAGGACGCGATCTTCGAAGCCGACGCGCTCGAGCTGGGCACGGAAAAGAATCGCGTCGATCCATTCGTCCTTCGGCCAATTGTTGATCTTCATCGCGCGGACTTTTTCCAGCAACGAACGCACATGCTGCGCGCGCGCCGTGATTTTTTCCGGCGAATAATCGGTCAGCTTGTTGTCCCAGGTGTGCAGACCGACATCGCTGCTGCGCACCGGATAATTCTCGTTCCGCCAGGCGTAGTAATCGGCGGCCATTTTGCGCAACGCCGCCACGCCCAAGACTTCCTCGCTACCCGATTTTGTAATTAATGCTTTGTTCGTAATCTCGCTCCGGTTGCTCGGACTTGCGCCGCCCATCTGCGCATCGACATCATAGCCACTCGCGATCAGCATTGGGGCCATGAATGGAGCAATGAATTTCACAACCGCGATTCTAATCGCTGTCTCTTAATGAGGAAGTGCAATCGAAAACAGTGAAGACCCTCGGAATCATCGGCGGCATGGGGCCGGAAAGCACGATCGAGTATTACCGCACGATCATCGCGCTCTATCACGAGCGAAAACCGGACGGCAGTTACCCGCAGCTCATCATCAACAGTGTCGATCTAAAAAAGGGAATGGATTTCATGGTGGCGAACGATCTCGCCGGCGCCGCAAAGCATCTTCTCGAGGAAATCGGGAAACTGGCGCGCGCCGGCGCCGATTTCGGACTGATCGCGGCAAATACGCCGCACATTGTCTTCGACGATGTGGCGAGTAAGTCGCCGATTCCGCTCATCAGCATCGTGGAGGTAACATGCGTAGCGGCCAAAGCGCGCGGACTAAAAAGACTCGGCTTGTTCGGCACACGCTTCACCATGCAGGGAAATTTTTATCCGAAGGTTTTTTCGTGCGAAGGAATCGAGCTCATCGTGCCCGACCCGGATGATCAGGAGTACATTCACGAAAAATATCTGAACGAATTGGTCCCGGGAAATTTTCTGCCCGAAACGCGCGCCGGCTTACTGGCGATTGTCGATCGTTTGAAAAACAAGATCGACATCGACGGCGTGATCCTGGCCGGAACGGAACTCCCGCTCATCTTGCGCGATGCTACGCACAACGGCGTTCCCTTTCTCAGCACGATGAGAATCCACGCCGAAGCGGCCGTGACGGAGATGCTGTCGTAGGCATGGACCCCCGGGAGGCGACCGCATCGAACTGTAGGAACCGCCACATGTGGAGGGCGCTGCGGCGTCAGCGTCATAGAAATGGGACGCGACAGAGCGTGTCCCTCCAAGACAACAAATGAGAACTTTGATGCCGCTATTTGCGATGTCTGTTATGGCAATGGCCAGCGCACAAGAAAAGACGGACCAGCAGCGAATTCGTTACGTCGCAATCGGCGATTCGTATTCGATTGGCGAAGGCGCTTCGCCAATCGAATCGTGGCCGGCGCTACTGACGCGGCATCTGAATGACAAAGGTCTGCATGTCGATCTTGTGGCGAATCCATCGCGCACCGGTTGGACGACCCAGCAAGCCATCGATCGCGAGTTGCCGATCTTCGTCGATTCGAAACCGAACTTCGCCACGCTGCAAATCGGCGTGAACGATTGGGTCCAAGGCGTGGACGAAGAAACTTTTCGAAAACGTTTTATCTTTCTTCTCGATCAAATGCTCGCCGTTCTACGCGACAAGCACCGTTTGTTCATCGTCACCATTCCCGACTTCGGAGTGACACCGACCGGGCCGAAATATGCGCGCGGCCGCAACATTTCGGAAGGCATCGCGGCGTTTAACAAAATTGTTAGCGAAGAAGCGGCCAAGCGCGGCCTGCGCGTTGTCGATGTTTTCGAACTCAGCAAGAAAATGGGCACCGACCGCTCGTTAGTCGCCACCGACGGCCTCCATCCCTCCGCGAAAGAATACGCCGAGTGGGAGAAGACTATTTTTCCGGCTGCCGTGGAGTTGCTGAACAACTAGCCCCAAATACGAATCACCAATCACCAGTCACGAATCACGATTCACTGATCGGTAAAATGGGCGGTGAGGGGTTCGAACCCCCGACCCTCTCGGTGTAAACGAGACGCTCTACCACTGAGCTAACCGCCCGGTTAGTCGACTGTAGTGGCAGGCGTGCCGCCTGCAAATCTACTAACCGCAGCCGACACGGCTGCCTCTACAGCCCTCTCAAAGAATTTGCAGCGGGCTTTGACGTGAGGCGGACGTTTACGCTGGAATTGCGATCCTTCGCTTGGACGAGTGGAGATAACGGCGCGTGAATCAAAACGGTTCTGGCGCGTTATCGACTGTCGATAAAACTTCCCTTTTTGAAAAGTGATCGAGCGCAGTCGCGACAGCGTTTTGTCTCAGCGTGCCGCGCGCCAGCGGCGATAGGCGAGCAAGCCCACCCCAGTTCCCGTCAGCGCCAGCAGGGCAAGCGTGGTCGGCTCCGGCACAATCGTGATGCTGAATGAGGCCTGCGGGATGTTGTTATCGTTGAAATCTTGATCGACGACTATCGAGGGACGCGGATTATCGGTCGTCGTGAAAAACGTGTAAACGCCAGGCGCAGCGTTCGTGATCGAAAAGTGCATGCGCTCGACGTCATACGTGCCGGGCGGTACAAGCATCAGTGGCTGCGGTTCCCCACCCAAATCATAGTGCGTGGAGCAGTAGTTGTTATCACAGTAATCGAACTCATTTGGCCCCGTGTAGCCATTATTGAAGGGTGGGAAATGCTCTTCTGAAGTGATGTGGAAAAAACTCGCGCCCACCGTAGCGGTCTTCAGCCAAAAGGAAAAACCGTACGCACTATAGCCGGAGTAGGTCAGAAACGTTTCAACGGTGAATGTATCGTTCTGCTGGAATATCGTCCCGCTCGGGATAAACGACAGTGATTGGGTGTGCTGCGAAAAAGCAGTTCCGGCCGCCATCATTCCGCAGATGATCGTTGTGATGAGTAATGCTTTTCTCATTTGGGGTTTTCGTGGTTAGATTTTTATTCTCTCATCCTTTGCCTAGACTCCTGCGCTCAGGCACTCGGACTTTACCAAGGCGGCCAGGAGAATGTCCACGCTTTTCTTTAGCGCGTTCACCACCCCTGAAAATCTCCGTGGTGCTCGTGCGTTTCGAATCACAGTGCCCGATTCATCGAAAACCCGAATCACAGCATCATGTGAGCGGCTGAAAAAATTTCGCGTAGCCAACTGCATTGCTGATTGCGTTTGGCTCGGCATACCACAAGCGACCAAATGGCAGCGCATCGCTGATTAGATCAAAGCCGCGATGATCTTTGCGCGGTCGAACTTCGTAGGAATGGATTGCAGTGGTCACTTCGAGACCGTCGTCACCGTTTCGCCCGATCATCAATCGTCATCCGGCCGTTATGGCGGCAGCGAGGTGCCTACGTCGGATTTGACGATTGCTACATCCGTGGCAGTGATCGTGCCGTTAGCGTTCACGTCCTCGCGGAAATTCCCGCTACCGACCGACATGCCTACCTGCGATTTGGTCAAGGCAACATCGGTGGTATTGACGGCGCCGTTTCCGTTCACATCACCAATAAGCACGCCCATGGAAACAGGAACGTTGCTCATGTGTGTACCATCATTCACGTTAAAGAGCGTAACCGTGATTCTCTGGACGTTGGTTACCCCAGTCAGATTCACCGTGACCTGTGACCCGCTCACGCTGAAGCTGCTCATGCTGCTGGTACCAGAAGTCACTGAGGCGCCTCTGACTGTGACCGAGTTCGTGAAGTTAATAATCATCTGATAATCGTTTGTGGCCCCGCCGCTGCGGCATTCGATTCCCACGTTGCCAGTGAGCGGCAGCGGGACATCGAAAGTGCCAGCTGCGCCCTGAGTTTTTCGCGAGAAGGCGCTTTGTGGCACCACCGGCGGTTGCGCACAGTATCTTCCGCCGGTGTTAAAATAGCTGAGGCCATCAGTTCCACCCCAGATGATCATTTCGCTGCCGGTCCAGACTGCCGTGTGAACCTCCCGGCCGGAGGGCGCGTTGGTGGTGCTGGTGGCGGTCCAACTATCCGCGCCGGGACTGTATCTCCCCCCGGTGTTCAGAACGTTCGACCCATCAGATCCACCCCAGATGATCATTTCACTGTCGCGCCAAACTGCCGTGTGATTGTATCGCGCAACGGGAGCATTGGCGATGGTGGTAGCTGTCCAACTGTCCGTGTTGGGATTGTATCTTCCTCCGGTATTGAAATAGCTACTGAGGTTATATCCGCCCCAGACAATCATTTCATTGCCACTCCAGACTGCCGTGTGACTGAATCGGCCAGTGGGTGCGTTGGTGGTGCTGGTGGCTGCCCATGTGTTCGTGCTAGGATTGTATCTCCCGCCGGTGGTCAAATTGTTCGAACCATCAAATCCGCCCCAGACGATCATTTCACTGCCACTCCAGACGGCAGTGTGAAACCATCGGCCAGAGGGGGCGTTGGTGGTGCTGGTGGCTGCCCAGGTGTCCGTGCTAGGATTGTATCTCCCGCCGGTGGTCGTATAGCCAGACGTACTAAATCCACCCCAGACGATCATTTCACTGCCGCTCCAGACTGCCGTGTGATTGTATCGGCCAGAGGGGGCGTTGGTGGTGCTGGTGGCTGCCCAGGTGTCCGTGCTAGGATTGTATCTTCCGCCGGTATTCGAATAGCCGAACGTACCAAACCCACCCCAGACGATCACTTCACTGCCGCTCCAGACTGCCGTGTGCGATTCTCTGCCAGAAGGCGCGTTGGTGATGCTGGTGGCTGTCCAACTATCCGTGCTGGGATTATATCGCCCGCCGGTGTCAAAAAAAGTGATGCCATGAGATCCACCCCAGATGATCATTTCACTACCGGTCCACACTGCTGTGTGATGGATTCGGCCAGAGGGCGCGTTGGTGATGCTGGTCGCTGTCCAGGTATCATCGGTGCAGCCGATCACCTCGCCCGATATCGCCGGAAGTGCATAGTTAGCCGTCGCCGCTGCCATTACCTTCGGCCTCAATACTCCGGCTTTAATTTGCGTGCCGTGCAAGCTCATAACCAAACGTTCCGACAACGCCGGTCGGGCCAGACACTCTGCTATCACAAAGGGATCGTTTCCCAGCGCTCCAAAGAGTTCGCGGAGCACTTCGGGCTGCTTGGTATGCTGCGCCATGCGCTCCATTTCAGCCTGCAATTGCTCAGCACTAAGCGGCTCTTTCCAGTAATCCTCGAGTGCTTCAGAGTTGCGTAGATAGTCTTCGACTTTCTTTTCCAGCTGCACCGAAGGCATCACTTCATCGAGCGAAGGCTTGGGATCGGGGCGCTCTTTTGGCCAGATGCGGTGACGCCAGTAAACTTCTTCGATCGCTCGTTGATAAGCGACACGATCCGCGAGAGTCAGCATTGTGCGTTGCTGCACAGGCTTGGCGGCCGTCTTGAGGGAGGCTAAGCGTGAAGAGGGCTCCGACGATCTGTGCGGCGGATTAAAAGCCGAGGTGAGAGTAACGAGGCTTACGAGGAAAAGGAGCGCGGCTGATGCGCTGCGAATTCTGTTCGTCACGAGTCGAGGATTCTGCCAGAGACGCGATTTACTTGTCCAGCAGAAAAAGCGCAGCCGCCATCGCGGCCAGATTTATCGGCGACGGTAAAACTGTTGAACCGTCTTGGTGAATTCTTCAATCGCTCAACGTCGATCTTGATTGCCGAGGCGAGGATTGCGCTGGAACCGTCGAAACGAATCTCGCGAGTCGAAATGGCGGGTGGACAATCGAAACCTTTCCAGAACGTTATCGACGGACGATAAAACTGCACCGCTTGCTTTTTACACTGGCGACATTTTTTGAGCGCATTTTGGATAACGTGAGATTAATGCTACCCGCGAGTTTTACCTTCAGTGGAGCAGATAAGAGCGCGTAAGAAACAAGTGAGCGCATTCGTTAGGGCATTGGTGTAACGAGATGCTCTACCACTGAGCTAACCGCCCGCTCTGAAGAAGTGAATAGTGAAAGTGACAAGTCACTACTTATCGCGCGCTCCCTGTTTCGAACATGAGACGTTCTTTTACGATTGCCAATTTCGGACAATGCGTCATGAATGCGGCGTCGCCGTTTTTTTCGATGAAAGAGCGTTACTTCGATGATTTAAAAGTGGGCGATCGGTTTCAGTCCGAACCTTTTGAAGTTGCTGGCAAAACCATCATCGAGTTCGCCGAGAAATTTGATCCGCAGAAATTTCATCTCAACGCCAAATCGGCTGAACGATCGATTTTCAAGGGACTTATCGCGAGCGGCTGGCATACGGCGGCCATCACCATGCGTCTCTTTGTTAAGACGCTGAATTTTGCAGAAGGCGCGATTGGTCTCGGGGTGGATGAACTGCGCTGGCCCAACCCAGTGCGGCCGGGCGACGCGCTCCAAGTTGAAACCGAAATTCTTGAGGCTCGGTCTTCGCGCTCGAAACCGAACTACGGAATCATTCGTCTCCGCAATGTGACGACAAACCAACGCGGCGAAATCGTGCAGACAATGACTGCCGCCGCGATGGTGCCGCGGCGGGCCGACGCCCGAGACCACAAGACCACCGACTACAAGACAACAGACTAAAGTATTGTGAGAGACCATACGAAAGGCAATAGCAAGGAGCAAAGAGCGAAGTGCGAAGGAATGGCCCGCTTGAGGCCGCGGCGAGGACCTCGTAAGACAACCAGACCACAGACACAAGACAACACGACTAAAAGTTATGAGAGACTACACGAAGGACAGCAGCAAGGAGCGAAGAGCGAAGCGCGGAGGAATGGCCCGCTTCAGGCCACGACGGCCGCGCCTCGTAAGACAACCAGACCACGGACCACAAGACAACACGACTAGAAAATTATGAGAGACTACACGAAGGACGGGAGCAAAGGGCGAAGCGCGAAGGAATAGGCCGCTTGAGGCCGCGGCGAGGACAACGAGACTAGTGACCACTGACCACTGACAACAAGACCACAAGAAAACACGACTAAAAGTTATGAGAGACTACACGAAGATTGAAGCTTGGAGACTGGCCGATGATTTGACCGTTGCAGTTTATGAGCGCACGCGATCGTTTCCCAAAGAAGAGATGTATGGGCTAACGAGCCAATTACGCCGGGCTTCTTATTCAGTTCCGGCGAACATCGTTGAGGGAGCCTCGCGAGAGAGTAAGAAAGACTATCTACACTTCCTCTATATCGCGCGCGGTTCGTTGTCGGAGACGCAATATTTCTTCCACCTCGCGCGGCGCCTCGATTATTTGTCATTGGAAGAAGCTGACGCTCTGCGCAAACAAACGAAGTTTGTCTTTGCCTGTTTACACGGTCTTATTCGGGCGGTCGAGAAAGAAGCTGGGAAACTCAGGAAAGTGGTCGCGACCCTCACGAGCCTGATAGTGATCGGGCTAATGCGCTGGTCAGGTAGTCAGTTGTCAGTCGTCTCGTAGTCAGTGGTCGATCTTCACCGGTTCACCATCGCCATCGCCCAGTCCGGGTAACGCAATCCGGCAAACGCACCTTTCGGCGCCACTTCGTCGATGCGTGCCAGGTCTTTGCTTGTAAGATCGACATCGAGCGCGCCGACATTCTCTTGCAAATACTTCCGGCGCTTCGTGCCGGGAATCGGCACGATGTCGTCGCCCTGCGCCAACACCCAGGCGAGCGCGAGCTGCGCCGGTGTGCATTTTTTCTCGCGTGCGATCTCGCTCACCCGCGCGACCAGATCGAGATTGCGCTGAAAGTTCTCGCCTTGAAATCGCGGCGACGACCGGCGATAATCATCTTTCGGCAAATCTTCGAAACGTTTGATCTGGCCGGTGAGAAATCCGCGACCAAGCGGGCTGTATGGAACGAAACCGATCCCGAGCTCGCGGCAAACATTGAGCACTTCCTCTTCCGGGTCGCGTGTCCAAAGCGAGTACTCCGATTGCAGCGCGGTGATCGGATGGACCGCGTGCGCGCGTCGAATCGTTTCCGCGCCCGCTTCCGACAAACCGAGAAAACGCACTTTGCCTTCGCGCACCAAGTCCGCCATCACGCTGACTGTTTCTTCAATCGGCGTGTCGGGATCGACCCGATGTTGGTAATAAAGGTCGATAACTTCCACGCCGAGCCGCTGCAAGCTTCCTTCGCATGCTTGGCGCACGTAATCCGGTTTGCCAGAGACACCACGAAATTGCGGATTTTCTTCATCGCGCACGATGCCGAACTTGGTCGCGAT
>WNFO01023111.1_pt1 | contig 10623 bp, 11 predicted proteins | sample 5400251 | NCBI WGS metagenome assembly WNFO01 (sample SAMN13153354, study PRJNA577476) | soil metagenome | isolation source: 100 cm saprolite under Madrone tree | place: USA:California | collected 2016-06-14 | reverse complement strand
AAGGTTCAGTTGTGATGTCTAGCCGCGAACGCGAACTGCGCTAAAGCTGAGAATTACGTGACCACCGGAAATTTTCCGGCCAAAACTACGCATGGGCTGGAATCGCGAGAACAGCAACATCTGGTCAAGCTGATGCTGCATTTCCTGGGTGTGCGGTCCAGAAAGAATCTGGTAGCCAATCATCTGCCCTTGCGCGTCCACGGTAACATCGAGCATAAGACCGTGCGGAAGGGCGAGCTCACTATCGTGATTTTCCGGGGCCCAATTGCCGGGAGAGTCAGAGAGAGTGACGAGTTCGGCGGGCTGCATCAAATTCAGCGGAACGTCGTTCGGAACGGCCTGAACGGTGATGCCCGGCGCCATCAACTGGAGCACGAAGACGAATACAAAAATGGCGGACACGAAGCCACCGGTTGCGGGAAGCGTGAGCGGACGAAAAACGTTGTCAAGAAGAATTTCCGCGCGATCGCGGACGCGCTGCCAGCGGCTGGGCCAATCCTGCGTTTGCTGAGCTTGCGCCGCAGCGACTTTGATGCGGACAGCGAGATCGGACGGAGGGAGCGCACGAGGCGAACGGGAAAGCAAAACGGAAAGCTTGCGATAGCGCTGCAGCTCTTCACGGCAGTACGCGCAGGCTTCAAGATGTTCGCGCATTTCACCGCGCTCGGTGGTACGAGACGCGCTCTCGACAACATCGTCGAGATACCCCGCCAGCTTGGATCGAACGGTGGTGCACTTCATGGCATGTCCTTCAGCTCCGGGTTCGTAAGCACAACTTGTTTATCTAAGGGTTTGTAAGAAAAACTCTTAAACCCTGAATCTTGTTTCGCAGCCACCCTGTTTGCCGCCGAATGGGCCGCGTGCTGCTCGTGGAGAAACGGGTCGAGCAGATCCTTTAGCGCGCGCCGGCCGCGCAAGATGCGCGACTTGACGGTGCCGACGCTGCACTCGAGAACTTCCGCGACTTCCTCATAGCTCAGTCCTTCGAGATCGCGAAGGATCACAGCGCTGCGAAACACATCAGGAATCTGGCCAAGCGCGTCCTGCACCACCGACTGAATTTCACGCGACGCAAGCTGGTCAAACGGAGTCGCATTCATATCTTCAATTTCGAACTTGCTCTGGCCCTCTTCCGGTTCGGCGTCGATCGAAATGTTTTTTTGCAAATGGCGCTTAAACCAGCGGCGGTGATTTAGCGCTTCGCGAATCGCTATGCGATAGAGCCAAGTCTTCAGCGAACTGCCGTGGCGGAAATTTCTTATCCCTTTGAAGGCCTTGAGAAACACCTCCTGAGTTCCGTCGGCCGCATCGCATGGGTCGCCCAGCATGCCCAGGATTAGATTGAACACAGGGGCATGGTAGTGGGTGACGAGCCAGTCGAAGGCGGCCTCCGAGCCGGCTTGGAGCTCGTTGACCAGTTCGGATTCGTCACGGCCCCAAGAGAGGGCGCTGGCCCAATCGGACACGCGGTGCCTTTCTGGCGAGGCGGCCCCTCAGGGTTTGCAAGTACAAACCTGAAACCCGGGTATCGGGAGCTGCCTGCCGGGCCTTGTCCGCTCATTTGGTTAGACACCGAAAAGAGTGGAGATGTTTCCAAAGCTGGGCCCAGAGACAATCTTGCGCCTGAGAGGACGATAGTGCAATGGGCCGCTGGAGTTGGAACGAACCGGTAAGCTCCGGCTTGCGACAGGAGTGGCACCCCGTCTTTTTCATAGGTATGGAGAATAAAGGACTTACATCGAACCAAATTCGTAAACACGGACTCTAGAGATGGGAAGGCCTGTCTCCCGCGCGGGATTGGTACGCTGAAAAATAGAAAGAGCCGCCCCTTTCAATCTGTGGGTCCGGCTCTGTGGAGATAGTTCTGCGCGGCTTCTTTTCTAAACGACTGGCGAGCCGTGGCTTGCTACGCACTGCCATTTGCCGCCGGACATCTTCACCCAGGTATCGGTGAAGCGTTCATGCGTCTCGAACGCCTTTCCTGACGGATCGATGCCCTTCGCGCTGAAGCCGCCCGTAGCGATGGCGGTATTGCCAAATACTGTTACTTTCAAATCGTCGTAGTCGACGCTGTTGTATTTGGTTGCTTTCGCTGTTGCCAGCGTTGCGGTGCGGTCGGTTACTTTCCCATCTCGCCCGGTATTGATGAATTTTTCAGCCAGCAGCGGGGCGACGAGTTCAGAATTATTCGTCTTTTGTGACTGAAGCCATTGTTGTTCCAACGCCGCTACAGACTTCTCTGTCCCGGTCTGGGCTTGCAACAATGACGCGCTTCCTAACGAAAGCAAAGCGATCAAACACACTGTCCAAATTCTCCTCATAGACTTCTCCCTATTTGTTTCGATTTTGGAACCTTGGTACGAGGGACCTGTGGCCTGTGTGCAGGTCATCGGAGATCCGAGGCCTGGCAAATTGGGACAAAGTAAACGAAATCACTTAGGAAGGGAGGACAAGTTCTTTGTAGGAGGACGAAGAGCTCCGTACCTAGTCGCTCTGTCAGTTTGCAAGTGAGACGGTACGCTATCGTCCATACTAAGTCAAACGATTTGTATGGGTTGTACGGGCAATCGAGGCGGCGATTCCCACTGGGGCGGCGGGAACATTCGACGCAGTAGCCAAGAAGGCAAAAAAGGCATCCACCAACACCGAGGGTATCGCACCGAAAAAAGGCACATTTTGGGCGCGCAGCATCGTAGCCGAAGGTAATTGTTGCGAGCTTTGCGGCGCCTATTTCGTATCTTGTACAAATGCCAGATTGGCTGCCTGGGTTGGAATGGCCTTGAATGATTTTCCGGCGAGAAGTTGCTGTTGGTCTTCGACACTTTTTTCCCATGTCGCAAAGTTGACACTTACCGAAGCCATTGCCGAGCGAATGGTTCGCGCAATGGAAATTGCGTCCTGCACGCTGGATATCGCCCCAATGGGACTGAAACCAGACATCGCCATATCCATGCTGGCGTTGGCAATTTTGTATCCCATCACAAATTTTTCACCGCCGCTCATTCCTTCCGTACCGAGCTTTGAATCTTCCAAACCCGGATAGCGAACAAACAGCCTGGTGTAGTTGTTGGCAAAACGCCGCGCCTGCGGACCTTCGATTGGAGTAAACGAGGGCAGGTAAATCGGAGACAGCGTGATGTCCTGTTGAGCAAGTTTCAGCTTCAGAAGCCTTTTGTCTGTTTCAACTTTCTTAATGCCGTTCGGTTTTAGATCGAGAGAGTCGAACACCTTTTGGCGCTGATCAGAAGGTTCTACCACCAAGTCTCCCAGGCCGTCTTCTCCAGCAGGCTTACTGGGCGGGGCGGTCTTTCCATTCTTGTCATACGACGAAAGATAGATCAGCCGCATTCGATCACGGCTTAGCTCGCACTTTACGGCCTGATCTTGCTTGTGACCGCGCAATTCGGCGTAAAACGAAACGGGCAAGCTCTGGCTGGCCACGACATCAAAACTTTTCGTGGCCGCGTGGCCGTCATTGGCCTGCAGGAATACCAATCCCATCAGCTCATTGGCTTCGGCACCCAGCGGAAAGAGGGCCAGCGCAATCTTGAGATGATCACTGGCTCGCGATAATTGTTGCTGCGCGTAGGCAAATGGAATGGCAAAGCCACCGACTCTGCTTCTGGCTTTCCCTTCATCACCCTTCTTTTTGACTCGTGCACGCTTGACGCGCAATGCACTGCGGCTCTCGGAACCGTTGAAGGATAAATTCATGGAACGGTTAAAGAGGTCGGAGATGATGTCGCCGGCTGCGTCCACCTCTTCGTCATACTTCAGCCGTTTTGAATTGAGCGTACTGAGATGCAGACCTGCCTCAGCTTTGCCCGTCTCATCGGCAGTTAATTGCTGGTAAGCGAGATAGTTCTCGCGCGCCATGTCGACGTCACCCATGGCCTCGTAAAGCAACCCCAGCTTCCATTTTGTGAGAGCGAACCGGGAGCCAATTCGACAGCCTTGTGGAGGTCGCTGAGGGTGAGATCGTATTTTCGCTCATCAGCGAGCCGTACACCGCGGCGTAAAGTTTGCGGACCTCCACACCACTTTGACCGGATAGACTCAGCAATAATTTTAAATCAGCGATACGCGATTGCGCCGCTTCCTTATCGAGGGCGGGCGCGGGGACTCGCGCTGATTTTGCTGTGAACACTGGCGGGCGTGTTTGTCTTAACGACCGTGGGCCGGGCAATCGGTTTGTCAGCGGCGCGTTCTTCATCAGACGGCGACTCGTCGGCCTGAGCATCTTCAAGTGAGGCTTCCATTCCAATGCTTTCGGCGAGCCGGTTGACGCGAACGATCCTTACCTTGTCACTGTCGTTCACGGACAACGCGTTTTCTCCGGTGGTAAAGTAAGTAATCAGTTGCAGCAGCTTTTGCTTCTGTTTTGGATCGAAGGTGCCGACAGTAGCTTTCCTGAGGAATTCCAGGCCGTTGCTGCGCTCGCCAAGCCGGAAGTAACAAAGGGCCAAATTCGATGCGATCACTGGCTGGAAAGCTTGCAATTTCATGGCGTCTTCCAGCGCTCCGGCCGCTTCTTTATATTTTTGCGAATCGTAGAGCTTACGTGAGTCGTTTAATGTAATTTTCACGCGGCGGTGAATCTCTTCATCCAGGCGTTTCAAAGCCTCGATGACTTCCTTCACTTCGATTAACGCCTGAGACTCTGCATACCTTGAGCGCGCTTCCGCGAGTTGCCCTGCTTTTTCTAATTTTTGTGCTTCAGCGGTGATTGTCTTTACTTTAGCTTCCAATTCCTTTTTCTGGACTTTCTCCTGATTGTAGGCTGTTGGCGCGAGACTCAGGCAAATCACGAACAGGATGGTTTGAAGTCCCATGAAGCCTCTTTCAGGAAGCTTTCTCGGTGCTTTGTAAAGTTATTTCAGGACTTTCAGGAGTTCGCGGAGTTATACCAGAAAACCGCCGACGCTCGTCAAACGCCAGCAAGGTTTACTGTTGCGCTGCCCTATTGTCCAGTGTGAAATTCGGTGGTATGTGGGCAATATACACTGCGGCGAACCCAATCGGCAGGAATTGTTAATGGTTGAAAAATTCTAGAGGCGATTCCAAGGAGGGCTTGTGATTGCACGAGTGTGGCACGGGTGGACCAAGGTGGAGGATGCGGATGAGTATGAAGCGCATTTGAAGCCGGAGTTGTTGCCGGGCGTGAGCAAGATGCCGGGATTCGCGGGGAGTTATTTGTTGCGCAGAATGGTGGGTGAGGAAGTGGAGTTTGTGACGGTCCTGTTGTGGGATTCGATCGAGGGGATACGGACATTGGCGGGGCCGGATTATGAGACGGCGGTGATCCCGGAAGAGCGGAAGAAATATTTGAAGCGGTTTGATGCGAAGGCGGCGCATTTTGAAGTGGTGGCGGAGCAGCAATAGAGGAAAGAAATGCCACGGAGACAAAGAAGCACAAAGAACAGGACAGGGCAGGGCACGGCGTGCCGTGCCCTGAGAGGCTTGAGAAAAGCAGCTACCGCGATTAGCGGGCCGTGGCGGGCCGAGATTTGTTGGCTGCGGGCAGCGACCTTGTTCTTTACGATTTTGGCGCGAGTGCGGGAACCGACGACGCGGTCGCCTTCTTTGATGGCCTGAATGCGGCGAATATCGACGCGCATGGAAGCATAGAACTTGAGAGCACGGCCGCCAGTGGTGGTCTCCGGATTGCCAAACATAACGCCGATCTTTTCGCGGATCTGGTTGATGAAGATGAGGCAGGTCTTGGACTTGGAAACGATGGCGGTGAGTTTGCGGAGCGCTTGAGACATCAAGCGGGCTTGCAGACCCATAGAGGGATCGCCCATGTCGCCTTCGAGTTCGGCCTTGGGGACAAGCGCGGCAACGGAGTCGATGACAATGATATCGACCGCGTTCGAACGGATGAGTTCCTGCGCAATTTCGAGAGCTTGTTCACCGTGATCGGGCTGCGAGACAAGCAGGTTGTCCACGTCAACGCCGAGCTTGCGGGCGTAGCTGGGATCGAGCGCGTGTTCGGCGTCGATGAAGGCAGCCTGGCCACCGAGTTTTTGGGCTTCGGCGATGATTTGGAGAGTGAGTGTGGTCTTGCCGCCGGATTCCGGGCCGTAGATTTCGATGACGCGGCCGCGCGGGAACCCGCCGACTCCGAGAGCGGCATCAATCGAGAGGCAGCCGCTGGGGATGACATTGACCGGCACAAGGACATCCTTGCTGCCGAGCCGCATGATGGAGCCCTTGCCGTAAGACTTCTCGATGACCGAGATTGCTGTCTCGAGGTTCTTCATTTTCTCGTCGGACATTGCGCACCTCAATAGAGGAAATTAGGAAATTTTTTGTTGCAGAACCCTAAACGATCACTGCGCTGGGAAAGCGCCGGGGTCGCGTTCAAACCTTCGTGCCTTTTAATCCATAACGAATAGGGTATATTACCATTTGATTCATCCATTCGCTATGACTTTCTGGCCATTGCTAAGAACTTTGCGCCAAGCACATGAGGTTGAGATCCTTCGCACATCCCTATCGGATGCGCTCAAGATGACAATCTCCGACCCGGAGCGAGCCTCACGGGCGTTCGCAACCGTGAGCTGCAATGTGTTCCTTCAAGCGGGCTATGGTCATGGCCACCTGGTCCGCCAAGGCTCGTTCCTCGCAGCCCGTGATTTGCCGCAGGCGAAGTAGATTGCGCATGCGGTCGCGAGCTTCTCGGAACTCGCTTTCGAGCCTAGCATGCTCTGGACAAGAGATAGCATAGGTCGAAGGGGAGCACATGAAGCACCTGTTGAAAACACCGAAGGAGAAAGTAGCAGGAAGGCGAACAAAAGGCAAACATTATTTTCGCCTGTTGTTCGCTATCGCTTTCGAAGGGCCTGGCTCAGGAATAGGTGTAAAAGCCGCGAGAAGATTTGCGGCCTAGCCAGCCGGCGGCGACATATTTTTTGAGCAGGGGACAGGCGCGGTACTTGGGATCGCCAAGGCCTTCTTCGAGCACGTGTAGGATGTCGACGCAAACGTCGAGGCCGATGAAGTCGGCAAGTTCGAGCGGGCCCATGGGGTGGTTCATGCCTAGTCTCATGACGGAGTCGACGGCTTCGGGCGTGGCGACTCCTTCCATGACACAGTAGGCGGCTTCGTTGATGAGGGGCATGAGGACGCGGTTTGAGACAAAACCGGGAGCGTCGTTGACGGCCACGCCTGTTTTGCCCAGTTTTTTAGTGAGCTCCAAGGTGAGAGTGAACGCTGTGTCTGAGGTTTGCAGGGCGCGGATGACTTCAACCAGGGCCATGACGGGGACGGGATTCATGAAATGCATGCCGACGAAGCGGTCGGGGCGCGAGGTGAGCGCAGCGAGCGTAGTCATGGAAATCGAGGAAGTGTTGCTGGCGAGGATGACTTCGGGACGCAGGATTTTGTCAGCTTCGGAGAGGACGGCGCGCTTGATTTCGAGTTTTTCGGGGACGGCCTCGATGGCGAAGTCGGCAGCGGCTATTGCGGACATGGCGATCACTGTTTTAATACGCGAGAGGACGGCGGGCTTTTCGGATTCGGGGAGCTTCCCTTTCTTGATTTCGCGGTCGAGATTCTTGCCGATGGTGCCAAGAGCGCGTTCGAGGAAGGTTTGATCCACGTCGCGAAGAATAACGCTGTAGCCGGCACGAGCGAAGACGTGAGCGATGCCATTGCCCATGGTGCCAGCGCCAAGCACGGCGACAGTCTTGATCGAATCAAGTGACATTGTTCTCTCCGCGAACGCCGGATAAGAAAAACATTGTGGATAGCAACAGGTCAAGCGATGGAAGGCCCCTCCTGAGAATGTTGGCGGCATAGAGACCCGCGCCGTGGTGAGCGAACGAGGCCAAGTCGTAGCCCGAAGGTAGGTCAATTAACTTCAGACAGAACAAATTTGCGAAATCTTGAAGGATCTTGCGTCGCATTAGTAGATTTTCTCCGACCCCAGGAGATTCTGAATCACGAAACATTTCAAATAACTAGGGCCTTCGAAGTAATCGAGGGTTCAAACTCCCGATAAGGGACAGAATCTGACGCTGAGTGCTGCCAATATTTAGTTAGTTTACCGCGAGGGCGAGCCACGCGGCGAGTGTGGCGAATTTTTCGTCCTGGGTCCAGGGGGAGCCGAGAGGTTTGCCGAGATCGGTGACGAAGCGAGTAAGGATTGCGGGTTTGCGGCGAAGTGCGGCGGATGCGGTGGCGAAGAGTTCGCGTTCCTTGATGGTGGTGATGGCGAGGTCAGAGCGCGCGCAGGCGTGGAGCAAGGCTTCGCGGAAGAATTCGCCATCGGCGCTGTGAATGAGGGAATGCGAGGCCAGGATCTTGGGGAGTTCGGGTAGCGGGCGACCGGAAGCTAGAAGGAGAGCGGCGCTCGTTAGCTCAAAACCCTGCTGCGCGGCTTCTGTTTGCGCGGCGCGGAGAGCTGCAAGGGCGAGCGCTCGGGCTTCACTGCGCTGCTGTTCGAGAAAGGCGCCAGCTTCGACGAGATCCATTCTTTCAGCGGTGTGGTAGGGCTGGCGGAAGGTATAGCTAAACGTGGCGACAAGATGAGGGCGCTGGCGCGCGAGGATGACTGGCTGTTTCTTTTCGATGGCGAGCGCGATAAGAGAGGTCCAACCGGAGTGGACGCGAAAGCCGAGGGCGGCGGGCTTCATGGAGCCTCCAGAAAGAAAGATCAAGGTAGACGTCGAGGAGGTACGGGAAGTTGAGGATGTACCGGCGACGCGTCGCCCGTCAAGCGTAAGGGTACGTCAGAATCTAATCTGCGGCCGAGACACAGAGTCACGGAGAAAAAAAGAAGGAGACACAAAGATCACGCGGGGTATTGGCGAAATGCGGATTTTTCGTTTGACCCCTGCTCGGTGGCCCTTGGTCTCAGTGGGAAGTCTTTGCGGCTCAGTGGGTGGCTTTACGTGCTTTGGTGGAGTTCCCTATAATCGGCAGCGTCACCCGCGATCAACAAACTTGGAAATGCGTTAACAGAATCCAGTTTGGATCGCGAAAACAAGAGCGGAGAGATCCCTCGCTTCGCTGGGAATGACGAGTGGTGCCGCGGTTGAGTTGGGATTTGGAGGAGATGCCTTGCCTGTAGGTACACCGTTTCATGAACGAACGCTTGCTTTGTGCGAGAGCCTGAACTACCGGGAGTGGTCCGGCTACTATACGGTGAGCGTGTATGAAGTGCACCACGAGCATGAGTACAACGCGATACGAAACTCGGCCGCGCTGATCGATATATCTCCGCTGTTCAAATACCGAGTCTCCGGGCGGGATGCGACGAAACTAGTGAACCGGGTGATTTCCCGCGACATTAATAAGGTGGCGGTGGACCAGGTGATTTACTGCTGCTGGTGTGACGGCGAAGGCAAGGTGGTCGACGACGGGACGATCACACGGCTCGGTGAGAATGACTACCGGTGGACTGCGGCCGACCCGAGTTTGCGGTGGTTCCAGCAGAATGCGCTTGGGTTGGATGTTCGGATTGAAGACATTTCGGAGAAGGTTGCAGCTCTGGCGCTGCAGGGGCCGACTTCCGGCAAATTGCTGACCGTTGCAGCGGAAGCGAATATCGCGAACCTGAAGTATTTTCGGGTGACGCACGGAAAGATAGCGGGCGTACCGGTGGATATTTCGCGCACGGGGTACACGGGTGATCTTGGTTACGAGATTTGGGTGCCGTGGAATGATGCAGTAAAGGTGTGGGATGAGCTGGTAAAGAAAGGCAAGCCGTTCGATATTCATCCGGCTGGCATGATTGCGCTGGACATTGCGCGGATCGAGGCGGGACTGATTTTGATTGAGGTGGACTATACGTCGAGCAAGAAGGCGCTGATTGCTTCGCAGAAATATTCACCAGGAGAGATCGGGTTGGCAAAGCTAGTGGACCTGAAGAAGGAAAACTTTGTGGGGCGCGCCGCGCTGGCGGCGGAAATAAAAAAGGGCGGACCGGCGAGGATGTTGGTGGGAATCGAGATTGACTGGAACGAAGTGGAGGCGCTGTACGAAGAAATTGGGATGGCGCCGCAGGTGCCGAGCATGGCATCGCGCGTGGCGGTGCCGGTGTATCGCGGAGGGCGCCACGTGGGAAAAGCGACGTCCACGACGTGGTCGCCGACACTGAAGAAGATGATTGCACTGGCGACGGTTGGCCGCGAACACTCGGCAACGGGGACTTTGCTGCAAATGGAAATGACGGTGGAGGCGGTGAGGCACACGGTGTCGGCGAAAGTTGTGCCTCTGCCGTTTTTTAATCCGGCGCGGAAGACAGCTGTGCCGGTGGTTTAGAGATGACGCTGGTCTGGCCTTTTTTTTGGCGGCAAGCGAAGGATTCCTGCCATATTCCGTGCAAATTCTAACCTTCAGATCCTGCTGGATTTGAGGCCCTCCTAGATTATGGCTTGTGAGGTCTCGGCCTAGTTTGCAGATGCGAAGGATTTTTCGTCGGCGAGGAGATTGTCGAGAGCTGCGCGGTCGAGGAATTTGCCGCGCAGGATGACTGCGCGGATTTTGCGCGTGTTGCCGATGTCCTCGAGCGGATTTGCGTCGAGCAACACTAGATCGGCGAACTTTCCTTGTTCGATTGTCCCCGAATCTTTTGTGGCGTGAAGAAATTCGGCGGGACTTCGTGTCGCGGATTGG
>WNFO01007898.1_pt1 | contig 10626 bp, 10 predicted proteins | sample 5400251 | NCBI WGS metagenome assembly WNFO01 (sample SAMN13153354, study PRJNA577476) | soil metagenome | isolation source: 100 cm saprolite under Madrone tree | place: USA:California | collected 2016-06-14 | reverse complement strand
TTGTGTTTTGGGAGCATGTGCTCATCCTGTTCATGTTCCTGCCACTTCTCGTCTCACGCGTTGGCGAGATCGGCAAAATCGACCTGCGCACTTGGGTATACCTATTCTTCTCCGGCTTCGCCGGCTCCGCTGTCGGCACCATCTTTTTCACGCTCGCCCTGAAATATGGCAACCCGACAGTGGTGAACGTGGTCCTGAACATTCAGCCTGTCCTTTCAACCATGGGCGCGTTCCTGCTCTTCGGCGACCGTCTCGGTCCACGTTTCTTCCTCTACGCAGGTATCGCGATCCTTGCCGGTGTCTTTGTTTCCGTCACGCATCCAACGCTGATTAGCGCGTCGTTTGAGCGCGCCGGACTGAACCGCGGCACCGGCTACGCGCTCGTCTGCGCGCTCTTTTGGGGGCTTGCGACCGTTGCTGGCCGCGGGGCAATGACCGGCATGTCGCTCCGGCTCGCGTCCAGTCTGCGGATTGTCGTCGGGCTAGCGTGCATGACTTTGATCCTTCTCGCCTACGGAAAGCTCCATGGGGCAGCGCTCTGGCCAGCGGCCGCCCAGGCGCACGCAACAAAAGCTGTTGTCTGGCTGGTTCTCCTTGCGTCAATCTCCGGCGGTATCCCCCTGCTTATTTATTTCGAAGGGCTGCGCCTCACGCGTGCATCGACGGCGGGCTATTTCGAGATGATGCAGACACTCGCCGCGGTGTGCATCACGTGGGGTTTTTTCCACGCGACTCTCCAACTGCACCAGGTAGTTGCGGGGTGTGTCTTAATCGGCGCGGTGGCTATGGTGCACCATGTCCAGCAGCAGGTCGAAGCTCGTAACTGAGGCCACATCGACTGCAGGATTGCAATCAAGAGCTGCCACTACACCTTCGCGGCCGTCTTGCGCGGCTTTGTGACACGCGGCGTTTTTTCGGCAAACTCAAAAATTACTTTGCCATTCTCAAGTTTCAAATGCGCTGAAAACGGGCGGCCTCTCTTCGAAATAAATCTCGGCAGGAGATCGGTCTTGCCTGTTGTGATCAGCTTTTGCACCTGCTCTTTCGGAATAGCACGCTGCAAAATCGTTTTACTGATGCGGAATGTGCATTTTTTGGGCGCAGCGGCGGCCCGCTCACAGATGTAGACATTTTCCGGACGTCCCATCTTGCTGCGGAATCCTTGCAGCGGCCCCACGCGTCCCTTCGTTAACAATTCGCGGACTTCCTCCGGCTCGAATTGGCGCGAGGCCATCGTTTTCCACATGAGCCAGTCGCAATTTTGGCAGCGGAACGTTTTGTAATCTTCCTTGATCGGGCCGCTGCCGCAGTTAGGGCATTTGGCGTCGATGACAGCGTACTCGCCCTCGATGGTTTCGCCACGGAAATTGCGGACCTTCTCTACGATCTCGCGCGTTAACCCGCGAATGTCTTCCATGAAATGACGGCGGTCGAGCTTGCCGTGCGCCATTTGCTTGAGACGAAATTCCCATTCACCGGTCAATTCCGGTGTGCACAGAACGTCCGTGTGCAGATTTCGCAGCAGCGTGATGAGCGATAATCCTTTCGCGGTGACGATAAGCTCCTTCCCCTTGCGCTCTATGTATCCGTCAAAAATCAGGCCCTCGATAATTTGGGCGCGCGTGGCTGGCGTGCCTAAGCCGCGCTCGCTCATCGCCTCGCGCAGCTCTTCGTCTTCAACCAGCTTGCCAGCACCTTCCATCGCCGAAAGCAAGGTTGCTTCGTTAAAACGTGTCGGCGGCTTCGTCTCGTTTTCTTTGACCTCAATCGCAAGCACGTTTGCCCGTTCGTTCGGCGAAATCGGAGCAATCGATTGTTCGTCCTCGCCGGCCGCTTCTTTCCCATAGACCGCCTTCCAGCCAGGATCGACAATGATTTTCCCGTCCGTCTTGAACGGCTCGCCTTCGATCCGAGTGATGCGCGTGGTCACTTCAAATTGCGCGGCCGGATAAAAGACCGCGATAGTGCGGCGCGCCACCATGTCGAAAATTTTGCGCTCGAAATCATCGAGGTGCGCGGCCGATGCGCCCGTGGGGATGATGGCGTGGTGATCGCTCACTTTGGCGTTGTTGAAGACGCGCTTGGTCGGTTTGATCCATTCGTTGCGCAGCGCTTTCTCGGCGTAGGTGGCCAGCGTCTGGTCGTGGAAGCTGGACATGACCTTGCGCACCTGGCCAAGATTGTCTTCCGGCAAATAACGCGAATCGGTGCGCGGGTAAGTCAGCACCTTGTGCTTCTCATAAAGGGCCTGCGCAATCTGGAGCGTGCGGCGCGCGCTTAAACCAAAGCGGCCATTGGCTTCGCGCTGCAATGTTGTTAGATCGTAGAGCAGCGGCGACGCCTGCGTAGCCGATTTTCTGTCGTCGGTGATCTCGCCCGTTTTGCCGACGCATTTCGCTTCGATTGCGGCTGCCTTCTCGCGGCTCCAGAGGCGTTCCGCACGCGCGTCCTCGTCCCCATCATTTTTGAATTTCTCGTCGAACCAGCGGCCCCGATAGCTTCCCGTCTTCACCCCAAGGTCCGCATGAACCTCGAAATACGGGCGCGGCTTGAAAGAGCGGATTTTCTCTTCGCGACCCGCCAAGATCGCGAGCGTAGGCGTCTGCACCCGGCCGGCGGCGGTCTTTTGAAAACCGCCGCTGCGCGAATTGAATGAAGTAAGCGCGCGTGTTGCATTGATGCCGACCAGCCAATCGCTTTCCGCGCGGGAAGTCGCGGCATCGGCCAGCGGCTGCATTTCTTGCTCGGAACGCAGATGCTCGAAGCCGGCGCGAATCGCCTCCGGTGTCATCGATTGGAGCCAAAGCCGGCGCGTCGGTTTCTTAGCGCCCGCCCATCGCAATGTGTTACGAAAAATAAGCTCGCCTTCGCGCCCGGCATCACAGGCGTTAATGATCTCGGTCACGTCGGGCCGCTTGATCAAACGCTTGAGCACCTGCAGCCGCGATTTTGTCTTCTCTTTCGGGATAAGATCGAAGTGGTTCGGCAATACCGGGAGATTTTCGATATTCCATTTGCCCCGTTTCACTTCCGCGCCTTCCGGCGGAACCATCTCGACCAAATGACCAATCGCCGAGGAGATCACGTATCGATCGTTCTCGAAGAAATCCTTCTCTTTCTTAAACTTGCCCAAAACGCGCGCGAGGTCCGTCGCGACGCTGGGTTTTTCGGCGATGACAAGGGATTTGGACATTTAAAGATGCAACCGAACCTTACCTTCGCGCTAATTGCAATCGGCAAAATGCAATCGGCAAAAGAGAGACGCGGGGTGAGCCTAGCCCAGTTTCACAAAGTATTTCCCGGGCAATTGCTTAACGAGCCGCTTTAGTTCGAGACTGAGGAGAGTAGAAGAGACGGTTGCGCTTGGCAAATCGCATCGGGCGGCGATTTCGTCGATCGGCGTTTCCGACGAATCAATCGCCTCATAAACGCGACGCTCGTTCTCGGAGAGCGGTGGCAAGGGACGGGCTGCGGCTTCCGGCGATGGCTTTGTCTCGGGAAGAAGAATTTGCAGGTCCTCGAGAATGTCACTTGCGCTCATCACGAGCTTGGCGCCTTGCTGAATCAGACGATTGGATCCCAGCGCACTCGGCGCGTTAATGTGTCCGGGAACAGCATAAACGGAGCGGCCCTGCTCGATCGCCTGAGACGCAGTAATCAGGGCCCCGCTGTTCAAACCCGCTTCGACGACTAGAATGCCGTGACTCCAGCCGCTGATGATCCGATTGCGCATCGGAAATGTTTGCCGGTCGGGTTTAATTTCCATTGAGAACTCCGACACGATCGCGCCGTTGCCGGTCATAATCTTTTCAGCGAGCCCTCGGTTTTCAGGCGGATAGATTTCGAGCAACCCAGCACCGATCACGGCAATGGTTCGGCCTTTTGCGGCGAGCGCGCCCTGATGCGCGGCCGTGTCGATCCCGCGGGCCAAACCGCTGATTACCGTCAAGCCCGCGTAGGCGATTTGATAGGCCAGTTTTTTAGCGGCCTCAGTCCCGTAATGGGTGGTGCGGCGCGCGCCGATGATGCCAATGGCGTGATTGTCGCGCTCCTGGAGTTCGCCCCAAACGTAAAGCACGATGGGCGGGGCGTGAATTTCCCGGAGCGACTTTGGATACGACTGCGATTCCTGCGTGATGACGGTCGCGCCGAAATCGCTAATGCGATTCAGCTCGGCTGCAAGATCGACAGTCGATTCCCAGGCTGCAATTTGATCGGCCACTTCACCGCCAATTCCTTCAACCGCGCGAAGCTCACCACGCTTTGCGGTCAGCACGCGTTCTGGAGTTCTAAAAACTTGCAGCAGTTTGCGCAGCCGTACCGGCCCGACCGTCGGCAACATGTTGAGCGCAATACAGGCTTCAGTCGTGTTCATCGATTAGCACGATTCGGCAGGGGCCATGCTCTGCGGAGCCATGGAAAATTCGCTGGCTCGATAAAGTCGCACCCTACCCTTATTCGTGCGCAGTCGCACGACCTTGCGACTCAAAATGGAATTTCGTCGTCGTCGGGCTGCGGCGCAGACGCTTTTGGCGGAGGCGCACTCGGCTTGCCGGCGGCGCGCGATGTTCGATCTTCCTCGCTCTGTTCACTCGGGCCAGCGGTGGCACCAGTAGCCCGTGCACCGATGAGCTGCATCGTTTCCCCAATCACCTTCAGCTTGGAGCGTTTCTGTCCTGATTGTTTATCTTCCCAGGAGTCGAGCTGGAGTCTGCCTTCGATAAAAACAGGCCTGCCTTTTTTCAGATACTCTCCGGCGACCTCTGCCGTGCGTCCCCAAAAAGTCACATCCACAAAAGTCGCTTCTTCGCGCTTCTCCCCACTGTCGGTCGTGTAAACGCGATTAACCGCGATGCCGAGATCGCACACCGCACTCCCTTTCGGCGTGTAGCGCACTTCTGGATCGCGCGTCAGATTTCCGAGCAATATGACTTTGTTGAAGCTGGCCATGCGCCGGTTATAGCCAAACTATTTCGCTTTCGCCAACTTTTTCGGCGCCTTCTCCTTCTTTTCCGGGAGGCGCTGGTAATTCTGACGATAGACTTCCGGATCAAGTTTAAATTTAGAACGCAATTTCGTAATCAGCTGCGGATCGGCGTGAAAAACAAAGTTCACGTAAAACCCGGAATCAAGCGGCCCGGCCACGTAGGAAAACTGGCGCTTATCCATTTTTTGCACCTGCTCGACCTCGGCGCCTTCTTTTTTAAATTCTGATTCCAATCGCTCAACAATATCTTTGACAGTGTCTTCTTTGCCCTGCGTGTTGAGCACAAGCAACGCCTCGTAACGGTTCTTCATGGTTCTTCGGTTTTGTTGAAAGTGTTCATCGTGGAAACGAGTCCATTGTCAATCGCGCATTTCACCGCTTCCGCGGCCCGATCGATTGTCGATCTAACGAGCGGCTTCTCTTCCTCAAAAAACCGGCTCAACACGTAGTCAACCGAGCCTTCGCGTGGCGCCGCCCCAATACCGATGCGCAATCGTGGAATGTCCTCGGTTCCGAATCGCACGATGATTGATTCGAGACCGTTGTGGCCTCCCGGACCGCCGCCGGCCCGCAATCGAAGGCGGCCAAGCGGCAAGGCAAGATCGTCGAGCACAACGAGAATTTCCCGCGCCTCGATTTTGAAAAACTGGGCGAGCTCAGCGAGCGGTTCTCCGCTGCGGTTCATGTAAGTCATCGGTTTCACTAGAATCAATTCTCCCGATTCCGCCAAAAGCGCGTCCTGTTTAGTGGATTTTTTCCATGTCGATTCAAAATGAGCGGCAAGCCGGTCGACGACAAGAAAGCCGATGTTGTGGCGAGTATGCTCGTATTCGGGTCCGGGGTTTCCGAGACCGGCAATCAGACGAACTTGTGGAGTTTTTTCTTCCACATTCGCTCAGCCGAAAATCAGATATCGCAAAAGGTGTCCCCGGCGGCGTTGACCAAGATCGAACGAATCCAAATAGCTTACTTCTTTTGTTCTTTTTCCTTCGGGATCGCGGGGGCCGCGGCCGTTTCGCCTTCTTCCTTTTTCTCGCCAATCACCTCGGGTCCAGCGACAGCTTCGGCTTCAGCCACAACCGGTTCCTCTTCCACTGTTGGGGCGAGAACCGAAAATGCGGTGAGATCGGGCTGAACCTTGCTCGTGACTCCGGATGGCAGTTGAATCTGGCGCAGGTGAATGGAGTCTCCTATGTTCAACTGCGAGACATCTACGGTGATCCGATCCGGCAAATCGCGCGGCAGACATTCAATTGCCAGAGCGCGCAAGCTTTGCTCAAGCAATCCGCCAAAGTTCTTGACGCCATTAGGAACGCCAATTGGCTCGAGCGGGACCTCAGCTTGGATTGTCTCGTCCATTGAGATGGCGTGAAAATCAATATGAAGGATGTCGCCACGGACCGGTGAGTGTTGCACTTCCTGAACAAGCGCAGTGCGATTCGATTTCTCACCAGCGATTTCAAGCTCAACCAGGACATTTTCTCCGGAAGCGTGGCTCATCATTGCGTTAATGTCTCGGGCGGAGACTTGCAATGGCTGCGGCTTGTCTTTGCCGCCATAAATGATCGCTGGAATAACTCCATGCGCTTTCAATTTGCGTACCGCAGAGCGTCCCACGGTCGCTCGCGGTTCAGCTTTTAGCTTGACTTGTTTTGCCATTTTTTTCGTTTTCGATGTTGAACAGGGATGAGACGGACTCATCCTTGTGAATCCGCTTTATGCCCTCGCCGAGAAGCTCAGAGACGCATAGCACCGTGGTCTTAAACCCGTCAACAGTGCGTACCGGAGTGCTGTTGGTTGTTATCAATTCCTCAATTTTCGACTTTTGCAAGCGCGGGATTGCAAGATCGACGAGAACAGCGTGTGAAACTCCAGCGTAAATCTTCAGGGCGCCGCGCTTCTTCAAAAGCTCAGCCGCAGAAGTCAACGTCCCGGCCGTTTCGGTAAGGTCATCGACCAGCAGCACATCGCGATCTTCGACCTCACCTATCAAATAAAGTGCCTCCGTCTCTGTGGCGCTGCGGCGTTCTTTGGCGACAATCGCTAGGTTTGCTCCGAGCCCGTCGGCGTAAGCCGAGGCCATTTTGAGGCCGCCGAGGTCTGGGGAAACCACCACCGTTTTTCCCGTGAGCTGCTGTCGCAGATACTTAATCAAAACCGGAAGTGAATAGAGGTGATCTACCGGAATATCGAAGAAGCCCTGCACCTGCTGGGCGTGCAGGTCCATGGTCAGCACCCGGCTCACCCCAGCGGCATCCAGCAAATTCGCCACGAGCTTGGCTGTAATCGGAACACGAGGCTGATCTTTGCGGTCCTGGCGCGCATAGCCGAAAAATGGAATCACCGCCGTGATCCGATCCGCGCTCGCGCGGCGTGCTGCGTCAACCATGATGAGCAACTCCATCAAGTGCTGGTTGGTTGGCGGACAAGTCGGTTGAATAATGAAAACATCGTGCCCCCGAATATTTTCCTCAATCCTGACGTAGGTCTCGCCGTCCGGAAACGAGCTGATTGTCGCCTGACCAAGTGGCACGCCGATATATTTGCAAATGCGCTCGGCCAGGTCCCGGTTGGCGGAGCCGGTAAAGACCTTCAATTCTGGCTGGAGCGCAAACATGGAGCGGTTAAGTTAGGCGGTTGGAAACGGCCTTGGCAATCTTCAAAACTTGCCAACCAGTATTTCTTTAGCGAGTAATTCTATACCTAAAATTCCCGACATGAACACCGATGCCATCCGGGTGGACCGTCCCACCACCAGCTCGAAACTCTTCGCGCACACACGCTGGGATACGATCCCGACGCTGGCCGGCCTTTTCCATCTCGTCTATTTTTTAGGTTTGTTTTTCCTGTTTCCGCATGCGCCGCTTTGGGTGATGCTGATTCTTGGATTCATTTACTCGTTGATGGTTAACGCGAACATCAACGGCGTGGGGCACAACTTCATTCATAACCCGTTCTTCCGCTCGGAATTGCTTAATCGACTGTTTGGAATCACTCAATCGATCGCTTGTTGCTTTTCACAAACATATTACAACGCGGTCCACATGCAGCATCACAAAGGCAATGCCGACCGGCCGGATCAGAAAGGTGGGACGATCGATTGGATCTCCATTTACAAACACGGTCACGATGGTGAAGCGGAGAACCCGTGGAAATACGTCTTCCTAAGTTTCTTCCGTGACGATATTGGTGCGATTCGGAGGGAATTGCGCAAGCGCGGCCGCCGCGAACTCATTTGGGGAAACATCGAGTTGGCAGCGTTCGCGACGGTGCTGCTCGTGATGTTTGTGTTTAACTGGCGCTATGTGATTTTCTATTTTCTGCCGTTTTTCTATCTTGGCCACTGTTTCAGCTATCTGAATGGCTACTACCGCCATTATGGGGCGGACCCCGACAAGCCGATCGCTTGGGGGGTGAGCAGCTACGGGAAGATTTACAACTGGCTCTTTTTCTACAATGGCTATCATGCCGAGCACCATTTCCGGCCGAAAGTCCATTGGACGAAAATGGAAGGGTTCCACCAGCAAGTCGCCGAACTGCAAAAAGAAGAAGGTGTCCGCGTGATCGAGCATGCGCACATGCTTGGGTTCCTCGATCGGAATCTGCCGAAGCGTGGAAAATCTGGCTTCGAGACGACCGAAGCGATTTCATAGCTAAGGACGATCGGCATCAACCCCGCGAGAATTCGGGGTTCACTAAGTTGCCCCAACGTTATTTGGCGAAGCTAGCGCGCAGCCTTTCTTTTTTTTCCTCGCAGTCTTCCCGCAAGCGGCGGATTTCGGCAACGAGCTGCCTTTGCAGCGATTCCACTTCGTCGAACTTCCCTGCATTCTGTGCTTTACGAATCTGATCTTTAAGAAAAACTTCTTTCTCCGCGATCTTGGCGCGATAAATGGAATCGATTTCGGCGATTTCTTTCCTCTGGTCGTCCGTGAGCGAAATCGACGGTGAGGCGTTTTCGAGCCGTTCCATTGCGAGTTCGTAGGCTGACTTCATTTTCCCATCTTATTGTTCGTGCTCGTAATCGAACTCAAAAAACCCTCGTGGATTGCGTTCGCGAAATCAAATCCTAAGTTATGTTTTCATGTGCGCGAAAATTCAACTTCTCAGCCTCGACTTCGATGGCACGCTCGTTTCGCACGCTGGTGAACCGGTCCTGAATATCCAATGCATGGAATTGATCCGGGGATTGCAGAAAGACGGCGCGATCTGGGCGATCAATACCGGTCGCTCCGTCGATCTGCTCGAGTCCGGGCTGGCTGATTTCTCATTCCCGATCCGCCCCGACTTCATCCTAACAAACGAACGTGACGTTTTTCGTCCCGGTCAAAACGGGGGCAAATGGGAAGCGTTTGGTGATTGGAACGAACGCTGCGCTCGGGAACACTTAGATTTATTCAATTCATCGCGATCGGTGCTTGCCGAGGTCGTCGGCTTCGTGAGTCAAAAAACGAAAGCCCGCGTGATTTACGAGACGAACGAGCCAATTGGCTTGATTGCGAATAACGAAGAAGAAATGGATCGGGTAACCGAGTTTATCGAGCAGGCGCGCACTAGGCAACCCAAGTTCAATTACCAGCGCAATACAGTTTACCTCCGTTTTTGTCATACTGATTATCACAAGGGTGCGGCGCTGGCTGAGCTTTCCCGCTTGATCGATGTCCCGCGCGAAAAGATCTTTGCCGCGGGCGATCATCACAACGACATTTCAATGTTGGACGGTCAATTCGCTGCACTTCCATCATGTCCTGCTAACGCCATCCGCGAAGTGAAAGATGCGGTCCGCGCCGCCGGCGGTTATGTCGCCCAAAACGAGTATGGCGCTGGCGTCCATGAAGCTCTTGTCTACTTCCTTAATGGAAGTCGTTGACTCTTCAACCGTTCACGGTGTCAACTCTTCAACATCCGCGACGGCCAGCGCCAGCGGAGCGTCCGCTTCAATCTTCCCCGCAAAGCGGTTGGTCATGTAGGTCAAAAGCAGGACCCAAAACGAAAGCGCAAGCCCGAACAGCGGAAATTGGAGTGCGAGGGGCAATGAATAGATGATCGCCATCAGCGGAATCCAGACCGCCCATGTCGCCAGCAGCGTTGGAATAATCTTCCCTCGATAATGAGCCAGTGTGAACAGCTGTCGCAAGGGTCGCACGGAGACCCCATTGTTCTTCCATTCATAAGTCAGCACACCGAATGGTGCGGCAAAGAATGGATTGTAACCAAATTGATCGACGCAAATTTTTGCTGCGACCACCGGCAACGTCACGACGTCACCAAACCAGGCGGCTTCACTTCGGTACAAAAGATCGACAAGGGTTCCATCGAATCCCCAAACTGGGATGGTAAAAAGCAAATTGCGCACGTTCCGTAAAGTCGGGCGGCAGCGCTGGAAGAAAATTATCAAGAACAGCTCCGGGATAAGGGCGCCGGCCGTAATGGACGCGACGATTACAAAGAGAATCCCGTGTGAACGTTTAAATTCGGCAAGTTGAGAGAGCACCTCCGCCGCCGTGTGACTTGTGTAATAGGCGACCAACAGCGCCAGCATGAAAGCTTGAATGATCAATGCCGGGACTGCATTCGCGCGCGCCGCTTCCCAGCCAAGAGTGAGCGGTGTCCGCGATTTTTGCATCGCCGCACATACT
>WNFO01006099.1_pt1 | contig 10626 bp, 8 predicted proteins | sample 5400251 | NCBI WGS metagenome assembly WNFO01 (sample SAMN13153354, study PRJNA577476) | soil metagenome | isolation source: 100 cm saprolite under Madrone tree | place: USA:California | collected 2016-06-14 | reverse complement strand
GACTTCAAGCATGAAACGCGCTTTGCAGATGGCGCTGGGCGGGGCGATATTCATTGCGGGCACGGTGGCTGGCTCGCTGTACGCGCGCAGTGCTGCCGTACAAAACCGCTTCGGCCAGCCGAAAACCGTGCTGCACGTGGTTGTGTACAAATTCAGAGACAATGTCTCGAACTACGACCGGCAACGAGCCATCAGCGGAATCAAGGACATGGCTGGAAAGATTCCAGGCATCAAGAACGTGTGGCTGAAGACGTCGCGTAACCAGATTAAGGACTTCAGCGGGGTTTACGCCATCGAGTTTACGAGCGCCGAAGCCGCGGCCGATTACGCGGAAAGCCCGGTTCATGAGGCGTGGTCCAAGACCTGGCAAGAACAGCGAGAGAACAGCTTGTCCTTCCAGATTTCGAATCCGTGAGCGATCAGACCGCTAGTGTTCGCGTGTAATACCAAACCTTTGGCGAATCAGGCGGTCAGCAGCGCTATCGGTCAGGAGCCACTTGGCGCATTTTGCAAAGGTGGCGAGTGGGGTTACGCCGTAACGCGCCTTTGGATGTGGCGCTTCAATGGCTTTCAGCATGATGCGCGCGCAATCCTCCGGCGTGGTTTTGGATTTTGCACGGGTGCTACTCGCGCTTCCCAAATAATTCGCATAGATTTTGGCGTAGGGTCCGGTCGCAATTTCTTCCTGGTAAGATTGCGCCAGTTTCATGGCCGTCGGCTGGATATTTGTGACGATGTAGCCGGGCTGGATGAGAATGGTATGAATGCCATATGGATAAAGCTCATGACGCAAAGCGTTGCTTACCGCTTCGATGGCATGCTTCGAGGCGCTGTAGGCTCCTTGCGTTGGCGCTGTGACAAAACCTGCGACCGAGCTCATCATCAAAATGCGTCCTTTCCGGCGCTCGCGCATCTTTGGAACGACGGCCTGGGTGACGCGAATCACGCCGAAAAAATTGGTTTCGAATTGCCGCCGCCAGTCTTCCAAGCGCAGATCCTCGACGGCGCCCGCGTAGACAAGTCCTGCATTGTTAATGAGCACGTCGATGTTGCGAGCCTTCTGATAGACGGAAGCAACGGCTCGTTGCACTGAGCTGTCGTCGCTGACATCCATTTCCAGAGTTTCGAGAGGGAGATGCTTTTCCTTCGCCAGCGCGTCGAGATTTGCGCGCTTCCCCGCCGAGCGCCCTGCGGCGAAAACCCGATAGCCGCGGCTGGCGAGCAACAGTGCCGCGGCTTTTCCCAGCCCATCCGTGGCGCCGGTGATTAAAACCGTCTTTGCTCCAAGATCCGCGTTCATTCCGCCCCCTTATGGCGCACGTTATGGTATCGCGAATTTCGACGGGTCGCCGGGCGTGTCGGCGTCCCGTATTCGGCACAGTGGGTGGAGGCGCTGATCTCTGGATCGATTAGGATTGCTAGACTAATTGGATTGCTTACGTTCTAATCGCAACGCTTAGGTGAGCGTGTCAATGCCGGCTGACGAAAGACTCTCCCAACCCGGGCCCGAAAAAAAGTGGCGGCTAGGGTTCTGGAGCCTGATCGCCACGCAGTTTCAGGGCGCCTTCAATGAGAATGCGCTGAAATTCCTTGTTATCTACCTGATTCTGGCAGTCGAAAAAGACAAAGCGCACCGTGACCAGCTCGAATTGCTTGTCGGGGTGCTCTTCGCGGCCCCCTTCATTCTCTTTTCACTCGTGGGTGGATACCTAGCGGACAGGCACAGCAAGCGAGGCGTCACCGTCTGGACGAAAGTATTTGAAGTGAGCGTGATGCTCTTCGCCGCAGCATCGCTCGTGGGACCCAACTTGAAATTGGCGCTGGTGGCCATCTTTCTGGTCTGCACGCAAGGAGCGCTCTTTGGGCCTTCCAAGTACGGTTTGCTGCCGGAGTTGCTTCCACAGGAAAGGCTTTCGTGGGGCAATGGGGTACTCGAACTCGGGACTTTCCTTGCCATCATCGTCGGGAGCGTGAGCGGTTCTTTTCTCGCCGAGGCTTTCGATGGGCGCGAAATCTATTCGGGCGCGTTGCTGCTCGGTTTTACAATTGTGGGTTTGGCCTGGAGCCTTGGAATCAGCCGGGTGCCCGCGGCGGATCCCACGAAAAGATTCCATCTCACGTCGCTAATCGATGTTTGGTCGCCAATGAAATTGATTCGCGGCGACCGCGTTTTGTGGCTGGCGGTGCTGGGCAACACATACTTCTTTTTCGTCGCGGGACTGCTGCAATTTAACATTTTCATCTACGGCCAGGACGTTTTACATATCCGTTCGACGCAAGGAGGTTTCCTTCAAGCCGCGGTGGCCATCGGGATCGGTTTGGGCAGCTTTACAGCGGGATATCTCTCGGGCGGAAAAATTGAGTATGGACTGATTCCTCTTGGCTCAACGGGCATGACCGTCCTCGGACTCTGCCTGGCGATTCCGGACTTGTCGTTCCGAGCCGTCTTGCTGCTGCTCGCCGCGCTGGGCTTCTTCGGAGGATTTTTTATCGTACCGATCAGCGCCCTGATCCAGCATCAGCCGCAGGAAGACAAAAAGGGCGTCGTCATTGGGGCCGCGAACTGGCTTTCTTTCGTGGGCATAGGCGCTGCCTCGGCGGTGTATTACGCCGCCACTCATTTTGCCCGCCTCAGCCCGGGCGGAATTTTCTTCTGGTCCGCGCTTGCAACGCTTGGGGCGACAACCTACGTGCTGTGGCTGCTGCCGGATTCTTTGCTGCGGCTGATGCTGTGGATTGCCACGCACACGCTGTACCGGCTGGACGTTGAAGGGCGAGAGAACGTGCCCGCGCGAGGCGGAGCGCTGCTTACGCCCAATCATGTCTCCATGGCCGATGCGGTACTTCTGATCGCGTCCATTGACCGGCCGATCCGCTTCCTGATGTTCAAGGGCTCGTACGAACACCCGCTGGTCAAGCCGTTCGCAAAGGTTCTGGGTGTGATCCCCATTGCGTCGGACCAAGGTCCGCGCGAGATGATCCATTCCTTGCGGCTAGCCACGGAAGCGCTGAAAAACGGCGAAGTGGTTTGCATCTTCCCCGAAGGGCAGATGACGCGCATCGGCCAGATGCTGCCCTTCCGCCGCGGCATGGAGCGCATCATCAAAGGCGTCGACGTTCCTATCATTCCCGTGAACCTCGATGGCGTTTGGGGCTCGATCTTTAGTTTTGCGGGCGGGCGATTTCTTTGGAAGTTTCCGCGGCGGATTCCCTACCCCGTGCGAGTCACATTTGGAAAGCCGCGGCCTCCGACGGCGACGGCGCAGGACGTTCGCCACGCGGTGCAGGATCTGGGCGCGGAAGCGTTCGCGCGGCGCAAGAAGCGCATGCACACGCTGCCGGAATCGTTCGTCTACACCGCGCGCAGGCACCCGTTCCGCTTCGCGATGGCCGATGGGCAGAGGCCAAAACTCAAATATTTTTCAGTGTTGGTGGGTGCGCTGGTTTTGGCGCGGCGCCTTCGCAAGCACTGGCACGGGCAGGAAATGGTCGGCGTCTTGCTGCCGCCATCGGTTCCGGGGGCGCTGGTGAATTACGCGGCGATGTTGATGGGCAAGGTGCCCGTAAACCTGAACTACACGGTTTCGAACGAGACGCTGGCTTCCTGCGCGCAACAGTGCAATTTGAAGACGGTCGTCACCGCGCGCATTTTTCTCGAGAAGGTCAAAATCCAGTCTCCGGGGGAGATGATATTCATCGAGGATGTAGCAAAAGATCCTGGCCTCGGTGAACGCATCATTGCGGCTCTTGCCGCAGTTTTTCTGCCGAGCCGAACTGTCCAGAAATTCGCGGGCTGCGATCGAGTCGCGTCCCTCGATGACATTGCCACGATCATATTTTCCAGCGGCTCAACTGGCGACCCGAAAGGCGTCATCCTCACGCACTACAATATTGCTTCGAACGTGGAGCAGCTCAACCAAGTTTTCATGCTGCACGCGGAGGATCGCATCCTGGGCATCTTGCCGTTCTTTCACTCCTTCGGCTTCACGGGAACGCTTTGCTTGCCCGCCGCCACCGGCATCGGCGTCGTCTTTCATCCCAATCCGCTGGATTCGCGCGTCATCGGCGCCCTGGTCAACAAGTACGCGGTCACCATGCTGCTGGCGACGCCGACATTCCTGAATGCCTACACGCGCCGCTGCACGCCGGAAGATTTCGGCAGCTTGCGCTTCGTCATGGCCGGCGCCGAAAAACTGCCTGACCGGATTTCGCAAGCCTTCGAGGATCACTTTGGCATCCGTCCGCACGAAGGTTACGGCTGCACCGAATGTTCGCCGGCGGTCACCGTGAACACCATCGATTTTCGCGCCGCGTCGTTCCGCCAGGTCGGGGCGAAACGCGGGAGCATCGGCCACCCGTTGCCGGGAATCACGGTGAAAATCGTGGACCCCGATACGTTGCAGACTGTAGGCGCGGATGAACCAGGCCTGCTGCTCGTACGCGGCCCGAACATCATGCGCGGCTACTTGAACAAGCCAGAAAAAACAGCCGAGGTTCTGCGCGACGGCTGGTACAACACGGGGGACGTCGCACGGATGGACGAAGATGGATTCATTCGCATCACTGACCGCTTGAGCCGCTTCAGCAAAATTGGCGGCGAGATGGTGCCGCACATCAAAGTCGAAGATCTCCTGCAAGAGCTAGCCGGGGCCACGGAACAGACCTTCGTTGTCACCGCAGTGCCCGATGAGAAAAAGGGCGAGCGCCTCGTCGTGTTGCACACGCTGGATGAGCCTCGTTTGGAAGAATGCCTCGAGAAATTGGGGAAGAGCGACCTGCCCGCGCTGTGGCGGCCACGGAAAGACCAGTTCCTGCGTATCGAGACGCTGCCTTATCTCGGCACTGGAAAACTTGATTTGCGGAAAGCGCGGGGACTGGCGATGGAGATGACGCAACGTACGGCCCACGAATAGCAGAATGTCGCTCATAATGAAAAGTTCGCGATGACCGAGGCCGAAAAATCGGGCCACCCGCGCGGCCTGCTCCCGCGGCTTCTTGTGACCGGAATTGTTCTCGCGCTCTGGTTTTGGACGCAGTCACTGATCGGCGCGCGAACCGCCCCTGCATCCGGTATCGGCGACGCGCTCCACAACCTGACCACGGGGCTCAATTCGTATTTTGCCCGAAATGCCGGAGCGGCCAACGCGTTGCTGATCGTAAGCTCTGGTTTGATCGACGCGCTGGGATTTTTTCTTTTGGGACGCTGGCTGTTCGCCGGAAGCATTCGCCCGTTCCTCGGATTGTTCCTGCTCATGACCCTTCGCCAGGTAATGCAGGCGATCTGTGCGTTGCCTCCGCCACCGAACATGATCTGGCACTATCCAGGTTTCCCCTCGCTTCTCGTGACCTATCACGTCGCCAACGATTTTTTCTTTTCCGGGCATACCGCGATTGCAGTGTTCGGCGCCATGGAGCTGTCCCGGTTGCGACGGAATTGGCTTACCGTTGCGGCGGTTCTGCTGGTGGTTTTTGAGATCGCTACGGTTCTGATCCTGCGGGCGCATTACACCATGGACGTTTTTACCGGAATCGTCGCGGCGTTGTGGATCGCGCGTCTCAGTGATCGTATTTCTCCCCGCCTCGACCGGCTGATCAGCGGCAGAACCTAAGGCGCTGGATTCTTCTGGTGCAAAACGCTACAGAGCATTTCTCTTAATTCGGTAAGCCTTTGCATCCGTTTGCACGTGATGCGATAAAAATGCCGTCAGATATCTTCCACAGCAAGCTACGGAAGCTGAACGTATCGGTTTGCATGCGTTGACCCTCGACGCCGTTGTATACAGTGCATGACGGTGCTACGTTTTCAGCAACACCCGTGGAGGTGCGTCCATGCCCACTTTTCGCTTGAAAAGCCTGGGGTGCTCTTTGTTGGCAGGCACCATTCTCTTTTCCTTTTCTGCCCTTCGAGCGCAAGACAAACAAGCTTCCTCTGAATCTCTCAAAATCGGTTTTCTAATGGACTCTTTAAAAGTCGAGCGCTGGCAGACAGACCTCGACCGGTTTCAGAAACGAGCGGCGGAATTAGGCGCGGATGTACTGGTTGAAACAGCGGATGGCGACGATGAGCTGCAGCTACAGCAAGCCCAAAAGTTGTTGGCTTCCGGCGTCAAGGCTCTGGTTCTAGTGCCGCACGACGCAGACAAGGCCGTACGCATCGTGGCTGCCGCGAAGGCCGCGCAAGTGCCACTGCTCTGTTACGAGCGGCTAGTGCGAAATCCGGACGTCGCTTTCTTCGTCGGGGTCGACGCCTTGTCAGTCGGCCTGCTGCAAGCCGATGCTCTCTCTCAACAAGCCCCCCGAGGAAACTACGTCCTGGTTGGCGGTTCTCCCACGGATATCAACGCGAGAATTCTGCACGATGGGCAAATGAGAGTCCTGAAGCCGTTCGTCGATCGCGGTGACATCAAAATTGTCTCGGACACCTGGAGCAAGGACTGGGACCCTTCGGAAGCCTACGCACATATGACTGAGGCAATAGAATCCACCAAAGGGGATGTCGCGGCGGTCGTCGCGTCGAATGACGGTACGGCGGGAGGGGCGATCCAGGCGCTCCAAGACCACAAACTTGCTGGAAAAGTTCTCGTCTCGGGTCAGGACGCCGATCTTGCGGCCATCATTCGCGTCCTCGATGGTACCCAGACCATGACGGTGTATAAACCGCTAGGCGCGCAAGCCAAGCTGGCGGCGGAAGTGGCCGTGGCGTTGGCGAAGGGAGCGACCGTCAAGACCACTGCTTCTATTTCCGTCGGGAATAGATCCATTCCCGCAATTCTCTTGAATCCTGTCGTGGTTACAAAGAACAACGTCAAGGAGACGGTCATCAAGGACGGTTTCCAGAATCTGGAAACGATTCAAAAGAGCTTGCCGAAGGAGAAGTGGCCCCAGTAGATTCGCATTTGCCGCGGGGCGCGGCCGGCTATTTCAGGCCCCAGAAGGTGGCATCCGGCTTCACCAATTCGAAGCCCGCATCCCAGGCCTCGTGGCTGCGCCAAACTACCTCAGCTTCGGCTCTGCGGCCGGTTTCTGGATGAATCAGCCTGACACGCTTGTGCAGGGGGACGTCCGCTCCCACGACTGCCAGGCAACCGGAGTGGCTCACATCCACCGTGACGGCGTTGGCGTGTTCGCTCGCTCCACCTTGTTCCCACTCCACTAACAGCTTCACGCGGGAAATCATGCGTTTATGGCCCCGCAGTCTTTCCCATCGTTCTTGTATTGCTGCGTCTGGGATGTTTGGGGCGAGTTTTATGGCCATTGGGGGACCTCTCTGTAGATTCTACCGGGGCCGAGGGGTAGACCCCATACGTTAGTCCTGCAATCTGCCCGGGTCAATAGTACTTTTTAGCAGGCTCCCTCCTGGTCAACGGTGTGCGGATGCGTGGTACGCTTCCCTAGTGATACGTCGGAACGGGCTTTCCTTCGATTTCTAAGATGGCCTCTTCTGAAGGTGCGGTGAGACGCGGACGACGCGCCATTTCCTTTAGCGCCGGAATAGCGTCTGCAGCGTTGCGACCGATGTTGCCAAGCGCGTAGATGACACTATCGAAGACGAAATTCGATTCGTGCTGGGCAGCAAGACGTTGGATCAGGGGATGGACGGCAGTCTGTGCGCCGGAGCCGATGGCGCCGAGAGCATCGGCGGCAGCGGCGCGAACGTAATCCGCTGGATCATTGAGGGCGGCGATGAGTTGAGGAAGCGCAGGAGCCGAGGAGGCCCCGATGTTTCTTAGCGCGACTGCGGCAACGGAACGGACGCGCGGTGCGGAATCCGCAAGTACCCTGGCGAGCTCTGGTACTGCGGCAGCGGCCGGCGAGCCGACTTGCGCAAGGCCGCCTGCCGCCGCTCCTCGAACATCAGAGGATTCGTCGGAGAGAGCATTGGTGAGCAAGATGACGGCAGTGGCAGCGTCTGGACCAAAACCTCCGATGGCGCGAAGCATGCCGGCGCGATCCTCCGGTGGGCTGTTCTTGAGCCGGGCGATATAGTAGGAAAGCGGCTGTCCACGATAGACGACAGTACCAGCGGCAGTTGCTGGACCCCTGGCGCCAGAGGCTGACTGCGCAGGCTGCTCGTCCGGAGGAACGCGTTCGAGGACGACCTCTTGAATGCCAAAGTTGTAACCGGCGGAGTGCGGATCTTTACCCATGCAGACAAAAGTCAAAATGTGCCGGCCCTCGGTCAGATCGAACATTCCGAGGGGCCGGTCCTTCGCGACATAAACTTCCGGCAAGTAGTTGTGAAAAACTTCCGGGCCGGGAAAGGGAATCTCGGATGTGGCAGCTTGGCGAGTATCGAGATTGGTCTGCTGGCCGTCGAGGAGCGCGATGTAGTCTCCGTAGTCGGGAGCCTCGGCGATTTGAGCGACGAGTTCGTAGCGACCGGCCTCGGGAATGTCGATGGGCACGTGCATCTTTGCACCTTGACCCTGGGCCTCAAAGAAAAGCAAGTCCTTGGCCCAATCGACTTCGCGCTGCACGGCGGCTTTGCCACCTTCGGTTTTTACATCGGCGAGTGAATCCTCAACGGCAATTTGCGCGGCATTGCCAAAGGGCAGGCGTGCGCGTCCGTAGGGTGGCTCGGGCAGACCTTCGTTGACACCTTTCTGGTACCAGAAGGCGACGCTGGAGAAATAATCGGGCCGCTCTTCAAATGCGGAGCGCACGGAGCCGTCTTCATTAGCCGTCCATCCGCCGTGTTCAATGCCTGCCCACAACGAATTGGTGAACGAGATCGGATCGGGCACATGCCAGCGATACGCGCTGAGCCGCGATCCTAACCGTTCTCCCTCAGCGATCGGTGTGCCAGTCCACGGCCCGTCGGAATCGCGGAGACCCCAGGCATCATTAAAATAGTCCTCGGAGCCGGTGCCGTAAATCTGCGGCTTCTTTGCGCCGTCGATGTAGAAGAGGTCGTCCCCCTCGCCGAACCAGGAAAGCTGCGTCTGGACGACGCTGAGAACCGTGCCAACGTAATGACCCGTTCCCTTGATGTTGAGAAACTCGTAGTTGTGCCCGGCGCGCGCGGGGCGTTCCTGACGATAGTAGGCATGAAAATAAGCGACGTCGGGTGGCAGCGACAGGTAAGTGCGATAGTCAACGTGGTAGTAAAACATGGGGACAATACGGTCGCCTTCGTTGGTCACGGTAATGCGGCAAGACTTTCGATAAGGCATGGGCCAATAGCTGTTGCGCGCGCGGCCAAAGGAACTGTCGTGCACCATCATGGAGTTCAGATTGCGTTCGGACCCGTGGCCAACGCCGAAGAAATCTCCGAGGGGCGCATCGACACTGGGCGTCTTATATCCGTCGTAATAAACGCGGATGCGGAGCAGTCGCGGCCAGGCAAATTCGTTGCTGGCCACGGTCAACCAGATGTGGGTGACCATACCGGGACCTGCGACGTCCGCCATCACGAGCGTGTCACCGGGCATGATGCGCTTGCTGTCGTCGTTGCTGGCGATGTAACTGTTGCCGCTCGAGACGCGGTGGCTCGAATACTTCTTCAACTGCGTTAACCCCAGCGAATCAGCCAGATCATTTGTGGGCGTTTGCGCAGAGACCACGCGGATGCAACAGGCGGCGAGCATTGAAAGCGTAAGGGCTCTCATGGTTATGTCGGCTCCAGAAGCTGCTCGGCTCGCGAACTCGTATTGGCGAAGCAGGACTTGCAGCTATTCACGGAGAAGGAAAATACCTCAGTGAGGGGAAGTATGCCAAACAAAAAAGGCCGGTCTGATTGCCCAGACCGGCCCGGTACAATCGCTCTTGTGACTCTACACGATGGGAGTTGCCGTGAGCATAAATGCGTGCCCTCCGGAATGCACAGTGGCTTCTAAGCCAGTCTGTCCGTTTTTGTTCAAATAGGGATTTGCTCTTTGAATCCATCTTCTGGGTGCGCTAATTGCCATGGAAACCTCGTCAGGTGCAAAAGCAAGATCGGTGGAGGAAACCGAGAATTTCAGAAACATCCCAAAACATTGATATTCGGCAAAGTAGCCTCTTTGCCCGTATGAATTCGAATAAAATCCCTCCCTGACCAGCCGAAGTTCCGACCTTCTCATAATCAAAGCTAGATCATCAATCGTCATTGCTCTTCTCCTAATTTAGATTTGTTACAACCGTTTCCAAACAAAAAAAGGCCCCAAACAAGGAAACTTGTTTGGAGCCCTGCAAAACAAAAAAGGCCGGTCTCGGCGTTAACCGGACCGGCCTTTGCAATTTAATCCCGGCGGCGACCTACGTTCCCACACAGTTGCCCGTGCAGTATCATCGGCCCGGCGAGGCTTAACTTCCGTGTTCGGGATGGGAACGGGTGTGACCCTCGCGGTATGACCACCAGGAAACTGGAAACTCGCGTACTGCTCCCCAAGCTCATCCCGAGCAAGGGATCGCGAGTGCGACAACAGATTTGGCTGGCATTTACAAGTTCGACTTCAGGTCGAACAACACTGTGCGGAAAAGGCGGTAACGCATTTTCTGCGCTTTCTCAAAGACGGTTTGAGAAAGTTTTATGATTAAGCCGAACGGGCGATTAGTACTGGTCAGCTTCACGCATTGCTGCGCTTCTACCTCCAGCCTATCAAAGTCGTAGTCTTCGACTGCCCTTCTTATCCGCCGAAGCGGATT
>WNFO01006098.1_pt1 | contig 10627 bp, 9 predicted proteins | sample 5400251 | NCBI WGS metagenome assembly WNFO01 (sample SAMN13153354, study PRJNA577476) | soil metagenome | isolation source: 100 cm saprolite under Madrone tree | place: USA:California | collected 2016-06-14 | reverse complement strand
TCTTGCTCTGCATTCAGACCGGCAAGACTATGAGCGATGCGCACCGGATGAAGTTTGCGACGGATCAGTTCTATTTCAAGTCGGCGGCAGAAATGGCGCTGGTATTCGGCGAATTGCCCCAGGCTCTGAGCCGCACCATGGACATCGCTGCGCGATGCAACGTGAAAATCGAGCGCATCCCCCATCCGTTTCCTGAGTTTAAAGTCCCTGCCGGTCACACTGCCGCAAGTTATTTCGAAAAGGTGGTGCGCGAAGGGTTTGCCGCACGGCTGCCCTATCTTGAGCGCCTGGCGAAGCAAGGAGCCCTACGGAACCCTCTCTCGGAATATGAGCGCAGACTGACTTCCGAGATCCAGATGATCCAGAAAATGCGCTATGAAGGGTATTTCTTGATCGTTTGGGATTTCATTCACTACGCGCGCACACAGGACGTACCAGTGGGGCCGGGGCGCGGCTCTGCGGCGGGCAGCCTTGTCAGCTATGCGCTGCGCATCACGGACGTCGACCCATTGCAGTACAACTTGCTCTTTGAGCGGTTCTTGAATCCCGAGCGCGTCTCAATGCCGGATATCGATATCGATTTCTGCATGAGGCGGCGCGGGGAATTAATCGAATACGTAACTCAGAAGTATGGCCGGGAGAATGTCGCGCAGATCATTACCTTCGGAACGATGGCGGCCAAGGCAGCGGTCAAAGACGTAGGCCGTGCAATGGACATCCCCTATGGAGAAGTCGACCGCCTGGCGAAGCTCATTCCCAACACTTTGGGAATCACGCTGGACACGGCGCTGGAGGAAGCGCCGCAGCTAAAAGCGGCGATCAACAGTGACGAGCGCCTGAAGGACCTGATGGCCGTTGCCCTGCGGCTCGAGGGTCTTGCGCGGCATGCGTCAACACATGCCGCTGGCGTGGTGATTTCGCCGCGGCCGCTGACAGAGGTCGTGCCGGTTTACAAGACCAACCGTGATGAAATCACGACGCAGTACGACATGAATGCGCTCGAGCGCGTTGGCCTGCTGAAGATGGATTTCCTAGGCCTTACGACGCTGACCGTGCTCCACGACACGGTGCGCATGGTTGAACAGAATCGAGGCGTGAAGATCGACCTTGATAATCTCTCTCTCGATGACGCGGAAACTTACAAACTTTTTACGAGGGGCGATACGACGGCCATCTTCCAATTCGAATCGCATGGCATGCGCGACATTCTGCGGCGCTACCAGCCTACCCGAATCGAAGATCTGACGGCGCTGAACGCGTTGTACCGGCCGGGGCCGATTCAAGGGGGCATGATCGATGATTTCATCAATCGTAAGCACGGAAAGACCAAGGTCAGCTATGAACTGCCGCAGCTCCAAGACATTCTAGAAGAGACCTACGGCGTCATCCTGTATCAAGAGCAGGTGATGCAAATCGCCAACAGACTGGCAAGTTTCTCGCTTGGGGAAGCCGATATTCTGCGCCGTATAATGGGCAAAAAGAAAAAAGAGGAGATGGCGGCGCAGCGCACGAAGTTCATGGCCGGTTGCCTGACAAACAAGATTCCAGAAAAGAAGGCCGAGCGAATCTTCAATCTGATGGAGGAGTTTGCCGGTTACGGCTTCAACAAATCACACTCCTGCGCTTATGCACTACTGGCATATGAGACGGCCTACTTGAAGACGCACTATCCGGTCGAGTTCGTGGCGGCGCTACTTACTTCGGAAGCAGGGAACACTGAGAAGGTGGTGAAGTACATCAACGAAGCGCGCGGCATGAGTATCTCCATACTCCCGCCGGATGTGAATGAGAGCGATCTTTACTTCACGCCGGTGGGGGAGGCCATTCGTTTCGGGCTCGCCGCGATCAAGAATGTTGGCGAAAATACCGCCAGGGCGATCCGGGAATCGCGGGAAAGTCAGGGGAGCTTCCGGTCCTTATACGATTTTTGCGAGCGAATCGAATCTAGATTCCTGAACAAGCGCGTGTTCGAAAGCCTTATCCGCTCTGGCGCCATGGATTCTCTTGGCTCCCGCGAAAGCCTGCTGGCCTCCGTCGATGGCGCGCTCGCAGCGCTGCAGCGGGCTTCACGAGTGCGGGAATCGGGCCAGCATGGTTTGTTTGGAACGGCTGCGGCTCCCGCGCCGGTGGCGTTCGAACTGTACGAAGCCGAACCGTGGAGCGAAGAAGAACGTCTTGCGAGCGAGTACGCGATGCTAGGCTTTTATGTTTCCGGGCACCCGCTTGCGAAATATGCATCGCGTTTGATGGAGCTGAACACGGTCTCCCTGGGCGAGATCGAGTCGCGGCGGAATCGCGATGAGATTACGGTCGCTGGGTTGATCGTCGGGATTCGTGCGATGCGTTCGAGAAAGGGTGCGCGCTGGGCTATCTGCACCATTCAGGACATGACCGGCGTTCAGGAATTACTGGTGTTTCCGGAAAGTTTCGCTAGGCTTGAAACCATTCTGAAAACCGGCATTTCGCTGCTGATGAAAGCACGCGTGCAGGTCGAAGAGGCTGGCACGCGGCTCTCTTTGCTTGAGGCGCGGCGTCTGGAAGAAATCAGCAAGCGCGCGGGTTCTGCCGAATTTCGGCTACGGCTGGAGATGCAAGCCCTCACGGAAGACACGCTGGACGCTCTTGAACAAGCATTTGCCGGTTCGCCGGGGCCGAGCCCTGTGGTCTTCGAATTGCGCTCCCCGGACGGGTCGGTGGCATTATTGCAAGCGCAACAGGGTGTGACAGTGTCGCCGGAATTTGTGGAAGCTGTCCGGCGAATTTGCGGCGAGCAGGCCATTGAAGCGGTGACTGGATGACGACCAAAGAGAAAGGCAAACCGGCCGGCGCTCCCGTGAACCGGCAAACCGAAATCGAGCGTCTGGGAAAGGACGTCGAGGAGCTGCGCAAGCTGGCAGGCGATGAAGGGGCTGACGCGGAGCTGGGGCGCATTCGGCAGCAAGTGGCGGAGCTTCGCCGCGAATTTTACACGCATCTCGGTCCCTGGCAGCGTGCGCAGATTGCCCGGCATCCACAGCGGCCTTACACGCTGGATTACATCGGCCTTCTCTTCACAGATTTCATTGAGCTGCACGGTGACCGGGGGTACGGCGACGATAAAGCGATCGTCGCTGGTCTGGGCAAGTTTCATGGGCGTCCCGTCGCGGTAATTGGCCACCAGAAAGGCCGTGACACCAAGCAGCGCCTGCTGCGCAATTTTGGCCAGCCGAAGCCGGAAGGTTACCGCAAAGCGCTTCGCGTGATGCAACTTGCAGCGAAGTACGGACGGCCCATATTCACGTTTATCGATACACAAGGGGCGTATCCTGGAATCGACGCAGAAGAACGCGGCCAGGCGGAAGCAATCGCGCGCAATCTTCGCGAGATGGCGCGGCTGCCGGTGCCGATTCTAGTCACGGTAACGGGGGAAGGCGGGTCAGGCGGAGCGCTCGCCATCGCCGTAGGCGATCGCGTGAACATTCTCGAGAACGGTTTTTATTCCGTTATTTCGCCGGAGGGCTGCGCGGCCATCATGTGGCGCGATGCTGCCAAGGCTGAGACGGCCGCTGCGGCGCTGAAAATTACCGCGCGCGACCTGAAAGAACTCGGCATTATCGATGAAATCGTGCCAGAGCCGGAGGGCGGCGCGCACACAGACCCTGAGGCAGCGGCGCGAATCCTCGACGAAGTTCTCGATCGCGAACTGATGGTTCTCAGCAATCAGCCGGTAAAGGTTCTCGTCTCGGCGCGGTATGAAAAGTTCCGCCGCATGGGACAGTTCTTCGATCTGGGCGCCTAGCTCGGCTGGCTGAGAGCGTAGACCGCACGTCACTTGCACCCGTAGCAGATTGGCAACGATTTCAAGACCTCACGTTGTGACCATTAGGCCCGCGGTCTACTCTGAATGAGTAATTGTCAAGGTGAACTGGCTCAGGGAAGTCTGCCGCTTCGCCTGGCCGGTGCACGGAGGACAGCACTCATCATGTCGGAACCCTTTCGTCCGTACGAAAAGCTTGTGGACATCACCATTCTCGGTAAGAAATTTCAAGTGCCGGAACGCAATTCACTCCTGCGCTGTTTCCAATTCATTAGCCCGGAGACGATTCCCTATGGGCGCTTCTGCTGGAACCAGGATTGCCAATATTGTCGCGTTACGTGTCAACTGCCTGACGACGATGAGCCTCGGGAAATGCTGAGTTGCAAATTCATCGTTATGGCGGGGATGGAGATTACCGAGCTGAGCCAGGAGCTGAAGTGGTGCCTCCGGGCAAAGCTCCATACGGACGCCGCTGTCTCGCAGGGCTGACCTTTCACTGCCATTTGCACTCCCACTTCCCATCGACTACGATTTTTCTCCAGCGATGGCCACTTCTAACTTCATGCGGTGCGACGGCTGTGGACAAGCCGCCTCTCCCGAACACATCGCCCGGCGTCTGCAACGCCTCGAACGGACCACCCGGTTCAGACCCATCCATATAGACGCGCTCTTGCTGGGTGCTTTCCCTCCCGAAATCGACTCCGAATTCTTGTATGCAGCGCCAGCCGTATTTGAAGGGGAAGCCGCCCGGCTGCTCGACGCTCTCGGCCTGCGTCAAGCCGGGAAAGCGTCGGACGCCGTGCTCTCAGATTTCCAGCGCCGAGGTCTTCTACTTGTATATGTCTTGGAATGCCCCCCGGCGGCCGGGGCCGCCAGCCCGACCCCCTTCCAAATTCTACTCGAGCAGCAGCTTCCCGCATTGTTCACTCGCATCCGCCGCTCGCTGAAGCCCAGGCGAATCGTTCTCGCGTCCAGCGCACTGGAGCCGCTGGCAGGGCGTTTTATGGAGAGCGATCTGGGCTGTCCCATCGTGCTCGACAACGGGAAGCCCTTCGCCCTGGAGGGAGTTGATCCTGGCCCGGCAATTTTGCGATTGCGGACGGCACTCGCGGAGCCAGCCTCCATCCTTTGAGAGGTTCCCGGCCCTGTACTTCTTCACCTGTACGGAATCTGCCCCTGTGACCGGATACCCTTTTTCCAGCTGTGATAGAATCAAAAGTCTTACCGGGCTGATAGAGGAGTAAGTCTGTGCAGAAACAAGTGAAGTTTGGCATCGGAATCGGTGTGATTGTTTTATCCATGGCATTCCTTGCATGGTTGGGTTATGGCGAAAGCAAGACGTACTACCACACCATCGCTGAACTGCAAACGCTGAAGGGTGCTGACCTGACGCACCGCATGCGTCTTGGGGGCACGGTTCAACCGGGCACAATTCGCCGTCTTTCCGGCCGTGTTGACTTCGTCCTGCTGGGGGAAGGGAAGACGCTTCCCGTGAGTTACGTCGGCAGTGATCCATTGCCGGATACGTTTGTTGACAATTCCCAGGCTCTAGTGGAAGGCCACCCCGCTCCAGACGGGCGTTTCGTTGCCGAGCATGTGCAGGCGAAATGCGCGTCCAAGTATGAAGCAGCGCCGGGTGGCAACAGTGGCGCCTCTTCGAGTTCACCCCAGCCAAGCACTATGTAGCGCACCCGGCGGGGCCGGGGGAGAGGTAGCGTCTACGTGGATGTATTCGGTTCCTTCGCGCTGATTCTCGCGTTTGTTTGTGCCGCTTACGCTGTCGTGGTTGGCATTGCCGCGATCCTCACCCGCCATCCCCTTCTCATTAAGAGCGCGCGTCAAGCGGGACTAGCAACCTGCGTGTTGATTTTTCTGGCCACTGGAAGTCTCGTCTATCTTTTTTTTAGCGATAATTTTTCCGTGGCCTACGTCGTGGCCCATAGCAACCGCGATCTCGCCACCTTCTACAAGATTGCCGCGCTCTGGTCCGGTCAGGAAGGCTCGCTGCTTTTTTGGAGCTTCCTGCTGGCGGTTTATGTTTTCTCCGTCCTGATTACTTACCGGAATAAGAACGGCGAATTGATGCCGTACGTCGGCGTGGTTATGGCCGGCGTGCAAATTTTCTTCCTCACGCTCAACAATTTTGTTGCCAGCCCCTTCAAAGTATTGGGCACACCCGCTGCTAACGGCACGTTCGATCTGGTGGCGCGGTCCGATGGCAATGGATTGACGCCCCTCCTTCAATATCCGGAAATGGTTATTCACCCTCCGAATCTTTATTCCGGCTACACCGGCTTTACGATCCCGTTTGCGTTCGCGCTTGCCGCATTGTTGGCGCGTTATCCCGGGGAGAAATGGATTCACCTGACGCGCAAATGGACCATGATTGCCTGGTGCTTCCAGTCTTGCGGCATCCTCCTTGGCGCACATTGGGCGTATGCCGTCCTCGGCTGGGGCGGTTACTGGGCGTGGGACCCGGTGGAAAATGCCTCGCTGTTGCCGTGGCTGAGCGGCACAGCCTTCTTGCACTCCGTGATGATGCAGGAAAAACGCGGCATGATGAAAGTCTGGAACGTCTGGCTGGTTTTCATCACGTTTATGCTTTGTATTCTCGGGACGATGCTGACGCGCAGCGGCGTCGTAAGTTCGGTGCACGCTTTCGCGCAATCAAGTATCGGCAGCTGGTTTGTGGGTTTTCTTGCGGTCATTTTCATTGTTTGCTTCACGGCGTACCTCTATAACCGCGATTACTTGAAAAGTGAAAATCAGCTCGATTCGGTGGTGTCGCGCGAGTCGAGCTTTCTGTTCAACAATTTAGTCCTTCTCGTCTCCTGCATCGCGGTTCTATCCGGCACGCTCTTTCCGGTATTTTCGGAATGGATCTCCGGCTCGCGGATCAGCGTGGGCGCTCCTTTTTTTAACAAAGTAAATATTCCCATCGGCTTGCTGCTGCTGTTCTTGACCGGCGTGGGGCCGCTTCTGGCTTGGCGCAAGACTTCTCTCGACAGCTTGAAACGCAATTTCGGCTGGCCCGCTCTAACGGGCGTCGCGGCCGGTGCGGTAGCTTTTGCGTTCGGCTTCCGTGAGTTCTATGCGCTTGTGTGCCTGATCCTGTGCGTCTTCGTCACGTCTACCATCGGGATGGAGTTTTATCGCGGCGCGAGGGTGATCCGCGCGCGCTCGGGCGCCTCCTTAGTCGCTTCGGCGGTAGACCTCACCATGCGCAATACGCGGCGTTACGGGGGCTACATCGTGCACGTGGGCATGGTGCTGATTTTCATCGGTCTCGCAGGGGCGGCCTTCAATCGGGATGCGCAGAAAGAGATGCAGCTCGGCTCGACCCTGCAGATTGGACCGTACAAACTGCTCCTGCAAAGTTATGATCAGAAGGCAGAGAAGAATTACACCGCAGAGCGCATGATCGTCGAAGTGCTGCAGGACAATAAGCCGCTGATGATGCTCTATCCGGAGCGGCGGTTCTTCCAAACCAATGAACAATCCGGCACGATGGTGGCGATCTATTCCACCTTGCGAGAAGACCTGTACGTCGTCTATGCCGGGCAGAGCCCAGAGACGCAAATGCCGGTGATCCATGCCTATCTCAACCCGCTCGTAAAGTTCATCTGGCTCGGTGGTGCGGTTGTAGTTCTGGGAACTCTCGTCGCTCTGTTGCCGAACCGTCGCGCTGTGCTGGTCTTCTCGGGGGTGCAACAGCCTGCGGCCGCGCAGCCGTTGACTCACGCCCTTACTCCGTCCGTCACGCTTCGAGAGGGTCATGACTGAACGATGCTTGATTCGATGGCGACGTGTCTCATGTTCTGCAATGGTCTTGCTCTTTGCGGGTGCGTCGCTACCGCTCACAGACGTTCCGGCTAGCGCCCAGCAAACAGATCGAACGCGGCAAGTAGGGAAGAAAGTGCGATGCATGTGCGGCGGCTGTAATGACACCGCAGCGACGTGTTATCACGTCGGAGGCGCCTTCTCGGGACCCTGCGGCACGGCAAAAGGAGCGCTGAAGAAGATCGATGAGCGTTTGGCAAAGGGCGACTCCGAAGACTTGATTTTGCAGTCCTTCGTCCAAGAATATGGCCCAGTGGTCTACGTCGAGCCTCCCCATAGTGGTTTCGGACAGGTCGCATGGGCTATGCCCGTCGTTTACCTGCTGACAGGAACGATTCTCGTGATTTTTGTGATTTTGCGCTGGCGCAAACGAAGTGTCTCCCTAGCCGCTGCGCCGGGAATGCACGCCACCGGCGCTATTTCACCGGAGCTTCTCGCGCGTGCGCGTGCGCAGGCGGCGCGGGATACCGAGGACTGATGGCTTTTCTGCTTGCTGTTTCTGCGAACTCCTTGCTCCCCTCTGCCGATTGGGCGGTGCTCGGAGCGTGCCTCGCTCTTGCCGTGGCGACTTTGCTTTTCATTTTTTATATTCAGCCCGACGCCTCGGATCTTGCCCCCCACCGGTCAAAGCTGGATCAATTGCTTGAGCGCCGCGACACGATTTACGACAATCTCCGCGACCTGCGATTTGAATATCGTTCGGGCAAATATTCTGAAGCCGACTACGAAACGATGAAATCTGCGATCGAAACGGAAGCGGCGTTGGTGCTTGCAGAAATTGATCAGGTGACGGAATCGCAAGTGCGGCGCCCCCGTGTAGCGCATCCCACGCAAGCCCATCGGAGCGAGCCATGAGGGGTTGTGTCAGGCGATGGACGCTTCTGGTTTGCCTGGCATTATCACAGTCTGTCGGCGTGCAGGCCGGCACAGTCCACGGTACCGCAAAGAACGGAACGACAGGCAAACCCGCGGCTGGCATCGACGTCATTCTGATTCAGTTGCAAGGCGGCATGCAGCCCGTCATCAATTCCAAGACCGACGCGCAGGGACAGTTCACCTTCGAGCATCCCTCGCTCGGCGCACAGCCCATGCTTGTGCGAGCGGTTTATCGGGGCGTCAATTTTCACCAGCCCGTTCCTCCTGGAACAAACGAACTGCAGGTGGAAGTATTCGACCCCTCGCAAGACGCCAAGACCATTACGGTGCCCTCGCACGTCGTAATCTTCCAGCCGGATGGTGCATCCCTGCTCGTCGGAGAAGAGTACTCCATCCAAAACCATTCGCAACCTCCGCTGGCCTACTTCCGTGCGGACGGAAATTTCGATTTTTTGCTCCCGGACAACTCCGACCTGCAGCAAGTGTCGGCGTGGGGACCCTCGGGAATGCCCGTTGTGCAAGCAACGATTGACCGTGGCAAGAATCGCTATGCGATTGCTTTCGCGTTCCGTCCCGGTGAGAGCGGCGTTCGGTACTCGTACAAGGTTCCCTATCCCGGTAACGCTGCCACGGTGAGGATTCCTAGCGTCTATCCCGGAGGACGTTTGTTGGTGGTTGCGTCCCCGACCGTCCAAGTCAGCGGCGACGGCCTTACGCCCGCGGGACAAGAGCAGGGCATGAGCATTTACGAGCGTGCCGTTGTTCCCGCAAACACCGCCATTGCCGTGAATCTTTCCGGCACCGCGCCTCCACCCAGCGCCGCTGGCGGAGCCGATGCGGGTCCTCAAGGCGGCAGGGACGCGGAGCAGGGCGGGGCCGCAGCGGGCACCGCCAGCATTCAACAAATCCCTGGACGCCTCGACGTTTTGAAGTGGCCGTTAGTCGCAGGCTTCATTGGAGTGTTCGCCCTCGGGGCGCTTTTGCTGGCGCGCAAGCCTGTCACGGTCGTGGCAAGCGTTGCGGCAGGTGCGATACAAACAACTTCCGCGCCAAAGCCCGCTAAAACGCAAAACTCGGCTGCATTTCGACAACCTCAGGCGAGTCTCGCCGAGGTTGACGCGGCTGTGAACACGAGCCTCGATTCCCTGAAGGACACACTTTTCAAGCTCGAGCTGCGGCGGCAGGCTGGTACGATTTCCGAGGAAGAGTACGCGCGGGAACGGGCGCGCGCGGAAAAAATCCTCCGTGACCTCGTGCGGGGCTGAGCGGTGGCCACGCGACACGAACAGCCCATCTGCGAGGCCACTCGGTGACGCCGCCAGCGAGTCCTTCCACCGGCATTCGCTTTGAAAACATCGACAAACGTTACGGCGGGCTCTACGCCCTGCGGCAGGTGTCGCTCGAAATCTCGGCGGGCGAGTGCGTCGCACTAGCGGGACGCAACGGCTCGGGAAAGACCACGCTTCTGCGAATCGCCGCGCGGCTCGTTCGGCCATCAGCTGGTAGTTTGACGTTTCCATCCACGAACCAGTCTGGAACGTCAGGGCGTTTGCAATCGGGTTTTGTCGCCCACGCGACGATGGTGTACGACGAACTGACCGCGGAAGAAAACCTCACGCTTTTTGCGCGGCTCCAGGGGACCACTGACGTGCAAACAAGAGTGGACACGCTGCTCAAGGACGTCGGCCTCTCCGATCGCCGCTCTTCGCTGGTTCGCACGTTTTCGCGAGGCATGCGCCAGCGTGTGGCCATCGCGCGTGCGCTGCTACAGGAGCCCTCAGTGCTTCTCCTGGATGAGCCGGCAACTGGCCTTGACCCGCATGGCGCGGCGTGGCTGGCGGGAACTTTACGGCGGCTCTGCGACGCCGGCTGCACAATTCTCATGAGTGTTCACGGAGAGTCCGAAATTTCCTCCCTCGCCACGCGCGGCATTCGCCTCGATTCCGGTAGAGTCGTCGCCGACACGAAGGCTGGCGCCTCGCTTCAGTCCATACTGACGTTTGCCGATGCTTGAATGAGCCTGCTCTCCAACACGTCGGCCCTCCTGGGCAAAGAGCTGCGCACCGAGTTCCGATCGCGCGAGCTTCTCACAACGACCGTGGTATTCATTTTGAT
>WNFO01006096.1_pt1 | contig 10628 bp, 9 predicted proteins | sample 5400251 | NCBI WGS metagenome assembly WNFO01 (sample SAMN13153354, study PRJNA577476) | soil metagenome | isolation source: 100 cm saprolite under Madrone tree | place: USA:California | collected 2016-06-14 | reverse complement strand
AGGCCCACCGGACCCGCCCCGATCAAGGCCATCTGTGTCGAGCGATCTGTCATCGCGAGCGATCCGCCTCAGGCCACTCATACCACAGTTCTCGGAATGTCACCAGAATCAGAGGAAGGAGGGAAGTCCGGAGCCGGAAGAATCAGTGCACTTCGATCTTGATCTGATTGCGGCCGGCACGCTTCGCGCGGTAGAGCGCCTTGTCTGCCTGCCGCACCAGCAGGGAAAATTCAGGAGGCTCTTTGCCTTGGAATCCGGCGATCCCGAAGCTGGCCGTCACCGAAACAATCGTGCCGCCAAATGAAAACTTCTCGGAGGCAAGCTGATTACACAAACGGTCCACTGTCAGTTGAATGTTTTTTTCATCCACATGCGTTAGCACCAGCAAAAACTCATCGCCACCCATCCGGCCACTGATATCCGATGCCCGCGTAAAGTTCTTCAGAATTTCCGCGAATTTCCTCAGAACCAGGTCGCCAGCATCGTGACCATAGCCGTCGTTGATGTCCTTGAAACAATCCACATCGGTATGCACAACCCAAAAAGGAAATCCGTGACGCGCCGCGCCCCGCAGTTGCCGCCCGGCCCATTCTTCGATCGCGCGCCGGTTTGGCAAGCCCGTGAGCGGATCGGTGTTAGCCATCTCCATGAGCAACTTGTTCTTGGCGTCGATTTCGCGGTGCAGGTCAATGATCCGTCGCCCCACTCCGATACGGGCCCGCAGCTCACTGGAATCAAAGGGTTTGGTGAGGTAGTCGTCCGCGCCGGCGGCCAATCCCTCCACGACACTGTCTTTTTCGGTCATGCTCGTGAGCAAAATGATGTAGGTGTACGAGCTGCGCCCATCGGTGCGGATTCGTTCGCAGAGCTCGGGACCGGATAAGTCAGGCAGCATCCAGTCAGTGATGACCAGGGCAGGCTTGTTTTCGCTGAAGAGTCTCAGCGCTTCTTCGCCGTTCTTCGCAAACAAAAGGGCGTAAGGTTCGGCGGAAAGCGCATGCTCCAGTAGTTTCCGGGAAACGGGTGAATCATCCACCACGAGAACCTGCAATTTCTGCACGGCATCATTCATGCGCATCTCACAAACAAAATCTTTCCGGTGTGCTAGGTCTCATTCACTCAGCAGGAGAGGGAAACTGACATACATTTTAGCATCTGTTTCCCGGGCAAGACGTGAATCCGCGCTTTGGGGTTCGGAAACGGCAACCTGGGCTTCTTACTTGGTTCCGGATAGGAGCAAGGCGCCTTCCTTCTTAAAAGCGCGCAGTTGTTCCGCGTCGCGGAACCACCGGCCCGTATAGACTTCCGGCGACGGAGATCGATCAACGATGCGCTCGTGTGTTACGTTCGTGAATCCCGCTTCACGGAATAACTGGCCCCATTCGTCGGCGGAAAAAAGATGCGTGGGCACGGCGAGGAGACTTCCCCACTGGTGGCAGTGCGGATTGTCACGGTAGTAGTTGATCAAGATCCACGCCGAGCCGCCATCGCCGATAACCCGAAAAATATCTTTGATGCCCGCGGCAGGGTCGGGCCAGTAATACGAAGATTCCACGGAAATCGCGCGCGAAAAGAAATTTGGCTGCCAGGGGATTTGGGCAACTTCTCCTGCAACGAACATCAAATTGTCGAAGTCCACGCTGGCGCGCCGCGCGTGGCGTATCATCTCGTCCGAAATGTCCATCCCCACCACGCGGCCCTCGGGCGCCAATTTCGCCAGCCGCCGCGACAGCCAGCCCGTCCCGCAGCCGACGTCCAGGACGTTGTCCGTTGGCGCAAGCCGCATCTTTTCCAGCACCGGCAGCGTGATGGGCAGGTGATCCTGCTCCATCCCCTCGCCCCGCCCCGCCTCCGCCCAGCGGTTAAACTCCTCGCGCAGGGAATCGTTGGAAGTGATCTCAGGCATTCGTTGAAAAACTAGGCGTTCTGGACTTTTGCCAGCAACTCCACGAATTTCTGTTTCCGCTCCGCCTGGTCGTGCCCGCCTTCCGCGTCCGCCAATTGCGTGATGTTCATCGAGCAGAATTTCGGCCCGCACATCGAGCAGAACTTGGCTTCTTTGTAGAAGTCGTCGGGCAGGTTTTCATCGTGCATCGCCTTGGCCGTCGGCGGATCGAGCGAAAGTTCGAATTGCTTGTTCCAGTCAAACAGGAACCTCGCGTACGAGAGCGCGTCGTCACGATCCCGCGCGCCTGGCCGGTGCCGCGCCACGTCCGCAGCGTGCGCCGCAATCTTGTACGCGATCACGCCCTGCTTCACGTCTTCCGCATTTGGCAACCCCAGGTGCTCTTTCGGCGTGACGTAGCACAGCATCGACGCGCCGTGCCAGCCGATCATCGCCGCCCCGATCGCGCTGGTAATGTGGTCGTACCCCGGCGCGATATCAATCACCAGCGGCCCAAGCGTATAGAACGGCGCCTCGTGGCACCATTCCATTTCCTTGTCGACCTGCTCTTTAATCTTGTCCAGCGGCACGTGCCCCGGCCCTTCAATCATCACCTGCACGTCGTGCTCCCAGGCCTTCGTGGTCAGCTCGCCCAGCACCTTCAGCTCCGCAAACTGTGCTTCGTCGCTGGCGTCCGCGATGCACCCCGGCCGCAGCCCGTCGCCAAACGAAAAACTCACGTCGTGCTCCTTGAAAATCTTGCAGATCTCCTCGATATTCTCGTACAGGAAATTCTGCTTCTTGTGATGCTCCATCCAGTGCGCCATTAGCGAACCGCCGCGGCTCACAATTCCCGTAATCCGCTTGCGCACCAGCGGCACATGCTCGCGCAGCACGCCCGCGTGAATCGTCATGTAATCCACGCCCTGCTCGGCCTGCTCTTCAATCACTTCGCGCATCAATTCGAACGTCAAATCCTCCGGCCGCCGCACCCGAGAGATTGCTTCATATACCGGCACCGTGCCCACTGGCACCGGCGAGGCATCAATGATCGCCTTGCGAATCACGGGAATATCTCCGCCGGTGGAAAGATCCATGACGGTGTCCGCCCCATAGTGCACCGCGTGATGCAGCTTCTTCAGCTCCTCGTCGATATTCGAGGTGGTGGAGGAGTTCCCGATGTTCGCATTGATCTTGCACTTCGTAGCGATGCCGATGGCCATCGGCTCCAGGTTGCGGTGATGGATGTTGGCGGGAATGATGCAGCGCCCGCGCGCCACTTCGCTGCGGATCAGTTCCGCTTCCAACTTCTCGCGCTTCGCAATGTACTCCATCTCTTCCGTGATCACGCCCTGCCGCGCCAGATGCATCTGGGAAACGTTCCTGTTACCGTTCGCCCCGGCAGCGGCCGCTTCTCTCTTCTCAATCCAGCTATCGCGCAGTCCCATAGAACCCCCTCAGTACTGGCCGCAAATGATTCGCGACGGGTGACAGATATCCCCGCCCGCATTCCTGCAGTTCAAAGTGGAATTATGGCACCTGCGAATGACCGCGGCAACTTCGCGATGCGGACATGCAGCGGCGTCGCTGCGTCCCACACACCCAGGCGCCGCGCGCAAGCTGCCATTTCGTGCCACGCCAAACGTGGCCCGTCTTCTCCTCACTGTGAGAGAGGCGCATGAATCTCTGACGATCCTTGCACCCTCCCCCGTTGAGATGCTTCGATCATCACAATTCCCCGCGTATCCGAAATTGTATTTGACATATGGAGAAACAAAAGCGAAAATTGCAGCCCGCATCGTGCGCCTTGCTGGCACACCGCGCGGTCGTGACCGCGGACGAGAGAGAGAATGATTGCAACTCTGGCGCCTGAACGCTTTTCCGAGGCATTACACCGCTATTGGGGCTATGAATCGTTCCGCCCCGGCCAGGAGAGCATCGTCAGGAGCATCGCCGCGGGACGCGACGCCTGCGTCGTCATGCCCACAGGTGGCGGCAAGTCGCTCTGCTATCAATTACCCGCCGTCCTCAACGCCACCACCGCGGTCGTCATCTCCCCGTTGATCGCCTTGATGCAGGACCAGGTAGCGCAACTCCTGCAAATGGGAATTTCCGCCGCCTGTTTGAACGCCGCCACTCCCCCCGAAGAGCGCTCCCACATCCTCCAGCGCGCGGCCACCGGCAAATACCAGTTGCTCTATTTGTCGCCGGAGCGCATCGCGCTCAGCGGCACCGTGGACTGGCTGAAGCGCCTCCCCATCTCCTTCTTCGCCATCGACGAAGCCCATTGTATTTCCGAGTGGGGGCATGAATTCCGGCCCGAGTATCGCCAGCTCAGCCGCCTCCGCGAACTCTTTCCTGACCGCCCCATCGCCGCCTTCACCGCCAGCGCTACCCAACGCGTGCGCCACGACATCATCGAGCAGCTCCGCCTGCGCGACCCCTACAAGCACATTGCCAGCTTTCGCCGCCCCAATCTGCGCTACATCGTTCGCCAATGTGACGCCAGAACGCAAAATGAATTGCTGCTGCGCGCCGTCAGGCAAGTCTCGGACGGAAGCGTGATCGTCTACGCTCCCACGATCGCGCGCGTTGGTGACACTGTCGATTTCCTCGAGGAAAACGGCATTGCCGCCATCGGCTATCACGGCCAGATGGAAAGCGCCGCGCGGCGCGAGAACCAGGAAAAATGGATGGCCGATGAAGTGCGCGTCATGGTGGGAACCATGGCCTTCGGTTTGGGCATTAATAAAGCGGCCGTGCGCGCGGTGATTCATCTTTCGCTTCCAAAGAGCGTCGAGCAGTTCTACCAGGAAGCGGGCCGCGCAGGGCGCGACGCGCTCCCGGCCGATTGTTTTTTGTTCTGGCAAAAAAAAGACACGGGCTTGCACGCCTACTTCATCGGCAAAATTGAAGACCCTGCGGAAAAAGAACGCGCCTGGCAGCGTTATCACGAAGTCGAGCGTTTCGTGCAATCGAAAGAGTGCCGCCAGCGTCACGTCTGCCGCCATTTTGGCGAATCTCCCAAGTGGGAGTCCTGCGGCAATTGCGATTCCTGTGCGGCCACGCCGGACTGGCTGGAAATCGAGCTGCGATCGCCGCGAAGAAAGCGCAGCGCCCCGCGCACGACGGGGACCACGCACGCCGCCGCACCACGGCCCGTCGAGCCACGTCCCGCGGCGGCGACCCTAACGGTCTCCGCCGACATCGAGTTGAAAGAGTACCTTCGCGAGTGGCGGCGCACTATCGCAAGAGAAAGAGAAGTTGCAGCTTTCGTCGTCTTGCACGATTCCGCTCTCATGGATCTGTGCGCGGTGAAACCAAGGACCTTGCTGGAACTTCGCCGCGTCTCCGGCTTTGGCGACAAAAAAGTCGAAATGTACGGCAAGGAAATTCTGGACGCATTGCGCCGCTTCCGCGAAGGCGCTCGCGCCAAGAACGAAGGTATGGCAAAAGTCTCCTCCCCCGCGAAAGAAACCCAGCGCCTGCTCGAAGAAAGCCGCACCTTCGAAGAAATCGCGCAGATTCGCGGACGTCGGGTACAAGCCGTCATAGAAATGGTGGCGAAGCTGGTCGAACGAGGCGACGTGGAGTATCAGCTCGCTTGGCTACCCGCCGAGCGCTACAACCAGATCAGCGCCGCCTGCCGCCAATTGGGAACGGACCGCCTCAAGCCCCTCAAGGAAGCTCTCCCGCCCGAAATCCCCTACGAAGAAATCCGCCTAGTCATAGCCCGTCTCCGCACCGAGCCCGCGCCGAAATAGGAGGGCACGCGTTCAGTCGTGCAAGTCCTTGTATCTTCCAGTGTGCCATTTGGCAGAAATAGTTTGACACATTGGCAATAGGGGTTTAGTCTAGTTCTATGGAAAGTCGCTTTGCGCGCAAACAGGGAACTTCGGCGACCGCCAGTTCGCCCAGCAACAGGGCCGCCGGCTCAAGTCTCGGCCTGGCTGCGACCTCCACGCCCCATCTCATCCGCGAGCTGCGCAGAGGCCTTGCCTTTCGCGCGCTTGAATTTCTTTCCTCCGAAAGCGGCATCTCCGTCAGCGAAATCGCCGACCTCGTTGAGATACCCCCGCGCACCTTGGCCCGCCGCAAAGCTTCCGGCAGGTTGGCCCCCGCGGAATCCGAGCGTTTGCTGCGCGTCTCCCGGGTTTTTGAACTCGCCGTCGGCTTGTTCGATGGTGAAGTAGCCGAAGCTCTCGCCTGGCTCCGCACTCCGCGCCGAACGTTAGCCGGTTCCACGCCGCTCGCCTACTCCGCCACCGAAGTCGGTGCTCGCGACGTCGAAACTCTCATCGGCCAGCTCGAGCACGGCGTCTTCCCGTGAGCGCGGTCGCCTTCCTATGAACATTGTCGCCTGGCGAATCGTCCACCGCCGATTCGCCAAGATCGCCTTCACCGGGGAAGGCGCGGGCCACTTTGGCGGCCGCTGGAACTCCCCCGGCCGCCATGTCGTCTACACCGCGCAATCCCAGTCGCTTGCCGCCCTCGAGATTCTTGTCCATCTCGATTCCGAAAGACTCCTCCGCCACTATCTCGCCATCCCCGTCACCATCCCGCCGCACCTCATCGAGCGCCTCTCCCCATCCTCTCTTCCGGAGAACTGGCGCGCCTATCCTGCCCCGCGAAGCACTCGCGCCATCGGCGATGCCTGGCTCGCTCGCGCCGCCTCTCCCGTCCTCCAGGTCCCCAGCGTCGTCATCCCCTCCGAATTCAACTTTCTCCTCAATCCCGCCCATCCCCGTTTCCCCAAACTCCGCCTTGGCAAGCCTGTTCCCTTCCTCTTCGACCCTCGTCTCGCTCGCTGATGGCATTTCTCGGGCCATCAGCCCCAAACCCTGTCGCTCCTACACTTATTCCGCCAGCACCATTCACTCCTCCACGCGACCGTTCAAATGTATACCCTCCCATCCTGCTCCCTCACCACTCTCTACCCACCGACGGGCGCAAATGCGCTACTCTCTGCTGAACAAATCCGCCGTCTGGATGCAAGTGAGGCCAACAAACATTACCACCAACACGAGCAAATCCAACGCTGTGCGCACGGTAGTGCGCAAAGCCGCGTTGCTTCCGTTCGTCTTTGTGATGTACGCGTACGCGACGGGCGGGCCGTTTGGGCTCGAAGACATGGTGACGACGAGCGGGCCGGGGCTAACGCTGCTGTATCACCTGTCATTCCGTTTTTCTGGTGCATTCCCGTTTCGCTGGTCGCGGCGGAGCTGACCACTGCGATTCCCGTCGAGGGCGGATTCTACCGCTGGGTGCGCGCGGCCTTCGGCGACTTCTGGGGATTTCAGGCGGGATGGTGGAACTGGAGCGCCTCGTTTCTGCTGGCGGCCGCGTATGCCGTATTGGCTACCGATTACCTGAGTTTCTACTTCCCGGCGATTGTGGGATGGAAGCACCACATGGTGAGCGTGCTCGTCATCGCCGTGGTTGGGTGGATCAACGTGCGCGGCATCCAGATGGTCGGCGCGGCGTCCACAGTGATGTCGATTTTCGTGCTGCTGGTGGTCGCGGCGCTGTGCGCGATCGCCGCGGCAAAGTGGCACCACAATCCGTTTTTGCCGCTGGTGCCACCGCATGTTCCGCCGTTCCAGGTTTTCGGCGCGGGGCTGGCGCTGGGGTTGTGGCTTTACTCCGGCTACGAGCAAGTGTCCAGCGTGGCGGAGGAAGTGGAGAATCCGCAGCGGAACTATCCGATTGCGCTGGCGATCGTGGTGCCGCTTTCGATGGCGACATACTTTCTACCGACGATGTTTTCTTTGGCGGCGCTGGGCGATTGGCAGAAGTGGCACACCGGATATTTTTCCGATGCCGCGCGGCTGATCGGCGGGCCCTGGCTGGGTTTTGCGATGACCATCGCGGCGATGATCACCAATCTTTCGCTGCTGAACGCCACAGTGCTTACCAGCACGCGCATGCCTTCCACTATGGCGGAGGACGGCTATCTTCCCGCGACGTTTTCGGCGCGCCATCCGCGCTATGGCACGCCGTGCATCGCCATCATCGTGTCTTCGATCATCTACGCGCTGCTGGCGCAGAAGACCATGGTGCAACTTCTGACCATCTACGTGTGGTTGCGCATTGGCGTAACGATTCTGACGGTGCTTTCCTCCTGGCAGTTGCGCAAGACGCAGCCGGATTTGCCGCGGCCTTTCCGCATCCCCTGGGGCCGCGCCGGACTTCTCTACGTGATCGTTGCGCCGCTCGTGATGAGCGTGGTCGCGCTCGTGGCAAGCGATCCGTTCGCGCGGAAGTGGGGGCCGGTGCCGGCGCTGCTGGGACCGGTGATGTATGGCGGACTAACGATGATGAAGGGACGAAGTAAGGAGGTAACCAGGTAAGAAAAAGTTGTCAGTTGTCAGTTATCAGCTCTCAGTTTTCAGTGGGAAAAAAAGAGTTGAAGATGACTAGTTCCTTTAGCTTAGATGAGGACTGACAACTGAGCAGTGAGGACCGCGCTACGTGAAGAAATCGAGGATGCGGTACCACGCGCCGGCGAGAGGAAGCGCCCAGGTGTTGCCGCTGCGCAGGCCAAGTGGGGCACCACGAAACGGTATTCCATCGAAGGGAATGTCGTTGGGATCGCCGCAGATGAGGCCGGCGAGTTTCGCGCCGAACCAGGTGGCGGCGGCCACGCCGTGGCCCGCAAAGCCCGTGGCGAAGTACATGCCGTCAATTTTTCCCGCGTGCGGCATCACGTCGAGTGTGAAATCGAGGGTGCCGCCCCAGACGAATTCGACTTTGGCGTCGCGCAGTTGCGCGTAGACGCCGGCCATGCCGCGGCGAAGAATATCCGCACTCTGGCGCACGGTGTTTTCGGTTTCCGGAAAAAAGGCCGCGCGCCCCCCGAAGAGCATGCGCTTGTCCGGCGTGAGGCGGTAGTAGTAAAGAAAATGTTTCGAGTCGTAGATCATGCGGTTGCGCGGGCTGAGTTCGCGGGCGAGATCGGGGGGCAGAGTTTCCGTCGCGATAATGTACGAGCCGATGGGAATGATTTTTTTGCGGAGCTCGGGAGTCGCATCGGTCGTGTACGCGCCGCTGGCGAGAATCACCTCGCGCGCGGAGATGGCGCCTTTGGAAGTATGCACGCGGAATTTGCGCACATTGTTATTTCTCTCTAGCTCGACAGATGTGACGCGCGTGTGATCGTAAAGGCAAGCGCCGGCGCGCTGCGCGGCATGCGCGAGGCCGGCAACGTAACGCGCGGGATTCAGGCCCGCGCTGGTTTCGTCCACCATGCCGCCGTAATAAATGTCCGAGCCGATTTCCGTGCGCAGCTCGCTTTTCGGAATGATGCGCAATTCATGATTGAATTCGCGCTTGACGAGCGCGGCAGATTCTTCGTAGCCATCGAAGTGCGTTTGCTTGCACGCCACTTCCAGATGGCCGCAACGCGAGAAGTTACAGTCGATGTTTTCTTCGCGGACAATCTGCTCGACGCAATCGATGGAGTCGAGCGAGGCGGCGTACATTTTGCGCACGGCTTCCCTGCCGTAGCGCTTGATCAATGTGGGCACGGGTAATTTCATGCCGGTGAGGACCATGCCGCCGTTCCGCGAGCTGGCGCCCCAGCCAAATGTTTCGGCTTCCAGCACGGCAACTTTCACGCCGCGTCTCGCGAGCGTGCGCGCGGCGGAGAGACCGCAGTAGCCGCCGCCAACGACAGCTACATCAACGGAGTCGGCGAGATTGGGAGAGGCAACGATGGCCGGCGAATCGACAGTCGTCGCCCAGAAATTTTTCTCCTGCATGGACAGGGAATGGCGCGAAAAGATTCTAGCATTGAGGAGCGGTTGAAGAACAATGAGACGAGCAAAAAAGAAGACGGCAGCGAATAAGGCGAGGCTGCCGTCTCCGTATCTGACTTTCTTCTTTTGTGGAACTGAGCGAGTTATTCTTCGTCGCCGTCGAGGCCGTCAACAGGCGTGATGGTACCGAAGAGGCCGTCGGTTTCATTGTTGATTCCGGCGGTGAAGAACAGAGTGTTGGCTGACCCGGCGCCCGCATCGTTGCCGAAGGTGAGCGACCAAAGACCATCAATGAATACGAGCGAATCGTCGGGATTCTTTACGAAGCCGATGAATTTGTGGGTGAAGCCGTTGAACGCGGCAATCCAGCCGCTCCGGAAATTGCCGACGAGAATGGCGTTGCTGAACTCGCCAAAATCGCGAGTGGTCCACACGACACCCCAGGGCGCGTTGAACCAGTCGCCGTGCTCGAGGTGGCCGATGTGCTTGCCGCTTGGCGTGAACAACTCGACGAAGCCGAGGCCATCACCGCCGACGGGATCGTGTCTTGGCGCATCCTGTTTGGCGTAGGTAACGAAGAGGGTTCCACCGATGTTCTGCACGTTGAAGGGCGCGAAGCCGCGCGGAACGCCCTCGGCTTCGAAAGCATCTTCGCCGAGGTGCACACTCTTAAAATTCGTGTCGTAGACCTCGACTTTTGCGGAACGGAAATTCGTTACATAGAGAAATTTGTTGCCATTGATTTCGCCCGAGGTTGCGCCTTTGTAGACGGCGCCATTCGCGGAGCCGTTATCGGAGTTGTCGACGACGGGCACGGCATTCTGCCCGCCAGCCCAGCCGGAGATCGTTCCATCTTCGGTTGCAAAAATGAAGGCAGCCGATTTGCCGGGAGCAATCAGAAAATCAGTGGGGCTGCCGTTGAACACGACGCCCGTTGGAGTCGAGAGGGTTCCCGCCGGTGAGCCTTTCGGAGGCGGAACGGTGAC
>WNFO01006095.1_pt1 | contig 10628 bp, 6 predicted proteins | sample 5400251 | NCBI WGS metagenome assembly WNFO01 (sample SAMN13153354, study PRJNA577476) | soil metagenome | isolation source: 100 cm saprolite under Madrone tree | place: USA:California | collected 2016-06-14 | reverse complement strand
AAGCGTCCAGATGAAAGGAAGGCTGAACCGGATTAAGCCCGTCAGCTGCCGTGAATTGTCGTGAAGCGATCTGTTTGCCATTGACAAACAGTTCGGCTCGGAAATTCGCTTCGAGTTCGTGGCTCGCTTTGAGATATTCCGTCAGCCCAAAGATCACCATGGCAGTTTGTTTGGTGCTATCCCAGAAGTAGCCTCCATTGCGGTGATTGACGAGCCAAAAGACGGCCTTGGGAAGCAGCGGGCTGTCAGGCGCGACCAAGCTTAAAAGTCTGACGGCGTAGGCCGTTGTCTCCGCGCTATCGTCGATCTCAAATTCCATTAAATAATCGTAGGTAGATGCCCAGGAGGCTTCTCTCTCGGTCACCACGGCCGTCGCTTCTATGCCCTTCGCAACCTCCTTTGCACGACTCAAGTCGCCGGTAGTATAGAGCGCAAGGCCCAGCATGGCCAGTCCCTGTACCGACATCGAACTCCGCTGCTGCCAGGCGGTCTGGAGCTCTTCGGGTTTCGCCACGCTGTTCAGTGCTAGCGCGTACACCACATAGGACCGGAGGTCATAGCGCATGTTCGGGTGCTGAGCGAGCGCGTCATGCAGCCATTTTTCTGCTCGGTCCAGAGACCCTGGCTCGACGTCATAGCCGGCGCTGTGCGCCTGGGCGAAACCGCTGACCACGTACGCCGTCATGAACACCTGGCTCTCATCGTCTTTCCACCATCCCCATCCACCATCTTCGTGCTGAAAGTCCTTGAGACGCTCCATACCCGCCTTGATCTTCTTTTCGAGTTCTGGCGTATCCACTGTTTGAGGGACACGCAAATCCTTCATAGCCTTGGCGACGACAATATTCGGAAGGAAGCTGGACATGGTCTGTTCGGTGCAGCCGTAGGGATAGCTGGTCAGGTACTCCAGAGCAGAGAAAATGCTGCCTGCGAAAGATGAGCTGAGCGTGATGTCCAAAGTTGGCGCGCTCTGGTCGGGATTGCCCGGCAGCGTCACCAGAGCCTTCTCCTCTTGGTCCACCGACACCAGAGAGCCAGACTTTGCGTCGCTCTGTTTCACCCCGACTGGATTCACGGGCAGTGTCAGTTCCATCGCATCGGATTCTTCGTTCGTAAGTGCCTTTGCGACGAGAACCGATTCCCGGACAGACTTTGCACGTACTCGCCAGTCAAACTTCGCTTCGCCTTTGCTGGGGACCCCGACCTGCCCAGCAGAGGGCGTCAAGACGTCGAGGCCCTTCGCATCCAGAGACACTTGTGCCGTCTTGGCGTTCGATAGGTAGTTATGGACGATGGCCGAAACTGTAACTTCATCACCTTGACGGAAAAAGCGCGGAACCGCCATTCGCACCATCAGGTTTTTCCGGACGATGACGTTGTTCGTAACGTTTCCGACTTTGGTTTCCAGAGTCGCGCCACGTACCGTGGCGCGCCAGCTCGTCAGCGAATCAGGAAACTGAAGCTGTGCCTCCGCGTGCCCACTGGAATCCGTGCGAACATCCGCCAGCCACAAGGCAGTGTCGGGAAACAACTTCCGGACTTTTGGCTCAATTGGTCTCTCCGGTTTCAACTGTGCCAGCGCTCGGGGAACAGCCTGGTTGCGATAAGCGAGAAACATCTCTCTCTTCCCTGCCTCTCCACTGAAGTAAAACGCGAGCGACGATTCGGTGGACACACGGTCATACACGGAACCGTAGAAAAACTGGTGAATATCGCCGCTTGCGTCTGGATAGATCGAGTAAATGGCCTCGTCCACTACTCCAATGCTGAACTCTCCCGCTACCGGCTTTCCTTCAGCGTCGCGGACGCGGAGCGCGTAACTCGCCTTTTGCCCGGGCTGAAACTGCTTTTGAGACGGCTGAATTTCAATCTGAAGCTTCTGCTGAACTGCCGGAACTTTCAGGTTCTTATTCGACTGATAAAAACGATTGTCTTTCCAAAAAGCAACAGAAACATAGACGTTCGGCTGATTGTCACTCTGAATCGGAATGTCAACGGATGCGGTAAGTCCTGTTGCGTGAACTACTTGTCTCGACTGAATGGTTCGCGCCTCGGTCGTTACCAGCAAATACGTTTCCGGCATGCCGGTCATGACAAGGACGTGCGCGGTTTCCCCGACTTTATACGATTTCTTATCCGCCATCATGCGGATCTCGCGGCTCTGTCCGCTCCACCAACCCTGATCTGAGCTGGGAATCCATAGCCACGTGTTTCCCGTAACCTCGCTCCCTTCCGGCGTGCGGGCGGTCACCTTTAGCACTAAACTTCCGGCTTCTTTGGCGCTCAATTCAATTTGAACCGTTCCGGTCTCATCCGTTTCCGAATTCTGGGAACTAAGAACCGTTTCCTCCTGCGACTGGCCCCAGTAGCGATTCCTCGCCAAGGCCACACGCACTTGTGTTTGAACCGGCTTACCGTCGTAATCTTTGGCCACAACGGTGGCACGGATAATGTCGCCTTTCTGAAAGAAATAACTTTCCGTGGATACCCCGACTTGGAAACTCCCATAGGTCGCGATGATAGAGTTGTACCCCGCAATTTCTCGATTTCCTTCGTCCGTAACCCGCGCTTCGATGCGGTAACGAACGTCGTAGTGCCTGTCATTTAGCGTCGTCGGAATTCTGATTTTTAGCTTGCCATCAGGGTCCAACTTCCCGCTTTGCTCCAAAATCTGTTCGCCGGCGTAGTCGTAGTTTTCTCCTTGCGCTGCTCCCTCCCCTTCGTAATCTTCGCCTCGGGCACCTTCCTCTTCGTCACGCTCAATGAAAGGGGACCAGTAGATTGCCGTGTGTACAACGTATTTGACACTCGCGTTCGCTACCGGCTCTCCGAAGAAATAACGCGCTTCGATCGTGGCTTCGATGGTGTTGCCCTGCAGAACCCTCGGGCTGACAGGATTAACTTTGACTTCGTATTCGGGCTTTTTGTACTCCTCAACATGGAAGCCGCCCGTTGCTTGATATGGTTGGCCACCCTGGCTTCGCACACTGATGGAGTAATAGCCAAGCGCGGCATCCATTGGGAGCACAACGTCTCCATGAATGGTCCCGAAAGGCGAGACTGTGAACTTGGTCTGCAGCACAGGCTTGCTAGAAGGGTCCTCGACAAGAACTTGAACCTGCTCTCCGGCGGGAACCTTGTACCGCTCGCCGCTGCGAGTCCGCAGGATGACCTTGAAGTGCGCCGTATGGCCGGGCCGGTATACAGGCCGGTCCGTGTAAACATATCCCGTCCAATCTGTTTGCGGATTGCTGCTCAGGTTGTAAGCGTGGGGAGTCACGACCGCAACATCGTCGCCGCGCACAGCGAGGACGCGCACGTCCTGATATTGGCTTTCCCGCAAAGCGGCCTGCGACAAGCCGGAAGCATCGCTCTTCAACTGCGCGTTCTGCTTCTTATCGGACCAAACGCGAACGTCGGCGTTGGAAATCGGAGCCCCGCTGCGGCGATCCGCAGTGAATACGAGAACCTGTCCAGGCGCGCTTTTTGTCACAACGCCAAGCTCCGTGACCATCACGATCGTGTAAGCCCGCAGCGAGCCATCTGTTGCTTCCACGAGGTAAACACCCTTCTCAAGCGAGGCCACCGGTACCTGCGCCGTCTCCGAATAAAACCGCGGCGGCATCTCTTGCCGCCAACGGGTAACCAATTGCGAGCTGTTTAATACAGGAACTTGCGCGAACACATCAGCTGCGCTCGCGCTGCTCTTGCGGGTTTCTGCCTGCGATTCGCGGATGTGGGCTCGCGAACGCAGTGAGAACTGCATCCGAAAGAAGTCACGAATCTCAACCCACATCCCATGTTTCCAATCGTGGAACCGTTCAAGGAAATTTGGATTTTCAACCTGTTCCCGAGGTGATACTCGACCGAACCCGTGAACGCTTTCGAGACGCTCGAAAAACGTCACTGGGTCTTTAACTCTGTAGACCCGGAACTCAAGCGCCTCAACATTCGTCGAATAGACCCTGATTCCAACTTTCTCCCCGGGCAAAAAGGTTTTGTTCGTTGAGAGGGAAAAATACGCGTTCGGCTTTTGTGCGTCGATTGGCAGAGCTAACGCGATCATGAGCAGGATGAAGGCAGTGAATTGCTTGCGCACTAGTTCGTCTCCCGCAGAATGTTCCACCTATACACACCGAGAAAATTGCTGTTTCCGGACAGGGGTCGCCACCGGGGCGACGGATGATGCAAAAGTTCATCCAGTTGCAAGCGACGCATTTCTCCCACGTGCCCGTTGATGGGACCAGTGTGATAGACAACAATGTCATTTTCATTTTCAGGGCCAGGCCCGCTTAACCATTGGCTGTGACCCACAAAGATCATCGAGTGAAATGGAGATCCCTGCTCAAGCTGGCGAAAAAAGAGAATGTCTCCTGGCTGCGCGACGCGAATATCTTTCGACAAGTAGTACGCGTTGAGCTCTTTTAGACTCCTGGCGTCGGCAAACTCGGAAAATGTTCCATCGCTGAGGTCTGATAGACGAAAGGGTCCGGGCCGTACGCGAAAGAGGAATGCGTGCAAGAGGGTAAACGGGTAACGGTACTTCTCGACGGAGGGCAACGCCGTCGGAGGCTCAATCCGGTTCTCGCGGATCCAGGCCTCATCGTGTTCTCGCAGAGCGTTGCGGTACGAATACCGCAACAGAGCGGCGCAATCGTTGATCTCGCCGGGCAGTTCGTTAGCGGGTCGGAAGGCTTGGTAATCTGCGATGAGTGTGAACCAGCCTCGAAAAGCCTGTTGGTCAGGGGCAGAATCTAAGCGCAAGAAGTCTGGTGTACCGTCCCCAAAACTGTCTTGGGCATTTACGCTCGACTTTTCTGGATGAGCTGCAGACTTAGAAAAAGGAGTATCGTGCACGGCTTGTCCGGAGATCGTCCGGTGCAGTAGCATCGAAAAGCAGACAGCCACGCTGCCAGCTAGAACGCTTACATTGAGTAGTTGTATGCGTTTCATATTCTTGACGCTGTTTTCCGGATCAGTTGTGCTTTGCCTGTCCACACGGCTGTCTGAAGAAGGCTGCGTGCAACTTGAGAACCAAATCTCTCCTAGTCTCTTAGCCATCGCTCATATACTGCAGAAGTATAGACGGGCGACCATTTGGTGACCGACCAAACCCGGACCGTGTTTAGTTAAAGACACCCGTATCAGACATGACACACTGGTGTTGATTTGCTAGGTGCCGATGAGGTGGAGCGGATCAGACGGGTCTAGCTGCTAACAGATAACCCATCAGCGATGCAGCGCCTATAAAAACAAACTTCTAGGGGAACGGTTTGTGGTATCGTCCGCGGCATGGACGCAGTTCTTGCCCACATTCCTGACCAATCCTCTGTCCCCCAATTGAGGACAAAGCCTCATTTTGAGGACAAGCGGAGTGAAAAAGCCCACTATTTGCAAGGATTTGGTAGGGGCGGTGGGGATCGAACCCACGACCTTCGGCTTAAAAGGCCGCTGCTCTACCACTGAGCTACGCCCCTAACGTGATGTAACATTTTACATTGAAACGGTTTAGCGCGCATATCACATCCCGGCCTCACGCTGGCCGTAGCAGACTCCGCAGCAGCACGATGGGGCAGGAAGCAACTCCTTCCTCACTAAGCCAAAGAACTCAGGAAGCAGTGATGTCTCTGGCTTGTGAAACCATGCCGCCCCGCCCCTCTTGTTCCTTTGGGACCAGATCTGCTCGTACCACGAACTCCGCGTCTCCTGAAAAATCCCCAAGCCGAACTCGAACTTGTTCGCAGCGTCCTCTTCCGAAAAGACGAAGGACCTTCAAACGGACGATATGCGCGTTACGGGCCACTGAAGCTTCTGCCGTTGGCGGCGCTGGGCTATGCCCCCGGTGCGCGGTCGAGAATTGCTTCCGTCTTCGGATCCCAATAAATCTTCTTTCCAGACCAATAGGCGCGCGCCGCCATCATGCAGGCCACGGAGTGCGAAAATCCGTTGTGCACGGTGGCGTTTGGCTGTTTTCGGCTGCGCAAGCAATCCAGCCAATTGGTCATATGCGAGGGGTCCTCATCCCCAATTCCCATTGGCGGAAGCGTCTTGTTACCGGGCAGCAAGATGTCCTTGACGGCACGCAGGCTGTCAACACTAGTGTCTTCTTCGTGATTTCCCTTCTCCTCCACCAGCTGCCAGCGCGGGCTGCCCTCGCCTCCGTGATTGACCATGGTGGCTTTCTTTCCCATGATCCGTGTAAATCCGGGGGCATCATTGCCGAAGCTCGTCGAATAGCTCACTAGAAAGCCCTTCGGATAGGTGAATAGCGCCTGGAAGGTATCGGGATTCTCCCGGCCGTCGTGCCAGGCAAAGATGCCGCCATTCGCTACGACTGAATCTGGAAAGCTCTCGTCGGTGAAGTAGTGGCAGAGGTCGATGCCATGGCTCATCCATTGATCAGAGATGCCACTGGAGAACTCCTTGTAGAGGCGAAATTCAAAGTAGAGCTGCGGATCAAATGGCCGGTAAGACTTGTTCATCAACCAGGAGCGCCAGTCCGTATCTTGCTCGCGGATCAGCTTCACTTCGGGACGCCCGCGCCAGCGAGGCCCGTGATAGTTCCACTCAATCTCGTATTTGGTGACGTCGCCGAGAACACCGGAGCGGATCGAGTCACGCACGGCAATCTGATACGGTTCGCTGCGATGCTGGGTGCCAATCTGAGCGATGAGATTCCGAGCAACGACCGCATCGCGCGCGGCCTTCACTTCTTCTAGCACGTTGCCCATAGGCTTCTCGCAGTAAGCGTCCTTCCCCGCCTCAGCCGTCATCCTGAGTAAGGGTGAATGCGAGTGCTCAGGCGTGGAAATCATCACTGCGTCCACATCCTTGAGCGCCAGCAGTTCCTGCGGATGCGGGAGCGCCCTCGGCGCTTTGCCATAATATTTCTGGTTGGAGGCAGCCGCTCGTTCGAGATTGTGAGTCCACAAGTCACAGACCGCCGTCACTTCGGCATTTTTTGTTTCTTTGAGCAGCGCCACGATGCCATCCAGCTCGGCACCACGATTGCCAATGCCGATGTGCCCCAGCGAGATCCGGTCGTTCGCCCCGACGATGCGCGTGTAGGACAACGCAGTATTGCTCAACGCGGTGCTTCCCGCCGCCACAACCGCGCTCCTCTGCAGAAATTCTCTCCGGTTGAGCTTGTTGTCTGAACTGTCCATCGGTTCCTCCTCGGGATTGAAGCTATTGAGAACCCCGTCGAAATTTATGGAGTGTTGACGTCACTGCGCTGCCCGCGGCGCTGCAAAAATGTCTCACGGTGCTGGCGGTCGCGAAACGCTTCGGTGCCGCCGGCGCGCGACGTGGAGAGGGCAGCACTCACATTACCGTATTCAAGGCAGTTCTGAAGGCCGGCTCCACGAATGAATTTGTGCAGAAAGCCGGCGTTGAAACTGTCGCCTGCCCCGACGGTATCTACGGGCTGAACGGAGAGCGAAGCCGCATGAAAACGGTCTTTGCCGCGTTTGGCGAATGCGCCTTGCGCTCCGCACTTGATAACGACGATGGGAACGAGCCGGGAAAGGACATCGAGCGCGTTATCGAGGTCGCCGGTGCCTGCGAGTTTGCAAGCTTCTTGCTCGTTCGGCAGAAAGACGTCGACGCTCTTTAGCACGGTCTTAACGTCATCCGCCCATAGATTTTCCGGGTCGTCGTTGGTGTCGAGTGACGTGGTAAGACCAGCTTGCTTCATCTGAAAAAAGAGCTCTGGTAGCGTGGGACGCAGTGCGCGCAGAAGAAAAAAGGAGGAGAGATGAAAGTGCGCCGCGCTGCGGAGATAATCCAAGTCGAGATGCGCATATTGCAAATCGAAAGTGGTGCCCGGATAGGTTAGAATCTGGCGCTTCTTAGCAAAGGGAAGGATCACGGTCACGCCGGTATTCTTGCTTGGAAGGCATTTCACGCCCGAAACGTCAACGCCGCTTTCCGACAAACGCTCCACACAAAATTTCCCGAGTGGATCGCCTCCAATGCAAGAAGTGAAACCAACGCGGCTGCCCAAGAGAGAGATATTGTGAGCAAAGATTGCAGAAGAGCTGCCGAGGGTCATCGCGAAGTCGTTGGCCAGGTGTTCTCTCTCGGGTTCCAGCACCGGAGGGAGACCATACAGAATCAAATCGCAATTAAGTTCACCCAGAACGTTTATGTCAAAACGCCTCACTCAGTAGTCTCCTTATTGCTACAACAATTCTATTTGAACGCCTTGTTCAATGCGCGAAACATCCTCCGGCGCGATACGGCCGGGGAGTGCCGCGAGGCAATTTGCAGCGCCGCAGGCAACTGCCAGCGCAAGGCTTCGCTCAAAGGTCAGTTCCTTTGCAGCAGCGTACGCTAACCCAGCAAGAGCTGAATCGCCGCTGCCGACGGTAGATTTCGGGTGTAGTGGAGTAGACCAAGCGTGGACTGCCTGCTGATCCTGCTTTCGAATGCCGACAAGGCCGCGTTCGCCAAGGCTGACGGCGGCGGAGTTCGCGCCCAAGTCCAGTAATTTGCGCGCAGCTTGTGCCGCTGTGATTGGATCACGTGTGGCAACCTGCGTGACAAACTCTGCTTCTTCCCGATTAATTTTGATCAGGTCCGGTCCGGCGGCCAGTGCTTTTGGCAGTGCTACGCCGCTGGAATCGATGAATGCGAGACAATTCGCAGTTCGCGCCGCTCTAACGAGCGCGGCGTAGGCTTCGACAGGAACGCCGGGAGGCAGGCTCCCGGAGATCACCATGACTTTCTTTTTGGCAGCGACTTGAACCGCGTTCACACACACTTGCTGAATTTCGGACCATTCGGACTGAGTAATCGTTCCCCCAGGCTCGAGGATCTCCGTGACTTCTCCTTGGGTGTCCAAGATTTCCAAGTTGACCCGCGTTGGTTGACCAGTGGATATGGGCATCGTTTCTATCCCCAAGCGGTGAAGACCCGCAAGCAATTCGCTGCCCGTTGCGCCGCCGGAGAAGCCAATCCATGTTGGGGTCGCGCCCAGGCCTTTGAGCGCCATGGCGACGTGCGCGGCCTTGCCTCCGGGTGTTCGATAAACTTCTTCGACGCGATTGACGCGGCCCGGGAGAAATCCGTTCAGAATTAGCCGTGTATCGATCGCGGGATTCAAGCTCACGCAAAAGAATGCGGTCGCGAGGTCCGAAGAGAGTGCAACTGGCTTATTCATCTGCGGGATATTGTTCGGACCACGGGGTGGCTGCCTTGAGGCTCTTGTTGATGCTTTGCATGTTTTGTACGCCCTGGGTTTCAAGCCATTCCTGAAGCGCATTCGCTCCACCACGAACGAACACACCGACTCCATCCTTCCAGGTTGCGCGCCCACAGAGGACACCGCAAAAATGGACACATGCTTCCGTGGCCAGCTCAAGAGCCTCATTGAAGGCGCGATTGCTCACGCCAGCGGAGAGAAACAGGAACGGTTTGGCGGTAACCGCTGCGGCATCTCGAAAAAGCTTGATAGCTTCTGAGCGGGTGTGTACGAACGTTCCGGAAGAAGCCGAGGAGCCTTCGACATAGGCCATGGTTACGGGCACGCCGACTTTCAAGATATCTACGCCATAGCGAAGCTGGGAGAATTCTTGCATCGCGCTAGTGAGAATAGCCGGCTTGCAACGCGCGAACTCAGGACTTTTTTCATCCATCCCATCCTGGTACGGAACAATTTCCAGAAAGAAAGGGACGTCGCAGCCGACACATTCCGAGCCGACGCGCTCGACCCAAACCCGTTTGCGCTCCAGTATTTCGGGGGCGTCCGACAAGGCATAGTACAGCAGAACCTTTATGCAATGAGCACCGGCGTCGACTAACCTGCGCACGGACCAGTGCTCCAGGAGCCGAGGAAGGCGAGAAGGAACTTCGGGGTCGTAGCCACTTACTTCGTAGGCCATGAGCAAGCCCGAGGATGGAGCACGCTGACCGGCAGCTTGCGAGCCGTACTCCGGCTCGAGTAGAACGGCGCTGGCATGCGGGGAAAGCGTGCGAACGACGATGGATTTGAACTGTTCGAGCTGCTCGCGTGGCACGGAACGCTTCTCGATTTTCAATTCGGTAGAGAACAGGCTGCGCAACGCGTCACGCTGGTCGATGGCAAGCGCGGCAATGATGCCGCGAGAGTCCGAGACGGCTTCAAGCCTCCTGCGCTTGCCTGATGACACTCTCACTCGAATCCACCCTTTCAAGAGGCTGTGACAATCGAACTGGGGATGCTAAGCCCAAAAAGCGATACCTTCTACCGCTCTATTTCATCACTTCGACGACACCAAGGTGAGAAAAATCTGCGCGGCTCATATTCCTTCCTCATAAAAAAAGGGGCGCACGTTGCCGCCCCTTTTTATTCAATTGTTTGGCCTTCCGCAATTAGAAGGTGATCCGCAGCCTCAGCCGCACGGTGCGCCGGTTATCGATGCCCTCCTGAGTAAAGCTGCTAATCAGTCGTCCGAAGTCGTCATTGTGCGTGACATCGGCAGGGTCAAGCGGCAGTAACGCTCCAGTGGTTTGATTCACCCTGAGAACAAAGCTGCCAAGATGGGCAAACTCACCGCCACCGCCGCCGGTGTCAGAGTCGGGCGACAAGAGGGGATGATTGAATATGTTGTCGAAGTCCGCGCCTAACTGGGCGCTTACTCGGTCGC
>WNFO01026181.1_pt1 | contig 10629 bp, 9 predicted proteins | sample 5400251 | NCBI WGS metagenome assembly WNFO01 (sample SAMN13153354, study PRJNA577476) | soil metagenome | isolation source: 100 cm saprolite under Madrone tree | place: USA:California | collected 2016-06-14 | reverse complement strand
CGGGGCATCGCATGTCAGCGTTCTTTTTAGCCGGGCGGCAATTCAGGCTGCCAGGGATTGGTCGGAGCACATACTACGCTTGCCGGCCGTCAGCGAATTCCCGTCGCACCGGCAGCTTATCGGTGCGCTGGGAGGGTTCGTGGGGATCCTGCTGCTTGCAGGGCCATTTCTCAGGGAGGTCCTTGGGAAGAACGAGAGCGAAGAGGAGAGACCGAGCGGCGCGGGAGTAAGCCTAGCGAGGCTTTTTTTGGAATTTGGAGCAGGCTCCGCACTCATTGTGTTTCTGTTGCAATTCTGGATTCCCTTGAAGGCGACACTTCTTTGTTTGATCTGACTTTCTATGAAGCGTGGCTGACCGCAGCAAAGTGGGCGCGCTTCCCGTTTTTGTTGATGGCGTTTTTTCCCTACCTTCTGGCGGAAGAAACGATGCTGGGGCCGGTGGCGCAGGGAAAAAGAGGGCGGAGGCTGGCGCTCGCCTTGACCTTGAGGGTTATTACCTGGGGAGCGATGATGGGGGGGATCTTGCTGCTGCACAGCGGAGAAATCCTGATCGGGCTATTGGCCGGGTACCTGGGGATGTTCAATATTGCACAGCGGAGCGGTATGGATATGGTGCGTACTGAGACGGGTTCGGCGACGGCGACGGCGTTGTTCGGTGCTATACTCCAAGCGGGCTTTTGCCTGGTGATCTTTCCCCTCACCTAACGGCCCAACACGTTAGGACCCGAAACCAAAGGAATGCCTGGCGGAGTTGCGCGCGAAAAAGCGGAGCTCGAGGCGCTGGGCGAGAGACGACCATGGCCCAAGTAGCGATTGTTGGCGGGGGACCGTCCGGCGCGATGTGCGGTGAACAACTGGCGCGCGCGGGCCACAAGGTCAACCTTTTTGACGAGCATCTGGCGTGGGAAAAACCTTGCGGCGGCGGACTAACGCACAAGGCCATCCAGTGCTTCCCTTTCTTGCTGGACAATTCCTATCCCAAGAAACTGGTGAATTCCGTTGAGCTGATCAGCAGCGAAGAGCAGCGCGCCACGCTGGAGATGCCACATCCGATCGTGATCTATTCACGCACGGTGCTGAACGGCATGCTGCTGGACCGAGCGCGGGACGCGGGTTGCAACGTCCAGCGTTCGCGAGTGATGAGCGTGGACACCAGCACAACGAAACCGCGCTACTGCGTGGAAGGCGATTGGCGGGAAGCTGATTTTCTGGTGCTAGCGGCGGGTGCGCGCAATCAACTGGTTCCGGAATCTAGGGCCTTGCAGCGTGACGAGCTGGAGATGACGCAAGGTTACTTCGTGCCGCAGACCAGCGAGTCCATCACGATCAAGTTCCTGCGGAACTTTGAAGGCTATATTTGGTCGTTCCCGCGCTGCGATCATCTTTCAGTGGGAATTTGCGGGAGCATGGCTTCGCATACCAGCGCGGAGCTGCGCGGGCATTTGCAAACGTTCGTGGATAAGCACGGCATTCAAACGGAGGGAGCGAAGTTTTACAGCCACGTGCTGCCTTCGCCGAAGGAGCGCACGCTTTCCGAACGGACGGTTATCGGAAAAAACTGGGCGCTGGTCGGAGATGCGGCGGCGTGGGTTGATCCATTGACTGGCGAAGGACTTTTCTATGCGATTCGCTCTGGCGAATTGCTCGGGCGATCTCTCGCGGAGGGTTGCCCGGAAAAGTATCCGGCATGGGTAAAAGCTACCTTTTGCGCGGAACTGGAGTTTGCGGCGCGCATCGTGCGGCGTTTCTACCGCGGATCTTTTCTGGGAAGTGCGGTTACCACGCGGATGGTGCAGTTTATGAGGCGCAGTCCGGTGTTCCGGCAATTGATGGGCGATCTCTTCAGCGGGACGCAGGATTACACCAGCCTGAAGCGGAGACTCTGGGGCCATCTGGGAATCACTATAAGCGAATTCATCTCCAGCGTCTTGAGCCTGGAGCGCCCGGCGCGGGCCAGCGTGCCTCCTGCGGGAGCCGCGGGCGACTAAAGATAGTGGCTCCTTCCAGCCTGTTTTCTTAAATATAATAATCCTCTCGCCGTGGGCATCTAATAGCCGGGGTATACTTTCTCCTTCCAATCATGGCCACCGAGACAACCGTCAAATCTCCGTCCAAGAGTGAAAAACGCAAGAACGCGTGGAAGAGTCTTCCGGACGTTTGGGCGCTGATGAAACCGCGCCGCGGGTTGCTGGCACTGGGCTTTGTGCTCATGGCGATCAACCGCCTTTCGGGATTGGTGTTGCCCGCATCCACGAAATACCTGATCGACAATGTTATTGGCCAGAAGCAAATTCGATTGCTGACCCCGATCGTGCTTGCCGTTCTCACCGCAACGGTCATCCAGGGCCTTACGTCATTCACGCTGACGCAATTGCTGTCCAAATCCGCACAAAAAATGATTGCCGACATGCGACGCCAGGTTCAGGCACATATCGGCCGGCTGCCTGTGGCGTATTACGACGCGAATAAGACGGGCGCGCTGGTTTCGCGAATCATGAGCGACGTCGAAGGGGTTCGCAACCTGATCGGAACGGGACTTGTGGAGTTTGTCGGCGGGGTGATGACCGCGGTCATCGCGCTGGTCATTCTGATTCGAACCAGCGTGACCATGACCGGCGTAGCGTTTGCCATTCTCCTGGTGTTCGGGTACGGAATCAACAAAGCCTTCGCAACCATTCGCCCCATTTTCCGCGCGCGGCCTAAAATCAATGCGGAAGTCACCGGTCGGCTCACTGAATCGCTCAGTGGCGTTCGCGTCGTAAAGGGCTACCATGCCGAAACGCGTGAAGAAGGGGTCTTCGCCACGGGCGTGCAGCGACTGCTCGACAATGTTCTGAAGACGCTGACGGCCACATCGCTGATGAGCCTTTCTGCCGCGGGCCTGATGGGCATCGTGAGCGCGATTATTATGGTGCTTGGGGCGCACAAGATTCTTGCCGGCACCATGACGCTGGGAACGTTTTTCATGTTCAACATCTTTCTAGGACTGCTGGTGGCACCGGTATTCCAGATTGTGGCGATCGGTACGCAAATAACGGAAGCCATAACCGGTCTCGAGCGCACGCGCGAAATTCTGAACGAGAAACTGGAAGATGATGAGCCGGGACGGACGCAGACGCTCGATCGCGTGAATGGGCTGGTGGAAATGGAAAATGTGAGCTTTGCTTACGACACGCGGAAGGAAGTATTGCACGAGGTCAGTTTTCGGTCAGAACCAGGAACGGTCACGGCACTGGTTGGACCGTCAGGGGCGGGAAAATCGACGATCATAGGACTGATCGCGGCATTTTATGTGCCGTCCGGCGGAATTGTCCGTGTCGATGGCGTCGATTTGTCGAAGGTGAAGCTGAACTCCTATCGCACGCAACTCGGAGTGGTCTTGCAGGAAACGTTCCTGTTCGACGGAACGATCCGCGAAAATGTAGCTTTTGCCCGGCCCAATGCGTCGGAGAAAGAGATTCTAGCCGCGTGCGAGATTGCGCGCGTCGACGAGTTCGCGGAGTCCTTCGAGAATAAATATGACACGGTGGTTGGCGAACGCGGCGTGAAGCTTTCGGGAGGCCAGAAGCAGCGCGTGTCGATCGCCCGCGCTATCCTGGCCGATCCACGCATCTTGATTCTCGACGAAGCTACGTCGAGCCTAGACTCGGAATCGGAGGCGCTGATCCAGGAGGGCCTACGCTACCTGATGCGGGGCCGCACGACATTCGTGATCGCGCACCGGCTTTCCACGATACGGCGCGCCGACCAGATTCTTGTCGTGGAAGCAGGGCGGATCATCGAGCGCGGCACCCACGAAACGCTCTACGCGCTTGGCGGCCGGTATTACGACCTTTACACAAAGCAGCATGCTGTCGAAGCAAACCTATTTTTGGCGCCAGGGGAAGGCGACTTGGAAGATCCCGGCGGTTCGGAATTCCAAGGCGGCGGAAATGGCCGAGGAGGCGCGGCTGTGCCCGACGCCATCCGCATCATCCGCGGACAATCCAGCTAAGTGGACATTCCGAAGCCAAGCGAGTGAATTTTCAAAGTGACTTGCGACTGGCGAAAACTCTTCCAAACGCGATCGTTATTCTTATTGGTGACGAAAAGCCACTCTGACCGTCGATGCAGATCGATTTGCAAGCAGCGTGCGAGTGCCATTCCAGACGAGTTGAGCTCCGGCAAGAATGGCGATCATGGCGACGGCCAGTCTTAACTTTCGCGCGGGAACATGCCGCGCCGTTGCACACCCAAGCACAACGCCGGGCACTCCACCCGCCAACAGCTGGAGAAGAACTGACGAGTTAATCGCGCCAAACTTCCAATGAAATGCTCCGCCGATGGCGGCCAGCACCAATCCAAAAATCAAGTCGGTTCCGACAACTTGCGGAGTGGTGATCTCCGAATAGTTCAAGAGCAGAACGCTGCCGAGCGCACCGGCTCCGGCGGAAGAGAAACCGTATTCGACGCCGATGGGCAGGGCGAGCCAAGGCAACCAGCGGGAATTCTTTTGAGCGAAACCTGGATTCTGCGCGCGGGGGACAAACGTCACGCTTGAAGTTAGTGCGAGCATAATTCCAAGCAGAATGATGACCACTGGGTTTCCTCCCTGGTTTCCCAGGAAGCGGAGCACTAGCGTACCGAGCAGAAGGCCGGGGATCGCTCCAAGAAGTAGCAGCCACAAATAGCGCGCGTGAAAGTTTTTACGCAAGAGATAGAACGGCGCGGCAATCAAGCGCAAGACGCCTGCGAATACGAACGCGGTGCCCACGGCCTCACCGGCCGTCAGTCCAACGATCAATACGAGAGCTGGAACGGTGAAGCTGCCGCCGCCAATACCGGTGAGACCTACAGCGAGAGCTATCATAAAACCTATAAAGAAGTTCATCCTTCGGCTCGTTTCGAGAAAGTGTGAATGCCGCATTCGAGCTTTGCTCCGCCCCAGCGCCCCGATCTCGGATTGTTGGGATCAGCCGGAAGCGCAGTACAAGGCTCGCAACCGATACTGAGATAGCCCTGGTCGTACTGAGGCAGATGGCTGATACCGTTCTGAGTCGTATAAGTCCAAACTTGTTGCCAATTCCAGTCCGCCAAGAGGCTTATCTTCCACAAGGTCTTGCCTGTGGGAAGACGGTGAAGTTCCACCTTCTTGAGGTTCTTGCGCGTGGGGGATTGTTCGCGGCGCAACCCTGTGAACCAAATATCGAACGGTTCCAGCGCGCCGAGCAGAGGTTCGACTTTGCGCAACTGGCAGCAGCGTGTGGGCTCGGTCCGGTAGAGAACGCCAAATTCTGATTCCTGCTCAGGCACGGTCCACGCGGGCAAAATGTTCACCAGATTCAGTGACCATTCCTTCGCCAAACGGTCGCGGTATTGGTAGGTTTGCGTGAAGTGATAGCCGGTATCGAGAAACAACACGGGGACATCGGGAATACGTTTGCGCAAGAGATGGAGGACGGCCATATCTTCTGCCTGAAAACTGCTGGTGAAGCAAACGCTGGCGTTCTCACTGGCAGCAAGAACAGTGTCCAGGACTTGCTCGGGCGCGAGATTCTCCACGGCTTCGGCGATTTGGTCTACGTTCATTCAATTCACCTTTTCCAGATTGTTTCGCGATTCGACATGCGAAGCGCCTCGGGAACGTTGCCCGCGGAAAATTCGGGATGGCTCACATGAAGTACTTCGAATCCGAGATCGAAGAGTTGACGTTCGAGGCTTAGCGCGAGAGCCGCGCGGCCTTCGAGTAGTATGATCGCGGGGAAATGGCCGTGACGGGCGTATCGTTCCTCGGCCGCAACCGGCAATTCGTTCACCGCATCGGAAGCTACTTCGTTTTCTCCGATGATCGCCACTGCGGACGCTTCTTCTTGAATCATCCCCGCGCCGACGGTTGCGTTGGTGACCGTGTCGATCAAAATGAAACTGCCCGTTGTGCGGTTGCTTGAGTACGGATCGAAAAACAGGGGGACGTGGGCTTCAAACTCAACGGAACCGATTTCGTTCATCTCCAAGCGAGTGACGGGCTCGTGCGCCAAAGTATTGACGTTGACGCGATGGTGGATGTGCAGGGCGCGGATCTTCGTCTGACGAGCAGTGTGTTTGACGAGATAGGCGCGCCCCAATTCGAGCGCAGTGGCGTGAAGCCAGACGACGCGGGCATGGAATTTCCGGGAGACTTCTGGCAGATCGCGCGGCGACACCAACATGTCGCCACGGCTGAGGTCGATCTCCTCGTCCAACTGCAAAGTCACAGACATAGAGGAAGACGCCTGCGGCAGATCGCCATCGTAGGTCACGATGGAGCGGACAGTGGTTTTTTGTCCCGAGGGAAGCGCGACGACAGGATCGCCGGGGCGAATGGCGCCGCTCGCGATACGGCCTGCGAAACCGCGAAACGTAGCGTCGGGACGAATCACGGTTTGCACCGGGAATCGAAAACCTTGCAAGGAATCTTGTTCACGCAGAGGGACTGATTCGAGGTGCTCGAGCAGCGTGGGGCCGTGATACCAGAGCATGTGCTTGCTGCGGTCAACGACGTTGTCTCCCTCAAGCGCGCTGATCGGGACGCATTGCACGCCGGCAATTCCGAGTTGAGAGGCGAGCAGCAGAAAATCATGTTGCAACTTGCGGAAGACATCTTCGCGGTACTCGGCCAAATCCATCTTGTTGACGGCGGCGAGAACGTTGGTAATTCCCAGGAGGGAGGCAATGAAGGCGTGGCGACGCGTTTGCGGGAGGAGCCCTTTGGTGCCGTCAATCAGAATGACCGCCAGGTCCGCAGTGGACGCTCCGGTAGCCATGTTTCGGGTGTATTGTTCATGCCCCGGGGTGTCCGCGATGATGAATTTGCGCCGAGCGGTGGCGAAATAGCGGTAAGCGACGTCGATGGTAATTCCCTGCTCGCGTTCGGCGCGCAAACCATCTGTGAGCAACGAAAAATCGACCGGTCCGGTGGAACGGTTGATGCGGCTCTTCTTTACAGAAGCAAGTTGATCTTCGTAGACAGCCTTGGAATCGTGCAGAAGACGACCAATCAGGGTCGACTTACCGTCGTCGACGCTTCCGGCCGTCGTGAAGCGAAGCAGCTCAGTAGTGAGATCCTTCTCAAGAAAATCGGGAAAGGCTTCCTGGGGGCTGCTGTTCAAGGAAGAGATCATTAGAAGTAGCCCTCGCGTTTCTTGAGTTCCATGGAACCTTCTTCATCGTGGTCGATGGCGCGATTTTCGCGTTCAGAGCGGCGGAATGAAACCATTTCCTCGATGATCTTTGGAACAGTGTCAGCATCGGAACGGATTGCTCCAGTGCAAGGAACGCATCCGAGCGATCTCATGCGGCACTTCAGGCGTTGTGTTTTCTCTCCTGACAAGAGTTGCGAGGAATGATCGATGACGACAATGGATCCATTGCGGAGAACGACATCGCGTTCACGGGCAAAATACAGGGGCACGATCGGAATTTGCTCTGCGTGGATATAAAGCCAGACATCGAGTTCGGTCCAGTTGGAAAGCGGAAATACGCGGATGCTTTCGCCTTTGTCGAGGCGGGAGTTGAAAATATTCCACAGTTCGGGGCGCTGATTTTTGGGATCCCACTGGCCCAGAGAATCGCGGAACGAATAGATGCGCTCCTTGGCGCGTGATTTCTCTTCGTCGCGGCGCGCTCCTCCGAACGCAGCGTCGAAGCCACCTTCGGCTAGAGCGTCCAGGAGCGACTTCGTTTTCAAGAGGCCACAGCATTTCTGCGTACCCAACGAATAGGGATTGGCGCCGGAATCGAGGGCTTGCTGATTCTTGTGAACGATGAGCTGCGCGCCGATCTGCCGGGGGTAGGAGTCGCGGAATTCAATCATCTCCGGGAACTTGTAGCTAGTGTCCACGTGCAGCAGAGGAAACGGAAGTTTTCCCGGAAAGAAAGCTTTTTGCGCCAGGCGAAGCATTACGGAAGAGTCTTTTCCGATCGAATAGAGCATTACCGGCCGCGCAAATTCTGCCGCGGCCTCGCGGAGAATATGGATGCTCTCTGATTCCAGCGCTCGCAGATGATTGAGCCGCGGGGTGGCGGAAGCATGTATTTCGACCGCCTCGCTAGTTGCGAGTTCAGCCTGCGGGACTAAGACTTCCGAAGCATTTGTCATTTACGCCTCCCAAAAACAAAAAACCCACCAGCCATAATTCCTGGCGGTGGGTTCGCTGCAATCTTGGAGTAGAGAGCTGTTAGAAAGCTGGCTTCCTATCCAAACAAGACGCGGCGGCCGTCACCGTGGGGTGCGGACAACAACAAACGCCCGTCATCTGGATAGAAGTCATTTCGTAATCTAGCCTACTGATGATCGCTGAGGCTGGCCAATCATCTTTTTAGCTTCATGACATCGATAGTTTGGATGCTAGCTCCGCATGCCCGGTTACGCGGTGGGACGGCGGATAATCAATTTTTTCGCCGCAGGCGGCGGGAGCAAGGTGGCCATCTTGCGGATCATCGCCAGCACCAGACGCTTGTCTCCGTCGGAGAGCGTGGTGCTGTACTTCTTGATCTCCGCTAAAAACCGAATCTCATCCTGCGAAAGTTCCCCGAGAGCTTTTTGCGTTTCGCGGTCGCGCGGTGTTTCGGTGCCGGGGAAAAAATCCGCCAGCGAAATGTCCATGGCTTCGGCGATCTTGGCGAGCGTTTCGAGCGAGGGCACGGTGTGGCCGTTTTCGACGCGCGACAGGTAACAACGTAGGAGCCCCGTACGGCGCTCGATGTCGCCTTGCGAGAGGCTGCGCTGGCTGCGATAAGTCCTGATCACTTCCCCGATGTTTACTCTTGGTTTCTCTTTTGGCATAGTTTCTCCAGGTGAGGGGGTAGCTTACTCACTAACAGCAGGAGTGGCAAGAGGGAATTTCTGGCGCGTGGTTCCAATCCGACAACGGCTGAGGAAAACAGGCGGACAGTGGCTCTTCCCATAAATATGCGGTACGGAAAGAAAAAGGCGAGCAGTTGCTCGCCTTTTTCAGCACGCTCTTTCGACTTCCTAAGATGGCGGTGAGATTCTCGACTACCGCTGCGTTGGCGTTACTGTTGCCGGTTGCTGTAAGCGGAATTCCAGTAGCGTCTCGCTGGGGACCTTCACCTGCTGCCCCTTTGTGAGCACCTGGACGCCTGCGCCCGCCGCGGAGCCGGCGCCTGCGCCAATCGCCGCGCCCTTGCCGCCCCCGGCAATTGCGCCGATGATGGCGCCGGCTACCGCGCCGCCGCCAACTTTCTTGGCGGTGTTCGAGCCGCGGCCCTTCCCTTGCAAAGTGTAGTCACTGCTGACGACCGGATAGTCTCTGCCATCAATCACGACGCGCGTCAGTTCGAGCTGCAACTCAGAGCTGCCGGAGAAGTGCCCGGCTTCTTTGGCTTCAGCTAGCCGCCCATATATATCGGTGCCCTTCCGAGCGACCACGGAATTGCCGACGGTCAAATCGGTTTCCAGGCTGGCGTGGAAGACGTCGCCCACGTGGTTCTTGGAGGAGTCCACGCCGTCGATCATGCGCACCAGCAGAGATTGCCCTGCGGGGATGGTGACGCTGCCGTCAGGGGCGACGTTCGCGGTGCTGGGCGGCGGTGCATACGCCGGCGCCATCGCGGGAGCCGACCCCGGAGGGTGCGCCACGGGAGCGGAAGCTCCAGAGTTGCTTGTGAAAGTCAGCGCTATGATGTCATTGGTGTTAAAAGTCTGAACTTCTCCGCTGATCTCAAACCGTAAAACGACTTGCGTGCCGCCGAGGTACCTTCCCTTTAGCACGCGGCCATCCTTCAATTCCAAGGTGTCCGCCAAAACAGGGCCTGCAAAAAACAGCCCCAGCGTAAACAGAGTCAGAATACTCTTTACACTCTTCATTGCTCCCCCTCACCACCGGAAATCATGATCCGGGTAGACCTCTGCACCTGCCCGCGTGCGCAGTGCGCACACAGCGATTCTACCGTATTTGGATGACGGAAACAGCGTCAATGGTTGCGCAGAATCCCAACTTTGGAAAATCTGGACAAGCGGGAGAGGTGCAGGGGAGCCGGTGCGCCGCGCACCGGCCCGAAGATTGCGGGAATAAATAATGAGAAGGGCAAGTCTTTCTAAATGCGCAGATGCTGAAGGCCAAAAGACTTATGGGAAGAGCTCAAGATTTGGGGGCCCAAACGATAGGCAATCTGGATGCGAGGCCACGGCGGCCTCCAGGATGGAAAAATGAAAGCTCGTGAATCCGCGGCGTCCGCAGTCCGGTTTGGCGCCTTTGAGGTCGACTTCCAGTCCCGCGATCTCCGCAAATACGGAATGCGCATCCGGATGGAAGAGAAACCCTTCAAAATCCTTGAGCTGTTGCTGGAGCGTTCCAGCCATGTAGTGACCCGGACGATGCTCCGCGAAAGACTGTGGCCCGATACCGTGGTGGGCTACGAGCACGGGCTGAATACTGCGGTGAACAAGCTTCGCGACCTGCTGGGAGATTCCGCGCGGAATCCTCGGTTCATCGAAACCCTTCCCCGGCGGGGCTATCGCTTCATAGCCCCTGTTGTGAATCCGGGGAAGCCCGTGGCCTTGGAAGGCAAACGGATGCTTCTTGTTCTTCCCTTTGAGAGTCTATGTGGCGATGATGAACAGGAATTCTTTGCCGAGGGATTGACGGA
>WNFO01026190.1_pt1 | contig 10630 bp, 12 predicted proteins | sample 5400251 | NCBI WGS metagenome assembly WNFO01 (sample SAMN13153354, study PRJNA577476) | soil metagenome | isolation source: 100 cm saprolite under Madrone tree | place: USA:California | collected 2016-06-14 | reverse complement strand
GACGGCGATGTAGTGGGAAGCCCAACTCGCCCACGACACGGGGAAAAAAGCGCCGGCGGGGGGATGGCCCCGAATGTTCGCTTTCCCAAAACACTGGCGCGACCGGCAAGGGCAGGCTCTGGCCGACGCAGATGCGTTGATGGCGAAGTATTGGAGTTAAACCTCAGTAGTCGTCGTTTAGGAAAGGACTTTCTTCGCCTCTTGCTGAAGTACATTCATCGCGCTGATGTATGGGATTGGACCGTAGCTAATGCGCGCGACGCCCAGCTTGGAGAGACGTTCATTCGAGGGCACGCCGTCCATAACCATAACATTCACAGGTAACGTGACGGCTTCGCAGAGCTGTCCGATCAGCGCATCTTCCGTCAGGCCAGGGATGAAGAAGCCGGACGCCCCTGCATCTGCGTAGGCCTTTGCCCTTTCTAGCGCTTCGTCAATTGCTTGGGCTGCGTCCTCACCGTGCTCAAAAAATACGTCCGTCCGGGCGTTGACAAACAAGTCGACGCGCTTCTGCGCTGCTGCTTTCCGGATCGCACCGAGCCGCCGGGCTTGTCGGTCGACACTATAAAGCCCCGAGCCTTTGACGACCCGATCCTCGAAATTGACGCCAATTACACCCAGATCGATAAGGCGCGAAATGTTGTCCGCAAGCTCGCTGTCGTCTTCGCTATAGCCGCCCTCGAAGTCCACGGTGACAGGAGCATCGACGCTTGTCGCGATACGTCCAACTATTTGCTCGGCGAATTCGATCGGGATCGCTTCACCGTCTTGGTAGCCTTGCGCTGCGGCGACCGACCAACTGCTTGTCGCGATCGCTTTCGCGCCGGCCTCCAGAACAGATTGTGCGCTACCTGCATCCCACGCGTTGTAGAGCAGTAACGGGGCTCCTTTGACGTGGAGTTGAGCAAAGCGTTTGGCCTTTTCCTTTTGGTTCATTTCCACGCTCCTGGGTGACAGTTTAAGCCAACAGTCTTGAGCAGCGGCGGCACAGCGGATCAGGCATCGATCCAATTAACAGGACCGAGAAAATCCATCTTGCCGATGTCGACCCCATTGTGGCGGAGGATGGCGTACGCAATCGCCACGTGGAAGTAGACGTTCGGGATTGTCATCTGCAAGAGGTAGTCCTTCCCGCAGAGGTGCTTGCCGGGTGCCCAAGAAAGGCTGACTTTACGGTCACTTGCGCCCGCATACTGCACCTCTCTCACGCTCTCTGCGAAAGCGATAGTCTTCTGGATGCGGGCGCGCGCATCATCGATCGTCTGCTCGTTGTCCTCGTGCTTGGGCGGCACTTGTCCTGAAAGCCAAGCCGCGGCGGCTTTGACGTAGTCGCAAGCGCTTTGGACTTGGTAGATGAACGGCTTCATGTCCGGTGCAAGGCGCTCTGTGATCAGGATGTTGACATCGAACTTCTTGGCCGCCGCATGCTTCTCAGCCTTGTCGAGCCAAGTCCCGATATTTTTTAGCATTCGCGTACATTGTGAGACCGCTTCGTAGTACATCGTGTCCTTCCTTTCATCACTGGGTCTGGCCGCATCGACCATTCATGGGATGCCGCGACTCGTGTTCGGATGATCAATGACGGCCGGCCATGACGCCGCCGTCGACCGGCAGCACCACGCCGGTAATGAAACTCGCCTGATCGGATGCAAGGAACAATAGCGCTTCGACTGCGTCTACCGGCTGACCGTTGCGGCCGAGCGGGCGCATCGCACTGAAGGTCGGCAGCACGGCAGCCACCTGCTCGGGAGTCCTCTGGTGTAGCGGAATGAAAATATTCGATGACCAGGACCGCTTCTTCGGGACGCATTTCGCGCACACGCAAATTCATGATCTGAAAGCTCCGCCCAACGAAGGATCTGCAGAACCTGCGTGCGGCTTTTTGCAGCCCAGGCGGAGATTAGGACGAGACGGCTCGTTATTCGTCGCTCCAGCCTTCCGGAGGCGGAATCAGCCGCCGCCACCGTCAATGCCGTGCACCAGCAACAGAAGGGTGTCCGCTCCCGCCTTTCGGTCCTTTGCAATCTCCCGATATTGGGCTGACTCGAAGAACCCGCGGAAAGCCGTCGCATCTGAAAAAGACAGAAGCACGATTTTGTCTCTATCCCAACGCCCCTCGATGATTTCGGGCTGCTCATCGGCTGCCAACAGCCTTCCTCCGAATTGCTTGAGCACGCCCCCGAAACGCGCAGCGTAGCGTTCGTATGCCGCACGATCGGTGAATTTGAGCTGTCCAACGACGTAGACGGTCATGAAGGGTTCTCCCATTTAAGACTTTGGATGTCATCCGTCCTCTGCCAGCTCAGCCCGGCGTGGTAGATGGGGATATTCACTAGTGAAGTAAAGTTCCGAAGCCAGAAATTGGAAACTCGGGCTTCGGGGCCAAACAGGCAGAGCACCGTTGCGCCCCATGCCTGGAAGGGATTGCTTCAGTCTGACGCTCTCGTTTCGTCAAAGGCCGAATTCGACTGCACCGATCCTGGCCAAGCCGCACGACCCGCGCGGGTCAGGAAGGTATTGAACACCGGCGTCTCGATGACACCGGGGTGCAATCGCGTTCACGCGCTTCTTGTAAGGCGCCAGCTCGCTCGCGAGGTTCTTGGTCAGCGCATGCCGCCCGGCTTTCGCAGCCGAATACGCAGCCGAAGGGGTCGCTCCGATCGCCTGGAGACCAATAGCAATCTTATCCTGGAAACGCATTGTCGCTCCCTTTATGCTTTTGAGTGAGATCAACCGGCGTCATGACGCCAGTAAATGATCACGCAACAGTTTGTTGAAGACCTCGGCTCGCTCTTCAGGGCAGAAGATTCGCGCTCCCTTTAACTCCACGGGTGGCTTTGCTCCGGGTATCGTATCGGCCAGCCAGTGCGCCCACTTCACCGGGAAGTAGATGTCATCCGTGCCCCAAACGATAAGGGTTGGAGCCTTTAACTGGCGCAGCTGAGGCTCGATCGACACCGTGTGCTTGTTATCGAAAGCCGCCACGAAGCGCTGAAGATCGCGTGTACGCTGTTCGGTCCGCACGTGGGGCTGCAAATAGGTTTCGATGTCCTGGTCCGATACGTTCTCGGGGTGCTCGTAGGCCGGTCCCAGCGCCTGCGGCGAGCGATAAATCGCTTTGTCGGCGAGCATCGCGTTTATCGTGTCGCGCAGACCGCCCGCGATCGCCATTTCGACGAAGGGTTTGAACGCCTCCGGCGGCCAGTTATCGTGGGCATCACAGTTGGTGAGCGTCACACTCCGCACGCGATCGGGATTCGAGGCTGCGAAGATTTGCGCTATGCCGCCGCCGCTATCGTTGCCGACCAGGTCGATCTTATCGATCTTGAGCGCGCCGAGGACCTCGCGTAGCATATTGGCGTTGGCGGTGACGGAAACGTCTTGATTTGGATCGATTTCGGTGTCGCCATGTGCCAGCAAATCCACGGCAATGCAGCGACGCGTATCGGACAATCCCGTCAATTGGCGACGCCAGACATGCTTGTTCAGCACGACGCCGTGGACGAACAGCGCCACTGGACCGGAACCGGCCTCGGTGTAGCTGATCCGCCCCGAAGGGGTGTCAATGCTGCGTTTGATGAGTGCGGTCTGCTGGTTGCCCATGACTTACTCCTTCGGAATCGCCGCGTAACGCTGTGCGCGGAGAAGACCAGAAGGAGAGCGTCGGCTCTACCATAATCTTTAGCGATCTTACGTTCGTCGGTCGGCCAACTTCAGGAAAGTCGAGAGGAGTGTTGAAACGCCAAGGGTGTAAAGCCGTAAGCCTGCTTAAATGCGGTACTGAAATGGCTGTAGCTTGAAAAACCGAGGTCGAGCGCCAAGCCCGTCAAATCTGAACAATCATCAAGCAGGTCAAGCGCCCGGGCGAGCCGCAATTGGAGTTGATAACGATAAAGCGGCAGACCCTCGACTTGCCGGAACACCTGAGTGAGATAGACCGGCGAGACGCCGACGGCGCTGCCAATCTCAGCCAACGTCCATCGGCGTCCAAGGTCTGAAGAAAGCACAAGTTTAGCGCGGTCCACCAGTTTTTGCCGCCCTACGCTGCCGGATGCGGCGTACGATGTGCGCTTCCCGAGGGCGCGGCTTACCAGCGAAAGGATCAAATCCTCAGCTTCAAGAGTCTCAGCTATCCCGCGGGCAAGACGATGACGCACAAGTGCTGCGAGCAACTGTGCGCGCGCATCGATACGCATGCGAGGCCGGTTGAAAAGGATTCGATTTTTGGTATGGAGGAAGTCGGCAGGCGCCAGCTCCAACAGCATCGCCTCATCGATTCCGATCGATAGACTTGCATCGCCGCCTTCAAGAGGATGGCTGACGCGATAAGGTTCACTTTCATTAAAGAACACCACCTGATTCGCTTCCGCGACTGTCTCGACCTGACCTGTATGATGCACGTAGACGCCGCGGTAAGGAAACACGAGATGTGTTGTGCTAACGCATTCCTCGGCGCTTTTGTGCTTGCATGTGCCTGAGCACAAAACGTCCCACACCGCTACGGTGTCAGTCGCCAAAAGTGGGTGAGAGTTGATTTCAGCCATTGTTGAACTGCCTACCCGGCCGCGTCGAGCTCAGTAGCCTTGGTTGTCGGCTACGGTTCCTCGCCAGCTAGTCTGATTTGCGAATAGCCGATCGAGCAACGTTCGCGCGATTCTGCGAATGAAAAGTGAAGTGAACCCCTGGTCGTTATCGTCGGTACACGCGCTGAGAGTGGCGCGTGGGCCTTGCCGTTGGTCATCGGCCTCTCATCCACCCCGCGCCTTCTCCACGCTCGCATCGATCAACAGCTTCGCCACCGTGACTGCCGACTGCGCCGGCCCCTCTTCCGACTGCTGGCCGGTGACGTAGATGCCCTCGATGAGCAACAGCAGGGCGTCGCCGAGCACGGCGGGGTTACGCGCTCCCATGGCAGCGGCGAGCTCGCGCAGGCGCTTGCGAAACACTTTCTTGTGCGCTTCGGCGACCTGCCGCGCGGGATTGTCCCGCGACGGATATTCCACGGTGGCGTTGCTGAGGCCACAGCCGCGATAGCCTTTGCGCAGGGCACGCGCGGACAGCCAACGAATGTAAGCGAGCACGTGCTCACGCGCATCGCTGTAGGATTTTCCGCCGGGCTTTTCGAATTTGTCCTTGGACGCGAAGCTGCGATAGAGGCTCGGCTTGGTGACGCCGGCCCGGTCGACCACCTCATCGACGCCGACAGCGCGGATGCCCTCGCGATAGAACAGCTCGCTCGCGGAGGCGCGGATCCGGTCGGCGGCCCGGGCGGGACGTTCCGCAGATGGATCAACTGTTTTCTTCATGACGACTCTCCGAATCCTCCCGCACGGCACGCTTGATAATGTTACCGACCGGTACGTATACATATCGCATCGTAACACGTACCGGTAAGTAACATGCCCAGTGCCGCCGTTCAACCCACCCCCCTATCGAGACGCCCGTTTGGCCAGAACTATGCGTTCGTCGTCGTCGCCGTGATCTTCCTTGCGCTGCTCTCTTCGGCGGGCCTGCGCGCGACGCCGGGCCTATGACGGGCTCTTCTATACCGGCGAAAGGTTGAAGCCATGAGAACGGCGTTTGGCGCAGGACAAGATCATACTCGCTGCCGCTCCTCTGCCAGACACTTTTCGGGGATGGAGTCCGGTTTCCGCCAGCAACAGCGGCTTGGTTCCACTACATCTGATAGCAGGCGCTCAGGACGGTGATCGGCCGCCACGAGACGCTTTGGGCACCTAACTTCAGCCGACTCGCGGGAGAGTGAAATTGCAGCAGCACCGAAACATCAAAGTCGGCGGCGCGACGCTCGAATGCACCCTTTACGGGTCCGGAGTTCCCGTCGTGTTGCTCGCGAATGCCGGCTGCAGCACCGGCTATTTTGACGACTTGGCGCGTGTGCTCGCTGCCGGAGGGTTGCAAACCATCTCTGTTAACATGCGCGGTACTGGAGAGAGCCGCGGCTCGCTCGACGGCATAAGTTTGCACGATTTGGCCGTCGACGTCGCCGAAGTCCTGCAAGCTTTGGATTGCGGTCCGGCGCACCTGGTCGGCCATGCCTTCGGCAACCGGGTCGCTCGCTGTTTGGCGGTCGACCGGCCCTCGCTGGTGCGCAGCGTGACTTTGTTCGCGGCGGGCGGTCTCATCGGACCTTCAACACCACTGGGCAACCCGTTTCGCAGCGCTACCGAAGCCAAGATGAGCGGCAGCGATTGCGTCACTGTGCTGGGCGCGCGTTGGCTGTCGCCGGCGTCGAATCCGAAAATACTTGCGCAGGTCGAGTGCTGGCCGGCGGTGCATCTCGCGCATCTCGCGACCAGCCGGGGTGTGGCGCTCGAGGAATGGTGGGGTGCCGGAGAAGCCCCCCTTCTCGTGATCCAGGGGCTCGATGATGAAGCGGCTCCGCCGGGCAATGGCCACGCGCTCCGCAAGCAATTCGGTGAGCGCGTCCGGGTTATCGACCTGCCTCGTGCGGGACACTTTCTGCCGTTGGAGCAGCCCGAAGCCGTTACCCACGCCGTCGCCGAGTTTGTCGGGGCTGCGCAGTCTCGCGCTGACCGGTTGCGGGAGATCGAGAGGAGCCGAAATGTCGCGCTACACACAAACGCCAAGATGTTGCGACTGAAATTTGATCCTGCGAAAGCAGTGCCCGCCATGATCTCGTATCAGTATGACGAGAACGCGGACCCCGAAGCCTTTTACGAGGGGCGGACTTGGCCAACCGAAGATGGGTTTGCCTACATTATTTGCCATGACTGTGGGGAATTAGATGAAGAAGGGCAGCTTTTTGAGAAGAATACCGTTTACTCAACTCGGGGTGATTTCACGGCACACCCTGACGAACGATGCAATGTTTGCAAGGGCTATGGGTTCTTGCGGGTGGGGTTGTGACGATGAGCAAGACAATGCGCCTATTGGCAGCTCTACCAACAGCCCAAAAGCGCCTGGACGTTTGAGATGGAAATCCGCCCGTTCGGAGAAAAGTGGCAGAATCGTTACCTATCCAACGACAGCAAGAGGAATTGAGGCATGCGCATTCTCGTGGTTGGCGCCGGGGCCATTGGCGGATATTTCGGCGGCAGGATGCTGCAAGCCGGCCGCGACATCACCTTTCTGGTGCGACCGCGCCGCGCCTTGGAGCTTGCCGCCGCGGGCCTCGTGATCAAAAGCCCGAACGGAGACGTAACGCTGAAGAATCCGCCTGTCGTCCAGGCCGACACCATCAAGGACAAGTTTGACGTCGTGCTGTTGAGCTGCAAGGCTTACGACCTCAACGATGCGATCAAGTCGTTCGCGCCGGCGGTAGGCGAGAGGACCTCGATCATCCCGCTGCTCAACGGTATGCGTCATCTGGACGTTCTCGACAAAAAATTTGGCGCGAGCCACGTGCTCGGAGGGCTCTGCCTGACTGCGGTGACACTGAACGAGAAGCGCGAAGTGGTCCAGCTGGGCCCGATGCAGTCGCTTGGTTTCGGCGAGCGCGACGGCAAAATGTCAGACCGGATTCGCGCCATCGCGGACGTCGTCAGAAGCTGCAATTTCGATGGCGCGGCGAGCGAGACCGTCCTGCAGGACATGTGGGAGAAATGGGTGTTGCTGGCGTCGTTCGCGGCCTCGACCAGCCTGATGCGCGCCCCGATCGGCATGATACTGGCGGCGCCCGGCGGCAAGGACTTCCTGCTTGGCATGCTCGACGAATGCAGGGCGGTCGCGACCGCCGAAAGCTATCCGCCCCGCGCGCCCGCGCTGGAACGCGCGACAGCGATGTTCACGACGGAAGGCTCGCCGCTCACGGCATCGATGTTCCGCGACATCAAGGCGGGCCAACCGGTCGAAGCCGACCATGTGATTGGCGACCTGATTGCGCGCGCTGACACCGCAAAAGTTCCGGTGCCCCGGCTGCGCACGGCCTACACGCATCTGAAGGCCTACGAGCAAACGCGCGGCTGATCGCGCACCTCAAGCTTTGCGCATGATCTTTTCGAACGACCGCTGTACACTTTCGCGGAGCATGCGCTAAAGATGAGTCAGGTAGTGCGCGAGCGCGGTGATCTCTTCGTCGCTCAGGGGATATGCTCGAATACACTCTGCCTTGTGCACGCTTTTGGAATCGAACCACGGCCGCCATGGGATCGAAAATCACGTGAGTAACGCTGTGAGTACCGGCGCGGACTATCTTCCCAAGCCCTCACGTCTGTTGAACTATTAAAGGCTGTTCGATTCCGGCCAGCGTGGGAGTCGTGTTCGAACCGCGACATTCCCATTTGCACCTTCGATGTAATCAACTGAAACTTGCTAGAGCCACGATGGATTCCGTGAAAGATTGGAGGTGAAACGCCAGCTTTCGGCGGTAGCTCAAACGGTGGGTTTTGGTCTCGGAAGGTCGAAAATGCTTTATCTTTCAACGGGGATTGACTCCCTCCCTCTCCGCCCAAGCAATCAAGTCAAACCTCTGATTTAACTGCTGTATCTAAGAGGGTGTTGCGCGTAGCCCCCAAATTGGTCCCCAAGGCGTGGCGATATGCTGAATAGCTCGTAGGGAACGGGCCGGTCGCGGGGCCGGCTGGCGGGCAACCACGCTCGCGCGACCACCAAAACCAACCAGTGCCGCCTCTGCCGAACGTTTCCAACGCGCGGTCGGCGTAGAACACCTCGAAGCTGACGCCGGTCCGCGGGTTGACGTCGAAGAGCGGCTCATGGCGTGCGCGTTGTTTGGAATTGAAAGTCACGTAAGCCTCCTTTGAGGGAGAGCCTGCACGACAGCGTGCGCGCGCAGTGGCTCAGATTGGGTTGGTGTTGGTCACGTCGTGCAGGCGACACCGCGAAAGGCCCCGAGAGTGATCGGCCCGGTCAAGGGGCCCCGCGGCGCTTTACGCGGCGATTTCCGAGGGCTCGGCAAGGGCCAAACCGCGAAGGTAGTCCGCAGCCTTGGATGCCTGGCTGCTGGCTGTGAAGAATGCCCGTTTGTCGGCCTTCAAAAGCTCGATCCAGTTGGCGATGTAACCCGCGTTCCTAACGTCGCTGTCAAAGCCAAATTCGGCGCAGAGGAATGCGGCGCCCAATTCGCAACCAGTTCTTCGGCTGCGTAATTGCGTGAGCCGAACCGGTTCTTCAAGTCTCGATCGAGGCGCGACTTATGGCCCGACCAATGCGTTAATTCGTGGAATGCCACGTTGTAGAAGTGATCCGCCCCCTTGAACCCTGCGAATGCCGGCATCGAGATAAAATCTCGGCTCGGCACAAAGTACGCTTCACCGCAGCCCTCTCGGATGTCCGCGCCAGTTGATCGCAGGAATGCGTCGGCAAGCTCGTCGCGTGTGTCAGGATTACGGATGCGCATTGGCTTCCCTGTAATGACACTATCGGGAAGGTTTTCGCACTGGGCGACATTGAAAACCGTATACTCACGCATCATCGGGATCAGTCGGGTTGAAGAGCTATCGTCCGCGCCCTTGTCCGGAACCTGGAGCTGCTTCACGAAACACACCTTCGTGCCGTGCTCGCCCTTGCGCACGTTGCCGCCCGATTCAAGGGCTTGCTTGAATGTTAGAAAGCGCGGCATGCGATAGCCGGCCGCTTGTGCCATCCACAGCAGAACGACGTTGCAGCCAGAGTAGGGCCGGTTGCTCACGGCATTGCACGGCGTATTCGCGCCGGGGGTTGCCGACCATGGCTTAACCCAAGGGACGGCGCCGGCTTCTAACTCTGTAACAATGCGCGCCGACACATTCGCATAGAGGTCACCTTTCATAACTTGCCTCGCTGTTATGGCTATTGCGACCTCAATCGGCCGCGTGCCATAGCCGCGTTGGGCAAGGCCTTCCCGGTTTGCTAAAATCTACCCCCCGGGTACCATGGACAGGCCCCCCGTCTTCGCGCGCGCGAGACGTGTGCCGCGCATATAGAACCCCAAAAAAGTAATTGTTAAGAAAGTATTAACGGCGGGGCCTCATCGTAGATCTAACCGATGCGCCGTGCAAAATTGAACGTGTTGAGTGGGGGACATCATGGACGCGAATTTCTTGAAAGCGTATGCCGACCGCTGTCGCAGCCTTGCGGAGAATGCAGATGAGTTTACCAAGCGACGATTGCTAGACCTCGCGGCAAACTGCGATAAGCGGCTTAAGGTTGCTCGACCCTCAGCAGCTACGCGCACTCTGGAAGCACCGCTCAATCTCACAGAAGCGCCAACGCAAAACTGAGTGTCACTTCGAAGGTGGGAAATCGACTGGCGCCGTGCGATTGCGCCGCGATGGCAAGGTGACACGGTAAGACCGTCGAACGCTAAGCCACCTGATAGAGTGCGACGCGGTATCGCCAGTTCACACTGCCCATATTGAAGTTGCCTCGCCGCGCACTCAACGCCTCGCCGCGTCGCGCAGCACGTCATGCCGCAAAATCGACCCCTGGGTACCACGGAAGGCGACCCGTCTCGCGCGCGCGAAGAGCGGGCTGAGAAATATCCCCGGGTCGAAAAGGCCATTAAGAAAGTGTTACGTTTGACGGACGCGCACTATTCTCATTGATCTTGGGATTTTGAGCCCGGGATCGGAACCAATGTGTCCGTACCACGGCTAGATATGCACAATGAAAAAGCCGAGCAAAACAGCCGCCGAACTCGAAGCCTCTATCA
>WNFO01006091.1_pt1 | contig 10631 bp, 9 predicted proteins | sample 5400251 | NCBI WGS metagenome assembly WNFO01 (sample SAMN13153354, study PRJNA577476) | soil metagenome | isolation source: 100 cm saprolite under Madrone tree | place: USA:California | collected 2016-06-14 | reverse complement strand
TGATCTTAAATCAGTTGATCCAGACCTAACCGACCATGCATTGAGCCTGTCTCTTTACACTTTGGCCCTTTTCTAACGACAAGCGAAAGCCGACCGAGGACTTCGGTAGCAAATGTCGGCGTTGCCGAATGCCGAAGAGTAAAGAGTCGCTCCGGACCTGAACGTGTCTCTGCGCAGTTCTGCGTCCGTAGCTGCGTCGGATGGAGCAACTGACTTCTAATTCAAGAAAGAGTTTTTGCGCTCGTTTTCGATGCATTGCACACCGTTGCTGATGCTAGGTAGTTCGGTCATTTAGCTTTCCCAGCGCGTGGCGCAGAAGTGCGCAGTTTTGCAGTCAAAAACTTTCAGACCGTAGAAAAGACCGTGAAAAGTTCAGCCGTTGCTCTCTCGCGCGTCCTCTCGCAGGTCGCCCGCGCCCGCGCGTGGTTGTCTCAAGCCTCGACCAGCAGCCGACGGACTGCTCTAGTCGGATTGCGTGGCAGAAGTTAGATCCCAAGTAGCCGCTGACATGTATTTGGCACGACCATAACGCGTTGGAAAGTCGGCGGAAGAACCGTGCCCTTCCCCGCACTAACATCATTCATCCCTGCTTTAATTACGGATAGAACGGGGTGCGATCGAACAGGTTATGCGGCTTGAGCATGAAGCCAGTCCACATCACTAACGCCACTCCGTGCCAATAGCCACTTACAAATTCGCCGTCTTCGTCACGGGGATGGTGATGAACTGATCCCTTGTACCAAAGGACAATATCGGAATCTTTGATCGACTCCGGAGGAGAGATATACGACGGTAGGTTACTTGCACTCATTTCTGACCACTTGTAATGAGTGGCCCAGAAATCTTTTTGCGTAAACGGCTCCTGATGCCGCGACAGTCCGCCGGTGGGTAATGGAATCAGTTGATAGGAAGTCCGGTCTCCTTTCCCATTGGTCAGGAACTTGTCATAGACATCGAGAGAATGGAAGGCGTGCGGGTTCCACTCTAAGCCGCTCTCAACTGCAACTGGGGGTTCAGTATCAGTCGCCGTGAGCCCGGGCAGATTTTCCGTATGGGTGCCCAGCGATACGTTGTCATTCGGCCAGCCGTCGAGATCGACATCCAGGCGCCAGATGGGATTATGGATGTGCGCTTCCTCCTCCCTCCCTGGGAGATTATGCGACGTGGCGCCCACCCGGCCCATGACGATGCCGTCATCCCGAAACGTCCACTCAATCACGTAGTTGTAGTTCGCCGCTGCCAGCGCCGACCATAAGACTACTTCTTCTCCTCGATACACATCGGAGTCTGACTTCCACGAAAGTCCCCGGTCGTGTACCTCCTTGCATACGTTTCCGGCCAAAACGGTTCCACCCGCAGTTGCAGGGCAATCAGCGGGGCCAATGGGCGTCAGCGGGAACATGTAACCCACGTCGTAGTAACGCGGCGATCCTGTGTGATATGGCACGAAAATCTCAGACACCCGCGCGTCCCACAACAGGAACAGCCATTTCGAACTCGGTGATTTACGGAAATAAGCCCAGTGAATTAACAAGCCATTCCCCGGGACAGTTTCCCAACAAACCCGCCAATGCGTCACCTCCGGACCGGTGCTGGGGAACTTCTGGTCAACGAGATTGGCCCCGGAGCAAGGCATCCAGGGAGGCGGCTCATCGGCCGAGGCCGTTATGACACCGACGTAAAGCACGGCTGCCGGAAAAAGGGCTGATGCAATCGTTCTTCGCACTTTCATCTTGATCGCTTCCTTTCCACGTAGACGTGTTTTGCGCTTAGATCCACAATCACGCTTGCTTCACTGAAATAATCTCTTCCCCGCTTGAAGAACAGTTGGATGCACCGATGCTTGGTACACGGGTCCTTTGCCTCCGCTCCACGAATGGGCAGACCCGTCACCATGTTTTCTGCCGCAACCAAAGTACGAGAGTCGTTGGCTGTCTGCACCCGAAAGCTCGGCAGCTCGGGAAGCATCTTTTGCAGTTCAGGCTCGCGCGAGGCCAGTTGGAAGGCATCCGTAAGGTCTTGTTCTGTCATGGGGACCTCGCGGCTCGAGAGGCGTTCCACCTGTTCTACCGTTCTTCGTTCTAGATTCACGGCGATCTTGGCTCCGACTTCTCGTTCGGGTTGAAAGAGTATCACCTCCGCGTACCGCGGCATCTGTTGTGCCGTTGCCAATGACTCCGGTTTCAATGCCAGCGGTTCAACCGAAACCACACGCACCCCGGCTTCACCCACGAGATCGGTCACGCGCTTATCGGTTCGGGCGATGCGCTCTGCACTGCCTTTTTCCTCTGGCATAAAAGGGTCAAGAGGCAGCCGTTGAGAAGCGGGGGCGCTGGCGGCGTTGGCCGGCGTTGGGCTCTTCATCCCGCCGCTGGTTTGGGTCTGTGCCTGGCCTTTGAGCACACTCGTGGCTGCAATGTTAAGTATAACAGCAAGCACCAAGCATCTTGCTCCAACATTCATCGCCGAAACTCCGAACGTGAAGTTTCCATACAGTTTTGTCTCCTTATTGTTTGTCCGTTCGCCCCATTAGGCTTGGTCCCAAGTACGACTATAGCGCCGCTAAGACCGCTGACCAACTGGATTGGCAACGACATTTCTACTGTCCTTTTTCACTACCCATTGGCGTGACTTTTCGCGTCACAATGTGACGAGAAAAGTCACGCCCAGAAGTGAGGTGAAGTGGGAGCCGTTCAGTAAATGGCTCCGCGAGAAACAATAAAACAATCAGGAGGAAACATTATGGCAGAAAAATTACGTATCATAGCTTTTGACACTGTTCAGATAGAGGACGGTAATTGGGATGGTCCTCAGCAAAATGAGGATGTGATGACCTACAAGTCCAAAGTTCCCACCGCTTCGATTAAGATAACGCGCGGAGCGGCTACTGTCTTGGACGGGGATTTCCCCAAAGCGGGGACACAGATAAGAATTGTAGGTAACGTTATTCACTTGCCAGAGGGATTAGGCCCCGAGAGGTAGGGTAGGAACCTCCGCAGAGATGTTTTGGGTTTTGGAAGGGGCGAGAGCTTTCACACTCTCGCCCTCCCTTCTTTCTTTCCTTAAACAAGAAAGCACTTGTGAATTGAATCCGGATCGGTTCGCTTCTCCACAACACGCCAACTATCGCCTAACCAGCTATCCTCGTTTTAATGTCGAAAAGTTGAAGCAAAGCACAATTCGGTCTTCCAAAAAGAAAACCATGAATTACTTGGCGGATCGAGTGGTCGAAAGGACGATTCAACGAAATAAGAGGTATTGATATGGCAAAAGTAACAGATTCTGGGATGTTAACAGTCGCAGCCATCCGCGATGGCAAAGAGGGTAAGCAAATCCTCTTCAATGAGCGGCAACAGATATTCTCTTTGGCCAAGAAAATGAGATCGGCCAGGAAAGTCTCGGCCAAACTGAAGGACTCGGTAAAAAAGAAACAACCCATCCGGGCAGTGCTCGATCCGAGGAAAGGTATTATTGAGGAGATTGAGACGCCGGCCGCAAGCGAAATCGAAGAATTTCGCAAAACTCGCAGACTGCTCGAAGAACCGTCCAAATCGCTTCGAATCGAGGCCGGCGCGATCGATCCGACCGTTTTCAACGTCGTCGAGTATAAGTTGAAATGGCCGGCCTTTCTGCTTTGTAAGAAAATCGTACCTAACTATCAGAAGGCGAAAAAGATATTTGACTTCTGCGCCAAGCAGTCCTGCCACTTACCGGGTCCGTACGACATTTCACCGTGCATCCCATTCCAGTATGTGATTGACGGCTGCTACGCCCGCGCGCACAAAATGCGCTGGATCATCACCACCAAGTACCACTATTGCTGCGAGAAAGTGTTCAGTTTCGCCAACCAGAATTACGACACGCTCGCAGTCAAAGCCAACAAGTGGGGCGGCTGTTGCGTGTTTTGGTGGTATCACGTCGCACCGCTCATCCGCGTTAGCATCTCTCTTCCTCCCTTCGGCAAACTAAAGACGTCCATCAAGATCACGCTGGGCATCGTCATTGATCCGGGCATGTTCGACAAGCCCGTCCTTCTGAGCACATGGCTCGCCGCGCAGGAAAACAAAAATTGCAGCGCGAACGCCAAAGTCTCGATGTACTCGATACAGCCGGGCTCGGCATATTGGCCCGCCAATTACCAAGGCACGCAGTTCGGCACCGACGATACCTACGCTCAGACGGATACTACGCTGACGAATTACCATAATGGGGTAACCTGTCCCTAGGCTGCTTCGACGCTATCGGCACGCTTTTGAGATGGGAAAGCCGAAATTACAGAGACACGAGACTGTTTTCCGCGCGATGACGCCCGTGCACATCCGCGAGCCGCGGGGGGCGGACTATGTCGAGGTCGCGTTCCTAGAGTCGGCCCGCTTTTACAGGCTTTCTAGGAGAAACCCAATCTACCACCAGATTGTGAAGCTGTTGCATGATGCGATCGCGAAAAAACGCGCCTTGCAAGTCCGTTGCACGTCTCCTGAAAGCAACGCGATTGCGGAAGTCCGGGACTAAAAACTGTAACGTTGCCATCCAGTCATCCTGTTTGGTTGGGATTTATTTTATTCCGGCTGAGACGGGTTCGCCGGTCAAGCCTTCGGTTCCAAACACCAGCCCACGGGAGCAGCGGCATAATGGCCGACCCACTGGCTGTCGATGATCGCGCGGTCGGACGCTTCGAGGCGCACTATGTACCCGCACGGCTTCATCTTCTTCGTATCCAGATGCCAAGCCAAACCGCCTGGCGGTGGCGCCGGATCCGGACCTGCGAACGGCGTCGAGACGGCTCCAGACGTAGGCGTAAGCTGCCCCGCTGGTGCGGCGAATGGTTCGGTGTGCAGCGAATAGCCGCTTAGGTAAGGGTCAATAACGACGAAGTGTCCGTCGATCACGTCGCCCACATGGAAGGTGTTGCAATCCCCGCCCGACGCTGGATCGATGTGAATTCTGCAGTCCTTTACCCCGGTGTTTTTGAGCTGAATCACGTGGGTGACGGGCGCTCCGATGGGGTTTTCAAACGGATCGTAGAGCTGAAGTGAAATCCGCCATTTGTCATCGCCCGACGTGAACCAGCGCGCCAGGATGAGCTCTGGATTCAGGGTCGTGTTCAGATATGCATAGCTATGGATGGGACTCAAGCTCGCTATCTGAGTCGTTTCGATCGTCCCCGAACTATCCAGCACTTTGAAAGTGTTGGCGACGGGTACTGGGGGTGCCGGTGTCGTGAGATTCTCGACCGTGATGCTATACCGCATTAGCGGTACTGTGGGTCCTGTGATGACGACCCAGCGTGCAAACGGGCAAGGGCGACCGGCCGGATCTGGCGGCAACCAATTGAAGTGAAATACCGCGGTCGCATCGGTAAGGCCGGTTACCGGGTCGATGTGCGGAACGGCAATTCCACCGATTGACCGCAGCTCGGCATGAGTCGATACGCCGGATCCAGTCGGGTTAATCACGACATGTGCGTCGATCCGGTTGCCCCAGTAGTTAAGATGGTCTGGATCGGTGGTTGACGGCGGTGAGTTCCACGACAGCACGGCCCTTACGCGTCCGATCTTTGGCTCCTTACAGGTGCGGCGATGATGGTCCAAATCGACCTTGAGAAGCGCCGTATACGAGAGCCCGCCTTTTGGAAGCGGGCTGTAATCGTGCACGTTGATCTTGACCGTGCCAAGGTACTCGAACTGGCAGGTATCGTCCCAGTCAGCCCAAAAGGCCACATATTCAAAGCTCCCTTTGTCGCAGGGACGTCCGGAGTATCCACTCGAGAGCTTAATGCGAAGAGTGGCTGCGAGCGTCTCTGTGTTGTTGTCCAAACCCAGGCATTCTAGCTCCTCGTAAGTGGTGTTGGCTTTGGTGTTGTCGAGGGCGGTGATAGCAGCCGAGAGGTCGAGCCCGGCGAGCTTCCACTCCGAGGCTTTCGCAGCAAGGATGTCTTGGCTGACGGCCACGCCGCCCGCTGCCGCTTGGATGTCCGCCAGACCGAAGCGGTGCGGGTCTACGGTAAGCGCCGCTTTCGCCTTAGCGCCCTCTGGCGCGTAGAGTTTCGCCAATTCCGAGATCGGCGGATCTGGCGGATCAGGCAACGGAATCGGAATCTCGACCAATTCCTCGTATATCTCGGGGATGTCGAGCTTCTGCTTAGTTGCTGCGGCAATCAGGTCAATCGCAGCTCCGAAGTTCCGCCACCATGGGCGGATCTGGATGTGATCCTCGAATACGTTTCCCCAGATCGGCGGATAGTTTGGGTTTCCTGCGGTGGGAATTGCCTGCCAGGACAGGATCGCTCTGACCTTGGGCAGTACTGGGAACCTGCAGACTCGTCTCTTGGGATCGATTTTCAGCGTGGCGATATAGCTGAGCGGCTTTGTCGGGTCTTTGTGGCAATCGCGGGAGTTCGGGATGTCATGGACGTTAAAGCCAACAACCCCCTGGTCCTCCCAGCCAGCACCATAGTCCAGGAAGAATCGCACGTATTCGACAGTTCCATTGCTGCACAGATCACCACCATAACCGGTAGGCCGCTTGATGTGGACGGTGGCCTCAAGCTGGCTTCTGTCGAGATTGTAGCCGACGCACGTAATCTCTTCGTATGTGGTATTCAACGTAATCTTCTTTACCGGCTGGAATGGACTATTCGGCAGGTTTCCGAAGTAGTTGGGATTTTTCGCTAGGAGCTGCTTAAACTGCACGCGCTCCTTTTCCACGCGGACGGGGGAGGGTTTAGTAGAGCGTTCCGTTTCCACAAGGTTAAAACTTATCGATTATTCCCTCTTAAATAATGCGTGACTTTTCGGGTCACATTGTGACTCTTTCTGCCACAGCCAGCCTAAATCATGAAAAAGATTAGAATTTCCAGGCGACTGGCCGGTCTGGATGCGGATTGTAGGAGCAAAAGTATCCTGTCTTAATCCGAGCGGCCAAATGGTAACCGAGCGAGGGGAGTGCCTCGCCGATTTTTTGTATGGCTTTCTTAATACCTTTTGTCACAGCAGAACGTGCTCGTTCCGTGTCCGAGGAAGTGTTGCGGTCCCTGCCCCCAAGTCCGACGGCCGATGCGATATAGTCGACGATCGCTTGTATCTCTTTCTGCGCCTCGGCCTTCCGCTGCGGATCGTTGAAACGCACTGCTTCATTTAAGTCTTGCCGCAGCTCATTGAGCCGACATTTGCATTCTGCTTTCGCCTGTGCGTCTAACACTCGGATGCCGGCGCAGAGTCCGCCCATGACGTGCCCATGGACAGCGGTTGCAGCCAAAGTTGATGCGCCCAGCGGGCGGGCGAGCAATTCCCTTACGTGAAATTCGCGTCCTGCATTGCGAAGCAAGACAGCGAGACATTCTAGACCGCGCGTGGATTTAAGAAATGCGGCGTGACCGTTATACTGAATCATCCAGTAGTCGTTTTGGCGTAAGAACAAGGAGTCTTCGTGTGTGCGAAGAATTGAACAATCCGCTCCAGGTTCTCGAGCTCGTTCGACTTTTTGTTCCGGCCGCGAGATTGCTTCTTTTGACATATGTTTCCTCCCCGCCAAGGCACTTAAGGGCGACAGGATTCAGTCGATTGCCGACGAAAGCGGCGGCAAGCACAAGAGCGATAAAGAATAGCAGAATTGTCGTTTTGAAATCGAATCAGCGGATTCATACGGTTCTTCCTTCCTTTCCCCGCTGCGTTGTCTCTGTGATTACAGGGTCCGGAAGAGGCGAAGAACCTAGCGGGGGAGAATGTCCTCCGCCTGATTCAGATCCGTTTAACGACGTCGAGTTTTGAAGAACTCTCTTTAGGTTGTCAAGCATAATTTACCTAGGCTATTTTACCTAAGGCGGCGTTGGAGCAATGTATGGCTTGCGAGCAGAGAAGGGAGATTGGAAGGCTTTTTACTCGCGTCGCCCCGGATTTCCGATGAAAGCGACTGCAAACTTACTACATCTTTTCGGTAGCGTTTTCGGTAGCGGCGGACTAATTACCTCGTAGTAGGCATAGTTAAGAGTCACTTGCTCTGCCAATTGAGCTAACGGTGCAAGCAAATTGCGATTTGCGATTGCCGATTTTAGCAGAATTTCCTTCAGCAGCGAGATAGATCAAGCGTGGCCCCGCATCACACGAACACCGCGGGACAATACCTGCGTTGGATTTTCTTTTATTCAGTTCGCAGCGCCGTCATCGGATTTACGCGAGTGGCGCGGCTAGCCGGAAAGAAACACGCAAGAAGCGCCGCAGTAGCGAGCATCAAACTTGCGCTGATGAGCGCCAATGGATCCGTCGGACTTACTTGATACAAGATTTTGGCAAGAACGCGTCCCGCGGCCAGTGAAAGGAGAAGTCCGGCGCCGACTGCAAGAGCCGTTTGCAGCAGGCCCTGTCGCATAATGAGAGCGAACACGTCGCGTCGATGCGCACCCAATGCCATGCGGATTCCAATTTCGCGCGTGCGGCACGCGACGGCATAAGCTTTCACGCCGTAAACGCCGACGACCGCTAACAGCAGAGCGATCGCGCCAAAAGCACCGAAGAGAGTTGCGCCAAGTTTCACGATCCAAAGATCGGGCGACTTATCCATTAGATCGACATACGGCATCATTTGCAGCAGCGGCAGATCGGGATCGATCTCGCGCAGCGTTTGTCGCAACGTCGGCATGAACGCGGCGACCGCATGCGGATCCTGGGTGTTGAGCCGCACATGCAAAAACGTTTGGCCGCTGTAAGCCTGTGCCAACGGCACGAATAAACGGCAGACGAGCGAATCGTTGTCGGCGCTATGCCGGTGCTTGCTCACGACACCGACGACTTCCATGTCGTTAGGCGAACCGTCTTTCGGCGGGTTGGTGTAGCGAATGTGCTGACCGATGGGATCTTCGTTCGGAAAAAGTTTTTTCGCCATTTCTTCATCGATGATCGCCACGCGTCGCGCATCCTTGCTTTCGGATTCGTTCTGAGTGAAGTCCCGGCCACGTATTAGTTTTATGCCCAGCGCGTCGCAGTAACCGGGTGTTATCGCGGTGAAGAGCGAATTGACGCTTGGATCCAGCGCTTTCGGGTCGTTAGGCATGGCGTCTTTCGTGCGTAGAACGCGGCGCGCGCTGGTGAAATCGGAATACGGCAGCATGGTTCCGGTGGCCGACGCGGTTACCCCGGGCAACTCTCGTACGCGTCGCACCATGTCGAAGATGAGTCGACGCGAATCGGCCGGCGTTTTCTTAATCAAAGTGAAATCGAACTCACTGATGAGATCGCCTCGCGCGTTAAACCCCGGATTAAGTCTGGCCGCTTTCAGCGCGCCACGGAAAAATAATCCCGCAGCAAAAAGCAACATGAGCGACAGCGCAATTTGCGCCATCACCGAAATGTGACGTGGCGCGAAGAAACGACTCAAACGACCGATGCGCGCCGGTTCGCCGACTTGCTCTTTCAGGTCCTTAACAAGATCGGCCTTTGTTGCTTTCAACGCCGGGCCGAGGCTGAAAAGCATTGTCGCGATGACACAAAACAAAAACGTGATTGCAAGCACAGTCGCGTCGGGCCGCAATTTCACGACAAAAGAGAAATTGACCGACGCGAGCAAACCGCGCAGTTGTTGAAGTAAAAGATCGTTGCACCAGGCGCTGAGAATCAGGCCGATCACTCCGCCGCAAACGGCCAGCAGGAATCCTTCGCACAACAGTTGCCTCACGATCTGCCAGCGTGATGCGCCGACAGCCAGACGGACAGCTATTTCCTTGGAACGCGATGTGCCGCGCGCGAGTAACATGTTCGCAAGATTTAAACACGCGATGAGCAAGACCGCTCCGGCCATTGCCATGAGCAATGTTGCGATCAGGGTGAGCGGGCCGTCGTCCTCCGGTTGCGTGCTCAGGCTGAATCGTGACGGCGGTTGAATTTGTAGCTCGCGCGAACCTTCGCTGCCGTCCGGTTGGATCGCATTTAACCGTTGCGCCAGCACCGGCAAACGGGCTTTTGCCGCGTCGATCGTCAGTCCGGAACGCATCCGCGCCACTAGATTGAAGGTGTAATTTTTTGCGTCCAACAAGTCGTGCGTAGTTTCGGAATCGCCGAAAGCCGAACCAAACTGCGAACGAATGCCGAGTGGTAGCCAGATGTCCGGCGCGATCAACGCGTTCGCGCCGCTGAATCCATCCGGCGCGATGCCGATTACGGTGTAGGGCTGGCCGTTAATGTGTAGCGTGCTACCGACAAAGTCGTCGTGGCCACCGTTGCGTTTCCAAAAGCCGTAGCTTGACACGAGTACAGGCATGTTCGCATTCGGCTTACATTCCTCAGCGTTATAAAAACGGCCGCGAAACGCCTGCACGCCCATCATCGGGAAATAATTTTCCGACGTCAGGAACGCGAAGCTGCGCCGCATCTCGTGATCGCGCCCGATGCCGGCGACGGCGAACTCAAGCGCGGCTACATCGACAAACACGGCTCCGCCGTTCTCGCGCAGCTCGCGATATTCGTTGTAAGAGAACTGGCGATAATCGTGGCTCGCATTGTGTCGGGCCGTGAACACATTCACAACTTCAGCAGGCCGAACCGGCACAACTGGCTTCAGCACCACTCCATTGATCAGCGCGAAAATGGCCGAGTTAACGCCAATGGCCAACGCAAGCGTCAATACCGCGACGGTAGTGA